>Ga0247610_10004470_pt1 | contig 14975 bp, 12 predicted proteins | sample 174DNAGHGhighgp2_FD_193483 | JGI IMG/M metagenome (GOLD analysis project Ga0247610, IMG submission 193483) | Sheep rumen microbial communities from Palmerston North, Manawatu-Wanganui, New Zealand - 1742 DNA GHGhigh gp2 | ecosystem: Host-associated > Mammals > Digestive system > Stomach > Rumen... | reverse complement strand
CACTCAAAGAAATAAACCTAAAAAACATTTTATTCTCAAATCCGTTCGCTTAAAATATCTATATAATTAATTTAATATCAGTTAATTATAAAACAAATATTATATATTAAGTGGACACCAATGATATCATTCAATCATTCAATCATTCAATCATCAATCATCCATATGCGTAAATTTATATTCTCTTTAGCCCTCCTGATGGCGGCTACAAGCCTCTTTGCCGAGAGCAAGAGTATTATTCCTTCGGAAATCCTCAAGAACAAAAAAGCGAAGTACGATGAAGCTTCCAACACCATTATTTTTGAGGAAGGATTCAAGTTGGGTATGACTAAAGGTTACTTGATATTTGTCTCGGATGGGGATCTTCGGTTTCTGCTGAAGGGCAATGCGGAGTTTCGCGCCTCGCTGCTGGTAGAGGGGAATCTGATTATAGATAGCGAAGGTGATTATACCTTGTCTGTCACTTCGAATATCACCGGTTCCGCCCTCCGGTGTGCGGCGTTGCAGGTCAATAAAGGAACGACGCTCAACTTGCTCTCACGTAATTCACGGGATGCTATGTTTGCACTCGATTGCAGGGATATCACAGTCAACGAAGCCACGCTGCTCGCCGAAGTGACCACGGCGAACATATCGGTCTATACCGAGCGTCTCACGCTCAACGGATGTAAGTTGGAGAAACCGAAGGGCGGCATCGTCAGCAAAGAGAAGGGATGTATCTGTTTCGGTGACGGCATCCCCGCTAAAATAGTACGTATCACCCCTGATAGCAAGAAAAAATGAAACGTCTCTCGCTCTTTGTTCTCTGCTCTTTGTTCCTCGTTTCCGCGAAGGCGGAGTTGGAGGTGCCTCGTGACTCCGTGCCGGAAGACCATTTGGCATGGTTTGGTCTGCGCGGCGCGGTGAAAGAGGTGGTGGAGTACGATTATAATAACTACGGCAAGACCGTCTGGCGCTTTGACAAGCGCGGCCGCCTGACCGAGTATGTCGAGTACACCCATCCTTTCTTCGAGAACGGCGGTTGTGTCTTCGGCCTATGGGCACATTATCGCTATGCCTACGATGAGAAAGGCAAAATCCAGTTCCTCGAGACCTACAACGCCGATTATAACACGGTGGATGATTGGGCGGATATGATTCTGGAACTCTTCCCGCCGCAACGCAAAGATGCCGATTTCCGCGATAGGGCGGAGAAAGAGTTCGGCGATACGACGTTCTGTTGCTCCATGTGGCATCAGAAGGGCGAGCAGAGTGATTATTTCGGCATCCGGTACGACCGTTACGGTAATTGGTTCGAAGAAGTGTATACCACCGAGGACGGTTATACATGCGCCAACGTGCGCGTACGCGAAATAATTTATTATAAGGATATAGAGCTCTTCGATCTGCCGGTGGGCGTCAAAGCCGTCAGTCATCATTGGACCGCAGACGACCGCGTATGGTCCAACCGCTATGAGTTCGATAAGGAGGGGAACATGACCGCTTTCCGTTCCCGGGTGGACGATGAGGATCTGTTTGAATGGACGCCGGAGGACAAAGACCAGCTCGGTAGTGACCTCATCGTGCCCGAACAGGACAAAGACACGAAGCGTACCGTCGAGTACTGGTCCACAGTGCCCCTTGGCGAGCTGAAAGTCCTGCCCGCCGATATCAATGAGCAGAACGCTTTCGGGCTCTGTTTCCATTATATGGGCTATGCTTTCGAGGGCTCGCTCTATCCGCTTCATGACGGATGGTGGGTGGTGCTGAGCCACTGGTGTCTGGATGAGGAGGAGACAATCTACCTTGCAGAAGAGGACGAGAACGGCGAGCCTGTTCCCGCCGCCTCGCGTTATAAAGACCCCTTTGCGGGCATGACATATCCGATTATCAAGACGGACTCCGTCGGCTTCAGTACCCGCAACTATTCCAATCAGACCATCAAGATGTACAAGGATTCGGATGGTAAGAAAGTATGGGATAAGCTGCGCGTACAATGCAATATCGATGTGCTGGATGCCGATCCCAAGACCCGCCGTCTGCTGGTCCGCACCAATCCGCGGGACTGGTGCTGGGACGATAAACCGTACCAGTCCGTCTATGGCTGGATGGACGAAGAATGGGTCTGCGCCAATCTCTTAACCACATGTCCATGATACACCCTCAGATAACATGCAAATACGGTTGTCCTCCGCCGCCGGAACAGTTTATCGTCTGGCAGGACGAGGAGCGGAGACTGTTCATCGAGGGTAGGCGAACCCTGCTCTACTACAAGAACCGGTTCTATACCTTCCGTGTGGACGGCCACGAACCCATGGCGATCATCATGCTCAATAACGAGCCGGCCGCCTATATCCATAACTCGTTCGACGTGGAGTACGAATGCCAGCAGTTCCGTCGCGACCCGAACTATCGATGCAGGACCATCACCGGAAAAGAGCATGATGCCAAGTATTTCTGCTGGCTGCTCACCACCGCTATCGACTATGCTTTCGACTGTCAGATAGACGATGTGGAGCGCATAGCGGATGAACTCATCCGTTACGAATCCCGCGAGGTATGGTATCATCAAGACGGCATCGAGTTCGGACGGTATGGTGAAGAAGAAGGGGGTAGGGAAGAGTATCACTACGAGTATGAGATACTCTATATCATCGTCGATGGCAAGAAATACCATTTGAACGATAATGTGGATGAACCGGACGCGCTCTATCTCTTCGAGCCCGGCAGGTACGGACGCAAACATGCCGCTTTGCGCATCCATGGTACGAGAGGTGCGGTGCTGGCGGCTTATGCCGATGATTGGAAAGCCGGACATACCTTCACTCCTTTCGGGCACCCCTGCGACACCAAGACCTTCTGCGCCATGATCGCTTACGCCCTCCGTTCCGGCAAGAAAGACTTCACCCTTCGTGAATTAGAAAACAACTATACATTATGAGACTATCTGCATTGATAATAGGAGCCGTAGGGCTGTTACTGACCGCGTGGTTCATCGGCGTGATGGGCTACCGCGGTAAGACCCTTGTGTACGGCATACTGGTGATCCTCTTCACCGGCCTTTGTATATGGTGCCTCATCAATATCGATGACATATCCGTCTTCCTGCGCGAACATCTCGGCGTCTGGGGCATGTCGGGAGTCTTCCTCCTCATTGCTCTCGCCGTCTGGCTCGGTATCCACTTCTTATTCTGAACTTGATCTTTGCGCCCAAATTAGGTTTAGATAGTAGAAGCGCCCACGGAGTATATTTATCCGGCAAATGAGGGTTATATCATATACGATCGGTTTGTGGCTATCTGGTTACTGCGGCTATAGCGCTTAAAATGCGAGTTTTGGGTACTTGCGTATATTCCTGAAAAGCAGTAATTTTGCAGCGTCGAAATGATGTTGCTTTTTTTGTACAAACAATCACCTAAAATAACAGTATTAACCATTAAATTTTATTTCTTATGAAACGTATTTTTTACTCAATGGCTTTGGCGCTATGCGCGCTGATGGTTTCCATTCCGGCAAAGGCGGGGAATGTGTACAATGCTGCCACGTTAAATGAGCTGTTCCAACTTCTTGGTTACGGCCAAACATTAAGCGCGGAGCGAATCCAACAGGATGATACTATACGCATAACCGCCGATATTACCTACTCCACAGGCGTGACGGATAATAGGTACCTTTTTATTCCAGCCAATACAACTCGTACATTGGACTTGAACGGCAAAACAGTACTAAACAAGCCGGCTATAGTTTCCGCTCTGGATGCAAATATGATAGAAATGTGCAATAATAGTACGCTTAATATATGTGACACAAAAGGCGGCGGCAGATTGGTAAACAATAGCCAGGCGAACTTTGTCGGGGATCATATCTTCAACAGCGGTGACGCTTCTTTTCAATACGACACCTATTATATCAACTCTGCCTGTATTGTAAACGAGAAGCGTGGATCTAACCCTGCCGCCAAGAATTGCACGGTTAATGTGTACGGAGGCAGTATCATAGCCTGGACGTTCGGTCGTGAAACCGACCAATCCTCTTCTATTTTTTGCCGTCCCGATAAAGTGTTGGCTGAAGGACAGCCGTCCTTGTTGTATGCCAACGGAGGCTATTTGTCGAATCCGAACATGACCGTGAATATCTACGGAGGTTGCGTAGGTACCATCAGAAGTTATAAATATACCTTCAAAACTTATGAAGAAGATTATCAAACAGTTCAAGAAGCCAGGAGTTATTGGCAGGATGCAGATTCGCATTTGCATTTCTCCTACAAAGATTATTACTCCAATCCACTGACCGTCAATCTGTACGGGGGCAGTATCGGTTACCATAATTTTGAAGGTCTTCCGGCTTTGTGCTACCCCAAAGGCTTCTCCGGTACATTGAAAGATGGTACTATCTACGGTATCGCTTCGGAGGATCATCTTAATAATTTCAACGGCGTGGCAGACGGCGTGAAGGTCTATCTGAACGGCACGCAGACGACGGTTAATGCCCTTAAGACGCAAGACCTGGCCGACAAGACCGTCCGCTTTGCCTATGAGCCGGATCTTTCCGTCAGTGGGATTGCTGTTACCAAAGACAACTGCACCGATATTATGCCGTGGGAGGAGTTCAAGGCTTCCTTTGACTACGCCACCAATACCCTCTATCTCAAGACCCTTTCCAATCCGACCAATGTGCTGAACGGTATTCAGTTTGCGGATTTCGATTTAAGAATCGTCGTGGACGGCTACTGGCGCATTAACGGTTCTATTGTCGGCACTAACGGCGACCTCACGATCACTTCGAACCATTTTGCATTGGCCGAAGAGGATGGCGATGCATTAGTAATGAAGCCGGGCGATAACACCGCTATCACGCTGGACGGACACCGCCTGACGCTCACCAACCGCGTGCGGTTGTTGTGCTACAACAATGAGAGCGGTCATACCGCTCAATCAGCTGTCAAATGTCACGATATGTGGGTCAACAATAGCTGGTTCGATGCGTGGGGAAAGAAACCGATAGTAGATTGCGCGTACGGCAGTGTCGTCAATGCTACTATCAAAACCGGTTCGTTCAAGAATAACGACGTGATTCAGGTCGAGCCGCAATTCACGCAGTACTATATTTTTGTACAGACTAACGGCGATGAGAGAGGTTCGGTAACCGGCGAAGGCATCTATAACGAAGGCACAGAATTAACGATCTCGGCTACGCCGAAGAGCGGTTACTATTTCGACCGCTGGTACGAGGATGGTTCTACGGATGCTACGCGTACCATCACCGTCACCAAAGATGCCACCTTTACTGCGCTCTTCTTCCCCGAAGAGGTGATTAACTACTACGACGTCACCGTTCTTTCCGCTGATGAGACGATGGGTACTGTCTCCGGCGGCGGCACGCATATAGAGCAAGGTCAAACCGTCACCATCACCGCTACGCCGAACGAAGGGTATCAGTTCCTCTATTGGACCACCGCGGACGGACAGGTACAAGGCGCTATCTCGCAATGGACGGTAACTAAAGACGAAACGCTCATAGCCCATTTCCGTGTAGCACCGCCCGCTGACGCAGTCTCACTTTGGGTTTGCGGTACGCAGGTAACCGGCTCGAACTCCGCCGATATCCTCGGCGACGGCGTCTGGTGTTACGACCACGAGACACGTACGCTGACAGTCATGAAGGATGCTACGTACAACATCACTAATGATGGCTTCATCGAAGATTGGGCCGGAAGCGGCACGGATGAACCGTTAATCGTCAATGTGGGTAACCATAAGGTTGAGGCAATCTGTACCACGACAGACAATACCCTTCGTAATGCCATCGTAGGCACCAAAGGTATGACTTTTTCCGGTACTACGTATCATGGTGTTACCCTCACGGCACAGAATATGTACGCGGCGAACTTTAGCAAACCGCTTACCGTGACCGGGCATATGGACTTGACGCTCAACCTCAAGAACACCACCGACTGGGGTAAAGACAATTTCAAAACCGCAGTGTTGCTGGCAGGTGTTACTCCGTCTCTGATCGTTGACGGAGCGAACTTATACATTAACTCCGGCGTAGGCGAAAGTGCCGGGTCGGGTTATAAGGCTACCAACAAGACCGACCAGGCAGCGAACCTCAGTATGAACAACGCGAGTATACAATGGGGCTCTATAAGCAGCCAAGATCTGGGTATCTTGGATGACTCGCCGAAGTATGAGATTAACTATCTCACACCGGCCTTGGAGAGTCTGTGCTTGACGAGCGCCTTTGGCCTTTCCTTCTTTGAAGGAACACACTTTAACTTGTATGCGTATCCGGCTCCGGGATATAAGTTCGTTAGCTGGAGTGACGGCAACACCGATAACCCGCGTCTGATCATCATGCCGGCTCATAACGTTTATCTCGACCCGATCGTAGAAGTGGATGATAGCCAGACACCGAAAGGCGCAATCATCAATGCTTCCGCTACCGAAGGCCAAGGGACGATAACGAACTTCACCAGCGGTTGGTACGCCGAGGGAACCGAACTGACTATCACCGCAGAACCTGCCGAAGGCTATGAGTTCGTAGAATGGTCAGACGGCGAAACGGCAAACCCGTACTTGCTGACCGTGGAGAACGGAAAGAATATCAACATTACTGCAATGTTCTGCGGAAAAGGCCAGGGTATCGAGAATATCCAAGTAGAGGGTGACCAACCGCAAAAGATCATGATGGACGGCATCCTTTACATCGTTCGCGATGGCAAGATCTACAACGCCCTTGGCGCAGAAGTGAAGTAATGTATAAAGGGACAATGTACAATGTACAAAGGAAAAAATCGCTCTTCGGAGCGATTTTTTTTGTGTAATTATTAGGGTTTGCTCTCGAGATGCTCTCGAAGTTCCTTCGAAACGCTCTCGATAACATATTTATAAAACACTGAAAACAAGACCGTTATAAAAAGGACAAAATCGACCCTTTTACGGTCCGTTATCGGTCCATTAAGCTTCTATTATCGGTCCATTATCGGTCCATTTACCTTACATAACCCCATTTTTTGACTAAATGACTAAACCTGAAAAAGGTTGACTCGATACTTGAAATGGAATCTTTAAAATGCGAGTTTTAGACTAAAAATGCGAGTTTTGGGTACTTGCGTATGTACCAAAAAAGCAGTACCTTTGCAGCGTCAAACGACGCTGCTTTTTTATGCATACTAACAAACAATCTAAAATACATACAGTTATGAGAAAAATTTACATGATTCTCGCAGCTCTTTGCTGCACAGTGATGGTCAATGCCAGGATTTACAAGGATCCGCTTTATTACGAAGAGAACGAGAGTACGGAAACGGCATTCGTGACGTTTAGTTCGGAGAATAGCGAGAACTACCAAAGTATCGCGGATTATCCGTATGTGGTAGTGCCTGATTATTTTAAAAGCGGCATTCAATATACTGTGGTTGGCGTAGGTGATAATGCCTTCCGTTATAGTCCGCTGAAGTGGATTAACCTCGCCGAGGGTACGACGTACATTGGTAACAATGCTTTTCAGTTCTGTTCGGCACTGGAGACGGTAGAGTTCAAAGCAGGAACGGGTACCATCACCAATATCGGCGATTATGCGTTCTATCAATGTTCCGCGCTGAAAGATGTGAACTGGGAGAAAGCCGTTATCCAGCGTATCTCTCCGTTCGCTTTCTATCAATGTAGAGCGCTGAAAGACATCGCGTTCACGGATGGTCTGCTCACGATTGGAGAGAAAGCTTTCGCGCATTGTACGGGACTGGAGACACTTTCCTTGCCGGCTTCGATGTCGGTGATTGGCGAGATGGCTTTCCAGGGATGTACGGGACTGAAGACGATTTACTGCTACGCCGTAGAACCGCCGCAGATCGAAGAGAACTCGTTCCTCAATCTGACCCGTGAGGATATCACGCTCTATGTGCCCAAAGGTTCTTTCCTCGCATACCGCTCCAACGGATGGTTTGGCTTCAACATCGTCCAGATGGATGAACAAGGCATGGAGAAAGTACAAAGGGACAATGTACAAAGTACAAAGGTGTTGCGTGACGGTCAGTTGTTCATCGAGCGCGACGGCAAGACCTACAATGCCCTTGGTGCAGAAGTGAAGTGATGTACAAACAATCTAAAATACATACAGTTATGAGAAAAATTTACATGATTCTTGCAGCCCTTTTCTGCTGTGCAATGGTGAACGCCGAGACCTATGGTCTGAATGTAGGCGGTGTACAAGTGACATCCGACAATGCGTCTGACATTCTTGGAAACGGGACCGCGAGTTATGATGCCTCCAGTGCTACGTTGACGCTCAACAATGCCGACATCCGTATGGAAGGCAAAGGGGCAATTGTGGCAGCCGGTGAATTGAAGATTAAAGTATTGGGTAACAACAACTACATTGCTGTGAACAACCTCGGAGAGTACGCCGGAGCGGCTATTCAAACTGCCGGTACGCTGAGTATCTTTGCGCCGTCAGATGCCACGGAATTCTCCAAACTGCAGATTGTCTGCGGAGCAGCGCCTGCATTTTATGCGGTAACCGGAGATATCAGTTTGTCCCATGTAATCAATATAGATATCAAAGGCGGCACAGGTGCTTACGGTTGTATCAAGACCCTGAACGGCGATCTCTATCTTAACGGTGCAGGGCTGAGTATGTTACCCGGATGGATTCGGGTGAATAATATCTATTTGGTTTCGGGAAGAAGTAAGCTCAGTTCTCCTTCAGACGCAATCATTTACAACGGTAAGATTGTTCGTAGCAGTACCTCTTCGGAATATAGCAACCAGCAGCAAATCGTTATCTCATCGCTTTTCCGCAAGCTGATCATAGGCGTAGATCCCAAGACTAGTCCGAATACTATTTCTGCTAAAAGTGCCTCTATCGGCAATCTTTCCATATCAGGTCAAAAGGCCGTATTTGTAGGCATAGATGAAGAAATCGAGTTAAAAGCCAATACGTCGGAAGGGTATGAGTTTGACTCCTGGTGGAAAGTGACCTCCGCCGGAACCGGAATCTTTGCAGAAGAGCAGGAGACGACTTTTAAGATGAATGAAAACACCCAGATTATTTATGCGCTTTTCAATAAGATATATGACCTTAATGTTGTGGTATCCATAGCCATGGACGGAAATATCGCCATTTGCAATGACGAGCCGACGGAACTTTCTCTTACCCAGCATTATATCGCAGAAACGCCGGTTACGCTGAAAGCAATCGCAGGGTACGGATATAAGTTTGTCGGTTGGGCGAATTCGTATAGCGGCACTCCGTTCTCGACGGAGAATCCGTTAAGCACGACCAAGAAAGCGGCTAACGAAGAGATCTATGCGCAGTTTGAGCCCGTCAGTGTAGAGGACAAAGTATCGAAAGGCGTATTCACTATCGGTCAGAATAAGTACGCGCGTTTGGCCACGGGTAACCTGCAGTACCAGCCGTTTACGGCTAAATGGCGCTTTGCTTTTGAGGAATATGACGCAATCGGAGATGCGAACAAAGACATCAGCAGTACCTCGCTTGAATGGTTCGACCTGTTTGGTTGGGGAACAGGAAACAACCCCGCAGAGACTGCGACAGACGAAGAGACCTATGATGATTTCTACGAGTGGGGAGACAACCCGATTGTGAATGGCGGTAAAACGGAGAAACAATGGCGCACGCCGACTGAGGTGGAGTGGCGTTATATTTTCAGTGCCCGTCCCAATGCGGCTACCAAATGGGGTTTGGCGAGTATAGAAGACCATCTGCCGGGTATTATCCTGATTCCCGATAATTTTGAGTATCCTTCGCTGAACACGAATCACAAATCATACTATGACAACCTCTTTACGGCAGATCAATTCCGATGGATGGAGCAGCAGGGCGTTATCTACCTGCCGGTAACGGGTAATCGGGAAGGAACGAATGTATCTGATGCCTCGAGGAGGGCATGGTATTGGACCGCTGATCCTGAGGAGGACGATTATGCTCACTACATGATTATCAAATCCGAAGGTAATGCGTATGGTTTTGGCTTCAGACACCGTGGTCAGGCCGTGCGTCTGCTTCAGGAAATAGAAAATCCGCAAGGGATGGAAAGCGTTCAGCATTCAGCCGTCAGCAGTCAGAAGGTGTTGCGTGACGGTCAGTTGCTCATTCTCCGTGACGGCAAGATCTACAACGCACAAGGCACCAAAATGCAATAAAATTTGCATAGTTCGCAAAAAAGTTGTACCTTTGCGCTCGAATTGAAAAAGTTATTTCTTATAGTATGCGCTTTCTTCTCCGTCATGGCTACATCCGCCATGACGCGGGAGGAGGCGTTTGCCGTAGTAGACAGCGCCTATGCCCTCGCGATGTCCGGCGATATCCAGCAGGCTATAGCCCTCAATAACGACGGCCTTTCGGCCGTGCCCGAGGACTCGATGGACATACGGTGCGAGTTCTACTCTTGTCTGCTCTACTGCTATCATCGTCTGGGTGACTATCAGCAGGCTCTGTCGTACGGCGAAGCCTGTCTTGCTTTTGACGAACAGCAAGGCGATCCGGCGAATATATCTGCCTCTTTGGGCAACCTCGCGGGAATCTATTCGTCTGCCGGACAACAGGACGTAGCGATCGCTTATCTTGAGCGCGCCATCACTATCGAGCAGTCCCTCTTAGCCGCTGACACCACCCATTCCCCCAAGTCCCTTGCCATCCGCAAGGCGATGTTAGGCGAAGTGCTGTTGGCGAAGTCCAAGAGTCCGGAGGCAGGAATCCGTGAGCAGGACTCGTTGTTGCATAGCGCCCTGCGCCTGACCGAAGAGGCCTTGGTCATTGACCGATCTCTCGGACGCCGACTGCAGGAAGGTATGCGGCTCGCCCAACTCGGACATATATACGAAGCCTTGAACGATGCCACCCAAGCCAAAGAGTACACCTCTCAAGCCCTCACTATCGCACGCGAGACGGGCAATAAGATGACCGAAGTGCTCTGCCTGCTGCAACTCGAGCGTTACGAAGAAGCCGCCGACCTGGCGCAGCAACTCGGGTTCCGCAAACAGGAATACGAAGCCTGTGACCACCTCTATATGCGCGCCAAAAAGGCCGGACGTAACGCAGAAGCACTCACATGGCTCGAACGCGCACGAGGCCTTCATGAGCAACTGATGAACGAAGAGAGTCAGCGCCAACTGACGATCGCGCAAGTCAAATACGACACTTTCCGCAAAGAACAGCAACTGGCTGACCAGCAGCAAGAACTTCAACGCAAACAGGCACGCCTCAAAGCCTTGCTTATCTTCTCGCTGCTCGCCCTGAGTGTCATCGCCTTACTCGTCGTCTTGGTGATCCTGCTTCGTCATCGCAAGGCAGCTATAGCCCGCGAGGCTGCCGATAAGAAACGGCAATACGGCATCCTCAGTCATGACTTGCGTAACCCCGTCATGGCGCAGCAACAGTTACTCCAACTGCTTTATACGAACTATGCGCAGTACAAACCCGAAGAGGCACACAAACTCATCGGTCAACTGCTGGCGGGCAGCGATAACCAGTTGGCACTCTTGCGTAACCTGCAGGAGATAGTGCAACTGGACCGTCAGGCTCGCGTCTTCCGTACCTCCCAGTTGGACCTCGCAGCACTCCTCCGCGATACGATTCCAGACGTGCAGAGTGCGGCATTGCTCAAGGATATCTCCATCGAACTGCATGCCGAGCGTATGCTCGTGAAGACCGACCGCGAACTGATTCGTACCGTCCTGCGTAACCTGCTGAGTAATGCCATTAAGTTCTCGCCCCGCGGCAGTACCGTCGAGGTGGGTACGGTGTCGCCGGCTGCCTTCTACGTACGCGACCACGGCACAGGAATGAGTAGGGAGCAGATCGCGCAGATCCTGACCAGCCGCAAGCAGATAGAGTCGTCGGTAGGTACGGACGGCGAGAGTGGTACGGGATACGGACTGATCCTCTGCCGCGAACTGCTTAGCCTGTGTAACGCCAAGATGGATATCCAGTCTGTCCAAGGCGAAGGAACAACGTTTACCATTGATTTACAAAACGCTATTTATCCAGTAAACAAATATGAAAATCGCTATACTCGATGACCATGAACTGATACGTGTCGGCGTAGCCGGTACATTGCAGTCCACTCCCCATTCCGTCACCATCAGTGTATCCACTGCGGCGCAACTCTTCGAAGCGCTGGAAGCCGGTACGCCCTGTGATATTGTCCTGCTTGACATCCTCATGCCTGACACCAACGGTGTAGAAGTGGCGGAACGGCTGCGCAGAGGGTACCCGGATATCAAGATCATCGTCCTTTCCATTGACAACCGCGAGTTCACCCTCATCCAACTCCTTAAGATAGGCATGGACGGATTCGTCAGCAAGAGTTCGCCGCTCTCCGAAATTCCACTCGCCATCGATTCCGTCGCCAATGGGGTGCCCTTCTATGGACGCGACATTTCCATACTCATCCGCGATATTACCGATGCCAAACTCAACAACAAGAATATCGCTGCGTTATCCAAACGGGAGATAGAAATCATCAAAGCGTGCTGTGACGGACTCATGGGGAAGGAGATCGCGGACAAATTCCATATATCCCTCCGGGCGGTTAACAGTCACAAGACGAATATATTCAACAAACTCGGCCTCTCCTCGTCTGTGGAGATGGTCCGTTTTGCTATAGAACACGGAATCATTTGAGAGCATTTTGCGTCTCAGTGTCTGAACAGAGTTTTTACAGACTTTTTACAGAGTTTTTACGGGTTCAGAACCTCAAATCACCCCTCTTTTTATCCGAAGAAAACCGGTGCGATGGCGAAAGCGGCAATGGCGCCCGCAAGGTCGGCAAGCAGGCAGCATCCTACGGCATGCCGCGTATCCTTTATATTCACACTTCCGAAATAGACGGCCAGCACGTAGAACGTGGTGTCGGTAGTGCCCTGTAAGATACAGCATAGTCGTCCGACAAGGCTGTCTGCACCGTAGGTAGTCATCGCTTCCAGCATCAGTCCGCGTGCACCGCTGCCACTCAAAGGTTTCATCAGGGCTGTCGGGACGGCGCCCGCGAGATCAGGATTGATGCCGCAGGCCGCGAAACACCAGGCGATACCGTGTTCCAACAGTCCCATCGCTCCGCTCGCACGGAACATACCTACCGCCACCAGAATGGCGATGAGGTAAGGAATGATGCCGATAGCCGTTTGGAAACCGCCTTTGGCGCCGTCAATAAAAGCCTCATAGACGTTGATCTTTTTGCACATGGCCTGAATAACGAACCAGCATATCACGCCGAGCAGCAGAATCGCTGCGACGGCGGCAGAGACGATGGACAAGGCCTGATGCGAGAGGAGTGTCGAACCCCATACCATCAGTCCCACGAGTACCGTCAGACCAATCAGCGTACCCAACACAACCGGATCTTTCATCTTGATCTTCTGTGCGATACATACGCAAATGAGACCCACAAGGGTGGCTACATACGTAGCGATGAGTATCGGAAGGAAGACATCCGCCGGATTGGCAGCGCCGAGTTGTGCACGGTAGGCCATGATAGTCGTCGGTATCAGCGTCAAACCGCTTGCTCCTAACACCACGAACATGATCATCGCATTGGACGCTTTCGTCTTGTCTGTATTCAGTTCCTGCAACTCTTTCATGGCCTTCAGACCCATAGGCGTTGCTGCGTTGTCCAGACCTAACATGTTCGCTGCAATATTCATCAGCATCGAACCGAACACTGGGTGGTTCTTCGGAATCTCGGGGAATATGCGGCTGAAGAACGGATTGATGGCGTTTCCAAGGGTGTTTACGGCACCCGCGTTCTCGCCGATCTTCATAATACCCATCCATAAGGACAACACGCCGGTCAGACCCAACGATAACTCGAAACCCGTCTTCGCGCTGTCAAAAGTGGAATTGAGAATGGTGGAGAATATATCCACGTTCCCGTAACAGATGGCCTGAATCAAACCCATCAAAACGGCCAACAAAATAAGCGAAATCCAAATATAATTCAAAATCATGCTGCAAAATTACTTTTTTTTTTGCATATGTGCAAATTTTTTTGTACTTTTGCGTGCTTTTTGAATAAGATGGCGAAATTAACCTGCAAGGACGTATGCTTTTCTTCCGCCTCCGGACATATATAAGGCATTGCCTGACGGCCTGGAATACCTCCGGCGAAGGGATTCATTCCCCCTATCTGTTTGAATTGGTGCGCTTTGTGATGAGGGACGAGAATGAGTACTACTGCTTCTCGGATATCGAGCGTCGCCGGGAACTCCTGTTGGCATGCACGGATGAACTGGATGTCGTGGATTTCGGTTCTGCCGGTAGTCCGCAGGGAACACACGTCCAACGGAGGGTTTGTGATATTGCGAAAGGTCATCTGGAATCGGCAAAAATGGGCCAGTTGCTCTTCCGGATTGTGGCTTGGCTGACACGCCAGACGCAGCGCCCCTTGGAAATCATGGAATTGGGTACGTCCTTGGGAGTAACCACCTCCTATCTGGCGTCCGCTGACAGCCGGAATAGGGTGGTGACGCTCGAAGGCAGCAAGGCTGTGTTACAAGTTGCACAAGGCGTTTGGAAGGCACTTCGGTTGGAGAATATCGAGTGGCACGAAGGAAATATAGACGACACCTTATTAGTACACGCGCGCGAGAAGCTTGACGTTGCCTTTGTGGATGCCAATCATACGTACGAAGCCTCCATCCGCTATGTGAACTATCTCCTCCCGCGCATGGACGCCAAAGGCATCATCGCCATAGATGATATCCATCATTCCCCGGATATGGAGCGTGCATGGAACGAGATCAAACAGGACAGCCGTGTCACGACCACTATGGACTTGTACCACATGGGCCTGCTCTTCGTCGATCCCCATTACCTCAAGCGCCACTATAAAATTAAAATTTGAAATCATAAATCATAAATCATCAATCATCAATCATAAATCATAAATCAAGCCATGCCCATCTATACCAAAACAGGAGACAAAGGTGATACCTCCCTTGCTAACGGAGAGCGTATATCCAAAGCCGATGCCCGCA
>Ga0247610_10004468_pt1 | contig 14977 bp, 5 predicted proteins | sample 174DNAGHGhighgp2_FD_193483 | JGI IMG/M metagenome (GOLD analysis project Ga0247610, IMG submission 193483) | Sheep rumen microbial communities from Palmerston North, Manawatu-Wanganui, New Zealand - 1742 DNA GHGhigh gp2 | ecosystem: Host-associated > Mammals > Digestive system > Stomach > Rumen ... | reverse complement strand
GCTGCGACTCGGATATTTCCAGAATGTGCTTCGACGGCGAGATGGACACCTGGTTGTCGTTCTCCGAAGTGGAGTTGAAGAGGTTTCTCAGCTCGCTGTAGTATCCTTCTGCGCGAATGGAGTCGCAGGGAATCATGGTTATCAGCTCAGCGTCGGGGCTCCAGTTCTCATAGTAACCAGTGAACAAGTCGCCGGTCACGGTAGATGTAGACCAAGTTGACGTTCCTGAAGGCCACAGGTGCATACCATTGCCTGTACGGTAGTAAGAGTTTTCTCCGTTTCTCTGGCTGATGTACTTGTAGTAGTAGAGTGCGGCATTCTTGAAATCGTTCACACCTGCGTCGGGAGAAGAGCCTTCCCTGCAGCTTCCGAGCCAAAGGCTCAGCTCGCCGCGGATGATGTTGAGGGGGAAGAAGAAGAAACGCGAGTCGTTGCCACGCACGTTGCTGCCATAGCCGGGATACTCGTTGTCGTAGCGCTCTGGCAGCGATGCCAGGTCATTGAGGAAGTACTCGCATATCTGCTCCAACTCATAGTGGGGATAGTCCTTCTCTGCCTGGTCTTTGGTGAGAATAGGCTCTGTTACGAAAGGCACCGACCCATAGTTGAGCACCAGCTGCAGGTATGTCCACGCACGGAAGGCCTTGACAGCCGCATACTCCTTCATGAAGATGTTCTCATTGCGGTTGCTCTTCAGCGTGGTGTCTACATTGGCAATGAAGTAGTTGCAGTTGTTGATGATGGCATAGTAGTCCTTTGGCTGGTTGTAGACGTTATCGTCATCGGCAGTGAAGTTTGCCAGCTCGCGCAAGTCGGCCGATGCCTGGTTTGTCAGTGTCACCAGGTCTCCCCTGACCTCGCCGAGCAGCACGGTGCGGTCTGCTATGACCTGCATCTTGTTCATGATGCCCATGACGGAATAGACAGTGTCGGACCAGTTAGTGAGGTGGCTCTTGTCGGAATAGATGACATTGTCAGACTCCTGCTCGAAGAAGTCAGAGCAAGAAGTGAATAGTGAAAGGTTGAAAGTGAAAAGTGCTGCGCACAGTGTCCATTTCACTGCTTTTTGGGGTGTCGCTACATGAAGCACCCGCTTACATATCTTGGTAATCATAACTATAAACTATTTACTATAAACTATTAACTACAGATTGATCTTCACACCAGCGACAATAGAGCGGCTCTGTGCCAGCCGTCCGAGGTCTATGCCCATACCTATTACGCTGTTGGTCATCGACACCTCTGGGTCGCTGCCGAGGTACTTCGAGAAAGTCAGCAGGTTGTTGCCCTGCATCCATATCTGCAGTCCCTGTATGAACTCCGACTGTAGCGGTATGTCGTAAGAAAGTGTGAGGCTTTTCAGTCTGAGGTACGAACCGTCGTCTATCCAGCGGTCGCTGAAGCGCGAGTTGCCCAGCGGATCCTGGAATGTGATACGCGGCATGTCGGTCTGCTGTCCTTCTGCCTGCCAGCGGCGGTTCATGGCCGTGGTCTGGTTCATGAAGCGCGAACCGCTCTCGAGCTGCTGGCGCATGTAGTTGAAGACGTCGTTTCCGACGGAGTAGTTGAGCCGAGCGTCGAGCGTGAACCGCTTCCACTGCAGCGTGGTGAAGATGTTGCCGTAGAAGTCGGGGTTGGGGTCGCCGATGACTGTGCGGTCTGCCTCGTCGATGAGCTTGTCGCCATTGGTGTCGACAAACATCATGTCACCACCCTGGTAATAGTTCTTGTCCACTCCGTTGTCGGCCATCACGTAGAGTCCGTCTGCGTTAGCCTGCTCTGTAGTGCTGTAGACGCCATTGGTCTTCCAGCCGTAGAAGAGGTTGGCAGCCTCGCCCACCTGAGTGCGGATGGTAGCTCCGTAGAGCTCTGTGTCAAGATACTGTGCGTTGTCGGGCAGTTCATTGATCTTGTTCTTGTAGTGGCCTATGCTGGCTCCCAACTGCCAGTGCCAGTCGGCTGTAGACAGCATCTTGACGGTAGCCGAGACGTCGAAACCAGTGTTCTCAAGCTTGCCTCCGTTGCTCCAGTTGGTGTCCAGTCCGCTGAGGAATCCCAGCTTCTGCTGTGTGAGCAGGTTGTCGGTGGTGGAGTGGAAGAAGTTTGCACTCAGTGCGAGTCTGTTGTTGAACAGGCTGGTCTCCAGTCCCACGTTCAGTCGGCGTGTGGTCTCCCACTGTATCTCGGTGTTGCCTATGCCTCCGAACGAGACGCCATCGACATAATGGAGGAACTGTGTGGGAAGGAAATAGCTGCGCGATGCGTAGAAGTCGATGTCGTCGTTACCGCTGACATCAATGCCGGCAGAGAGCTTGAGGTAGTTGACCAGTGCCGAGCGGCCATTGACAGCCGACTGGAACCAAGGCTCGTTGCTTATCACCCACGCGGCCTGCAGTGCTGGGAAGACGGCCCACGGTGCGCTAAAGAAGTGCAGCGAACCGGCATCCTTGCCGAAGCGCGAAGAACCTTCGACGGTGACGTTTGCCTGGAGATAGTAGCGCGAGAGATAGTTATACTCTGCCTGTGCATACATTGCCATGGAGTTCCAGTTCTCGTTAAGACCTGTCACGCCCACATTCTGCAGTCCGCTGCTGAGGAACGGGGTCTTATCGTTACCGGTGTTGTAGCCGTAAGGCACATTGTTGGTGAAGCTTTCCCAGTTGATGCGCACACCTCCGAAAGCATGAATGGAATGGGCTCCGTAGCGGTTATGCCAGTCCAGCCGTGTGTCGCTCTGCACAGAGTTCTGCTTCGACGAGAGCGAACGGCGCTCGTTGGTGCGTGTGGCTCCGATGGAGGAGACGTAGTAGTCTGGTGTACCGTTGATAGGGATGTAGTATTCATCGGTGGTGTTGACCAGATTGTAGCTGAAGTGCTCGCGCAGTGAGAGGTTGGCGTTGAACTGCCACTTCGGTGTCACGGTGAGGTTGAGCAGCGAGTTCTCGAAATGGTTCTTGTTCTCAGCATCCGAGTATTCGAGTATGGCAGCGGGGTTGCCCAAGCGCCAGTTGTAACCGGCTTTGGTGTAGCTGGTGAGTGCCTCGGAGAGGTAGTCCTCCTGCTCTATGTCCCAGTGGTCTGTTGCGAACTTACCACGTCCGTAGCTGTATGGGCTGAGGAACGGGCTCTTGACGTAAGCCAGGAAAGCGGGGCTCGAGGGTGTTCCCTCGTCGTAGGTGGCAGGTGCTCCGTCGTTGCGCAGGTTGCGTGTGATATTCGAGAACGAGGCGTCGAAGCGTACCGACAGTTGCTTCAGCAGCTGAATGTCGGTGTTGAATCGTATGTTCAGACGGTCCATGCTGTTCTCCTTGAGCGTGCTCTTGGCATTGGTGTAGCCCACCGACAGGTTGTAGTTTGCCACATCGTCACCGCCCTCGACGTTGATGCCATAGTTTTGGGTCATGGCCGTACGGTAGACGTAGTCCTTCCAGTCAGTATTCTGGTGGTACTTGTCGTAGTAATAGTTGCGCATACCGTTGTCAGTGAACTGCCGCTCGTCAAGGAACTTGAACGAGTTGAGCCTGGTATTGGTGCTGCTGAGCAGTTCGCTGGCATAACCGCGGTACTGTTCTGCTCCCATCACGGAGATGTATTTCGGTTCGAGTGTCACCCCGGCCGAGATATTTGCAGTGATGCGCGTAGCCATAGACTTGTTTCTGCGTGTCTGTATGAGTATCACTCCGTTAGCGCCCTTTGCTCCATAGAGTGCCGTTCCGTTGCGCATGACGGTCACGCGCTCTATGTCGGAGGGGTTGATATTGGAAAGTAGGTCGTTGAAGAATCCCTCGTGGAGCAGTGTACGGTTGTACTGCTGCTCGATGATGACATCGTCGATGACCACCAGCGGCTGTGCATTTACGTTGAGCGAGTTAAGTCCCTGCATGAAGACGGCGCTTCCCACACCCGGTGTGCCATTGTGTGCGACTGTGTATGCTTGTGCGCCCAGCTGTTTCTGCACCTCGTCCTTGATGTTTATGGCCGATGTGTAGCGGAAGTCGCTGGCGGAATAGTTGGCATTGACATTGGTCTGCGGTGCATACTCGGCTGTAAAGGCTGTCGAATAGAGGGCTGCCGTGGTCTGCTGCTCACCCTTTTTCAGTCCTTGGCGCAAGGTGTTGTAGTCGGGTGTTGAGATGATAAGTGCCGATGTGAAGAGGGGCACTTTGAGCTCGTATGTACCGTCATCGCCCGTCAGTGTACTGTAGCCATCGATCTCGGCCGCCCTTACTATGGCACCTGCGATGGGTTTCTTCGTTGCGGCATCGAGTACTGTACCCTTGACGCTGCGTGTCTCATATTGATGCTGCTTTGGTGCGAACGTACGCACTGAGGTCTGTGTGCCCTCCACCTCGTCGTCGTCGTCGATGTCGTCTTGTGCGGCAACGCTAAGAGGGAATGTCATCAGCATTGTGAGTCCGAATAAGATATATCTTTTCATATATTTTCTGGTGTTTTTACAAATTACACATTACGAATTAGCAGTCACGGGCTTAGCGTAAACCGTAATACATATAAGGTTTGTTACCGTGGGCATACATCCAGAAACCGGGCTTGCCAGCGTACTCCGGATAATACTCTCCCATGTCATCGACCAACTCGAGTGTGCCATGAGGCACCAGCAGTATGCAGTCGATACGTAGTGTCTGCGTGGCTATGCCCTTGCCCACATCCGAGTTTCTCACTCGGCTCTCTATCGTGAGCCATGTCGAAACCACATCTTCACTTATGCCTTTTGTGCACGATGGGAACGTGACGCTGTCGGCAAGTTTCAGATAGTCTATCTGGTTGCCGGTGGTGCCGAAGTTGCTGCCCAACTGTTTTGTCTGCGTCTTGCCGTTCTGGTCTTCCCACGACAGGCTGATACGCATGTTCGTGGGCAGGCACTCGCTGGCCGTGGCAGTACTGTCGTGTGCCAGTGCGGGTGCTGCGACGAGCCAGATGTCGTAAGGCATGTTGGAGAGAACCCCTTTGACGCCAATGTTGACAATGGGCGACTGTGTGGTGACATTGGGAGCGAACTCTGCGTAGCTCTTGTTCCACACCCTGTTTTCGTAGTCTTTGTTAAGCACGTTGCGCACAACGGCCTCGGTGGTGTTTATCGAGTCTTTGCCGTCCCAGTACTTGCTTATGGACTTGATGTTTCCTGGTGCTTCGGCCTCGATGATGATCCACTGGTTGAAGGTCTGCAGCGGGCTGATGTTCCAGTTGTTCGACTTCAGCACACGACCGTTGCTGCACTCCTTCACCTCAGCACCGTAGAAGATTCCACCCTCGCTCATGGGGTCGTAGTACTGATAGTAGTTGAAGTTTGCGCCCCAGCGGTTGTTTCTCTGAAGTTTGGTCATGACATAGCCGAAGGACATGAGCGAGTCGTTGGGTGTTGACGTAGTCTTGTCGTTCACTATTACGCTCTTGTTCGATGTCTGACTGAAGGCCGTGCCCTCGAGTATAGCCAGTCGGGTGTTGGTGTACTTCAGCGAGTCGAGCGAGCCCTTGGTCAGCCTATTGGCCACATTGCGGTTGTACTGGAAATACTTGCTGTACTCGTCGACAAGCCTGCTCCACTCGGTGTTGGTCGGCAGGACCATCCAGTATGTGCTGTCCTCCGATGCTATACGTCCCAGCTCTCTGTAGAGCAGGTTCACCTGGTTCTTCACCGAGTCGAGGTAAATAGTGCGTCCCTGCTCGTCAAGTCCTCCCGGCACACTGCTTGAGGGGTCGAACTCAGGATAGTAGAACATGGGGTTGTAAAGGAACGAGCGGACGCTGTCAAGGTCTGCATCCTTGCGTATGTACTCAAAGATGTTTGCCGAGTAGTCTATCGGCTTGTCAACGGTGAAGAGCAGTCCGTTCTCATAGAGAGTGTTGCTTTTGCTGAACGAGCTCTTGTCTATGCCGTTAGTGCTCAGCAGTGCATACTTGCCGTTCATGAGCACTATGCTGTCGTTGGTAAGCGACGAGACAGAGTAGTTGTACAGAGCGATGTGGTTTTGCACAAACTCTTTTATTACGGTGTTGTCATTGTCGTTGACCGAGGTCTTTTTCTGTGCCTGGTATTCACTGATCAGCCTGTCGGCGTCCTCTTTGCTGAAACTGGCGTTTGTGGGGGCGAACACTGTGAACACCTGTGTGCTGCCCAGTGAGCGGTTGTAGCCCGTTGCCTCGATGACGCTGGCAAAGTTCGACAGGTCAGCATTCTGCTTTATGGCCTGCCACAGTGACCCTTCGTTGACACCCTCGATGGTGCTGTCGTAGTGGTCGTCCCAAGTGTCGGAACAGGAAGTGAAAAGTGACAAGGGACAAGTGATGAGTGCTGCGCAAAGGAGCTTGCCCATCATCTTAGCCTTATCAAGCTTTCCATTTCCATATTTTTTATTTGTTTTCATATATTCGGTAATTAATTGTTTAACATATTGGTTTCAGTGACAGTGAGCGGGTAGACAATTTCACTCGTCACTCCTCACTTCTTAGAGGTCGTCCTCCATGTCTCCGTCACCGTCGACCGAATAGACGCTCTTTGGCACCATCTCGAAGAAGTCGAGCATGAACTCGTTGTTGTTGCCCTGCTTGCCATCGCTGGCCACGCGGAAGCGCAGGTAGTGGTCCTTGGTGCTGTCGATGTAGGTCTGACAGAGTATACGGCGGTATGTACGCTCGTTACCAGTGAAGAAATACTTTGTGCCGCTGGTGTTGAAGTGGTACTGCGAGCGGCCATCGCGATAAGCTCCCAGGTTCTTCAGCAGTTTCTGCTCCTCAGCCTTCTGCTCGGTGGTCTTCGACTTGTAGTCACCCAGTCCCTCGTCGGTGGTGAAGCGGTCGCCCAGATAGAGGTCGCTGTTGAGGAACTTGGTCATGTCAAGGGGTATACCCTGTGGCACGCCGTCGAAGTAGACCTGCATGACACCACGTGTCTCAATGGCACAGAATCCCAGTCTTAGCTGCCACTCGCCGTCGAATGGCACTGGTGGTATGCGGAATGTGAAGTCGTAGTCGCCGAAGATGTTCCACTCGTCGCCCTGCCACGACCAGAAGTTGATGTGCGGGCGGCGCATCACCACGTTACTGTTCTCGGTGAATGTCAGTCCGTCGAGATAGCCCAGCGGGAAGTAGAAGTTACGTCCGTTCTTCGGTGTCGACGAGTCGTCGGGCACGTCGTTGGAGTCGTCGGCTGTAGGTATGCCCTTCAGTCGCATGTCGTTGGTCATCACCTCTGGGAAGATGGTCGAGAAGTCCATGCGGATACGCTGGTTCTGCACCTCATTCTTCACCTTGTCGGAGAAAGCCAGTATGTCGTCAATATAGAAATAGTGTCCGTTGATGGCGTCGTGTATTGGCGATGTCTCCACAGTGGCGTCTATGCGAGCGCCTCTGTAAAGATAGTTGGCGCCATTGTAGCGGCGGTTGATGTAGCGCTCGTTTGCGATGTCACCTCCGCGGCAGTCGTTGCCCTCCTCGTCCTGGTCCATGGTAAGCTGCTCCACCTTTATCATGGTGTGAGGCAGCAGTGTGGGATACCAGTCGCAGGGGTTCACCAGCTTAGAGTCGAAGCCAAATGCCTCGTGCACAGCACCAACATTCATCACCAGCGGTGTGAGGTCGGCGGTGCCAGGAACGTAGCGGTTCAGTATGTGGTACTGTATGAATCGCTTCAGCGGGTTGATGCTGTCCGTAAGGTTATCGAACGACCAGCCCTCCTTGCCCACGTCTTGTGTGTACACCTCGCTATAGATTTTTTCTGCGAGATCATAGAGTGCGCGCAGGTTTCCGTTGGCAGTGGAGATGCCATACTCCTGGAACTTGGCCTGGTAGACTTCGTTAGGCTCAACGAAGATGGTATATCCGTACTTTCGTGTGTCGGGTGCCCACGCCACCTCGTTCCAAGTGTGGCTGCGGTAGTAGTATTTCGGATGGTCTTTGGGGTTCCAAGTCTCATCCTCGACGAGCATGATGTCCTTGTTCACTCCTGTTGCCAAGAGTGCGTCGTGGAAGATGCTGATGCGGTCGTTGGCCTTGAGTATGTCGGCAATGTAGCTGTTCGACTTCTCAATGACCATGTTTATGGGCTGCACTATTCCGTTCTCCACCGAGTCGTTCTGCAGGTCATGGAAAATGTATGCCGTTCCCTCCAGACGGATGACAGGATGGCCGTCGACCTCGTCGGCCGATGTTGCGAGGTATCGTCCGAGCAGGTTTGGTGTCTGCAGTCGGTCCTGGTCCATCTCGAATGTAGAGTACATGTTCGACACCAGGTGTGTGCGTGCCACGGTGTCGCAGTCGGCGTCGCTGAGCTGGTCAACGTATGTTGCGATGTCTGCGTCTGCCGGCACGTTGATGCCCTTGGCTGCCAGGAACGTTTTCACTGCCTCGTTGTTTGGCACGAAACAGGTGTAGTGACCGTAGGTTGCCAGCAGGTCCATCAGCTTTGCGCGCTCCACTATCCTTGTGAAGCCGCTGTAGTCTGGACGATTTTTCAGATAGTCGCTCATCATCTCACCATTGAAGGTGTAGAAATACTCGCTGTCCGGCTCGTCGGAACAGGAAGTGAGTGCTGTGCCTGTAGCGAAGGCAGCAAGACAGAAAGCGATGAAAGTCTTGAAATATTTGGTAATCATAATTTTCAATTTTCAATATTCAATATTCAATTACTTCGAGATGTTTCCCTCTCCGCTGCTGAAGGCAGGGTTCTGGTGTTTGGCCAGGTTGAGGTTCACCTTTGTCTCTTCATCGTTGTAGGGCCAGAAGATGGCGTTCATGCCTGTTGTCTGGCTTGAGAAGAAGTTGAGCACATAGTTGGCATTGATGCCTTCGCGCTTTGCCACTGCCTGGCAGAGCACCTCGGTGTTGCCGTCGCGCATGGAGCGGCGCACCAGGTCGTACCAGCGTTTGCCCTCAAACATAAGCTCTCTCTGACGCTCCTTGAGTATGAGCTCGTCCATCTGTGCCTTTGTGCGATAGTCGTTGAAGAGCAGTGTGTCCACCAGCGGGTTCTCGCACACCGAGCGCTTGTTCACTGCGTTGACCAGGGTGAAGCACTGAAGGAGAATGGGCTGGTTGGCCTGTATGATTTCTGCTTCGCTGCCCTCGCGCAGTTTCTGCGACAGGGCTTCGGCCTTCATGAGCATGATGTCTGAAAGACGGTAGATGATCCAATTGGAGCTGTTGTAGTAGTGGTCCACATCGTTTATCTTTGCGTAGGAGTATCTTCCGCCATCGAGCAGACGTGATGGCACTGAAGGTGTGGTGGAAGAGGCATCGATAGACATTGCGCTTTGGAGAACAAACTTGTTTATTGCCTCGTTCTTGTTGTTGCAGTTCTCGTACAGACGTGCGTCCATGCGCTTGTTGCGGTCAGCATAGACCGAGCGCTGCGATGTCTTTGCCAGGTCCTCGATGATCATGCTCGACGGTGCGATGTATCCCTTGGTCACCGTTGAGTTGCCGTAGAACAGTCCGACGGCGCTGTTGCCCAGCATGCTGCGTCCTGCCTCCACGTTGTCGAAGACCAGCTCGAAGATGGTCTCCTGACTGTTGCCATTTATAAATATCTCGGTATATGCATTTCCGTATGTGGTATTTACGGTCTGGTCGCTGATGAGTGGGAATCCGCTGAGACGAGGGTCGTTGGTAGTGCTTGAGCCCATGGAGCTGCTGCTCTTGCTGCGGCGTTCCTGCAGCAGGGCTTTCTTGTCCTCTATGACCAAGTCGGCATACGCCACACACTTGTCGTAGTCGCCCTTCCAAAGGTACATCTCGCAGAGCATGGCCCAGATGGCGCACTTGGTGATGCGTCCGGTCTGATAGGCAGGCTTGTCCTCAGGATAGCGTCCCATGGCATGGCTCTGTATGCTCTCCAGGTCGGTGATGAGGCTGTCGAGCACGGCGTTGAACGGTGTGGGCTCAAGGTCCATCTCCTGGTCATCGTCGGTGTAGGCCACCGTGCTGTAAGGCACGTCGCGGAAGGTGCGTATGAGGTAGAAGTAGCAGAGGTCGCGCAGGGCGGACACCTCGGCTATTGTTGCCTGCAGCTCGCTCTCGGTATACCCGGGGTCGATGGCTGCCACTGTCGGGGCGTACTTGATGACAGTGTTGCAGCGGTTTATCACAGAGTAGAAGCCGTCCCAGTTGGTGTACGGGTTCTTGGTGGTGATGTTCTCCTTGAGCACATTTTCCAGGTTGCCGTCCTTGTCGATGTTTGTGCCTGCCATGACATTGTCGGCGCGGCACTCGCCCCAGACTATCATGCGGCGGATCATGTCGTCGCCCTGCATGCGTGCATAGCATCCGCTGACAACATTGTCCACGTCGGCTTTCTCGTTCCAGAACTCCTCAAGCACTATCTCACTGCGCGAGGGAATCTCAAGGAAATCGGAGCAGGAAGTGAAAAGTGAAAAGTGAAAAGTGAAAAGTGCTGCGCAGAGAAGGAAGCCAGTCACTTTTGCCTTTCCGTTCTTTTCATTTGTTATATTTCTTTTCATATTTTCTTCTGATATTTATTGTTTGTTGATTATCATCCTAAAATGGTAACTATACTTGTAGCGTGTTAGAAGTCAACCGTCAGACCCAATGTGTAGCTTCGTGAGCGCGGTGTCTGTGCACGGTCTATGGCAGGGTCGTAACCAGACTGCGAGATATCGGGGTCCACTCCAGAGTACTTCGTTATGACGAAGGGGTTGTTGATGGAAGCGAAGATCGCAATGCGGTTGAGTCCGATTGGTGCAAGATACTTCTTCTTTATGTTGTACGACAGTTGTGCGTAGCTCATACGCAGATATGAGCCGTCTTCCACATAGCGGTCGCTGACAAGCGAGTTGTATGCACGTGCATTTTTGAAGTTGTGCATGGCACGAGGTATCGTCGTCACGTCGCCCTCCTTGCGCCAGCGGTAGTTCACGGCCTGGCTCTGGTTGTCGTTACCAGTCATCGACTCGAGGTTCAGACGCGAGAGGTTCAGGATCTTGTTGCCTACACGATAGGTGAACTGTGTGTTCAGACGCCAGTCGCCATAGTTGAACGAGAATCCGAAACCGCCAGTGAGCTTTGGCAGTGACGAGCCGAGGTAGCAGATGTCGAGAGCGTCGATGTTACCGTCGTTGTTAGAGTCGTCGTAGATGGCATCACCACCGTTGAAGCGGTAGTTCTTGCCAGAGGCGTCGTTAGTGTAGTTGTACATCATGCGTATGGGCTGTCCGGTGTTGCCGTCGCGCACCAGCTCGCCCTTCTCGTTGGTCACGACAGGAGCGGTGTACGGCTGCTTCTTCCATCCGTGCTCCTTGTACCACTCGTCGGGCAGAGTGCCTTCAGTGAACTGCTTGTACTGCTCGTCGGTGAGGTTGAGGTTGACGAATGTGTTGTAGTTGTGGGTGTAAACGCCCTTGAACTTGAAACCATAGATGGCACCGAAAGGATTGTGCAGCTGTACGCGGCGCAGATACTCGCCATTCTCATAGCCGTAGGTGGAGTTGAGGTTGTTGAGCACATACTCGTCCATCTCGATGATTTCGTTACGGTTGTTGCCGAAGTTGGCGTTCAGGTCCATATAGAACTTACCCTTCTTGATGAACCTGTTGGTGTTGATGTGGAACTCCCAACCTATGTTGCGCATCTTTCCCGAGTTGCGGTAAGGCACGGTGAGGAATCCTGCGTTCGAAGGTATGCGGTAGTTGGGCATCAGCATGTCGCTGACCGTCGAGTGGTAGCCCTCGATGGTGAGGTTCAGCTTCTCGTCGAGGAAGTGGACGTCGAAACCGACGTTGTAGCTTGACGATATCTGCCACTTAAGGTCAGTAAGGCGTATGTTCAGCGGTGCCATCGAGGTCATGTCGATGTACCTGTCTGTGCTGCCATACTTAGAGGTGTAGAGGTAGTTCTGGTTCGGCTGGTTGCCCACGCGTCCCCAGCTGGGGCGGAAGGCGAGTGTCGAGAGGACGGGCTTCAGCTTCTGCATCCAAGGCTCGTCACTGATAATCCACTTCAGAGACACAGAGGGGAAGTATCCCCAGCGGTGTCCGGGGCCGAACTTCGTTGTTCCGTCGACACGCACAGTGAGGTCGGCTATGTAGCGCTCCTTGTATGCGTAGTGTGTGGAGAAGGTGTAGTACATGGAGCGCCACTGGTTGTACCATGACCCTGGCTTCGGGTTCAGTCCGCCGGCAGAGGGGCTGGTGACGCCCGAGGCGAGACCGTTTGACTCGGTGCTCTGTCCGTTGCTCGAGCCGCTGGTCAGCTCAAAGCGGCCCATGACCATCACGGCATGGTCCTTGTTGGCGAAGTGGGGCATGAACGTAAGGGTGTGCTTGGTGTTGAACGACACACTCTTGCTCGAACCAGTGTAGGCAGTGTTGACACCGTCACTATATACAATAGGTGTGAGCTGCCAGGGGTAGAACTTGTCATCGTACTGGTTGAAAATGTTCATGTAGACACTTCCACGCCATGACAGGCGGTGGTGGTCCTCGTCAAGACCCAACAGCTCGTAGTTGATGACCAGCTCGGGGCTCATGTCGTATGTGCGGCGCTGGTTCTTGGCCAGGTTGGCCGATGCCACGGGGTTCACCAGGTTGCGCTGGTCGTCCTTGAACACTTCCGAGCCCATGTATGGGCCTGTGCGCGGCATGGTGTAGTAGCCGGTGATGTTGCCCTGGGGGTCGTACTCGTAGATGCTCATGTTTGGCATCTTGCGCTGTGCTATGCCCAGCAGGCCGTCGTAGTTCATGTCGTTCTTCGTGTAGGTGAGCGCAAAGTTTGTTGACACGCGTATGCGCTCAGAGATGTTGTAGTCCAGTGCCACACGTGTGGAGAAGCGGTTCAGCTTCTGCTTTATCATGGTACCCGTCTCGTGGTCGAAGCCGCCGCTGATGCGGAACGATGCTTTCTCACCACCGCCGCTGATGTTGACGTTGTGGTTCTGTCGCAGACCTGTCTGCGTCACTGCGTCGCGCCAGTCGGTGTTGGCACGGTACTCACGCCAGTCGGCAAACTCCTCGCCCAGGTAGTTTATCTCGGGTATGGTGTACTGGTCGGCAGCGTTGTCGTTCTGTGCGGGGTTGAAGTATGCCTCCTTCAGCATCATGGTGTAGTCATCGCCGCTGAGCAGGTCGTAGCCCTTTGGCTGGTATGTGCCAGTGAGGCGCAGCGAGTATGAGAGTTTTGGCTTGCCCTTCACACCGCGCTTCGTGGTGAGCTCTATGACGCCATTACCGCCTTGCGAACCGTAGACAGCCGTTGCAGCGGCGTCTTTGAGCACTGTGATGCTGGCAATGTCCTCGGGGTTGATGTTGAGCAGCTCGGCAAATTTCTCGTTGTTGGCACCGGCGAGGTCGAAGTCGGAGAGGTTCACCTCGCGTATGTTGCCATCGACAACGATTAGCGGGTTCGAGTCGGTGAGCGACGACAGTGAGCTGACACCACGCAGACGCATGGTGGAGCCGCTGCCCAGGTCACCGCTGTTGCCGATGATGTCAAGGCCGGCGATACGGCCCTGCAGGGCTTCATCGACAGTGGTCATGCCCAGACCCTCGAACTCCTTCATGGAGATGGTCTGTGTGGCATACGATATTTCTCGCTCAGGGATGGGCAGTGCGTTGCCCTGCAAACGTTTCTTTGCCTTCACTGTCACTTCTTTCAGTGTGGTGGCCGACTTCATGTGTATGGCAAATGACGTCTTGTTGATGGGCAGCACCTGTGTGGTCATACCCACGTAGGAGAAACGTATCTTGTCCTTCTGGTTCTTGACCTTCATGGTGAAGTTACCATTAAGGTCGGTGACGGCTGAGTTGATGATACGCCCGGTGCCGTCTATCTCGCAGACGGTGGCTCCCATCAGCCCGCCCATCTCGTCGCTAACAGTGCCATGCACAGAGGTGATAGTCTGAGCCGTAGCTGTTGTAACGGCCAGCAGCAGTGCCAGCGTCATTATGATGGATTTAAGTTTTCTCATATTTGGTTCTGTTTTTTTACGATAACGATTACCGCGACGACGACGCCGACGATAACGCTAACGGTGGTCTACATGTCAAGAAGATTATAGTTCGCCAGGTATTCTTTCACAACTTGTCTCCAAGGCTTCATTTCCTGGAAGTAGAGTGGCTCGTCTATGAGGTGTGCCACAGCGCTGCTGGCCATGAAGAGGTGCTCGGAGTAGTTCTTGGTAGCATCCTTGTCAAACCAGTATTCACGGCAGATGTTGTTGTAGAGTCCTTCAGTGGTGTTCACCTGCCGCACGTTGTTCATAGCATCTTTCACCTGGATGCCGTTCTGGTCATAGCTCACATTCAGCGGGAAGAACTTGCCTGTCTCAGGGTTGCGTTTCATCGACTCATAGTTCTTAGCTCCCTCCATGCCCATCTCGGGTGCCATGCCTACGGCTACCGAGCGGTCCATGACGTGGTAGCGCACGAAGTCGACGACAATGTCGGTGAGGCAGCGGCCTGCCATGAGTGCCACAGAGTCTTTGCGCTGCTTCTCAGTATCGGCGGTGTACCACCCTTCGGCCAGACAGATGCTGTCGAGCACGTCGGTGTCGCCGTCATACTTCAGCAGTTCGTTCCACTTGGGCAGCTTGTCCTGGGCCTGCAGACGCTCGATGGACTCTGTCGAAGGGATGAAGACTGTGTAGTTGTAGTTGTCGAAAAGTCGAAGGTTCTTGCTGCCGGTCTTCTCGTTGCCGCGGCTGTACTTGTTGTTCAGACGCACGCTGAGAAGATTGCTGTAGTCGTTTTCCAGCAGGTTGAAGAATCCGGTGTACTCGGGGTGCTCCTTCAGTGTGAGGTAGAGAGTCTTCTGTGCTCCCAGAGGCATCTGGTCTTCGAGCATATACGAGCGTCCGTTGGTCTTCTGGAACACCTCGGTGGCGACTATCTTCTTGTGGTTGTGCTCCATCTGCCATCCGCCCTCGAAAGCGAGGTTGCCATTGTCGGCCTTGGTGACACGGATGAGCGAGCCGCCCTTGGTCTTGAACAGTGAGTAGCCCTCGGCCACG
>Ga0247610_10004466_pt1 | contig 14980 bp, 11 predicted proteins | sample 174DNAGHGhighgp2_FD_193483 | JGI IMG/M metagenome (GOLD analysis project Ga0247610, IMG submission 193483) | Sheep rumen microbial communities from Palmerston North, Manawatu-Wanganui, New Zealand - 1742 DNA GHGhigh gp2 | ecosystem: Host-associated > Mammals > Digestive system > Stomach > Rumen... | reverse complement strand
TGTCTTCCTTTCAAAAAAATTGTCTGAATGAAATGAAGACCACAAGCCGCGAGTGAAACGAGCACCTTTCGCGGACACTATCCGAAGTACACGAGCTCAAACGCAGTTTGGCTAAAGGTACTTGGATGTGCTCCGCTCTCCCCAGAAATTAAAAATTGCTGGGGGCCCCACAGTCGTGCGTCTTGACGCACTCCTTATTGAAAAAGGGGGGAAAGATTTCTTTTTATAATGTGCTAACGGGGAAAATGGAAGAAAATGAAGAAAAAATGCATTTTTTTTGCATTTTTTCTTCCCCACTCCCGCGTTTTGGGAGTTTGATATAGTAATTTTGCAGCGAATTTGAAAAAGTACATGATTATGAAAGCACAAAATTACCTGTTTGTGATCCTGACGGTGGTACTGATGGGATGCACCAAAGCTCAAGTGGCAGAGCAACAAGCAATCGAGTCCGAAGACTCGACGGAAGTGATTAGTTTGGAGCCGGAGATTGATACGATGAATCTGGTGATTGAGGAAGAACCATATATTCCGGTTGTTGCTGTTGATCCGGTTGTAGAGAAACGTTCATCCGCATCCAGTTCATATAGCAGTTCATCGTACGAATCGGAGTCGGAGGGTGATTACTAGTACCCTCTTAGGCGGAGCGGTCACGGACTTTCTCCCGATTCAACGGGAGAACGCTCCGGGAGTTCGATGAAGATGTGGATGATGTGCATGACATGGAAATCTATATGGAAGACTACTGAAGCGTTCGGCAACAAGCTCGCGAAGACCAAACCTCTCCGCTAATTGGTAAAAGCGACTTGTGCCTCCGCTTTCCCCATCGCATACAGCCCAAGGCTTCGGTTTACGCTGGGGGCCCCAAGATAGGAAAAATGCGTTTGCAAGTAGTGTTTGTCTTTTGCGTTTTCTTTGTAAATGTTTTTGATTGAAATGAATTAAGCATATGCCGGCTCGTGAGAGTCGGCAATGCAAACCACTTCCGCGATATGGGAGTTTGAAGAAAACTATTGCTGGAATTCTTATAAAAGGAAAACAAAAACAAAGAAAACACTGATTATTGATTAGATAGAGTAACCAAAAAAGCATTTAAGAAAAATCATTAAATAGCAATAGTACTTGCAGCACTCCGAGAATCCATATTATAAAGCTATCCATAAATAGATTTACGATAGTCTCTACAAAATGTATTCTCACATCAAGGATGTCATTGCTATTTAACGTCAAAAAATGCCAAAAATACCAAAAATATCAATAATCAGAAATAAACATAAAAAACAATTTAATATTTATGAACGACTACGACAAAATAATGGAGTCCATTGATAATACGAAGGGACTCATCCTCGGATTGATTTGGGACATCATTAAGCTTATCTTCTTTGGTGCTCTGGCGATAGAATTGATATGCAATTAGAGAATTTTGCCCTGATATTCAGACAATATGCAAAATTATTTGCATATTTGGGAAAAAAGTAGTAACTTTGCACGCTGAATGCGTGCAGAGGTAGAAAAAGTAAAAGCAAAATATGACTATGACAAAAAAAGACATCTTAGATATATTATACTCAGAGAGAAATCGATTAATGAGTCTGTATACACGCCCCGGTTGGACAAGTTGGGCGTTAGTTGGTGCTATTGCGTCCTTGTTGTGGCTGTTTCTTGATTTGTATATTGAAGACTCCTTTTCATGGAAATATAGCGTCGCTATCTTTTATTCTTTATTCAACATATTTATATCTGTTTCTTGTTTGGTCACTGCATTTAAGAATAATCATCAGCCACTATGGGCGAAGGGAGGGCCATTGCTAAGTATAGGAATAGTAATTGCTTTTATGGTATACTTGGCTCAATGTGTAATGTTTATAACCCATAAAGCATTATTTGCGCATATAGGAATATTGTATTATAGTACGGTTGTCATTAATATTTTGTTATTGCTGCTGCTCATATTAGTATTCATAATGTCTTTTATACCGTCATTACGGACACAAAAAAATAATCGGGTGGCAGGTTGTGTGATGGCTGTGCTATTTTTGCTATTTGTCGTTGAATGGGGAATGGTTGTATTGAGAGATTTCAACCAAATAGAGATATGCAATGTTAAGGCAGGTCTTATAATGTTTGCAATAGGTGTTTTGGTAGGTTGTTTTAATATATCTACTCGTGATAAACTAAATAAACTGGATGATCTTATCAATAAAGTTCTTTATGAGGAAGACGAGATAGACGAGAAGAAAATAATATCTGAGTTAGAAACGTGCATGATAGGGTTAAAATATAGGGACTTTCTAATGAACGACAATTATGATTATATTTCGAAATGGACTCGATATTTATATTGGAATTTGTGCATATTAAACGAAGCTACTATTAATTCTAACGATTATACCGATAATATCCGATCTATAGTTAAAGATTCTATGGATAAAATAAGCCATCTTCAATATCGGATTGACTATGTCCTAAAGATGGTCAAGTTAGGCTATGATGAAAAGGATCTGGACCCAAAGTTATCTCCTCTTATTAGGGTAATGAAAGATTCTTGTAATCTTAATAGTATTTGGAATGATATTTGGAAAAAGATGTCAGAATACAACTTTGAGGATTTTAGAAAGTTTGTTAATCTGAAGGAACAAGAAGCAAATATTATCTTTAAGAAAAACAACATCAACAATGAATAAACAACAATTAGCAGCACGCATTTGGGCGTCGGCCAATAAAATGCGGTCGAAGATTGAGGCCAGCGAGTACAAGGATTACATCCTCGGCTTCATCTTCTACAAATACCTCTCCGACAAAGAGGAAGCGTTTATGCTCCGCGACGGCGGGATGACGCAAGACGAACTGGTCCAACTCCAGGAGCAAGACGATGAGATCGTACGTTTCTGCCAGACCAACATCGGCTATTTCATTGCGTACGACAACCTCTTCTCCACGTGGCTCAAGATGGGCAACGATTTCAGCGTCCAGAACGTCACCATCGCCCTCTCTGCGTTTGAGCGACTGATCAACGAGGACTACAAGAAGCTCTTCGAGAAGATCTTCTCTGCCCTCAGTTCGGGTATCGACAAACTCGGTTCGACAGCCGCTCAGCAATCGAAAGCCATCCTCGATCTGCTCTCGCTCATCAAAGACATCCCTACCGATGACCGTCAGGGTTATGACGTGCTCGGTTTTATCTACGAATACCTTATCGGTCAGTTTGCTGCTAACGCCGGTAAGAAAGCAGGTGAGTTCTACACCCCACACGAAGTGTCCGTTCTGATGTCCGAGATCGTCGCTGGTTATCTGCACGACCGCAAGACTATCTCTATCTACGACCCGACCAGCGGTTCCGGCTCGTTGCTGCTCAATATCGGTCGTGCCATCAGTAAGCATACCAACAACAAAGACAGCGTCCATTATTTCGCCCAAGAACTCAAATCGGCTACCTTCAACCTCACCCGAATGAACCTCGTTATGCGAGGCATCAAACCGAGTAACATCGAGGTGCGTAACGCCGATACGCTGGAGCAAGACTGGCCGAAAGACGAACGCACCAACGCGCCTACGCTCTATCTCGATGCCGTGGTCAGCAACCCGCCGTACTCCCAGCCTTGGAGTCCTGCCGGTAAGGAACTCGACCCGCGTTACCGTTACGGCGTAGCGCCCAAAGGCAAAGCCGACTACGCTTTCCTGCTCCATGACCTCTATCACCTCAAACCAGACGGCATAATGACCATCGTCCTGCCGCACGGTGTCCTCTTCCGTGGTGACCCTGCCAAAGAGGAAGCAGAAGGTGTGATCCGTAAGAACCTCATTGAGAACAACCATATCGACGCAATCATCGGTCTGCCCGCAGACATCTTCTTCGGCACAGGTATCGCAACCATCGTTATGGTACTCCGCCAAAAACGTGACCGCGACGATGTCCTCTTTATCGATGCCAGCAAAGGCTTCATCAAGTCGGGCAAGAAGAACAAACTGCGTGCCTCCGATATTCGCCGTATTGTCGATACGTACGAAACGCGCCAAAACACCGACAAGTACGCACGTCGCGTCAGCCGCGAAGAGATACGTGCAAACGGCTATAACCTCAATATCCCGCGTTATGTCGATTCATCGGACGCTGCAGAGACATGGGACCTCTATGCCACCATGTACGGCGCTATCCCGAATCGTGAGATAGACGCATTGCCCTATTGGTCTTTCCTGCCTACGCTTCGTCAGTCGCTCTTCCAACCGATCAGCAGCACGCATAGTACACCGCGTCAGGACGACGAGATTCGCTATCTCATCAACGCCGACCGCAGTTATTGCAACCTGCGTGACGACTATACCCGCACCATGGACGGCATCGACGCTTTCTTGCATCAGCAACTCCTGTCGTCGATCAACACCGTTCCGGTTAACCGCGAGGAAGATATCATCTCCGATGAACTGTTCGCCCGTCTCGGCAAACATCCTATCTTCAACCCCTACGATGTCTATCAACTGCTCGACGACTCGTGGCAGGTCATCGCTACCGACTTTGAAATCCTCCAGACCGAAGGATGGGACAAGGTGCGTGAGGTAGAACCGAACATGGTGCTCAAGAAGAAGAAAGACAAAGATTCCGGTGTGGAGACTGAGATCGAAGTGCAAGAAGGCTGGAGAGGACGTATTATGCCGTTTGAACTGGTGCAAGAACTCTTCCTTCGCGATATGCTCGACCATCGCGCTAACCTTCAAGCAGAAGCCGAAGGCTGCTCTAACGAGATCGACGATAAGATACGCGAACTGACTGACGAGAACCGCGAGAAATATATCGATGCTGAGTCCGAGAAACTCGACACTAAGCAACTCGCTGCCGATGTCAAAGCTATGCAGAAAGATCCGGATCTCAAAGACCCGGAACTGATGGAACTGCAACGGCTCCTCAACAAGCAGAAAGAGATCAACAAAGAACTCAAATCGCTCGAAGCAGCACTCATCGACAAGACCTGCTATACCATTGAGCATCTGACCGACGACGATGCCTATACGCTCTTGCGTGAGAAATGGATTATGCCGCTCTGCGCGAAAATCCACTCGCTGCCTACTGAACTGCTCAATACCATCGAGACCGATGTCAACCGACTCATCAAGCGCTATGCCGATACGCTCTTGAACGTAGGTAATGAGATCGACAAGGCTGAATCCGAACTCGCTAACCTTTTAGGCGAACTGACCGGTGACGAGGCAGATATGCAAGCTATACGAGAAATGTCAACGCTCAATAAAGGATTAGCCGTCGCAGAGAAATTATTCCCGCAGAAGGGCAATAAAGTGCCTGCAATACGATTTAAGGGATTTGAAGGAGAATGGGAAGAAAAGAAATTTGGCGATATGTATAATCGGGCTATAGAGAAAAATGATTTATCTTTTGGTCCCGATAAGATTATTTCTGTTGCCAATATGTATTATCGTACCGACACTACTGATTCATCGGACGATTATATGAGAACTTACAACATTATGCGCTTGGGAGATATTGCATATGAGGGTAATAAGAGCGCTAACTTTGCTTATGGCAGATGGGTAGAAAACCATATTGGCGATGGTATAGTATCTCACGTATTTGAAGTGTTGCGTCCTAAAGTAGAATTTGACTTGATGTATTGGCGCTATGCTATCAACAATGAGAATATTATGCGGAGTGCTCTTTCGCGTTGTACAAAAAAAGCCACTATGATGACTAATGTGGTTGTTCCTGATTTTCTTAAACAAAGCGTATATGTACCATCTTTGAATGAACAAAGAAAGATAGGTCGATTATTGTGTACATTAGATATAATTCTCGCACTTCGTGAGCGGCAATTAACCCTTTTGAAACACTCCAAACAAGCCCTCTTGGAGCAATTGTTTGTAAATAACTAACACTATGGATTACGATAGCGAACTGACATTTGAACGCGATCTGATAGCCTTTCTGACCACCAAAGGTTGGAACAGTGGTGTCCTTAAGAACTGCACCGAGCAAGATCTGCTCGATAACTGGGCACATATCCTCTATCAGAACAATTCCGGTATCGACCAACTCAACGGAGTGCCGCTGACCGCTTCGGAGATGCAGCAGATAGTTCACCAAGTGAACGCGTTGCACACGCCTCTTGCGCTCAATGGCTTCATCAACGGTAAGACCGTCAATATCCGTCGCGACAACGAGGCTGACAAACTGCACTATGGGCAGACCGTCTCCCTCTCTATCTATGACCGCAGTCAGATAGCTTCCGGCAGTAGCGTTTATCAGATTGCCGAGCAACCGAAGTTCCCTACCGTTCATCCTCTTGCCTCTGACAGACGAGGCGACTTGATGCTGCTTATCAACGGTATGCCCGTTATCCATATCGAACTCAAACGTTCGCACGTGGCAGTCTCGCAAGCCGTTAACCAAATACGCAAATACTATCACGAAGGAATCTTCTCGCAAGGTATCTTCTCGCTCGTACAAGTGTTTGTGGCTATGAACCCCGACGAGACGATCTATTTTGCGAACCCGGGCAGTTACGAAGCCTTTTCTCCGCAATACCAATTCCATTGGGCAGACTTTAACAATGAGCCTATCAACGACTGGAAATCGATTGCCACTCATCTGCTCTCCATCCCCATGGCGCACCAGATGATCGGCTTCTACACCGTGGCAGATAAACTCGCAGGTAACCTCAAGGTAATGCGCAGTTATCAGTACTACGCCGCGTCAGCGATTGCCGACCGTGTAGCCACCTGCCGTTGGGATGAACACGACCTGTTTGGCGGTTACATATGGCATACTACCGGCTCAGGTAAGACAATGACATCCTTCAAATCGGCTCAACTGATAGCCGATTCCGGCAAGGCGGACAAGGTGGTCTTCCTCATGGACCGAATCGAACTCGGTACGCAGACTGCACTCGAATATCGTGGCTTTAAGAACGAGATAGAAGAAGTGCAAGAGACCGACGATACCGATGATCTGATTTCCAAACTGGATAGTACCGACACACGCGATACCCTCATCGTCACCTCTATTCAGAAGATGAGCCGTATTGTGCCCGAATCAGGCAATCGTCACCAACTCAACCGAATCAACCAAAAGCGACTCGTCATAATCATCGATGAGTGCCACCGAGACGTGTTCGGAGATATGCTGGCAACGATTCGCGCCACCTTCAAACGTGCGATCTTCTTCGGCTTCACCGGTACACCTATCCAAGACGAGAACCGTAAGTTATACCAAACGACAATCGACGTCTTTGGTAATGAGCTACATCGTTACAGCATTGCCGACGGTATCCGCGACGAAAACGTGCTGAAGTTCGACCCGGTAATGAAGATTGTCTTCCCTGATCAGAAACTCAAACAGGAAGTGGCACTCTTCAAGGCAAAAGCCAAAACCATAGAAGAAGCCCTTGCCGATGAGAAGAAGAAAGAGGTCTATTTCCATTATATGAACGATGTACCGATGGCAGGTAAGACCGCCGAAGACGAAGGCATCGAGGATTATATCCCGAAAGCACAATTCGAATCGGGCGAATACCAGCGTGCAGTGGTCAACGACATCAAGGCTTCTTTCCCCGCATTAAGTCTTGCTAACAAATATCACGCGATCTTTGCTACCTCTTCCATCCAAGAGGCGTTCGAGTACTACGTCTATATGCGTGCGTTTGCGCCGGAACTCAAGGTCACTTGTCTCGTAGATCCTTCCATCGACAATGAAGGTAAGGGCGAGATTAAGGAAGACCTGCTCATTAAGATTGTCGGTGACTACAACGACCTATACGGCACGCACTTCACACTGCCCAAATACGCCCTCTTCAAGAAAGATGTGGCACTCCGTTTGGCGCACAAGGATATCTACAAAGGTATCGAGTCCAACCCTGCGCAGTGTCTGGACGTGCTCATCGTCGTCAATCAGATGCTTACCGGTTTCGACTCCCATTGGGTCAACACCCTCTATCTCGACAAAGTGCTGTACAACGAGAACCTTATCCAAGCTTTCTCGCGTACCAACCGCCTAAACGGACCCGACAAACCGCACGGCACGATTTGTTACTACCGCTATCCGCACACCATGAAGCGGAACATAGAGAGTGCGATCCGCCTCTATTCGGGACAGCAACCGCTCGGTATCAAAGCCGACAAACTGGATGTGCATATCCGCGCGATCGAAGCCGCTTATGCCCAGATACAATATCTCTTCCAGATAGCAGGAGTTGAGGACTTCTCCAAACTGCCGGAAGATAAAGACCTCCGTGCGCAGTTCGCCAAGCATTTCCGCGAACTCAACCGCCACCTCAACGCGGCGCGTGTGCAGGGCTTCCAGTGGAACAAACTGCAAGAACCAACCCTTCCAACCGACGATACCGAAGAAGCGGAAGAGGTGACGCTGGCGATGAGTGCTCTCACGATCGACGAGACCACCTACGGCGCACTCCTGCAACGTTACAAAGAGATCGAGCGTGGTCCCAAAGGCACACCTACCGATGAGGTGACCTTTGACATCGACCCTTATATCATATCTATCAACACTGGTGCGATTGATACCGATTACATGAACGCACGTTTCCGTAAGTACCTGCGCACACTCAACTCCTCCGAGCAAGAGCAAGCGCAAGCTCTCGAAGAGCTGCACCGCTCTTTTGCTACCCTCACCCAAGAGGAACAGGATGTAGCTGGACGTTTCCTGCGTGACGTGCAACGAGGCACTGTGCAAGTCGATGAAGCCAAACCGCTCCGCGATTATATCACCGAATACATGGCGCGCGAGAAGAACGATCGTATTCATCGTTTCGCACAGGCTTTCGGTCTCAACGAGAACCTGCTCCGCGAGATAATGAATAATTACATGCAGGGGGATATTATCCCGCAAGGACCACTGGACCAACTCAAAGAGTCCGTCGATAAATCCCTTGCCAAGGCTTGGTTTGAGCAGCACGAAGGTGTGGCGATTCCTGCTTTCCGTATTAACATCCGTATTGACGCCCTCCTCCGCCAATTCATCGAAGACGGTGGGTTTGAAATTTAATAAGCAATGAACAGATTAGTTCTTATAGGAAATGGTTTTGATTTAGCGCATGGCTTGAAAACAAGCTATGCGGACTTTATCCATTGGTATAAAGCCCATAGAGTGGAAATGTTAGGGGAGGAGCATTCTAATATATCAAAAGAACCTTTGTGTACGATTGAATTACCGAAACAACAGGCATTAAGTACATATGTGTCTAATATTTTCTGGGCAAATCACGACTTGACACATGAAGATTTATTTGATTACATTGTACAAAATACCACTGAACTCAATATTTCTATATCCCCACTGTTTGAAAGAATCCTCATAGGTGTTGATTCAAAAACATGGGGAGGTATTGAGCAGGATTATTATGATTTACTGAAAGAATATGCTTTCCGTGATCCGAATGTAAACCAGGGGCAACCTTCTATTAAAGCGTTAAACCAACAGTTGCGTTATTTGCAAGAGAAACTGGTGGAGTATCTACAAGAAGTTAACAAGCAGGAAATTACAAAGAATACTAATATTTGGAGTGAAATATATGCGCCAATAAAGACGGAAGACATAGCTGTTTCGGGAAAGAAACAATGGATTGAACATATTGATTATTGGCTAAATGCAGGTCGTAAGGATTTGCCACTCAGGAAAGAACAATTTGGTATCATTCCCGATGGTTATTTAGATGATGTTAATTCCTACAAAGAGAATCCTACATCATCTTTCATAGGGGATTATCCCTTATTACTTAGGCTCCCACATAGAGTGATGTTGTTGGATTTTAATTACACCAACACTTGTAACCTTTATAATAACCACATAACAGAACATGTTCAAATTCATGGTAATATAGATGATCCCCAAAGTATCATCTTTGGCTATGGAGATGAATTAGATGACAAGTTCAAGGAGCTAAAGGCACACAAGAATAATGCGTGTCTATCTCATGTGAAATCCATTCGATATTTGGAGGCTTCTAACTATAGACAAATGTTATCCTTTATAGAATCTGAACCTTTCCAAGTGCTTATCATGGGACATTCGTGCGGTAATTCCGACAGGACGTTGCTAAACACAATCTTCGAACATCCCAATTGTGTGTCCATTAAACCCTATTATTACATCACAGACAAGAAAAAGAATACCGATAACTATATAGAACTGGTGCAACACATCAGCCGCAATTTTAATGATATGAAACTAATGCGTGACCGCGTTGTGAATAAGACCCAATGCGAGCCGCTTGTAGAGGATTAGGCAGTTGAACATCAATAAAATATGCAGACTATCCAACAGGAAAATTAGTAGGGACATATTATAAATAGAGAAAATGGCTAATATTATCGATAAAAAGTGGTCTGGTGTATGGTGGTTATATTCTGCAACAAAGCAGGATAGCACACGTGTGCATGGAACATTATCTTTTATTGATGACGGTTGCATGGAATTGGAACTATGCCCTGCCCCATACGAGTCCTTTCTATCTTGTGACTTTGAACATAACTATACCATATGGGGAATTGACAAATACGGAACCGCAATTACGATGTTTTTTGCGACTCCTTCGTTCGCGACGGGAAGTCAAATTGAGAAACTAACTTCTAAGTGCGTCCTTATTGGTGCTCATATCTCTTCAATGGATGAAGCATTCTTTACTGAAGCGCGAATACACTATCCTTATCTTAAAAATATTTTCTTCAAAAATCGTATAGATGCCTCTTTCCTAGGTTCAGATTTGTCAATTAGCACAAATGTACAAGAATCTAGAACAGTATATACCATACCCGTAGAAAATGATACCAATTGGGTATTATTCAGTAGTTATTCCTGGAATATTAAACCTCGATTACAAGATATTCATCTGTCTCAAGACACCTATTTTTCAGTTGTATGTACCTGTGAAAAATCTTTGAACTATTTCTTTCGACATGTGGATGAATTTTCGGCTTTCCTATCTCTTTCATTATATAGTCGGCAATCACCTAATGAGATATGCTTTTATAAGAATAGTGAGAATCCCAAATACACCTTATATTTTAATACACAAACAAGTGCAAATAGTAGTTGCCGCTTAATTTCCGACGACATACATAGCACGCGTATTGAAGATATCTTAAAAAACTGGCACACTCAATACGAACAGGTAATTCCAATATGGAAATACATTGAACGCTCTAAAGACATTCATAAAGGAATTGGAGACATAGCAGAGTTTCTTTTAGTTGAGTTTGCTATTGAAGGTTATTTCAAGAGATTCCATAATAAGAAGAAAACTCGAAGTGGAAAGGATCTTCGACAACCAGAACATGGTATCGCGGCATTATTAAAATACTATTCAAAGGTCGAATTAATTAATAAATTGCACTTAAATATAAAATCCGTCATAGACACGCGTGATTCATATGCTCATTTACTTCCCGATGCAGAAAGAGCAGCAAAAAAGATTATTGAATCTCCACGAGACATATGGATTGCGACAGAGAAGATGAGGATATTGCTCCTATGTTGCTTGCTTAATAATATGGGATTTTCGATAGAAGAAATTAATAATAGGTTTCTCCAGTTTTGTTACCTGAAGCATTCACTTTTAACACTCCGTGGATAGACAACTAATAAAATAATCATTGTGAGACCGAACAGAAAAAAAATGACAACATATCAAAAGTTCCTTGTTTTTTACAAGTGGCTATTAATTACTTTGTCAGTAATTGGTCCCATTGGAAGCCTTATCGCTATAAAACGTATAGATTTCAGCTTGATCGAAGGACTTGTACTAATCTGGGCAACTTATCCTATGTTGAAAGCAATAGATAAGATAGAAAGAGGTGAAGATGCTCGATTCTCTTTCAAGGGATGGACATTTGAGTTCACTCAACCCAAGAAAAAGAATAAAGACAAAGAAACTACCGGCATGCTTGAGGGGGATTGAATGAGAGAAGTAAAATAATGCATTCTAAAATGGCAATTCCATGTAAAATATCGTATTCTGAATTGGCGAAAATTGTAAATTATCGTATTTAAAGTGCAAAAAAATTAACGTCTCCTATTGCATATATCCCAAAAAAGCAAACAAATATTAGTTGTAACTTCGGCACGCCCTTATTCATTCTGAACAAGGAATCCTCCGAAGGTAGTTCTTATCTCGCACAAATATGCTCGAACGATTATTTCGCACTATTGTGCAAACGCCAATCCTTTAGCCATAAAAATCAATTTATGCGAGCATAATTGCATTTTTTCTGCCAAAAGTCTTGCACATTTCAATAATTTGTTATACCTTTGCAGCGGATTTCAGTTTCCAGATTGTAAAATAATTTTAGTTTGGAAAGCAAGAAGAGCAAAAAAACATATATTATGAAGAAGATAGAACGCATTAATTACCTTGAGAAGCTGAAAGGCTTGCGTCTTACTCCGGATATTAAAATCATAACCGGTGTGCGTCGTTCGGGGAAGTCAGAACTCATTCGATCCTACATGGACTGGCTGAAAGTGAACGATAAGAAGGCTAATATCATATTTGTGGACTACACACTCCTTTCAGCAGAGTCGTTGCAGGAATATCATGCGCTGCATGAGCATATCGAAAGCCAATATCGCAAAAACCACAACAACTATGTGTTCATAGACGAAGTGCAAATGTGCAAAGGATTCGAGAAGGCAATAAACAGTTTGCATGCCATGCAGAAGTATGACATCTATTTAACCGGTTCGAACGCATTCCTTTTGAACTCTGATTTGGCGACATTGTTCACAGGTCGTGTGATGACGATAGAAGTTTATCCGTTCAGCTTTGCAGAGTACCGCACTTATTTCGGGGAAAAGGAAATTCAATCGCAGTTGGAAGCATACATCCAAGAAGGAGGTTTAGCCGGATCGTATATATATAGCGAGCCAGAACAAAAATCAGCCTACATACAAGAGGTGCTTCGTACTATTCTGGAGCGCGACATAATTCAACGATATAAATTATCGGATACATTTCTGCTGAACAAGATAGCGGAATATCTGATGGATAACGTAAGTAATATAACTTCCGCACGGAGTGTGGCGAATATACTCAATGATGACAAGGTGAGCACAACGCATGTGACAGCACGGAATTACATAGAAGCACTATGCCGTACGTTCTTGTTTTATCAAGTGAAACGCTACGATATAAATGGCAAGGAGTACTTGCGAATGATGGATAAGTACTATTTGGTGGATAGCGGTATTCGTTATGCGCTGTTGGGTACGCGGAATATGGATTATGGCCGGATATATGAGAACTTGGTGGCGATTGAGTTGTTGCGGCGCGGGTATGATATATACGTAGGAAAACTGTATCAGAAAGAGGTGGATTTTGTCGCAATGCGCGGAGGAGAGAAGATTTACATACAAGTGAGCGATGACATCCATAGCAAAGAGACGTTTGAGCGCGAGTATAGTCCACTATTGCAAATCAAAGACGCGTATCCGAAATATATCATCGCGCGAACGCGCGTGCCGAAATATGACTACCATGGGATACAGGTGATAGATCTGGCAGAATGGTTGTGCTAATGAGGCATTATGAAAAACAACAAGACTAACCCATGTCTGTAGTACAATATAAGAAATACTTTTGGCTCGTGGATACCATCCGTAGTGCGGGGAAGATTACCAAGGAGCAGATAGACCGCAAGTGGTCCGGTTCACGGTACAATGACAGTCACGAGACATCTATCCCGGACACGTCGTTTTACAGAATACGGCGTGACATTGAGGAGCTTTTCGACATCGAGATTCTGTGCGACCGCGCCACCGGGCAGTATTACATCGACGATTCCGACCTCAACTCTCGCACCAAGCAATGGTTGCTCTCGCAGTTTGCCATGAGCCAATCGCTTGATGCCAGTCGTGAACTGCGGGATAACATCATCTACGAGTCCATTCCTGAAGGTACCCAATACCTCACGACCATTGTCACCGCCATCGGTGAAAGCCGGATGCTCCTTTGTACGCACAAGCGTTTTGATTCGGACGCTCCGCATGTGTTCTACCTCTCGCCGCTGTGCCTAAAGGTGTTCAAGCAGCGGTGGTACGTGCTGGGTAACTGCACCGAACTTGACGGAACGATTGACCCCAAGAGTCCGAAGATGTATTCCCTTGACCGCATCGTCAGTCTGGAACTGCTGGAGAAGACGTTCAAGCGGCCGAAGAACTTCAACGCACGCGAGTATTTCGCTCCGTTCTATGGTGTGTTCTGCGGTAATGATCTGAAAGCGGAACTGGTGCGCGTGCGTGTTGAGTCTGAGAAAGATGCTATGTACCTGCGTTCACTTCCATTGCATGCATCGCAGAATGAGCCTGAACCCTGTGTGTTCGAGTGGCACGTGGCACCAACCTTCGATTTCATTCAGCAGTTGAGGACATATGGTTCCAAACTCGAAGTGCTCGAACCTCAATCCCTCCGCGAACAATTCCGCAAAGAGGCGCAAAAACTCGCAGCTTTATATATGTAGAAAAAAACAGATAAAACACTGATTATAGAATGTAGTGCTACGTACTCCAAGTATATATACAGCCGTACTATCATAAATAAATTTACATAGTCCGTCCGTACCCATACTTACCTTAGCAGGTCACATTCTATAATCAGCAATAAACCTAAATAAACCATTTTGCACCCATCCGGTGCATTTTTTTTTGCACATTTTTGTTCTCACTCCCGTGTTTTGGGAGTTAAAAGCAGTACCTTTGTCGTCGGAATCGGTGATCCATGATTAAGTTACTCTGTAACAAATGTAATGGTCACGCTTCTTAGCCCTAAGGGCACGATCTGGAGGTTGCCTCCTCTCCCCACCACAACCATTCCATTGGGTTGTGTCAGGGACCCTAAGATATAAAAAAATAAATTGATAGTAATGACGTAGAAAACGACGCACATATATGGACGAGGACCATCGACATCCTGAGCTTTCGCGGCGGCAGGTTGCGCTCTTTGAGCGTAACCCTGTTTGTGCGTTGAGT
>Ga0247610_10004463_pt1 | contig 14984 bp, 6 predicted proteins | sample 174DNAGHGhighgp2_FD_193483 | JGI IMG/M metagenome (GOLD analysis project Ga0247610, IMG submission 193483) | Sheep rumen microbial communities from Palmerston North, Manawatu-Wanganui, New Zealand - 1742 DNA GHGhigh gp2 | ecosystem: Host-associated > Mammals > Digestive system > Stomach > Rumen ... | reverse complement strand
GCACCAGGAATAGCCGGCACGTGGCGTGTCGTAGTAGCGTCCCATCTCCTCACGGTAGACGGTGTACTCCTTCAGGCTCTTCACATATTCCGCAGAACGCTTCGGATCGGTCTTCGAGAGGATGATGGCTGTCAGAGCCTTCTCGTAGATGCTCTGGTTCTTGATGTCCTTCTTCAAGAGTGGCATCAGATAGGCGTTGGCAGCCTGCACATCCGACGGCAGCGTGCGCCCGTCGAGGGTACAGAGATAGAGCCATTGCAGGGCTTTCAGACTGGGGAATGAGGGTTTATGACCCTTCTTCTCCCATTTCTTCATCTCCTTCACCATGTCCACCACCTCGCAACCCATAAACTTAAAGGCGCCGTTGAGCATCTCCGTTGTCTGGGGCTTCGTACCAGTGAGGGCATTCAGACGTACCAGCATCTCAGACACCGCCACCGTCATATAGAAGGAGCCTGGCATCTCGGGCCACCACGACCAACTGCCTTCAGGCTGTTGGAGTTTTCTCATCTTGTCGAGGGCCGACGAGAGGCGCATCTGCATGGTGTTCGTATCGAAGAAGTCGGCCAGGCGCTGCTTTTGCTCTGTCTCGCCATCGGCATCCATCACCCAGGGTGTCTCGCTGAGAACCAGTTCCTTCAAGCCCTGGTTTTTCTCCAAGGCACTCATCAGCGAGGTTTCGTTACCCGTTTCCTGCTGCCAGAGTTCAAAGGCGGTCTTTGCCTTCGGGTTCTGGTCAATAAGATACTGTCCGATGCTGTTGGCATAATAAGAAGTGGCCTGCGAGATGACATCATCGTCAGTGGGTTTGCCGATATAAGGCAGTGCCTGAATCATCAGCCACGCAGGATTATTGGTATATTCCATCGTCAGTTTACCATTTGTACCGTCAGCAGGTATCAACTGCGACAGGTCGATGCGCTTCGTGCCAGGCTCTATCTGGGTGAAGGGCACGGTGACGAGGACATGTTCCGTGGCTGGCAACAGGGGCAGATAGTGCTGTTCGCCATCGCTGAAGCCACCGCCTACTGCCGTCACCTGACAGATGAGCAGGGAGGAGGGTGCCGTAGCGAAGGACATACGGAACGAGGCAGTAGTGGTGGCACCCGTAGCGAGTGCAAACGGCTCTGTCTGTTCATAGACCACTGCATCGGTCTCTGGATGGATGAGTCGCAGGGTGGCCTTACCACTGATGTCGTGATCTGCGGTATTGAAGATACGTGCTGTGATGGTGGCCTCGTCACCCTCGCGGATGAAGCGCGGCATATTGGGCTGTATCATCACATCCTTCTTGGCTACCGCCTCGCCTTCCAACAGTCCGTAATACATATTCTTCGTATGGGCAAGACCCATGAAGCGCCAGGTGGTGAGACTCTCCGGCAACGTGAATTTCAGAGTTACCCTACCTTCTGCATCCGTCGTCAGTTGAGGATAGAAGAAGGCCGTCTCGTTGAGGTTCTCTCGAATCTGCACCTGCGGCTCCGGCTCGTTAGCCGTTGCACTCACGATATCCATTCCAGCAATGCGCCCCTGCAAAGCCTCTTCGTCACCCGTGTCGATACCCGTAGTAGCACTCTTCATCGACGCCATATCATAGGCTGCGGCCTCATAAACAACTGCCTCATCAAGGACAGCAGCCTCGGGGACGGGTAATCCGTTTCCCACAGCCCTTTTCAGGACGGCAGCGCTCCTCACTCTTCCGCCACCGAAGCCACGCGTCGCATAGTTGTTCCTGAATGGGAATACACTCTCGTCGAAATGACTCAGCAAGAGATCACGCTCCGTCATCCACGACCAGGCATGACGACCTGAGAACGCCATCTTATAACGGTCTGGGTAGATCCACTGTGTGCTGGTCAGCGTGAAGTGGGTATAGGGATGGAAATACCAGTGGTGTTTCTTCAACTGATCCAGACTCTTGTCATAGAGCGTTGCCATCAGCATCGCATCAGCAGGTTTGCCGTCAGGCCCCTTCACGGTGAGTGCCCACTCTTCCTCCTGTCCTGGTGTCAGACGGTCGCGGAAGGTGCTCCACTCCAGTTTCAGTTTATTGTCAGGCATAGGACGCGTGATTGACACATTGTGAGTGTAGCACTTGCCGTTCTTCACCCAGGCAAAGTTCAGTGTGATGCCATCACCGTATTCTTCCTTATAGATAAACTTGCGGTTGATGAGTTCGTTGGATTTATCCACAGCCCCCGTCTCGATGATCTTGTCGTTGCCAAAGATACTATAGACGATATGCACATCCTTGTCTGACGAGCCCACCTGAACGGTGACAGGCGTACCGTCGTTCGGGAACTGTCCGTCAGACTGCCAGAACCAGTCCTTGGTCTCTGTAGCGGGGCGTTTGTCGTCGATGGAGAACACCACGAAGTCGCGCTTCAGCGTATCGCCCTCGCAGATTGCCTCCACCGTATGCTTGCCACTCTTCAGGTGCATCCCCAACAATTCTATCTTCCGCTGCGTCGGCCAATCCCACCACCTCCGATTATCATCTATCCTGTATTTCACACTGGCATCGATATCCTTGCCTGCAGCATTACGCAGATGGAAGGTCATCGTGGGATTCTCTTCCAACAGCATCTTTTCCTCAAGATCGACAGTCAAGGCAGTCTTACGGTTACCCAACGGCAGGGAGAATGTTCCTCGATGGCTCTCGCCGGCAGTATCCGTCACATCTGCCATCACATCGAAGTTAAAGAACAACGGATGCTCACTCTCTGGGATAACCATCGGCATCTTCACGAGGAAGGTACCGTCTGCCTCCGTCACAGCCTCACCGCTGTACACCTCTTCGCTGTTATTGCCTATGCCAAGAACGCCCATATCATAGTAGCGATAGAAAGACCACCACCAGAAGGCCATCCTGCGCACCACCCTGTATTCCACCTCGGCTCCCTGAACGGGGACGCCTGCGTATGTCAGGGCCTTGCCACGAACCTCTACCGTATCGCCAGCCTCGTAGTGCTGCTTTACATCCTCAAACTCCACTTGGAAGGTGGGACGCTTGTACTCCTCCACACTGAAATAGTACTGTTGTCCATTCGCGTAGATGCTGAACTGTCCCGTCAGTCCCGAGGAAGGCAACGTGAAATCGACGGCACACATGCCATAGGCATCGGTCCAGACAGACTCCTTCTTCACCTCTTTCCTATTGGCATCACGCAGGGTAATCGTCACCTGTTTGCCTACAACGGCGGAATGCTTGTAGCCTTCTATTGTCTTATAGACCATCACTGCGGCGTGTATCGTCTGTCCGGGACGGTAGATGGCCCTATCGGTAAAGATCTCCGTACGTTCTGGATTATTGTTGTCCTGGTAATACCTGTAACGGTTGGCAGTGCCCAACTCCGGACAAGCCTTGTCTTTGTCGGTATAGGCATAGACCTCGCAACGCCCGTTGTTCTTGCTCTTATACAGATACTCACCGTTGGCATCCGTCCTTACATTCGAGACATCATATTTATTATAGGATTTATACTCCTGGATACGCAGGTAGGCATTGGCGATGGGCTGGCCTGTTGTGGCACTGACCACCACATAACGGGTCACATTATCAGGCTGACTCTCTGCCAAGGTATAGACATCCGTCACGAAATAGAGTTGACGGATAATCTCTGTCGAGGGACTGGTGGAGAACTCCAGCATATAGACACCCACGGGCAGGCCCTCGAGGGTCAGCGAGTCCTTGAAGATTTCGTAGGGTTGCTTGCCTGTATAGACACGTTCCACCTTGATAGGAGTCTCACTCAACAGGGGCTTGATTTTCTTGTAGCCCGCTTCATTACTCGGACGGATATCAATGTCACCATCGGCTTTCACACGATATACTTTCAGAGACAGTGAAGAGATGTTACGCAATTCTTCCAACTTGATTTCCATTTCCTGCATCGGTTGGTTTACCTGCAATTCGTAAGCCACACGATACTGCGGATTGATGAGTTCGGTCTTCGTATTACGGAATGTGTTCATCCGTTTCCAACTGCCCCAGCGTTTCAGGGCATTGTCGATATAACGTACCTTCTCTTCTGCCGTCATCTTCCCCTGGGTGAGACGGTAACGTACGAGAGCTAGTTCTCCTGCCTCAGGCAGATTGCCATAGACCTCCATCAGCGAGTCCAGTTTGTCGGTCTCGCCTGCATCCCACTGGTACGCCTTTGCTGCCGTGACACAGGCTGCTGCGCCGTTACCGTTTTTCTCATAATAATGATACAGGGGTTCCCATTCATCCAGTTCCTGACCCACGACAATGAGCATATCATGGTTGAATATCTTACTGTCAGACCCCTCAATCACGAAGGGCTCGTAGGTATTATCCTTCACCTGGGCGAGTTGGTGGCAGAGTTCTTCTGTCAGTTCTGGCTTCTTGAAGACCACCTCCCCGCCGGCTCCGACATTGTCCCTGGTTAACACAAAGGCGTTAGAACTGTTCACCTTGTATAGCGCTGTCTGATACACAGTCTTCAACACCACATCATTGGTCTCTTCACACCGCTGCTTCATACGCTCCATCGCAGGTCTCAGTGAGTCAGGGGCGATGGATGCCATCGCCTGGGCACTGGCGAGTTCTGCCTTCAGCAACTGTCCGTAGGCTTTCTCTTTCGTCGCCTTCTTCACAATCTGCTGCAACACCTCATACTGGGTCTTGGGCAGGTCTTTCTCGCCCGCCTCCTCCACTTTCTTCCAGAGGGCACTGTATGTCTGGCCAAATAATGCAAACGGCATAACTAACGAAATTAATAGGACTAAAAACTTCTTCATCACCCAGATGTTTTTGATTCAACTATGCAAAGGTAGCGTTTTTTCTTTGAATATCATTTGGAAATTATGAAATATTATATTATCTTTGAATTTCATTCGAAGAAAACTTATTCTCTTTCTCATATATTGTACTGAAATGTAAATCGTCTGTTCAGCAAGCCCTCTATCAGACTGACTTCGGTTTTGCTCATCATCAATTCGGTCTTTATCTAATATACGCAGAAAAAAGTGAAAACATTGCAATAAGGTTGTTTTTTCAAGATTATCTATTATTTTTCATCAGATTTCTTTTGAGTATCAAAAAAAACTTCGTATCTTTGCAAACGAACATCGGCAATAGACCTCAGAGGAGGGCCGGTGCGACATTGTGGAATTATTATAGCGTTAGTGCTATATTCGGTATTGTCCAAGAACCTAGCAACTTCAACAGACATTTATACCACCTAATAAGACTAACGTCTGCGCGATAGCGTGGACGACTTATCTGGTATAAATGGGTTTTGCTAGGACCTTTGGACGATGGTAAGGGCGGTTCACGCTTCTTTCATGTCCAAAGGTCTAATTGCATAGACCCATTATCATCCGAACAGATAGTCCTTTCGCTCCTAAACTATAGCGTAGATATGGCAGACATACCTATTTCCTCCCATTTCTTCACTAACAGGGATGGGAACACATTGATGAATGAGTTTGAGGGCATTCTTGAAAATAACCCTCAAGTGAAGAACCTTGATGCCGTTGTGGGCTTTCTTCGAGCATCAGGCTATTTTTCCTTGCGTCCTTTCCTCGATGGCATCAACAAAGTGCGAATTCTGATAGGCATCGATGTGGATAAGTATATTGCCAAAGCCAATCAGAAAGGCGAATTGTTCTTTGGTGCTGAGGAAGAAGTAAAGGAAGAATGCCTACGTCTGCTGAAAGAAGACATTGAGCAGTCTCATTACACTAAAAAAGTGGAGGATGGTATGCTCCAGATGATGAAAGACCTCATTGATGGTAAAATGGAACTACGCGCACACCCCTCGAAGAAGATTCATGCCAAGATATACATTCTCTATCCTGACAATTACAACAAACATTGCTTTGGTGCCGCCATCACAGGTAGCAGCAACCTGAGCGGCAACGGTCTGGGCATCGGCGAAGAGAAACAATATGAGTTTAATGTCAAACTGGAGCGTTATGACGATGTGCAGTTTGCCAAGAACGAATTTGAACTGCTTTGGGAGGAAGCCAAAAATGTGCCTATCAATGCAGAGGATTATCAGGCCACGCTCGACAAGACCTATCTAAAAGGCGACGTAACCCCCTACGAATTATACATCAAGATGCTGATGGAATACTTCAGCGACCGCGTGCTGGCTATCGACCAAGACGATCCTTTCGACATGCCTGAAGGTTATACCAAGTTCGACTATCAGGCAGATGCCGTTATTGAAGGCTATCAGAAGTTAATACGCTACGACGGTTTCTTCCTGGCAGATGTGGTGGGTCTTGGAAAGACCGTCATCGCCACGATGATAGCCAAGAAGTTCCTGATTGAGAATGGCCCAGAACATACGAAAATACTTGTGGTTTACCCACCAGCCGTAGAACAGAACTGGAAGACCACCTTTCACGACTTCGGACTGGAGAAATATGCCCGTTTTGTGAGCAATGGTAGTCTAAGCAAGGTGCTGGATGAAACCAACTATGACATTTGGAATGCAGATGAATATGACTTGGTGTTGGTCGATGAGGCACATAAGTTCCGCAATCACACTACAGGTGCTTTCAATCAGTTACAAGAAATCTGTAAGATGCCTCGCGTAGAGACGGGCTATATTCCTGGCTATAAGAAGAAAGTGATGCTGATTTCAGCAACGCCAATGAACAATACGCCTGCTGACATCTACTACCAGATACTGATGTTCCAAGACCCACGCCATTGTACGATTGATGGCGTGCCTAACCTAACGTCATTCTTCTCGCCATTGGTAGTTGAGTTTCGTAAGTTCCGCAAACAAGAGAATTTCGACTTGAAGGAGTTTAAGAAACTGGCAGAGAAGGTTCGCGACAGGGTCATCAAGCCACTGACCGTTCGCAGAACGAGAACAGACATTGAGAGTATCGCTCGCTATAATAAAGATGTGAACGGATTCCCCAAAGTGGATAAGCCCATCAAGAAAGACTATGAGATGAATGACCACTTGGCAAACCTTTTTGAGAAGGCGATGCATATCCTCGACAAAGAATTGACCTATGCACGCTATCAGGCCATTGCCTATCTGAAACCTGATGCTGCTCCTGGCTTGTATGACAATGCAGAGGTTATCAGCCGTAGTTTGGCTGGCATCCGCAAGAACGGACTGGTAAAGCGTCTGGAAAGCAGCTTTTATGCTTTTACCAAATCATTGAAGGCTTTCCGCCAGGCCAATGAAAATATGATAGACATGTGGGAGAATGACAAGATATTCATTGCCCCAGACTTGGATATCAATGCGCTGATAGAGGCTGGCTACAGCGAGGAAGAGATAGAACAGAAAATGAACGAGAAGGCTGAGGTGAATCCTAAGAATGCCTCCTTCAAACGTGAACATTTTGATGAAGAATACATCGACCAACTGCGTGCAGACCAAAAACTGCTCGATGACATGTGGCTGGAATGGGAATACATCGATGACGATGACGATTCGAAGTTTGCCAAGTTCGATGATCTGCTAAAGCACGAACTCTTCAGGAAAGAACGTAACCCAGAAGGAAAGATAGTGGTATTCTCTGAGTCTGTTGATACTGTGGAATACTTGCAGCGTCGTATTAATCGTCCTGATGTACTGGTGATTTCCTCGCAGAATCGCAGTCAGTTATTCAAGACCATCCGCGAGAATTTCGATGCTAACTGGAAACAGAAGAAGAATGACTATAACATCATCCTCACAACAGACGTGTTGGCAGAGGGCGTGAACCTGCATCGCTCGAATATCATCGTCAATTACGATACGCCTTGGAATGCTACTCGACTGATGCAGCGCATAGGTCGTGTAAACCGTATCGGCTCTGCTGCCGGCATCATCTATAACTATGTGTTCTACCCCTCTCGACAAGGGAACAAGGAAATCAAACTCAACCAGATAGCGCTGAGTAAGATTCAGACCTTCCATACTACGTTTGGTGAGGATAATCAAATCTACTCTACAGAGGAAATCATAGATCGCGACCTTGACAAACTCTTCAAAGAGAGCATCAAGCGCGAACAGGAAGACCGCAATCTGGAACTGCCTTTCTATGAGGAATTACGAGCCCTCTATAAGCAGAACCGCAAAGAGTATAAGCGTATAGAAAGACTATCATTGAGAAGTCGTACAGGTCGCGAACCTCGTGAATTGGATGGCGTTACGCTGTCGGGCGACTCTTTGGTATTTCTCAAGACGAACTTCCGCAAGTTGTTCTATCTGGTGAATGACCAGCAGACACGTGAATTGTCTGTGCTCGATGCGTTGAACTACTTCAAGGCAGCACCTGAAGAAAAGGCTGTGCCACGTATCTCACAACATCATGAGCACGTTGAGAAAGCACTTAAAGAGTTCAATAAGACCAAGGAGCAGGAACTGCATGAGGAAGAATCCAATCAGAATCAGCGCAGCAATCTTGGTGCTCAGGTAACGACGGCTGTCAGTTTGCTAAATGGTATGCTGCCCCATATTGATGATGGCGACACACGCCTGAAGATTATTCAGTTGAAAGAATTGGCAGAGCGAGGCACCATCACCTATATCGCCAAACGATTGCAGCGTATTCAGAAAGACCTGCAGCGTCAGGGAGGCAGTAAGGCCAAACTGACATTTGAAGATGCTCTAAAGCAGGTGCTCGATATGGCCAACAAATATAACACCTATTATCGCGAAAGCCAGCATGCAGAAGAGGAATCTGCTGCAACAATTATATTGTCAGAATCATTTCAAAATAACTAAGCCCTATGGATTACAGACCTATTATCGAATCAAGATACAATCGCCAGAACTGGCAAACCCTGTTACATGATATATTTGGCAGTAGGATTAAGTTTTGGAACACGCCATCAGCGGTTCCTGCTAACAGTCAGTTTGCCAAACAGGCATTATGGCTTGGCACCATTACACTAAGTGACGAGCAGACCATTAGCGTCTATGAAGTAGAATTATCAGATAGCGTTGACATCGAGCGCAACCGCAGAGGCATCCGTGATATGTTGCTTACAACATGGCGCAGCAACGGCAATGCAGGAGCCTTTATGTTCTGCTATCGAAAGAACGAAAGTGTGTTGCGTTTCTCGTATGTCAGCGAGGCTTGGACGTTTGCCGACGATGGAACATATCAGAAGGAATCGACTGATGCCAAACGCTTCACTTATCTGCTTGGTGAGGGTCATCGCAGTCGCACGGCTATTCAGCAGTTTGAAACCCTTCGTGATAGCGCGCTCTCACTGAAAGACTTGACGAAAGCCTTCTCTGTCGATGCTGTCAGCGATATGTTCTTCAAGGAATACAAAAAGAACTACGAGGATATCATCTTTTATGTGACTGGTAAGCGAATGGTGAAAGTAGCCAATAAATGGGAAGAACGACAGGAAGGTAAACCATGTGAGGAAATCATTCAGGAGTTTGCTCATTTCCCCAATCCGGAAAAGGCTATCCGTGACTATGTAAAGAAACTAATGGGACGGCTTGTATTCCTCCAGTTCCTACAGAAGAAATGCTGGTTGGGTGTACCTGCCAATGCAGAATGGGGGACTGGTGATGTTGAGTTCATACAGAATCTCTTTGCCAACACCCAAGACAAAGATCATTTTATTGATAATGTCTTAGAGGCACTCTTCAACGACCTCAATAGCGAAGATGAGAAAAAACTGCCACAATACCGCACACCATACTTGAATGGTGGACTCTTCGAGCGTGATGCATCAGATGAAACTAACTTCCCTCTGCCAGCCAAATATATGCAGCAGATGCTCGACTTCTTCAGCAGTTATAACTTCACCATCGACGAAAACGATCCTGACGATGCAGAGGTTGGCGTTGACCCAGAAATGTTAGGCCGCATCTTCGAGAACCTGTTGGAGGATAACAAAGACAAGGGTGCTTTCTATACCCCAAAGGAAATCGTGACCTATATGTGTCGTGAGAGTCTTATTTCATATCTCCAAACAGATGTAGATGATGAGCCAACGAATGAAACCATTCGTCAGTTTGTGACCACCCACGATGCTACCACATTAGGCAATATCGCAGACGATATTGACCAACGATTGAAGGACGTGAAGATTTGTGACCCTGCCATTGGCTCTGGTGCTTTCCCAATGGGCTTGCTAAAAGAACTCTTCCTATGTCGCACAGCCCTTGAAGGCATCAGTCAACACCAAGCCGCAGAAATCAAGAAGCACATCATCCAACAGAATATCTATGGTGTTGATATCGAGCGTGGTGCCGTTGACATCGCCCGCCTCCGCTTCTGGCTCTCCCTCATTGTTGATGAAGAAACGCCACAAGCATTGCCAAACCTCGATTTCAAGATTATGCAAGGCAATTCGCTGCTAGAGCAGTATAAGGGTGTTGATCTTTCTACGATGACAGAAAAGAAAGTAGACGAAACAGGAATGCTTACAATCTTTGATAACTTGCTTGATGTATATCGCCGGCAACTGCGTGATAAGCTTGACAAATATTACAATTGCCCAAATCATGAAGAAAAGATAGTACTACGCAAAGGAATAACGGATATTGTCAAACAAGAACTAAATGAACAAGGAATCAATGTTGACTTTGGTAGTTTAGACCTTTCGGGAAATGACCAGTTTTTTCTATGGCATACTTGGTTCTATGATGTTTTCTCTAAAGGTGGCTTTGATATCGTAATTGGCAATCCACCATATGTTTTTGCAAGGAATAGTGAGGAAAAAGGAATGAGCCAAGAAGATAAAGATATCTATTACAAGAAATACACTTTGGCTAAATATCAGATAAATCTTTATCATTTATTTGTGGAACAAGGTGTTAATCTGCTTAATATGAAAGGTATTTTTGCTTATATCATTCCTAATAATTGGATGACAATCAATACAAATAAAGATTTTAGAAAGTACATCTTAAGTAAATCCAACATAAAGATAACGAACTTTTATAAAAAAGTCTTTGAGAATGCTGATGTGGATAGTAGTATTCTTCTTTTCTCTCGAAATACTTGCTGCAAAGAAGTTGTACTGTCTGAGGTTGTAAAGTTAGGAGAAGTAGAAATTGTTAGAAAAACTACTACTGACAGATTGTTGGCAGGTAAGGACTATATCATAAATATCGAAATGTATAAGAATGATGCATTTGAATCTATAATTGAGAAGATTGAAAACGCATCACAAACAATTAAAATGGCATATGGTGATGTAAAATGTGGACTTGGAGCATATGGCAAAGGTAAAGGCATTCCACCTCAAACAGAAGAAATGATAAAAAACAGAGTATTTCATGCTAAGTCAAAGCTGTCCGATGATTATTACAAATACATTGAAGGTGAAGACGTAAAGAGATATTTGATAACTTGGAAATATGGGGAATATCTAAAATATGGTAAGCATCTTAGAGAACCACGAAACAATTGGGGACTATTCTCAACTCCACGCATTTTGGTAAGACAAATACCTTCAAAACCTCCATATTGTATAAATGCATGTTATACAGACAAAGTCTTTCTTAATGACAGAAACTCGATGAACATTATTAATATAAGGTGTAATCCGTTATATTTGTTGGCCGTTTTAAATTCCAGACCATTATCATTCTGGTTTGCTCATAAGTTTGGAAAACTCCAAAGGGGATTATTCCCTCAATTCAAAATAAATGAACTTGCCTCTTTCCCCATTCCATCTTGCAATAGTGAACAAGAAAAACAATTAGCAGAACTTGCAAGGAAGATCATGTCCGCTAAAAAGGACAATTCTATTGTTAATACTTCTGCAATGGAATCTGAAATCGATAGTATTGTATATCAACTCTATGGCTTGAAGGACAATGAAATTACGATTATTGAAAAAACATAAAAGGATATGGATAAGAAGAAAAAAGAAAGAAAAAAGAAGTCGCCAGCACAAGTGCTACGTGTGACTATTAATAGAAAACAGATTCAAGAGAAAAACTCTACGGAAACTTTTCTTGCATGTATTAAGAAGTTTGGGGCAGAAAAAGTTGCAGCCTTGCCTAATATTCATGTCGAAGGATTACCTTTGGTAGTTCCTGCCAAAGATTATCGTCTGCAAATGAGGCAATTAGATAAACATTGGTTTGTATGTACACACATGCCGACAAAAAGCAAAAAGGGCTTCCTTGAAAGAATTGCCAAACAATTAGGTGTGGAAATCAATATAGAAATGCTATAATCAACGAAATCTTCTATCAACTCTACGACTTGACGGAAAAATGAATCATAAAAGCCGATAGTATTCCGCATTCGACTTTTATGATTTATGTAGATGAAATACCATATTAAACCTTTTCCACATCAACAATAAAGTTGTCCTTATCTAATGAATTGTAAAACTCTGTGTACAAAGAAACACTTTGTGCATCCATTATCTCTTGAACAAGATTATAAAGGACATTGCCTTCAGAAGTTAAGGTAAAACAAGGATATGAAAATTCATTCTTTTCTCCAATCCTATGGAAATTAAATTTGTATCCTTTTGCCTCCACAGTATAGACATTATCTGTCGGATTTCCAATCTCAAATGTCATGGCATTCTCAACTTGAATTGGCAGCACCAATCCAAATCCTGCAAGTCTTAATATATCAGAATTGAATCCAGGAATGCTTTCTGCTAATCTTGCGGGCACGCATCCAGAAACAAAAAACTTCATATTATTTCCAATATAATCTAGTTCTTTTGCATCCAGATCCTTAATAACTGAAAGAAGACGCTTATTGACTTTAGAAGGTCTATATATTTTTTCCTTCATTAAACGTCCCCATAACTCTTGCATCTTTTCATCCGAAATATATTGACCTTCATTATAGAAACGTTCTATCCATTCAATCTCAATTTCTCCTTCAGAAACCTCATCTTCGCTGTTGATAAATTTTTGAGTAAATTGGGCTATAGCCAAGAGATTCTTGCAATGATTTGAGATTGCTTCTGGATAATCACCTTTTATATTCTGGGCTAAATCGGAGGCAAATTTAAGCAATGCAAGTTTATTGTTCTGAATGCGTTTTGTTTCTTGTTGTATTTGTAAATCCTTTGCCTTCTCTTGTATCCATGCATCATATAATGGCATAAATGGAGCCAATACATACTTTAGACCTTTGTAAATTGTTCCAATTAAAATGTAATCGGGACTTGTCTGAATAGCAGTTTCTGCAAGACGTACTAACCATTCCATAATGAAACAATTAATTTGTTTAATAAAAATAGAATCAAAAAACTATAATCCCGAACTTTGCAGAGAAAGGCGTGTGTATATCAGTAAAGTCAAAGGATAGTTTTCCTTCTTCTTTCAGAATATCATACATTCGTTTGCTGCGACTATCGGAAGTAAGATAGAAGTCTGCTGACTCGCACTCTGCCTGAACAAGCAACTTGACATCGTTCTGGATGAGGATGCGGGCATCCACCTCAATAACACCTTTGGCCTTAGCATTATATAAGATTCGGGCACATTCACCTGTTTTGCTGGCATGATGGGCATTGAATGGTGAAAGTAGAATTTGTTGCAAAGGAAGATGCTCTATCTTGTCTTTCACACAAAACTCTGCCACAGCAATAGTGCTCATACGAATGAGATAATCGTTTTCAAGGAAATAGCGGAAGTAGCCTAGTGCATTTTCATGTAGATCGCTGGTCCTGTCTAACAGGCGGATAACAAAGCCTGTATCACAAAAAACTATCTTATTGTTCGACATAACTTCCCTCCCTGATTTCATGCAAGAACTCATCGGCATCTATTCCTGACCAAACGGGGGTAGATGCTTCTATCTTTCTTTCCAAGTATGCCATATCAAACTTGGGTTCAAATTCCATCATTTCTATAAGTTTCAATGAACTACGGTCAATATCTCCATTGATGATGTTCTGTTTTGCCGTAGCCCGTACACCAAACTTACGATACAAAGGATTTCCTTCGATACTGGCAAGGATTTCCTTGTCGGCATCAATCATGATAAGACCATCTTTCGTATCAAGGTGGATGTTTGATTTGTTCTTTCCACCTGCATCTACAAGCGTACCATAATAGTAAACCTCGGCATCCGCCCAGAGATTTTCCGTCCGCTTAAAATAAGAGGTAGGGGTGATATGGACAATATGCTCTTTCGATTCTGATGTAGAAACATCAACCTTGAAGTTGTTTTGAATGGCGAATTTCTGCAAGCCTTCAAAAGCAATAGCAGTCTTTGCATCTAATTGGTCAATGGATGATGTGCTTGCAACTAAAGCAAGAACAGATGCAAACTCAACGGCTTTTTGCTTGCTGGTCGTAAAGACATTGCTGACAGAACCATTTTCAATGTGATAGGTTGTAATCGGCCTTTCTTTTCTTCTGTCAAGGTCAAGCAATGCAATAGCATACTCCAATACATTTTGCATCAGAGTGATATCGTAGTTTTCTGGAGTAAGAGGCTCACCACCGTACTTCCCGTCGATATGTATTGTTACTTGGCCTTTGTTTTGTAATTCATCCATTTGGGTGCAAAGATAGTGATTATTTTGATAATTGCAAACTATTTACAGTTTTTTTTATTCAAAAAGGTAGGCTATTAAGGTCTAAGAGAAAACAAAAATCTTCATCGAGTCGATGATTAAACCGATGGTTAAAATGAAATGAGGGTGAAGAGACTGATAATTACGAGAGGTCATTTTGGAGATGAGATAATAGGACTGGGATTTGGAATATGCCGTTTTTGCTTTCCGATGGTATGAGTGAGTTTCGTGTCATTATGCTCCAGAAGTGGAAAAGTCGGTCTGAAATCTCACAAATATCGCTTCTGGGGTGCAAAAATCTGCCTGAAACCTGGGGCATGTTTATGCACGGGGGGTATAAGTCTGCCTGAAATCTGAGGCATGTTTATGCCCGGGGGGTATAAGTCTGCCTGAAATCTGAGGCACATTTATGCACGGGGGGCAAAAGTCTGCCTGAAATCTGAGGCATGTTTATGCCCGGGGGGTAGAAATCTGCCTGAAATCTGAGGCATGTTTATGCCCGGGGGGTAGAAATCTGCCTGAAATC
>Ga0247610_10004460_pt1 | contig 14988 bp, 25 predicted proteins | sample 174DNAGHGhighgp2_FD_193483 | JGI IMG/M metagenome (GOLD analysis project Ga0247610, IMG submission 193483) | Sheep rumen microbial communities from Palmerston North, Manawatu-Wanganui, New Zealand - 1742 DNA GHGhigh gp2 | ecosystem: Host-associated > Mammals > Digestive system > Stomach > Rumen... | reverse complement strand
AGGTAAGTTGCAAGCTCATCCTCAATCTCTTCAATCGTCGCGTCGTATGGAAGCTGGAGATCCTCAAGTGTCACAAACACCTCAGCCGGCAAAGCAGCTTCAACCTCTGTGCCGTCATCATCGGTCCTGTCCCACTGGATGCAGCGAGCTTTGAACTTCCTGTTCTTCATCTCCTGCTCTGCCTCATAGGCGTCACGCTCGGCGACCAACTCATCTGACTGGCGAAATTCGTCCATTTCAATTCTCCTTATTGTTCGTTACAGTATCATTATATCAAATGAACTATGCTTTGGTCACTGGCTTTTCATAACCCTTTTGCTTACATTCAATCTTTCCACGCAGTTCAGGCTGGTCGTGGAGAATGCAGCCTCTCGCCCAAATAGCCATCGTGTGGGTGTTCCATTCGGTAAGACGAAAACCAGTCTCAGTATTGAAAACCGCCCAATTGAACTTAACCTTCTTCATTGTTTCTCCTTATTGGTTGTTACACTATTATTATAACAAACCAGTTCCGCTTTGGTCACAATCAACTTGCTTTTCTTTGGTGGCTGCAGAAGCCTTTGTACCCACACTTGAACCCATACCCACAGTACCGGCACAATCCAAATTCAGTGTCACATATAGGCAGTCTGCCAGCTTCACGCTCTTGGTAGGCGTTGACGAGTTCACTATACACATGCGCAGAGCCCTTCTCTTTGAGATAGTTGTCAAGCCACGACCAATCTGACGGAGTCATCGTCAGGTCTTTCATCTTCTGCGTTATCTCATAGTAAGTCATTGGTTTCTCACTTTCCTGCAACGAGGTTCTCAAACATGCGGTCGACCTCAGCCATAGGGACGTTGGGGTCCATTATCGAAGCGACGAGCTCGTTGATCTTGGCAGCCATTTTCAATTCTCCTTATTGTTCGTTACAGTATTATTATAACAAACTAGTTAGACAGTGGTCACTAACTTTTATCTGCCTTAACGAATGATGTTCATCCAACCGCTGATGCCAGCTCCGTACCACTTGACCTCTACCTTGACCAGCTTCATTGGGCTGTGCTTGTTGGCGACGTGCAGTCTGTACTTGGCTTTGGCAAGCTCGAGGGTATCAGCTTCCTCGATTATCATGTCGGTCTTGCCGCATTGAGTCTTGGTTGTGAATCTGAAAGTCTTCATTGATTTCTCCTTCTTACAGGCATGCATAGCATATGCAGCCAAATATGAGTGTCGCGAGCGTGATGTCAAATGTCCAGTTGATCGTATCCATTGTCGCGTCTCCTTACTTGATGATTGCGATGGTAGCCACAGCACCGATGAGAAGGGACGCACCCATCTGGTAGGCAGCCAGAAGGTTGATGGTGAGCAGACTCAGCACCGTGCAGCCAATCATCAGGGCTCCAACCTTCAGCAGACCTCCGAGGATGCTGGTGTTCTTGTCGTTCTTCTTGGCGGTGTTCTTCTTGCTCATTGTTTTTTCCTTATCATTCATTACATTTATATTATAACAAAACAGTACTGCTATGGTCACTAACCATGAGAAAACTTTTTCGCTATTTCTTTTCAGTTAGTTAGTGACCAGGTTATGACTGACTTGTTATAATATCAATGTAAACTGAATTAAGGAGAAACAATGAACGAACTAACACTTACAATAACCATCCTCGCTGTAATCACGACGATCGTCGGTCTGGTGTCCAGCCATTGTGAGACAGCTGACGACAAGTAAGGAGACAAGCAATGTACGTAGTGTTTGAGAACGACGGCCTGTACGAGTTGTTTGACGACCACGATGAAGCTAAGGAATGTGCTGCTGAGCTGAGAGAGCTCCACCGTGCAGAAGGCAGAAGGCCGAATGCGAACTTCCGCAAGATGACCAAAGCTGAAGAGGAATTCTGGTGCCGATAAAAATCTTAATACGTTAGTGACCACAGTGTAGCTGTCTTGTTATAATGTATATGTAAACTGAATTAAGGAGAAACGAAATGCATACCTACCGAATTGACTACACGTTCAACGCCACTGGCAAGCAGTACGTTCAGTACTTCAACAACATGCGCGATGAGAACCATGCGTATGAGCATTTCATGCGGAAATATGGTTGCAGCTGCTCCGTCCAGAAGGTCACGTTCGTACGATAAGGAGGAAACACAATGACGATTGAAGAGCTTATCCAAGACCTTGAGCGAATTCGCGAGGTGTACGGACCCCACATTGAGATCATGAAGCGGAGAGTAAACATCTCTGACGGGTCGACACAGTACATGCCTGTCAAGACCGTACGTGTTGAAGAGGCACATTCCAACTTTCCTGTGGTTTCACTTTAAGGAGAACAACAATGAGCATTGACAAGATGATCCAAGCCCTGACCGAGATGAAGAAGAACTGGGGCGACCTCGACGTCCGTGTCGAAAAAGAGTTCTCGACTGGAACCAAAGCTTACGTAGAGCCTTGGCTGACTGTGACCAAGCCTGCGAACACGTCAACCAACTACATCGTGATCCAGTAAAGGAGAAGCAATGCATACATACAGAATAACTTACTCGACCTGCGGAGCATGCAGCATGCTCTCTACTATCATCCATGCTACTGACCATTCTGACGCAGTCCGCCAGTTCAGTCTTCGCTATGGCAGCCGCTGCATTCTTCGGTCTTGCGTCCGTATTTGAAAGGAGACAGCATGAAGAACAAGATTTCAACAGCTGACCTCTTCGCCAAAGCTAAGGTCGGACTTGGAGCTACTCACCACTGTGGCTCTGACTCCTACGGCTTCTACATCTGCTACGTCGACCCTAAGACCAAGACTATCGGGGTCTACGAGCCGAAGCATTGGTTTGAGAAGAGCTGGACAGATGGGTCAATGAAGCATGAGCCCTTCGACCCTAACCACCAGCCGACTGACTACCTGCAGGCGTTCAGAGGACATTGGTATGAGCTTGACCGAGTGACTGGAACACGTAGGGGACGGTACAGTCTGACCATTGGGTACTGCTCCTTCTACCAGGACCCATCATTCTGAGGCTTCTAGATTCATTCTAGACAACCCATCTGGCTGATTATAGTTATTATAGTCAGCCAGCTGCAGTATATCTAGGCACATATTGAGGCCACCAGCTCTATACCTGAGACCATACCTGACAGAACATGAGGCTACCAGCTCTTACCCTAGAGCTAGAGCCGGTCTAGCTAGTGGGCTACAAGGACTAGCTGCTTGAGGCTACCAGCTCTAGCTCCAAAGGACCAGCTCGCAGGAGGCTCCCTTGCCTGGCATCTAGAAGGCTAGCATGGACCAGCTGCTATGGCTGACCTAGAGGGAGGCTGTCAATGGATGACTGTCCCTGTAGAGCCAGCCTGCAGGGCTGACGCGGATAATAGAGCCTGGAGGGAGCGCTATCCTGGACTGATACCCAGAGAGGCTGACTCCTGAGGACTGACCCTGGATGAGCCTGCCTGGGTAAACGCGCGGATATATACCAGGGGCTCAAGGGACCCGGGGGACTGGTCTTTTTCGTGGGATTTTTAGCGCTGTTGCCTGGCTTGCTTGAAAGTAAATATTGAGCAAATCTTATGGATGTCTTGGCTATAGTCTTGAATTCAGTTCAATATGCAAGCTTTGCTGTTGCAGTGCTGTTAGCTGCTGTTGACGCATTTGTTGTAGCGGCAGATGACAATCCTCAGCCTAGCTATGCAAGAATGAAGACATGCTTTGTCTCATTTGTCATATGCATACTCTCTTTCATAGCCAAGAAGATTCTTAGTCTTTTCTAGTGACTTCTAGCTCTTTGCATCCAAGCAGTTCTTGAAGTGCTTTTCTTTCTGAGCATGCTTTGTAAGGTGACTCATGGACTATGAACACTAGCTCTGGCTCAATGTCTAGACGCAATGTCTTCTTCAGCTTTGCTTTTGCTGTCTAGATCCAATTGTCTAGCTTTGTTTTGTCTATCTTTGCTAGCTGAGCTTTGTATGCTTTAAGGAACTAGCATGTTGTTGGGTCTTTAGATTGGCATGTCTCTAGGCCTCGGCAAAGATCTTGGCATGTATAGTCTGGATGGAGAAACTCAGCTCTAAGGCCATTGAGGACATGTCTTTTGTCAAGAAAGACATGCTTCTAGTCTTTGAATGCATGGAACCATTTAGGATCCCAACATGCAGTTGAGACTGGGACTTGGTGTGGCTTGAAGAACCTGATGTTGTAGAAATAGCTTGTGCTGATGCCTTCCATGTCTATATCTTACATGTCTAGAGCTCGCGTATATATGCGCAACGGGACTAAGACATATAGTGAAGCCAACTTTTCGAGGTGCTTAGAGTCCTAGATCCCCTGGGAAATTTTGGGTTCTATATATGGCATATATAGCCAGAATGTACAATATTCTATTATGGCGCAATTCAAGACAATAAGTGAAAAAGAGTTCATCTAGCTTTTAGACTAGGCTGAGCAGACATTCAAGCCTGAAAGATATTCAAGACTTCAGTTCTAGAAGTACTTTGGTGGAGACAGCATTTGGCATGTGCTTGTAGAAGATGGTGTAATGGTAGCAGCGGCAGCTATAAGGCATTGGCCAAGACATGTGAAGCATATGACTAGCTGCATGCTTGTAGCTGAACTGCAGAGGTTCAAGAAGGGTTGTGGGAAGATCTTGCTTAGGCATTTGTCTGCTAAGTTCAGCAATGCATGGCTTGGCGTAGATCCAGCAGGTGGAAAGAAGCTTATGGCATACTACAGACGAATCTTGAAGCCATTAGGATGGGAAGAGATTGTTGTCTAGAAAAGCTGCTTCAATGATGGAAAGCCATAGGCTTTCTGGATTAAAGCTGGAACAAGGCAAGGACAGAAAAGCCTGATGGCATATGTTCTTGGATTTGGAAGTTGAGCCTAGACTCACTCGTCTTTCAGTTTTTCGCCATACGTGTTCTTGAATGCATAATGCGAAGCTGAATGTGTCTTGAGGCATTCAAGGATGAAGTCGCCCATCTTCTTCGAGAATGGCTTGCCTATGTACTTAGCGTAGAGACGCTGAGCAAGCCACCAAGCGTTGAACTCGTTGTTGAAGTCAGAATGGACTTTGTAGAGCTTGACGTTGTTAGCTCGCTTCATGTTGATTATTGCATGCCCAAGCTCATGGAAGGCGACAGCCATGTATATGCTTGTGCTAGAGTACTTTCTAGCGAGATGCACCTCATTCCACATCGCGCAGCCATTGTCTTCTTCCTGAGTTGGATCATTGAAGTAGACTTTCACGTTGTATTTGTTGCATATCTCTAGAAATATGTCTTCAAACTTTGCTCGTGTCATCATACATACTTACATCCACTTTGCCTTGCAGGACGTCGTTGATTGACCTCTTGGCGAACCTGAGGCATGCGTTGTTCCAGTTCCGCTTGGCGCTCTAGATAGAGTATTGGGAGCAGAAGCCATATCCAAACTTGTTGTGCTTGCTTGGAGTTGGGTTCTTCTTTGCGCATTCAGGGCAGAAGACGGTGTAGCCATGCTCAAACAGCATTGCGTCAGGAAAAGCTTGAGCTAAGACCCAAAACATCATGTCTTGCTTTGGTGGTTGGCCTCTGAAAAGAATCGGAAGCTCTAGACCTGGGCCCAGAAGCCATGGCTAGATGCCATGGTATGGGCAGTTATAGAGCTTCATTTCTTTGCTGGCTTTCATGTCTTTAGCCATCTAAGACCGCAAAAGCGCAGACATTCATCTGCGCTTTGCGTATTGGACATTGCTTAGAGCACGTCCTTGACTGCAGCCTCAACTGCGTCGTAGCGAGGAGCGTTGATAGCGTCCTTGAGGACCTCGAATGGGTCAAGCTTAGAGCTGAACACCATCTGCGCAATTGCTGGAGAGAAGCCAGAGACGAGTGCTACGCCCATTTCATTTTCCTGCAGAGGAATAGTTCCAGTGCGAGAGTTGACGTTCCAGTACACAAGGCGAGGAAGCTTGTAGCCAGCGAGAGACCACTTCTTCTTGATGCTCTCGAACAAAGCGTTGCGCTTTGCGCTGTAGCGGCTGTCATACCAGCAGTTTCCACCACGCCAAGACGTTCCCTGGTCAAACTCCATGTCAGAGACGATGAGGACATTCGCAGGAATGTCGTTCTGAGTGAGGTTGTTGCGCTGAGCAGTCTCAAGCAGCAAGTCGAACACAGCTTCGACGTTCGTGTTGGCGCACTCATCGTGCTCGAACGCGATGTTCAGCTTCTCAGCGAGAGAACTTGCATTCGTGAAGTCAACGTACTGAGGACGCTCAGAGAACGTGATGTACTTGTCCTTGAAGACGCCCTCAAGCTTCTCAGCAAAGTAGATTGCGAGAGAGTTTGCGACCTCAAGCGCAGTGCAAGTAGAGCCACCAATGTTCGTAGTCATAGAGCCAGAACCATCAGCGACGACGATTGTTGAAGAAGTCTTCAGGCCCTTAGTGTAGTCAGGCAGAGCCTTCCACAAAGCCTCAAGTGCTGGGTCCTTCGTCACAGTAGAGCGATGCCAGCCAAAGCTGCCATTCTTGCAATAAGAATGGACGATGTCACATGGGAAGTTAGCAGAAGAGTTGATCTTCGCTACACCCTTCTCCAAGGCGCCGAGAAATGCACGACGGCGAGTCTCGTCATTGCGGAGGAATGCAGCATTGTACTTGATGTTGGCCTTTGAAGGAACAGCCTCATAGTCAATCTCATCCCACTGCTTTGCAGACATCTTGACCTCAATGACCTTCAGGTAAGCGCGAAGCTTAGCCAAAGTCTTGCGGTACTGCTTCTCAGAAAGATTCAGCGCAGAAGCAATCTTGCGTGCCTTAGCGACCGTCTCGTCAGAAGATGTGTTGATAGAAGGAAGCCACTTAGCAAGCAATGAAACTGGCTTGCTCTCATTCATAGCCTTGACATCATCAGTCCACTTGATGTCGATGAAGTCCATGACCTCACCCTCAAGTGAAGTGCCAAACAAGCAGAACAAGTCATCGAAACGGCCATACTCGCCAACAAGTGGAATGAGCTTCTTCACGAGCTCTGGACGAGTCTTAGCCAGCCAGCTGAAGCAGATGCGGAAAGAACGGCGCTCGCCCATTCCATTTCCACGGATGTCACGAAGCATGAACATCCACTTCACTGCCAAAAGAGGATTCTCATAGAAAGCGTCAGCAAACATCTTCTCTACAGAAGACTCTGGCTTGCTGCGCAGTGAAGACACTGCAAAGTTGATGTCAAGCAGCTTCTTGCCAGAAGTAGCAAAACCAACACTTCCATTTTCTGAAATGGAAATTTCATCATTGAGTGTATTCTTCAATGCACTTTCGAATTTACTAGACATATTTATTTTCCTTTATTATTGTTTGCTGTTAATGTCATTCAACATATTTATATTATATCATATACACTGACTATGTATACTTTTATTTTAACTTTTTTTTCTTTGGAAGTTTTCTTGTCATAACAATTATCTTATTAGCACATTTATGACATCTTAATGCTCCAGGATGTATCTATTTTCCACAATCTTTACATTTATAGCTTTGTTTCTATTTATGCCAACCAATTGGAATCTAATCAGTCTTTTCAATAAACTTTTTCTAATTAGTAGTGTCATTTATTATTGCAATTCTATTTTTCTAACCTTTATTATTTAATGCATTCTATCTGTGTATTTGTTTCTATTTAGATGTTAAATTAAGTTTAGTACGTTTCTTTGACCAACCAAATGGAATAGGATCTTTTGAACTAATTTGCTTTAATTCATTTGTTATATTATTTCGTATGTAGATTTTTCCTTTTGTTGAATTTGCCATTTTTAATCGCTTATCATCAGACAAAAATATTCCTTCACTATATCCAATTGGTAATGGCAAATTTTTATCTATCATCTTATTTTTGTGTGTCAAAATATCATGAATAAATCTTTTTCCTTTTGTTGTACTAGGACGTAAACTTAAATATTTTGCAGCAACTATCTTTGCATATTCATATAATTTTGAATTATAGTGACATATATTTATTTTAGTCTAAGAATTTCCATTCATTAGTCTAATAACAGCATTTGCCATTTTATAATAAGCAACTTTATTATTAGACATTTTATATATTTTCCATAGTAAAAGATGTGCTATGTAATGCTCTCGTGCTGTAAGATTTACAAGATTTATTTTATCATTTAATCCACCTAAAGATCGTGGAATAATATGATGCATTTCACAATAAATATCTTTCTTGTCTAAGATATTTATTTTACGTTTCTATATTAGCTAATCATATATTTTTTGATAGTTCATTTATATCACTTTCTATATTTCTTGGCGGAAATACATATTTTATTTACTACTTTGAAAAATAAAAACGGCGAGTTAAAACCCGCCAAGATTAAGAAAGTTACTTATCAATAATGAACTATCTCTCGCCGTTTGAAATTATTTACAATCCTTTATTAGAATTGTATGTCTCAATTTCTCTGTTCAGATACCAGATTGCCTTCTGAAGATCTTGAACATAATCATCTTTATTACCTGCACGAAGTAAATACTTCAACGCATTTCCTTTGTTAAAGTTAAGTTCATAGTCTTCAATGATGTCAATCACTTCAAATCTCTTGCCTTGATAGTGGCTTGGATGGTCGACCATCTCCTTTGTTGGATGTGCGCAGCTCCATCCTGCCTTCTTAGCATTCTTCTCATACTCTTCACAAGTGCGCTTGACTGCATCATGAACTTCCTCTTCTACAGCCTTTTTCTCATTCTTCTCAATCTCATCAGCAAGACCATTTGCAAGATCAATAAGACCTGATTCAATCAAGCCGTGCAGTCTTCCAAGCGCCTAGTTGAGATCTTCTTCTCTGTTGTTCGTCTTAGTTGTGACGAACTTCTTCTTTCCATTCAACATATCTGACATTCTAGACATAGTAGTTTCCTTTACTTTATTATATTATACTCCATATTTAGCGAACGTAGAATATCTTTCAAATGCAGCTTTGAATGCAGCAGGATTCTTTCTGCCAGCTCCTTTCAGTATTCTTTTGTGAAGGTCTGTTGGTATCTTGAACTCTTTTGCTGACCTGTCAAATATAGTCTTCTTGAGAATAGTGTCAATCATCTAGTCAGTGAACTTGCAGTCAGTGTCTTCACATGCTCCAACAAGAATGTTTCTTGCATTGTTTGCTACAGACTCAAGTTCATTAAGCTGCAAGTTCTTAGTGAACCACAAGCTCCAACCATCAATTGAAGTAAATGCTACATGTATGAGGACTATCAAAGTGTCATTGTCAAGGTCATAGCCATTCATTACCATCTTTATGTTGAACTCTGGCCATGATGTGCTTTCCTTAAGCATTTCAGAAAGCCGCTCAAACAGCTTGTTCTTCAGCTTTGGCTTCTTTCGCTTCTAAGTAGCCATCATAGCCCTCATTGATAAGTTTGTAAAAGTTATCAGACATCACTAAGTCAATGAATGATTTTCCATTGTTTGCCTTTTCATATGGATCTACACCACATGAGACTAAACTTCGTATTAAATGGCCAAATGTCATCCTAAAAACATTGTATGACTCGTTGTCCTCATCATCTGATTTGTCTCCAAATTTTCCATCAACAAACTCTCGCATCAAAGACAAATAGTCTGCCATGTTAGAGTAGTCAATAATCAAATACAGTAGATTTCGCTTGTCTGCTGTCTTCAATGACTTAAGCAGTCCAGGCTTTCTTGTCTCCACACTTTTGAAGAACAATGCAAGAATTGCATCTCTGTCTTCTGCACATTCTCGTTCGGTCGCAATCTTAGCTTGGCCTTGAACATAAAGTCCATATAAGCAAGTCAAGACATGTTGGACTGTTGTAGTCGTTACAGCAGCATCAAGCATGCTTGATTCTCTTATGAACAAGCAATAATTCTATGCAGCTGAATATGTCAGCTTGTTGAATCGTTCTGCATTTTCAATATATGAATTATTTGCAATTGAATTTAGCACTACATCTTCAATGAAGTTCAATGTGAATGCTTCAACAGTCTAGTCATCAACTGTTATTCCACACATTGGACATTGCAGGCAAAACTCAGCGACATTATGCGATGAGTTCAATATCTTAAGCATTTCACCAAACTCAGGCCGCATATCGCTCCTACTTCTCTTTGTGCTTTTGAGCTTCTATCAAGCAAGTGTTGCTCTTGATGTAGTCAATAAGATCTTTGATTGGAAAGTTCTTCTCCATAGTCTCTTCATCAAACTCTGCCATCTCTGCAAGAATTTTGTATTTTCCGCTTGCGAGCATATACAGAATGCAGTCAGCTATTGCATCTTCTCCATTCAATGTCATGTATATAGCGATTGATGGATAGTTCTTAGCTTTGTCAATCATCTTGAAGAGCTCTTTGTTAGAGTCAAAATCAATTTGATCTATAGCGCCTATCCAAGAAATAATTCCTTGTTTGAAAATTTCATATTTTATGTCTGGAGAGATGCTAGATGTAAGAAGTTGCTTAGTGAATTTGCATACAATAAATCTAGGTAAATTCTTCAAGCTTTTTATTATTATAAACTTGTGTAAATCACTACAAGCATTGAAACAGTCAAATTGAAAAAGCCTAGTAGCAAAAAGACTATGTGCGCCGCCATTTATGAATTTCTCAAGTTCATCATGAGTGAATGCATCAAAAGCAAGTTCAGGACAAAAGCCATTCATTATGAAGTCAATGTCAATTGACTTTACATCTGCATATCCATATCCAGCATGTGGATGTCTGACATCACTATTGCTAGGATTATGGACAAAGTCAAATGCATATTTCTTGAGATAAGCAAATTCTGGTTTTGATGCAGCAAGCATAAGACATTGCCATGCACAATACATTGCACTTAGTTTGTCAACGTCTTCAAGGTGTGACAAAAAATATTCAGCTTCTGTCCAAGAGCATTTTCTCAAATAGTCTGAGCAGTATATTCTATCAATATAGAGACTTCTAGCAGCAATGTCTTTGAAGTCAGAATCATACTGCTTCAAGAACTGAACTACTATTTCAGGTGAGTCTTCTGCTTCTATGAAAGCATCAAGAATCCTAGAAAGACTTACATCATCACTAAGTTGCTCATCATAAATCATGCTTATATTATATCACAATAGATGGCATGTGGTCATTAATCCCACATGTCATCATCTTCAAGTGCGTCATGCTCAAAGTATATCTTCTGGCCCCATGGACAAAAGTCCTTGTTTCCATCTTTAGTCAGAATCCAAAGAACTGGATATGGTGGAGCTCTGAACTTGTAGCCATCTTCTCTATAGTCAGAATCTACAAATTCCTCAAATCCATCTGTAAAGAAGATGAAGCAGTCAGGTATTTCACCATTTTCTTCAATCCATTTGAAAGGTGGAGAAAAGCTTGTTCCACCACCACCTTCCCATTGGATCTCTTCTGGATTTTCAGGAAATGGATTGTCTTGGTCATATTTGTCAACACGACTTATAGCATAGTCATTTTGGATGACTGTAAGTTCATAGTTTCCAAATGACTTCAACAAGCCATTAAGCTCACCAAAGAACTTTGGAATGTCATTATAGCAAGAGCCAGATGTATCAACTGCTACTGTGACTTTGATTCGCTCATCACGACGCGACTGAAGATATATTCCATTGTATACATGTCTACGAGCAGGTGGAAGCCAACGCCTCTTTCCATTGAAGCATGAAGTAACGAACTGAGCAAGCACTTCTTTCCAGTTGATTTCTGGCTTACGAAGTTTGTCAAGATACTCTTGAAGTCCAGCAGGAAGACCGCCAGCAGTACGAGAAGTACGTTCAGCAGAGTTCATCACCATTTCGCGAATTCGTTCTGCAGTCTGCCTATCAACAGATGGATGAAAGTCAGGATCTTCGCCGACTTCTCCCCACTTGTCAGTTGTCTTCTTGCTCTTCAATGAATCTTTGTCTTCACCATTGTATACATGGTCATCAAACTGGCCTTTAAGCTTTCCACCTCTTTTGCCTGACTTCTTAGCGTATTTCTTCTCAGCTTCGCTTTCACCATTTACATCTTGCTCATCACCATCAGAATCATTGCTATCTTTCTGGTCGCCAGTTCCACCACCAGCTCCAGACATTTTAGAGCTTTTCTTAGCTTTCTTAGCAGCCTTCTTCATTTCTTTAATCAGAAGTTCATACATCTCTTCAGCTGAAAGCTTGTCATTGTCTTTCCAACTAGGACTTGGAAACAGAACATCTGCTGGTGCTGTGAAATGGTCATTCTCCAACATTCTGTTTATTTCCATGTCAGTAGCAAAATTCCAAATCCGTGGATCACGTCCTTTGCGACGAAGCATGTGCATGTATACGCAATGCCAAGCTTCATGTGCAAGAACAAATAGACGCTCATCATCTGAAAGATCTGAATAGAAAGCTAAGTCAAAATATACATGCTTTCCATCAGTCATAGCAGTGCGAACATGCTTGTCACGAACTGGAATCATCTCTAAGTGCATGATCACTCCACCGATGAACTTATGCTTCATCAGCAACCGAGAACGTTGCTGCGCAATGCTTTCTGCTACAGCATCTTTAAGCTTTGCAAGCTCTTCATCTGTCAGTTTTTTGCTCATAATTAAACTTCAATACGGCTGTGCTTCTTCATTGCTTTTCCAAACAGTTTTGCCCATTCAGTATAACGCTCTTTGCAGTCGAACAACTTCATAGCGTGATTCTGACTTTCTTGCTCTGTAGGACCAAGCATTGCTGTTGACATTGCATATGTTGCAAAGTCAGCGTTCTTAGCACCAAGCTCCATGCAAATTCTGTAGAAGCCATCAATACGCTTTGCTTCATCTTCTTTAGAAGTGCCTTTCCAAAGGAGATACACCATAGAAGTGCACATTGCCCACTTACGATCATTCTCAAGTGGAATCTTGATTGTCTTTGCAGGATTTGTCATGTATTCAAGAATGTCATCAAACTCTTCATTAAGCTTGTAGTAAGTCATGAAGTCAATGCCTGCACTGTTGCCAACAAGACCATACACGATTTTCTCGAGCAAGTAGTAGTTGTTTGTCTTCTGCTTGTCATAAATCTTGCACATCTCTGAAACACGATGCCAAGAACGAGGAGAAGGCCAACCACGTTCAAGATTCTGGTTCTTAATGCTGAAGAGATTTTCAGGACGAGTCTTGATGAAACCAAGAACTGCAGGGTGAATGTCATTTGCAGCACCCCATTTAATCCAATCTTCTGAATTTGGATCAATCTCAACGTGCATGAAACGGTTAGCGAGTGCTGAGCTCATAGTAGTTGCAACTGCACGGTCTTCAGTACGATTGCCTGCTGCTACAACAAGCCAACCATCAGGAAGTGAATAAAGTTTTCCAAGACGACGATCAAGAATCAACTCATACGCTGCAACCTGAAGTGAACGGTCAGCAGCAGAGATTTCATCGAAAAGCAAAATTCCACGAGACTTTGGATCACGAGGAAACTCAGCAGTGACAAACCATTCAACTGACTTCTCTTCCTTGTTTGGAACTGGAAGACCTCTCAAGTCAACAGGCTCAACTTGAGAAAGTCGAAAGTCAATAAATCCAATACCTTCTCGATTTGCTACAGCTTGAATAATAGATGACTTGCCTGCGCCTGGAGGACCCCAAACCATAAGAGGTGGAATGAACTTAGACTTTTCAGGATTTGTCTTGAGTGTATTGACTTGCAATGTCAAAATACTATCAAGGTCTTTAGCAGTAATAGTATTATGCATGTCTAGAATTTTGCTTACTGAGCTTTTAGCCATACGTGTCTCCAATAGTTCTTCATACAGTATTATTATATCAAATTAGAATAATATTGGACACAATAAAAAAAATAGGTCCCTTAAGGGACCTATTTGTCATTATTCTATGTATGAATTGAAATTATTTTTGGCTCAATGTAGTCATCTTTATTTCACCAGTTCCAAATATCTTAGCAGTAAAAGAGTCAAACTTTACTTTAACGTCATGGTTTCCACCTATTTCTTTATAATGGTCATATTCATCTTTTAGATATTCATATTGCTCTTTTGTTATTGATTTCATAGCTGTATGCAAATCTATAGTTCTCAATATGTCATGTCTCATTATCCATATATTTGTAGTTCTAGCTTCTTTAGCAAGTTGCTACATTTCTTCTCTACTTGCTTTCAAGAATGTAGCAGCTTCTGCTCTTGATTCACTTCGTATTTCATTGTGTGTTATATTAGCAGCTGTGTCTATTTTTTCAAGTTTAGTGTTGAAATTTGTAGCTGCTACCTAAAATCCAAAGAACATCACTACTATTATAACTAAATCACAAATTATTGACGCAACTATTCCCCAAATAGTAGATGCAAAACGTGTCATTTCTCGTTGGTTTCCACAATTCTAATTTATTGTTCCAGAATTATATATAGGTGAGTTATCATGTTTAATTGACTCATCAGTTTTTGACTGATCAGTTGCTTCAACATTCAATTGTGGATTTATGCCGATTGGTTCCATTTTAACATATATCCTTATCTTTTCTAATTTATTTATTTACTCCATTTCTACTAGACAAAATATATAGTAAAAGTAAATAAATACATATACATTTAGGAACGCATTATGGTAAAGTTTAAGGATGATGAATTTCTAGGAAAAACAGTAAAGAATACTCGTCTTTATTGCTCAATAGGCGTAGAACCAATTAAAGACATGTTCTAGCTTAGATATGCAGGTGGTGGAAACAAGTTCAGCAGTCTATGTGGTTTTATGTTTGACACTGCTGCAGAAGGAGCAGAGTTTCCAAGATTCATGATATCATTTGTATGCAAGCTTCGCTCAAAGATATATAGACAGCAATAGCACAATCCATCACAATGGTTCATATTCAGAAGAATTAACAAGAATCGTGTTGATGTTCTTGACAAGAAAGCATTGCTCGTCAACTATGGTTTTGATATTGACAAGTTCTTTGATTCAGATTTGTTTAAGTCAAGCTTGCCAAAATTTGAAAAATGTTTGAAAAAAGGCCTTGAAGATGCTGAATCATTTGCTA
>Ga0247610_10004459_pt1 | contig 14988 bp, 9 predicted proteins | sample 174DNAGHGhighgp2_FD_193483 | JGI IMG/M metagenome (GOLD analysis project Ga0247610, IMG submission 193483) | Sheep rumen microbial communities from Palmerston North, Manawatu-Wanganui, New Zealand - 1742 DNA GHGhigh gp2 | ecosystem: Host-associated > Mammals > Digestive system > Stomach > Rumen ... | reverse complement strand
ATGGCGTGCCTTGAGTGCGGCATAGCGCTCGGGGAAGTCACGCAGGATGTCGCCCACGCGCAGCCCGGTGCGGCTGGCCTTCTCGGCGTAGGTGGGTCCGATGCCCTTGCCCGTGGTGCCCACGGCGTTCTTTCCCTTGGCAGCCTCGTAGGCACGGTCGAGGACGCGGTGTGTCGGCAGGATGAGGTGTGCTCGCGTGCTTATGTGCAGCCGTGAGCGTAGGTCATAGCCGGCAGCCTCGAGCTCGCGGGCCTCGGCCATGAAGAGGTCGGGTGCAATGACGCATCCGTTGCCGATGATGTTGAGCTTGCCGGTGTCGAAGATGCCGGAGGGTATGGACCGCAGCACGAACTTCTTGCCGTCGAAGATGATGGTGTGTCCGGCATTGGGTCCTCCTGCGAAGCGCGCTACGACGTCGTATCGCGGTGTGAAGACATCGACGACCTTGCCTTTTCCCTCGTCGCCGAAAACGATTCCCAGTAGGGCATCCACCCTTCCTGGCTGTGGTTGTTGTTGTTTCATATTGTGGGATTATTTTTTTTTGTTGTTGTTGCGTAGTTGTATCCTCATGCGTCGCTGGCACTTTGGGCATGTGCCATAGACATAGACAATGCGGTGGCTGACGGCGAATGTCCGAGGCTTGTAGCTGTCGAGACTTGCTGCGAGTTCCTTGCTCTTTATTCGCGTGATGAGATGACAGTTGCCGCAGATCTGGTAGCTTCTGGGTTTGTCGTCGGTGATGCGTTCGTAGATTGCCGCGGATGACGAGAAGGGATGCTTTATGAGCAGGTTGGCCTGTACGAGTAGTTGTATGGTCTGGTAGAGTGTGCCGTTGCTGACATGGAACTTGTTCTGCAGAAGGATGTTGTTGATGTCTTCGATGGTGAATGTCCCGTCGATGTCGTATGCGGCATGCAGTATGGCATATCGCTCACGTGTCTGTCGCAGTTGGTTAGCCACGAGGTACTCCTTGAGCTTCTCGGCCACTTCATCTTGCAGGCTTTGTGCGTCTGTCATGATGTCGTGTCGTCTGTGTCGAGGCGTGCCAGGGTGTTGGCGGCGGCTCGGCGTAGTGGTAGGTAGGAGTCGGCCAGTGCCGTTGCGGCCTGGTCGCGCAGTTCGGCCTCGGCGTGTGGCGAGAGCTGTGCTCCGGCCATCAGCAGTCGTCCGAGTGTGAGGTATCCGCACAGCTGCCGCACGGGCCGCTCGTCGGCGATCCACGTGAAAGCGCTCTCGGCAGCATAGGGCTGTGCGGCAATGAGGTCCATGCACAACAGCCCCGCCAGCTCGGACTGTTCCTGTCGTATGCCGTCGAGCCATAAGTCGGCGATGTCGGTGCCGAACTCGTCGCGAGGGTAGAGCATGATGGCCAGCATACGCAGCTCGCGGACATCCTCGTCCCACATCTGCTGTGCCAGCCTGCGGTCGGGTGTGTAGGCAGCGGCAATGTCGCGCAGTCGCGGCAGCTCCACGCCATATACGAGGCGGTAGGCCATCCCGCTCTGGCGTATGGTCTGCGCTGCCACGCCGTTCATGGCAGCGCGGAGGTCGTCACGTATGTGTGTCAGTGTATCTGTCTGAGACATGGTGTGTGGCGGGGTTAGTCGTTGACCGGCGGCAGCGTGGCGTAGTCACGGCTGTAGCGCAGCATCTGGCGGTCGTAGGGTTCGTCGTAGCGTAGGCGTATGTCGGTGATGTTTCCGCTGGCATCGCGCTGCACCTCATATACGGGATTGATGAATCCCTTGTATGGTGCGAGGTTAAGGCGTTTGTAGCGTTGCAGCAACTCGTTGTGGAGTTCAGGATCGACCTTCACGCCGTAGGTCTCTACGAGCTGACGTGCAGCCTCGAAGTCGCCCTCGCTCTTGATGCGCTGCACCTCTGCGAGCAGCTGTCCGAAGAGTGTCCGCAGACGTTCGTAGTCGTTGATGCGCACGTAGGTCTTGCCGTCGCGCTTCACGAGTTCCACGGCAGGTGGCGGTGGCATGGGCATAGCCACATGTCCGTCGGCGCCGGATGCCGGTGCCGTCATTGTCTGCTGTGCGTGTGCGAGCACCCAGTGTGCCACGAAAGCGCGGTTGCGCATGTGTGCCTCCTCGATGTCGGCTCCCGGCTCTATGCGTACGAGCTGCGTCATGAGTCCGTTCATGAGGTATGTGTAGTACTGGCTCTTGTAGGCATCGGCGTTGGGTGTCAGTCCGAGTTCCACGAGCTTTGGGTCGGCGATGTAGTAGAGTCCGAAGAGGTCGGCACGTCCCTCCTCGATGGTGCTGCCGTAGGCCTTCAGCGAGTCGGCATCGACGCCCGGCAGCAGTCGTCCGCTGCCGTGTCCGAGACACTCGTGGAGGTCGGTGTGCAGGTCGTCGCAGACGTCGCCGTAGCGGTCGATGAGTGTCCGTGTCGGCTCGTCGATGGCAAACTCGTCGAGGAAGCCGTTGCCGTGTGCCGCCTTGTTGTAGGCATCGGTGAGGTTGCCTATGGTGACGCTCTTGGAGCCATGCTCTGCGCGCACCCAGTTGCTGTTGGGCAGGTTTATGCCTATGGCCGTTGATGGGTAGAGGTCGCCACCGAGTATTGCTGCCACGATGACCTTTGCCGTTATGCCGCGGCAGTTCTCCTTCTTGAAGCGTGCATCGACGGGTGAGTTATCCTCGAACCACTGTGCGTTGGCCGAGAGCTTCTCTGTGCGTCGTGTGGCCTCCATGTCCTTGAAGTTGGCGAAGCCTTCCCACGACGCCTTCATGCCGAGCGGGTCGCCATAGCTCTCTGTGAACCCGTTGGTGAAGTCCACCATGCCCTCTGTGTCCTCCACCCAGAGTATGGTATATGCGTCGAAGGTACGGAGGTCTCCTGTGCGGTAGAACTCTATGAGCTTGTCGATGACGGCGGCCTGCTTGTCGCTCTCGGCCACGGTGCGTGCCTTCTGCAGCCAGTAGATGACGCGGTCGATGGCAGCTCCGTAGAGTCCTCCGCTGCGCCATACGCGTTCGCGCACTGTGCCGTTCTCCTTGACGAGCCTGGAGTTCATGCCGAACATGATGGGGTGTGCGGGGTCGGTGTCGGCCTGCTTCATGGCGAGGTAGAAGTCCTCGGCCTCCTTCTGTGTGACGCCCGGGCCGTAGTAGTTGGCGGCGCTGGTGAGGATGAGGTCTTGTCCGTCGGCCTGGTTTGTGCGCTTGGGCATGACGGTGGGGTCGAAGATTACCGGCATGAGTTCCTCGACGTCGAAACGTATCTTGCCGGGCTTGACATCACGCAGAGCTCGCCTGAGGAATTTCTCGGAGAATGCGGGCTTGAACTTGTCGCTGCTGTAGTGGTGGTGTATGCCATTGCCGAACCAGCATTGCCGGAGGTATGTCGAAAAGGCCTTGAACTCGTCGGACGTGCGGTCGCCGGCGTAGTCGGTATAGACCGCTTCGAGCATGGTGCGTATGCGCAGGTTGTAGCGTCCGTTCTGGTCCCACAGTATGTCCCGTCCGCAGAGTGCGGCCTCAGAGAGGTAATAGACGAGAGTCTTTTGTCGTAGCGAGAGCTTGTCGAAGCCGTGCACCTGATAGCGCAGCATCTGTATGTCGGCGAAGCGCTCGTCGTTGTAGCTGAAATTGTCCTGCGCCGTAGCGGCGGCAGAGTTAGCTGTAAGTAGCATTGCGATAGCGTAAGTTCGTATATTCATTTGTCTTTGTTTTTTCGTGATGTACGTTCTGCCTGTTTGGCTACAGCCTCGGCCTGATACTCCTTTGGCGTCTTGTGGTATGCCTTGAAGAAAGTGGCGTAGAAAGTCTGTCGGCTTGCGAATCCGCATCGTTGTGCCACTTCTGACATGTTGAGCTTGATGTTGTGTCGGTCTCTGAGTACATATAGCGCCTCGCGCAGGCGATAGCCGCTGATGAGCTGCGCATAGTTCATGCCGAAGCGCAGGCTCACGGTGGCACTGATGTAGCGCACGTTGGTGTTCAGCTCCTCTGCCATGCGCATGGCGGTGTAGTTGGGCTCGAGGTAGCGTTTCTCGACAATCATCTTGTGGAGTATTTGCTCGTAGAGGTTGTCGATTACCTCTGCCCTGATGAGCATACGGTAGGCAGCCGGCTTCATCTGCCTCTCGCTTTCTGAGTACTTTGCCATTGTCGTGTCGGTATGTGTCGTTTGTAAGGTATGTGTGCTATGTTTACGGCGATGCCGTTGCTGTCGTGTCGTGGTCGTCGCTGAACCGCGCTGCGAGTTCGTGTGCCCGTATCTGCCTTTCGTAGTCGGCCATCTGTGCGAGGATGGAGCGTCGCTGTTCCTCGAGGGCTTCCTGCTCTGCCCGCAGGTGAGCCTGTTCCTCTGTGCCGTCGGCCACGAGTGGCCTCAGGCCCTCTGCCTGCAGGGCGATGATTTCGGCCCTGACGTTATCTACCCGTGCCTGTGTTATGGCCTGTTCGAGGGTTATGTCGCGTATGGCCTGCCGTGTGGTGCCCCATTCCCTGTCGTCGGCCAGCACCCTCTCCAGCTCGGCGAACTGCACGGGTGGGTTGTTGGCATTGTAGCGCCGCATCCACACGTCGAGTTCCTGCCGCTCGGCGGCGATGGCCTCGTCGGTCTGCTGCCCTGTCTGCTGGAGGTTGGACTGTTGTGCCTCAAGTGCCACGCTCTGGCGCAGGCGGTCTTCGTAGCGTTCTATGTGCTGCAGGAGCACGTCGTACTGCTGCTCGAGGTGTGTGCGTGCCACGGCGAACATGGTGCGGCTCTCGTAGCCTTGTAGTATGCGTTCGAGGGCGTTCTGGTCTTTAGAGATATTCTCGGTGAGCATGGCATCAGTGGCCTCCGTCTCGGCTATCTCGGCCTCTGTCTGTTCTATGGCACGCTTGAGGCCTTCCTGCTGTGCTTGGAGACTGGTGAGCGTGGCCTGTATGTCCTCGCTCTGGCGCCGCAGTGTCTCCCACTCCGTCATGAGGCTCTCTATGCGCAGGCGCATGTTCTCGTGTGACTGCTCCCATGAGCGATACCAGTCGGGAATTGTCATGATATTGTCGATGGCATTGCGCCGGCGGCTGACATCCTGAGTGATGTCTGCCAGTCGCTGATTGTAGCGTTCCACCTGCCCCACGACAACCTGGCACGACGTGTTGACCTCGTTGAGGCGTATGGCCAGCTCGGCAGCCTGTCTCTGCATGGCCTCGACCTCGCTGCTGAGGCCGTTGATGGCGTTGAGGTGGTAGTTGAATGTGTTGAGGGTGTTCTCGGCCTCCTCGGCATCGATGGTAGTCTTCTCTATGAGCTGGCGTATCATTGCCGTCCGCGCCTCGCGGTTGGTGGATGACGAGCACTCGGCAAAGCTGTTGTCGAGACGGCTGAAAGTGCGCCATTCGCCGGTGTCCTTCTGCTGTCGTGAGAGCAACATGCCAAGGTTGTCTGTCTCGACGTCGAGCTTGCCCTGCGTGGCCGTGAGCTCCATCTGCAGGTCGTGCAGCTGTTCGCTCTTGGCGGCGAGTTCGCCACGCATACTGTCGCAGTCGGCCTTCATGGTAGCGATGAGTGCATTCTGCTCGGTGACGCTGTCGGCATGCCAGGGATGGTGTGTGGCTCCGCAGACGGTGCATGGATATCCTTCCTGGAGGTCGGAACGCAGTTCTATGACGTTCTGGCTCTTTGAGAGTGTCCAGTGGTAGGTCTTCTCGTCGAGGTTGCGTTGCAATGTGCGCACGTCGTTCTGCAGGGCATCGATGGTGCGGTTGAGGTGTTCGGCGTGCAGTCGCTGCTGCGCGATGATCTGATTTTTCTGTTCAATCTGGTCGTAGCCTGCGGCGATGCTTCTCCATAGCGAAAGTCCCGTCTCGAGCATTTGTCTGCGGCTGCGCAGCTCCATGGTGCGTCGCCCCAGGGTGTAGCTGTCCTGTCCGGCAATGCTGTTACGGTGGCCCTGCATCTCTTCGTTCTTGGCCTGAATGTCAGCCTGCAGGTTCTGGCTTTGCGTGAAGAGTCGGCTGAGCTGCTCGTTGCGCTCGTTGCGTCGTGCCGTGGCCTGTGTTAGTTCGGCACGCACGGCGGCCAGTGTGTCGAGCGTCGTGGCGAGTTCGTCGAGCATCACCTGTGTGGCTGCGCCCTTGGCGATGAGGCGGCTGTGCGCATCGATGGTCTGTCGGCGCACGGCGAGCTGCTGTGCCGTGCGGTCGTGCTCGCTGATGGCGTTGGCTGTCTCCTGAAGTTCCATACGCAGGCGTTGCAGCTTCTGCTCGGTGTGCGTCTTGTGCTCCATGAGATACTTATGGCGTTCCGTGCCGTCGTCGATGTGCATCTGCAGGCGTTCGGCCTCTGACATGCTCATGGCGGTGCGATACAGCGCCTCGCGCATATCGCCGAACTTGCCACGCTCGATGACCATAGCCTTCTCGGCCTCGTCGGTGGCGCGGCGAGCATCTTCAATGCCCACGCTGACGCTGCTCTTGAGCTGCCGCAGCCCCTCGGCAGTACGCATAAGGGTGTGTATGCGCTGGAAACGGCCGTTGACGGCCTCGAAAGTCTCGTAACGCTCCAGCTCGCGTTGCTGACTGAGTATTGTGGCCTGACGCTTCCCGACCTCGTAGAGGTGTTTCTGCTCCTTGTCGAGTTCGGTGCTCAGGCGTATGAAGTGGCGTATGCGCTGCTGCTGTGTCCTGACATTGTCGAGAGCCTGCTCGATGTTGTCGAGCTTTGTCTGACACAGCCGTCGCCCCTGACGCACCTTGATGAGAGTGGCATCGTCTAGGTGGGACTCAGCGCGACGTGCCAGGAGGGTTTCCTGACGCACGAGCTGTCTGACAAAGGTGCGCACATCATCGGGCAACGGCGCGTTGAAGCGCGTCTGCCACCACTGTCGCAGCGACTCGTCGGCACTCAGGGAGCTGTCGGGGAGGTTATTTGTTGCTTCAGACATCATTTTCCAAGGTTTGCAGCCGCAAAAGTACGATAATAATGCCTTTAAGCCAAAAAAACATAGCATTTTATTTTGAGAATGGCTTTCTTTTTGTATATTTGTCGGCAAATTATATGTTACAAATGACATTTTTAATCCTTTTTCACACTGAAAAGCTATGAAATCCATTCCTTATTATGCCATAGTGGTTGCGATGGCATGTCTGTCGGCATGTACCGGCAACCGACAAGGCGGGTCGTCGCCAAGCGGCGAGCATGATGGCGACAGCGTTCCTGCCACCGAACCCGTGGCGGCAGAGACAGACACTCTTATCGGCTACATCGGCGACGGCACGTCGATGCACAACCTGGAATTCTTGCCGCTGGAGGGCGACACCATGGAGTTCGAACTCAGCGACGACGTTGACCGCAGGGCAGAGCTCATCGTGGGGCATCTCGTGGCCGTCGTGCTGCGCCACGATGCCGGCGGCGAGCCTGTCGTCACCGCAACGCTCGACACCTCTGAGGTTCATAACATGCCATACGTCGATATGGCGGTTCCTAGTGAGTAGAACATGACAGAATACATCATTAAAAAGCAAAATAAAAACATGACCCACCAACTTCATCATTGTGTCTCCACGCTGACGGCACTCGCTATAGCCTCATGCAGCGTGGCAGCACAGGCCGTTGCTCCGGCACCGGCCACTGTCACCGTCGATGCTACGCAAAGCGGTGTCGCCGTCAGTCCACGACTCTACGGTATCTTCTTCGAGGAAATCAACCATGCCGGCGACGGCGGCCTCTATGCCGAGCTGGTACAGAACCGCTCGTTCGAGGACGATGCCTCCGCCCCCGTGGCATGGAAGGTCGTGGGCGGTGCCAAGGCATCGCTCAGCACCTCCGACATGCTCAACGACAAGCAGGCACACGCCCTGGATGTCACCATCAGCGCTCCCGGACAGGGCATTGCCAACGAGGGTTACTGGGGCATGGCCTTCCGCCAGCAGACGACCTATACCTTCTCGGCTTTCCTGCGCTCGCCGAAGGCTTACAACGGCAAGCTGCATGTCACGCTCTGCGATGCTTCGGGGCGCAGCGTGGGTAGCGCCGACGTGCCGCTGCGTCTGAAGGGCGGACAGTGGCAGAAGGTTGACGGAGTGCGCGTCCTGGCCACTGGCAGCGCGCCAGACGGTCACTTACAGCTCACCTTCTCCGCCCCCGGAACTGTCAAGATGGACGTGGTGAGCCTGTTCCCGCCGACCTACAAGGGTCGCAAGAATGGATGCCGCATAGACCTCGCAGAGAAGCTCGAGGCGCTGCATCCCAAGTTCATGCGATTCCCCGGAGGGTGCTACGTGGAGGGTCAGACGTCTCCCAAGAACACTCTGCAGAACCGCTTCGTGTGGCGCAACACCATAGGCCCCATCGAGCAGCGCCCGGGGCATCTCAGCGTGAACTGGGGCTACAACATCACCGACGGCTTCGGCTTCCACGAGATGCTGCAGCTCGCAGAAGACCTCGGGGCAGAGCCGCTGTTCGTCGTCAACGTGGGCCTCGGACACGGATGGCTGCAGCCCTATGACCAGCTGGATGAGTACATTCAGGAGGCACTCGATGCCATAGAGTATGCCAATGGCGACGTCAGCAAGTCGAAATGGGCTGCCGAGCGTGCCCGCAACGGCCACCCTGCACCTTTCAACCTGCGCCTCTTGGAGGTGGGTAACGAGAATGCCAACTTCCATTTCGACGACAACAGCGACCAGAGCGAACGCTACTTCGACCGCTACATACAGTTCTACCGCGCCATCAAGTCCAAACATCCTGAGATAGAAATCATAGGCAACGTCGAGGCATGGGGCACCGATGAGCCGTCATGGCGCTCGGAGCATCCCGTCGATATCCTCGACGAGCACTACTACCGCTCGCCGTCGTGGTTCGAGCACAACTATCGCAAGTATGACAGCTACGACCGCAAAGGCCCTAAGATCTACGTCGGCGAATACGCTGTGACACAAGGTTTTGGCGTCAACGGCCATCTCACGGCAGCCCTTGGCGAAGCCATATATATGCTTGGCCTTGAGCGCAACTCCGACATCGTGTGCATGGGCAGCTATGCTCCCATCTTCGTCAACGAGAACAACCCCGCGTGGCGCCCCGACATGATACGTTTCAATGCCTCCGAGAGCTTCGGCACGCCGTCCTACTGGGTGCAGAAACTCATGGCCGACAACATCGGCACTCGCACCGTGCCGACGTCAGTCGATGGTGGCATCATACCGCCCACGATAGGTCAGCACATAGGTCTTTCGACATGGGGCACGAAGGCCGAGTTCCGCAACATCAGCGTCACGAGTCTCGACAGCGTGGCCGTTGCCGAGCCTGCCACGAAGCCCAAGGGCAGGAAGGGTAGCAAGGACGTGGCAGCAGAGCCGCAACCCGTAAGCATAGCCCTCGGCCCGTGGCAGGGCAACAGCGGCGAGGCAGGCAGCCGTGCCGACTGGCAGGTCGGCGATGCGCTCATCCGTCAGAACAGCCGTCGCGCTGAAGGCTCTGTGCTTCTGAACACTGCCGACCTCGGCAGCCGCTACAGGCTGCGTCTGCAGGCACGACGTCTCGAAGGCAACGAGGGCTTTATCATCGCCTTCGGTGCCAAGGATAGCGAGAATCTCATCTGGTGGAACCTCGGAGGCTGGGGCAACACTCAACACGCCATAGAACACATGGCCGACGGTGCCAAGAACACCATCACGGCACAGCGCGGACACCTCGAAGAGGGACGATGGTATGACGTTGAGGTCGTGGTGGACGGGACAAGTGCACGCTGTCTGCTCGACGGCAGCCTCATGCATGAGTTCACGCTTCCCAACCGTCAGGCCATATACTCGGATGCCACCATCGATGAGGCATCGCGGACGCTGATCGTGAAGCTCGTAAATCCCACATCCTCGCCTCTGCCTGCCAACATAATCTTTAAAGGTTCGCGCGTACGCGAGGGCGACGCACAACTCATCCTGCTCGCCTCGCAGCGTGGTTCCGACGAGAATGACATGCGGCGCCAGCTCAACGTGTCACCCGTGAGCACGACTGTCAAGGTGCGCTCAGGGCAGAGCCTCGACTACACCGTGCCGCCACTCTCGCTCAACATCTTACGACTGCCGTTAGAGTAGGGAACTTATCTTTCGCAAGCCACCCCTGCGGGGTCTGATCTACATAGCTCATGCATTATCAGGGGCTTTTGTAACACCGAAGGGGTGGCTCACCACAGGCAGCCAACAAAGTTCTATGAAGCCCACATACGCCATAATCTCACACGCCCTCACAGCGATGCTGGCAGCAGCCATGTTGCTGGCTGTCGCTGCATGCCGACGGCCCCCGTCGATGCCGACGGCGAACGCCGTATATTACTGGCGTACGGAGCTGAGACTGGACTCCACGGAGCGGGCTTTCCTCAAGACCTGCGACATACGGCGCATCTACTGCCGCTACTTCGACGTCACGATGCGCGACGGCGAGCCCATGCCTAATGCCACCATCGCCTTCGCCGACACCCTGCCAGAGGGTGTGGAGCTCGTGCCGACGGTGTTCATCACCGAAGACTGTATGCACGACGCTCACGAAGGGTTGGCACGTAAGCTGGTGGCGCGCATCATGCAGATGAGCGCCACACACGACATCGGCGGCGTGCGTGAGCTACAGCTCGACTGCGACTTCACCCACCGCAGCCGACACGTCTTCTACCGATTCCTCGAGGAGGTACGTGCCGAGACGGCTCGCCACGGCCTCAGACTCTCGGCAACAATTCGTCTCCACCAACTGTCTATGCCGCCACCGCCGGCCGACTACGGTGTGCTCATGCTCTACAACACCGGCGACCCTCGGAACTTCAACAAGCGCAACCCCGTACTCGACCGCCGCGACGTGCTGCCATACGTGTCACGGCTTCGCGACTACGCCATGCCATTGGCGGCTGCCTATCCCGTATATAGCTGGCAACGCACCATCTACGGCGTGCACGTAGAGCACACTGTAGAGGCTGCTGAGATTCTGGCCGTCAAGGAGATGGTGGAGAACGCACAGCCCGCGCTGGCTAACACCATCATCACCTACCATCTCGACAAAGTAAACATAAACCGCTATACCCCTGAAGACTATGAAGCGATTTATCGTCACTAACCTGCTGGCCGTAGCAGCATTGCCCATGCTCGCCTGCATGTGGGTCGGCACACACAACTGGTATCTCTTCCACGCCTACGACGATCAGAAGTCTGAGTTCGCCCAGCGTGTAGATATGATCACGTGCAACAATTGGAAAGCCTACCTCGGCCTTGCCGAAGATGCCCCCTTCTGGTTCGACTCCCAGAGGATTGCCGAGGCTGCCGAGGCCAAGGGCGACGACCTCATGGCAGGCTATGTCACTCACCTCCAACAGTATGTTGACATCTGCAGCGACATGAACCGCGACGCGTGGGATTATCCCACCAAGGAAGAGCTGTCGGCACGCAGGGAAGCCATCGCCGCACTGCGTCTCTACGCCTCTGCCAAGCTCAAGACACGGCTTCGTAGCCAGCATGCGCTACTCTTCATGCGTTGCAACATGCTGCTCGGCCGCCATGCTGAGAATGTCACCTTCTGGGAACAGACGGCGTGCCGCTACATCGAGACGGTGTATAAGGACATGATGAAGAACATCTATGCCGGAGCGCTGTGTCACACCGGCCGCGATGTCGAGGCAGGCAGGATCTTTGCCGAGCAAGGCGACTGGAGCAGCCTCATGACGCAGTACTATCAGCTGCGCTCCTTCAAGGCCATTCAGCACGAGTACGCCCGCGACCCCAACTCGGCAGTGCTGCCGTTCCTCCTTCAGGACTTCGTCAACAACGCCCAGGAGGCCGTCGATGCCAAGGATGCGCCGGAAGACGCACTACCCGGCAAGCTCTTCGTCCGCGACATCGAGCGAGCCGAAGCCATGCAGATGATAGGTCTGGCAGAGCGTGCCGTGGCCGATAAGGCCGTGCAGGAGCCCATGCTGTGGCAGGCTGCCAAGGCATGGCTCAGATACCTCTTCGGCGACATGCGGCAGGCAACGGCAGACATCGATGCCGCGATGCTCATGGAAGGTTCTGACATGCTGAAGTCCAACGCCCGGGTGCTGAGGTTCTACATCCACGCGGCGACGAAGCCTCTCAGCACCACCTTCGATAATTTCGTCGCGCAGGAACTGGAATGGATGTTCGCCCCGGCCGACAGCGCCTCGGCCGACACTCAGGCATCCGACGCTGCGACGAGCATCGTGGGCACACGGTATTACTACGCCGTAGATCGCACCGTAAATCAGGTGCTGGCAGACAAGCTCTTCAGCGCCGGACGAACGGAGCAGGCGCTCGCATTGCTTTGTGCAGCCCAGGCCAACGACTACCACTCACGGCTCTACGCCATGGGCGTGGATAGCATAAAGGCATACCTCAGCTACCTGCAGCAGCCTCCACAAAGCCGGCTCGACATCTTTCTGAAAGCTCACGCCAGGGCCGACGAGGACGAGCTCCGCGACCTCATAGGCACGAAGTATTTGAATATGTATAAGTGGAACGAGGCCATAGCATGGCTTCAGGATGTGCCCACAGACTACTATGCCCGACAGCCCATCGCACCCTATGCCGCCTTGCGCAAATGGGATGTGGAGCCATGGGTCACACGTCAGTGGCTGCGCGACAGCCAGATATGGGGCGACGAGCGGCCGGAGCTCACCTTCAACGTCAAGCTCGCCTTCGCACGCGAGATGCGGGCGATGACCTCCGGGCTCACCCTCCTTAATGGCGAAGCACGCAGGCAGAGATGCTATGACCTCGCCGTGCGCTTCGCCCAGGTGGATGGCTCAGGCGACCTTTGGTTCATCATGAACGAGAGCAAGACCATCGACTTATACGAGACTCTGATTGATGGAGAGAGATGTCCCGGCGACTGCGCCGGCAAGGCTGTAAGCCTGCTCGAGGAGGCTGCCAAGAGCAGCGACTTCAACCTCCGCGAACGTGCGCTCTTCGCCCTGGCGTACATCTACCTCAATCCCGACAGCTGGAAAAAGACGGAATGGGATTCTGACATACGTGACGACAGATGGATCCCGCAGCCCGACACACGCCAATACCGGGCCTTTGCCGCGCTCGCCGACTTCGAACGCCGGCACGGAGGTAAGCCCTCAGCATTTGTCTCCAACTGCGACGAGTACAAGCAGTTTGTCAAGCATTACAAATGAGTCCGCTATAAAAACTTCGATTGTTGTCATTCAACTGTAGCAAGCCTCTGTAACCCCTTAGGGATTACAGAGGAAGCCACACAACCTCATAACCTTACAGCCTCTTCCTCAGCTTGTAGGTTCCGGCGGTGTAGAGCTTTGACGTCTGTTCGCCGGGTATTGTCACCGATGCCGTGGCGCCACGCGGGATGGTGAATGTCCATGTCCATGTGTCGCCATCGTAGTGCCATGCGCTCTTTATCAGACCTGCCGCCGAGCGGTATTGTGCTTCGAGATGCCCGAGCCGGCGGTCTGGCACGGGGCGCATTATGATATGCCTGAAACCGGGTTGCGACGGGTCGGCAGCGATGCCGGCAGCAGTCTCCCACAGCCACTGGCACACGCAGCCGTAGGCATAGTGGTTGAAGCTGTTCATTCCGCGCGGACCCATGCCATGCTCCTTAGTGTAGCTGTTCCAGCGTTCCCAGATGGTGGTGGCGCCGTTGTCCACCGAGTATAGCCAGCTGGGGTTCTTACGATTGAAGAGCAGCTCGTAGGCCACGTCGGTCATGCCGTTGTCTGTCAGCGTACCCATCAGTATGCTCGTGCCGAGGAATCCCGTCTGCAGGCATCCGTCATGGTCAGTGAAGTTCTGTCGCAGCCGCGCAATGAGTCTTTCCTTGGCCTCACCGCTGACGATGCCGTTCTTCAGGGCGAAGAGTGCTGGCGTCTGCATGGTGTTGAGGATTCCGGTCTTGAACGTGCCGTCGGCATTGAGGAAGCGTTCTCGCAGATATGCCCTCGCAGAGGCTGCCATCTGCCTGTAGCCGCCGTCGTCGTGCCCCGTGGCGCGAGCCATATCGGCCATCATGTCGGCATCGATGACCCAGTAGCTGGCGCTGAGGTAGCTCCAGTAGTCAACGGCATCGGCCTTAGGTTGCCCACCCTCGAAGGCACCTCCGCCACAGCTCTCCAGAGGCTCGTAGCTCAGCCAGTCGGCCCACTGATAGTTGCCGTTCTCGCCGCGAAGGGCCTCATGGTCGTAGCGTGTCTGGCTGATGTGCTGCACGAAGCGTTCCATGGTCTCCCAGTTTTCGTTGATGATGGCGGTGTCGCCAAATTGCTTCCACACTGTCCAAGGGACGATGACGCCGGCATCTGACCATCCCAGACGCATCATGCCGGCATCGCCATACTGACCGTAGGGCGCTACGCTCGGGAACCCGCCTTCAGGGCTCTGCGTATCGCGCACGTCGCGCATCCATTTGTGGAAGAAGCGGTCGGTACGTGCGAAGAACGTGCCCGTCTCGGCAAAGACCTGCGTGTCGGCTGTCCACCCTTGGCGCTCGTCGCGTTGCGGACAGTCGGTGGGGATGGAGAGGTAGTTGGAGCGCTGACCCCATACGGTATTGGCAATGAGACGGTTTATGAGCTCGTTGCCCGTGGTGATGACACCCGTCTCCATGTCTTTGCTTATGGATGTCACAGGCACAGACTCGATGCGCTTGAAGGTTACGACGTCCGTCGCTGTGATGCTGGCATAGCGATAGCCGTAGAAGGTGTAGCGGGGGTGGTAGCTTACGTAGCCCTCGGCATCGCCGAAGGTGTAATGCATCTGCATGTGTCTGGCGCCAGCCCTGAGGTTCGTGCGGTGCACGCTGCCCTCCGGGCCGTCCATGCCTCGGCTCTTGTCGCCGTTGCCGTCGTTGAGGAGCTCGCCGGGCAGGCATGTCAGCTCCGTCCCGCCTCTGGCCTTGAAGGTGAAGGCCGGTACTGCTGCAGCATTCTGTCCGAAATCGACCACCAATGTCTCGCCGGGCAGCAGGGTTATCGTCTCGTCCTTTGCGAAGCGACGCACTGGCACGACGTGTCCGAAGGCACCGTCC
>Ga0247610_10004458_pt1 | contig 14990 bp, 13 predicted proteins | sample 174DNAGHGhighgp2_FD_193483 | JGI IMG/M metagenome (GOLD analysis project Ga0247610, IMG submission 193483) | Sheep rumen microbial communities from Palmerston North, Manawatu-Wanganui, New Zealand - 1742 DNA GHGhigh gp2 | ecosystem: Host-associated > Mammals > Digestive system > Stomach > Rumen... | reverse complement strand
CCCGTCTCCACTCGCCTGCATGTTCCCAGCGACGACGAGATCTGGAGTTGCTGACACCACACACCAAAGGGCATCCTGGTCGGGATGCCCTTTGTTTATATGGAGCGCCGGCGTCCCGCCGGCATTAAACATGCCATGTCGTACTTCTCTTCGTTCTATCTCACCCTCGTCAACGGAGAAAAACAAACGCAAAAATGATACATAAAACACTGATTTATAGTGGGATTATATAAAACCAACACCAAGGGATTCCCCTGGAGAAGGACGGTTCCAGTACCTTCAGGGGAAAATACAAAAAAAGGTTGATGATTATCAACCTTTTTCCTTTCATTTCAGCGGAAAGAGAGGGATTCGAACCCCCGGACCCGTGAAGGTCAACGGTTTTCAAGACCGCCGCATTCGACCGCTCTGCCATCTTTCCTAAAAGATTTGCAAAAATACAAAGAATTTGGAAACCACCAAAATTTTTGTAAAGATAAAGAATATTTATCATTGTATGTCAGACGATTAAAGTAGTATTTTTGTAATTGTTTCAGGATATACATAGAAAGAGATGGAAGAAAAAGAGGTCGTTTTTTGTAAAATTGACACTGAAAAAGAGGAAAAAAAAGGACAAAACACGACAGAGAAGAGATGACGGTCGTGTGCATATATCAAAACAAGTCAGCGTTTTATGATATAGCGTGAATTATTTTTTGAAAAAAATTTTGCCATATTGCAAAAATAGAGTACTTTTGCACTCGCTTTCGGAAGAAAGAATTCATCCTCAATAGCTCAGTTGGTTAGAGCACCTGACTGTTAATCAGGGGGTCGCAGGTTCAAGTCCTGCTTGGGGAGCAAAGCCATAAACCAAATAAATTTTACATGGCTTAAAGAACATTCCTCAATAGCTCAGTTGGTTAGAGCACCTGACTGTTAATCAGGGGGTCGCAGGTTCAAGTCCTGCTTGGGGAGCAAAGAAGAAGAGGCTGTAAAAACAGCCTCTTTTTTTATAATCTGTAATGTTGCTTTGCTTGAATTAAATGAGTTGTGCCATTGGGAATGTCACTATTTGCATACTCTGCCACGATATTGCTTGCTTGAATTAAATGCGTCGTGCCATTTTTCGAATATGATTATCCGAGAAATTACGAAAAAACAGTTGTCGTACCTCGAAGAGGTGCAGCCTTCAGGTTATCTCACTGCACCACAATGCACTGCACTTGTATGGTGTTAATTGCTCTTCGTGCGATAAGCAGCTTTCGAGGTTACTTCGGAGCATAAGGGACAATCAGTTTTTCGAATGAAAATAGTTGCATATCATTCACTTTTTGTGGTGCAATAGTTGTAAAATGAAAAAAAAGCGTACTTTTGCAAACTGAAATGATGGAAAAGGTGCTATATATATTATTGATAACATTTGTTGTGGTGGCGTTCAGCTTTGCGGCCATAGGGATAAAGGTTATCGTCAAGAAGCGTGGAGAATTCAAACGCCATTGTGCCGGTGTGGACCCCTACACGGGCAAGGGCAACGGTTGCATCTGCCAGCAGAAGCACCTGTGCGACGAGAAAAAGAAGCATCCTTACCAGCCACTGGAGGTGAACGAAGAACTGCTCAAAGAGATAGGCTGAAGGGCGGCACAGAACATCAAAAAAACATGGTCATTACAGCCACCATGAAGAACAATATCATCCTGACAACGAGAATAGCCATCATTTCATTGCTGGTGAGCCTACTGGCGGTGAAGAGCGCCGTATGCCAGAACGAGGACACGGTGATGACGACGATATGGTGCGACGACTTCGAGGGCGGTGGTGGCCCGTGGCGGCTGGTGGACAACGACGGCAACGGCAACAACTGGACGGTGAGCAGCAACTATCCCAACAGTGGCACCTACAGCCTGTTTGCCGGATTCAGCACCACACAGGAGGACAATTGGGCGATAAGCCCTGCCGTGGCGATAGCAGACACCTTGAGCCATGTGGAGCTGACATGGCAGGTGAGCGGATACGGCAACTATGTGGAGAGCTACGACTGCCTGATAGTTCATGGCGACAGCGTCACGAGCGAATACGACAGCGTGTACGGCGAGCAGGTCAGCGGCGGCTACTACGCACGAAGCGTCGACCTTAGCCAGTATGCCGGCGATACGATACATGTGGTGTTCCGTCACCGCAGCCACTTCCAAAACTTCCTGTGCATCGACGACGTATGCATCAGTGGCACAGCGCATCGTCAAAACCCAGAACCACATCAGCCGACGGTGACCATTGTGTCGGCCGACAGCGCGCTAATAGGTGAGCAGGTCAGCTTCCATGCAGAAGGCGAATATGCGGAGACATACCTATGGACATTCGAAGGAGCCGACACAGAGAGTTCGACAGAGCAGACGGCGACAGCGACGTGGAGCGACACAGGGCGCTACACGGTCACGGTGCTGGTGACGAACGAGGAGGGACGAGCGACCGATATGAAGACGATAACGATATACAAAGAGGCAGAGACAGGTGTAAGAGAAAGTATCGAAAAGCTTGAAATAGAGATATATCCCAATCCGGCTGGAGACATCGTCACAGTGGAGGCACCAGTGGAATGCGAAACGACGATATTAGACCAGAAAGGAGTGTGCGTCGTAGAAAGCACGAGGGCGAAGAAGATAGAGGTAAGCGACTTGCCAAGAGGCATATACCACGTAGTGATAAGCGACGGCAAGAGGTGCGTGACGCGCAAGCTGCTACACCTGTAGAATCACTGACGAGAGAGGAGGTTGGCGACAATGTCGCCAGCAACGACAGCCGCCGGCAACTTGAGCGAGGCGGCGCGGTCGCCTGCGTCGCCATGCAAGAGGACAGCCATGAAAGCCAGACGCTGTAAGTCAACATCCTGCAGCCAGCCGTTGCGGTGATAGCCTACGGCCTGTGCCATGAGGGCGAGGGTGACGCCGGTGAGGACATCGCCGCTGCCGGCCGTAGCCATGCCCGCGTTGCCACAAGAAGAGACAAGCGGTTGGCGTTGAGGTGCAAAGACGGCGGTGCGGTGCGCCTTCTTGACGATGACGAGGTTGTGCATGATGCACATATCCTGCGGTTCCATGTCGCCGAAGAGTCGTTGGTACTCGCCGGCATGCGGAGTGATGACGGTGCCGCTAATCATATCCATCCATTCAGGGTGCAAGGCAATGATATTGAGCGCATCGGCATCGAGGACAAGAGGCTTGTCGGGGTGCGTGGAGCAATACTGCAGCAGACGGAAGAGAGCCTGCTGAGTGCGCTCGTCGGTGCCGATGCCGGGGCCTACGGCTATGGCGTCGTAGCGGTCGAGATGCTGTGGCATCGAGGAGAAGAGGCAGTCGTCATCGTCGATGGAGAGCATAGCCTCTGGCACGGCGACCTGAAGGATGTCGACGCCACGGCGCGGCACGTGGACGGTGAGGAGGCCGACGCCGCTGTGGAGGCATGCCGATGCGGCGAGGCAGGCTGCGCCCATCTTGCCGTAGCTGCCGGCGATGAGGAGGGCGTGGCCGTAGTCGCCCTTGTGGCTTTCCGCCTTACGGTCGAAGAGGAAGGGGAAATCAGGTTGGTATTGCTGAGGAATCATGACGATGATAGAAAAAGAGGGATGCCAGCATAACGCCGGCATCCCTGAAAATATTGTAGGTCGCTACAGAATTAGTTTTCCGGTTTGAGAGTACCGACAGCGTAGTGACCGAGGTCGAAGTAGCGTTTAGCAAGACGCTTCATGTCGTGGGTGGTGATGCTGTTGACCATGGCTTCGTAGTCGCTGATGTTGGCATCGCGGTTTTCGCCATAGATGTAGCTGCCCATGATCTGGCCCATCCAGAAGCCGTTTTCCTGCATGCGTGTCTCGCGTTCCTTGATCATCTGGAGCTTGACCTTGTTGAGGGTCTCGCGGTCGCAGCCCTTCTTGACGCACTCCTTGATGAGGTCGATAGCTGCAGCCTCGACGCTCTCGCAGTTTTCTGGGGCGCACTGGAGGTAGAACATCCAGGAGACGCTGCCGTCGAAGTCGATGTCGTAGGAAGCCGTAGCATAGGGGCTGTAGGTCTCGCCCATCTTCTCGCGGATGACCTCGGTGGTGCGGATTTGGAGAGCCTCGCCAAGAGCGGTGACAGCGATGCGTTCGCGGAGATCCATCTTACCGGCGAAGGGTTCGGTCTCGCCCATGATGATGACCATGCCCTGCTTGTCGGTGCCGGCGAGTGTGAGGCTGTGGTTGACGCCCTTGGCCAATTTGGGGCTCTTGTCGAGTTTCTGCTCGCCCTTCTGCTTGCCGTTGGTGGGGAGGATGTTGAGATACTTGGCGATAGTGTTGATGTTGTCGTCGCTGACGTTGCCGACGAAGAAGAAGATCTGGTCGCTGGCGTCGGCGAAGCGTTCGCCGTAGATTTCATATACGCGGTCGAAGTCGATGCCGTTGATGTCCTGTTCGGTGGGGAGAACGACGAGGCGTGGGTTGTGGTCGTAAGCCATACCGTAGAACTCCTTCATGAATTTGGCCTGCGGGTTGGCGGCGGCCATGCGGATCTGAGTGTGGAGCGTCTCGATGTTGCGGTCGAAGGATTCGCGGTCTTTGCGAGGAGCCTCATAGTAGAGGTCGACGAGCTGGAGCATAGTCTCAAGATCTTTGGGGACGCAGCTGCCGTGGAAGCCCTGTGTGGTGCCAGAGATGACGGGGCTGACGTTCAGAGTCTTGCCCTGGAGTTTCTTGCTGAGCTGAGTGCTGCTGAAGTTGGCGATGCCAGCGTCATCGACGAGGCCAGCGGCGTTGGAGGCGGTGTAGGCCTCTTTGTCGCTATAGAGAGCGGTGCCGCCGAAGGAGAAGCTTTGCATCTGTATTTCGTCCTCCTTATAGTTGGTTTTCTTGACGACGAAGCGGATGCCGTTGGGGAGGATGTATTCGGTGTAGCCGAGCACCTTGTTTTCGGAGAGGACCACGGGTTTGACGTTCTTGACCTCCTTGTCGAAGAGAGGCTCGTCCTTGTAGGTGTCGACCCAGGGTTCGGTCTTAACATTCTTGCTGTCGGCGACAATCTTGAGGATTTGCTCCTTAGTGGGGACGGAATAGCCTTCCTTGTCGGGGGCGGTGAGGATATAGATGAAGTTCTCGTCGGTGATCCAGTCCTTGACGACATTGTTGACCTCCTCGAGAGTGATTTCGGGGATGAACTCGCGGGCGTAGGCGTCCTCCTGACGGATGCCGGGGATGACATCGCCTTCAAGGAAGTGGTTCGTGTATTCGTCGGCGAAGGAGTTGCTCTGCGTCTTGTTGAGTTCCTTTGCCGCCTTGCGGTAGCTTTCGAGCATGCTTTCCTTAGCGCGGTCGAGTTCGGTCTGGAGGAAGCCGTGTTCGTCGATGCGTTTCATTTCCTTGAGGAGCATAGCGGTAGCCTCGTCGATGCGGTTGTCTTTAGGATAGGAAGAGAGGACAGCACAGTCGAGCTTGGCGAGGAAACTGCCGTAGCCTCCACCTGCATAGAGGAAGGGTGCGCTGGCCTTCTCGGCCATCTCGGCGAAGCGAGAGTTGATGATGGTCTCGGCGAGGTTGCGGACGAGCATCTGACGGTAGTCGCCGACGGTGCCTTTATGAGCCTGGGGGTGTTTCCAGTACATCTGGATGCTTGCGGAGGAGGCCTCCTTGTCGGTAGCAATGGCTACGAGAGGTTCCTTGTTGTCGGGGACGTTGTAGTAGGGACGAGTCTTAGGGTTGGCGGGCATCTGGTTGTCGTTGAAGTACTCTTTGACCTTAGCCTCAATCTCGTCGACGTTGATGTCGCCAACAATGATGACAGCCTGAAGGTCGGGACGATACCAGTCGTGATAGAAGCGGATGATGGTCTCAGGCTTGAAATTGAGGAGGACGTCTTCCTTGCCGATGGGGATGCGGTCGGCGTAGCGGGAGTCCTTGAACATGATGGGCCAGTACTGTTTCTGGAGGCGGTCCTGAGCGCCGAGGCGTCCGCGCCATTCCTCGATGATGACACCGCGCTCGGCGTCGATTTCCTTAGTGTCCATGAGGAGCTTTGAGGCCCAGCCGTCGAGGATCTTCATACCCATCTCGAGCATCTCGGCATCGTTGGGCATGTTGACGTAGTAGACGGTCTGGTCGAAGCCGGTGTAGGCGTTGACGTGTCCGCCGAACTGCACACCCTTAGCTTGGAGCTTGCTGATGAGCTCGTTGTGGGGGTAGTACTCGGTGCCGTTGAAAGCCATGTGCTCGGTGAAGTGAGCGAGGCCCTGCTGGTCGTCGTCCTCGAGGATAGAGCCAGCGTTGACGGCGAGACGGAACTGGACGCGTCCTTCGGGCTTCTTGTTAGAACGGATGTAGTAGGTCAAACCGTTGTCGAGCTTGCCCATGCGGACTCTCTTGTCGACGGGTACGTTGGCAGAGAGGTCACTTTTTTTCTCTTTTTTGCCACTGGGTGCACCGATTTGAGCGAAGCTCACGCCGGCGGCAGCGAACAAAAAGAGCATCATGATAAAGATTTGTTTTTTCATTTACTTTTGATTTTAAATACTTTATATATAATTATTCAAATTTTCCGATTTGCAAAGTTACACAAAACTATAACAAATAGACGTTTTAGACCCTCGATTTCTTACAGAGAAGGGAAAAAAATTTGAATTTTGAATTCAAAATTACCACACGAAAGGGCAAAACGAAAAAAGTAAACAAAAAAAACTGGGCGTAAAGGTCATAACATGAGACCTCTGCGAGGAAATCAAATAGAAGCAGGCCGACTATGAAACACAAGAATTCAGATGGTCGTGGGGCTAATCAATGGATTTTAATGGGCCTAATGGTCTGGCTGTAAAGAGATCATCGGGAGGAAGCGTTTTTCTATGTTGCGGGCATCGTAGTCGTCCATGAAGGTCACTATGCCGTCTTGGCAGCGCACCTCGATGATGCCGTGCAGCGACCAGTTGAGGCGCTCTATGAGCAACGAGCTGTCGATGATGATATTATCCCGTGCCGGGAGGTTGTAATCTGCGGCCAAAAGGTGGGTGGTTATGAATGTCACAGTATCGGAATTGTCCTGTTTGGCGTAGAGAAGCGTCAGATGCTTGCAGCCGGAGCAGCCCTCGCGAGTCACAAAGATGAAAGTATGCACATCAGCAGGGACGACTATTCCCAGGTTTTCCATAGCATACTGAAAGACCTTCCTGTCATGGCGTACCGTCCTGTTGCAGGACGATGTCGCAAAAAGAAAGAAGCTAATCAAAAACAAATAAATCAGTCTGTACTTCATTTTTATCAACTATTTTTTCGATATAGACGCCCTGTGGCGTTGGCATGATGCGTGATGCGACCCTATAGCTGTCGTTGTCGAAAAGGACCTCGTATTTGATGTTGAAATTGCGGTCTGCCACTACGAGAATCCACTGGCATTCATCCACTTCCATGGCATTTTTGTCGGTTTTGGCAGGCAGACGCATAGCCCTGAGATAGACTTTGCGATAGGGGTCGTAGACCAATTTGTGGTAGACGGTGTTGTTCTTTCCCCACTCGGTGAACTTTGACATGTCGAAAAAGTCTTCATAAGAGAGCTTGTTCAATTTTCTAAACCTCTGAGAGCCAATATAGCGCTCGCCAATAAGTTCACCGTCAAGGTTGTAAACCACGACCGTACCCATCATACCGGAATAGAAAACCAGCAGAGAGTCGTCGGCGTTGAAGATAAATTTGGACAAGTGGCTCGTACCCTCGTTGTCGTAGGGGTAATCTTTTGGGAAAGAGCCGAAAAGAGTGTCAAAAACAATAGTGTCGTCGTAAAGATGCCAAGAGGCGATGTGCGGCATACGAGGAGGCTCTGAATGATGCAAGCCCTTGTCGGTAGTAAAAATGGAGGTGTAAATTCTGTTGTTGATAACAGGCAGTTCCTGATAAGGCACTACGGAATAGCTGGTGTCGAAAAGAGGTATTTTGGAGTCGAAGTGCAACGCTTGTCCCGAAAGAGCATCTATCAGGCAGTTGCGGTATTCGATAAACCAGACATGTGCGTCAGAAGCGGAAACAATATTGTGTACCGCATTGGCGTAAGCCACCAGACCATAGGAAGAGTCGAGGAAGTTGTATTTGACAATCTGTCCATTGTAAGCGAAGAACCTTTCCGTGCTGTCGCCGCAGGCAGAAGAAGAGCTGTAAAGCATGGCATCAACAAGTTGTGATGGCGTTTCGCCCCAAGAGCAGTTCTCCTCCTTGATGAATTGCCCGTAGTGACGTATAGGGATTTCCCGAGATGAGCAGGCTGCAAATAAAGACAAGACAACAGCAGCCAGAAAAAGTTTACTCATAATTATTTGTTTCATCTTCAAGATAGTATGAGAGTGGATGGTAAGCATTGAAGTATTCGTTTGTTTTAGCGATATTAATGAAGTGTCAGCTGGTTAAAAGATTGGAGGCATGGCATTTCCATGCCTCCAAAATAACGCGAGGATATTGGTCATAAGAGATCGAGGCAGAAAGAATAGAGGACATCCGAATGGTCGTCAGAGGAAACTGCCTGATAGACAAGGTGTCCGTTCGAGTCGTTGCTTGCTTCGACGATAATATAGTCACCTGACCGGAGGGCGTTGAGGGCGGTTGCGGAAGAGAGGCTTGGAATCCAATCCATCCACTCGGTGCCAGCGAAATAGTCTGCCACGCAACTGCCGCTGCATCCTTGCAGATTGATGAAATTGTTGACGCAGCTGAGGTTGCTGATGTCGTTGCAGATAACGCTGACGCTGACGCAGTTGACATGCTGTTCGTCGATATATTTGCAGCAAAGGCAATCTTCGTCGAACATACCTCTGACGCCAGGGATAATGGAGACAGGATTTCCCATGTTGTCACTGCTGACAAGTTTCTGAGAGACAATGTGCTGACCCAAATCAGCAGTGTCAGTTTTTGAGCAGGCAGCGACAGCAAATACGAGCATTACCGCTGTCGTCACACTGATTGCTATTTTTTTCATAATCATTAAATTATTAAGTATGGGTTCAACAAAAAGATTTCCTAATTGAAGGCATGAACCCGTTATGCCTTTCAAATTGGATGCTATGCATAGAAGTAACCGGTTTCATTGTAAAGCGAAAGCGACATTATGCCTTTCAGTGTTCGAGGGCATGAAGATGAGGTGTCCTTTGTCGTACATGAGTCTGCACCAAGAATAAATAAATTCCTCGTCATCAGAAGATAATCTGAATAAACCATTTGAGACATGCATTTCGCTATGTCTGTCGTCGTCGAAGCGGAGAACGAGAGCGCTGTCATCAGGTATATTCAAGGCAGAGAGCAGCGAGTCGATGGAATAGTCGTCCACTATAGTCTGGCTAATTCCATGAACGGCAAGGTTGTAGACAACGGCAATATGGTCTGTGTTGATTTCCTGAGAAGGCTGAAGGCCGATGTTGTTGAAAAGAATGGCCTCCTCATCGCTATGACAATGAGCATGGAAAACACTCACGGAATGCAGCTTGTATGATACAGCCAAAATGTCGTAGTTGTCCTTTGCGTCGCGAGTGGGTGATATCTTGACACCGACCATATCGCCATAAATGCCTATAAGAGAATCGAGAGAAGGAAATGAGCCACATATATCGAAGTCGTCAATCAAAGTCCCCCACCCTTCGTTGCTTGTGGCGCTAAGCAGAGTTGCATCCACTTTCAGAGAGTTGTTCACCACAATACCTTTGGCAAAAGAGGCACGGATTCCGTCCTTGTGTTCATACATATTAAACAGATTTCCAGGCATACTCTTCACCGACACGAAAAAGAAGACAGAAGCGATGACAAGTAGGGAAAGGAGGATGCAGAAAAAGAGATGTTTGTGGCGAGGACTTCTCATTATTTATTCAGATTTTATTCAGAATGTAATTTGTTGTGTTGATGGTAGCAGAATCGTTGATGTCGAACAGCATAGTCACAGTGCCTATATTGAGCGCCAAGACAATGGATGCGGCAATGCCGATGAACAATTTCAACACGAAAGAGTGCTTGCCGCCTACGGCAGAGAAGGAAGGTGTTGCCGAGGAGGTCGAAGCGATTTCGGCACTGCGAGCGTTCATGTCATTGTAGATCATCATAATGTCGTCCATGATGCCGTCATCAAGAATGGAGTGATTTTTTTCGTTATTCATTTTTGTGAGATGATTTGTTTTTCAATTTATTGATTAGGCGGCTCACTCTTTTTCTTGCCGCGACGTCCGAGATGCCTAAAATAAGAGCCATTTCAGCCGTAGGACATTGGTCGAGATAGAGAGTCATCAGCTTCTTCTCTTCGTCGTTGAGTTCATCAAAGAGGTCGAAAAGTTTGTCGTAAGAGGAGATGGCATCATCGTTGGAGAGGTTTTCGTAGACCGACTCGTCGAGATGGATGAACTCAGGAGACCTTCGTCGTCGCCTTATGTGTGACAGAGCCGTATAGAGAGCGATTCTATAGATCCATGTCGTCGTAGAACTCCCGTTCCTGAAGTTAGGCCATGCTTTCCAGAGGTTGTAGGCTATTTCCTGGTACAGATCTTCAATGCTCTCCTTAGTTCTGTCGGTATAAAGAAGGCAAATATTGAAGATAATACGGTTGCCCTCCTTCAAGGCAGCAATGAAGTCTTCCTCGCTTGTGGATTTATCACCGTGGTTCAGCACTAATTTCTTCAACTGAGAGTTCATTTTTTTCACTCTTTAGTTTTGTTGTATAGTTAGTCGCCCGGGAAGCTCGATTTGTGACACAAGGGTGAAAAAAATTTTGAATTTTGAAAAAATCAAAAACTCAACTTGATGTAATTCAATCTAGTTGAGGAAAATTTACTGTTTATTGTCTGGTGGGATTTACGGGCAGAATGGGAGCTGATGGGCGGAGTGGTGATAAGACAAAGAAAATACTATCGAAAGGCTATAAAAGACTATCGATGAGAATAAAAAAGGAGTGCGAGAATGCGAGATGACTTTGAGGCTATAGTACCTCTTCGAGATAGTGGCGGAGCTGAACAGGAGAGACGGCATGGTGGATTACGCCGCCTTCGGCGTAGGAGATGGCGCCCGTTTCTTCGCTGACAATGACGGAGATGACGTCGAGTTGCTCGGTGACGCCAATAGCCGAGCGGTGTCGTAGTCCGAGATTGGGGTCGATGGAGAGGTTGGAGGAGACTGGGAGAATGCAACGTGCGGCGATGACCTGATTGCCCTGTACAATGACGGCGCCGTCGTGGAGTGGAGAGTTCTTGAAGAAGAGAGTCTCGAGGAGAGCGGAGGAGACCTTGGCATCGATGCGCTCGCCGGTATTGATGATGTCGGAGACCTCGTTCTTGCGGACAAAGACGATGAGTGCGCCCGTCTTGCTTTGTGACATGTGCATGCAGGCCTGGATGTAGGGTTCGAGCTCGATGCCAGACTTGTTGTCGCTCATCTTGTTCTTCCAGAAGCGGAAGCGGTGGAGGAAGCTGTCGCCGCCGATGCTGGTCTTGGTGCCGACGAGAAGAAGGAAACGTCGTATCTCTGGCTGGAAGACGATGATGAGAAGGATGAGGCCGATGGAGATAAACTGGCCTAAGATGGTGGACATGAGCCGCATGCCGAAGAGGGTGGAGAGCTGCCACAGGATGTAGATGATGATGACGGCCCAGAAGATGCGGAGCACGTTGGTGCCGCGGACAGCCTTGTAGATTTGGTAGGCGAGGAAGGCGACGAGGAGGATGTCGACGACATCGATGAATGTGAGTGACGGGAGACCTTGCATGATGATATGGATTATGTTCTATCGATATAATTTAGAGATGATTGCAGATGTTTGACGGGCGTCGCGGACGTCGTGGACACGGAGGAGCTGGGCTCCGGACAGGAGGGCGACGGCATGGAGGGCGACGGTGCCGGTGAGGGCGTCGGCCGGAGTGATGTCGAGCGCCTTGTATATCATAGACTTGCGCGAGAGAGCGACAAGGAGTGGGTTGTTTGGGAAAAGTCTCCGCAACTCGGGCAAGAGAGAGAGGACAGAGTAGTTCTCGTCGAGCGACTTGGAGAAGCCAAAGCCCGGGTCGATGATGACGTCGCGAACACCCCTGGTTTCCAGCTGGGTGAGCGAGCTGGAGAAGAAGAGAGCCAGCTCGTTGAGGAGCTGGTCGGCGGAGCGATTGTGGCGAGAGGCGTCGGAGCGTCCGGAGGGGTTGTCGGCGGACGCCAACGTGTTATGCATCAATATATAAGGCGTGCGGAGCTGAGCTACGACATCGAACATGAGAGGGTCGAAGGCGCCACCGCTGATGTCGTTGATGATGTCGGCGCCTGCCTGTACGGCAGCCTTTGCCGGCAGGGAGAAGCAGGTGTCGACGGATATGACGGCATCGGGCAGTGCGCTGCGGACGGCGGAGACGAGCGTGGCGAGACGGTGGGCCTCGTCGTCGGGCGAGAGGAGAGCCGCACCCGGGCGTGTGGAGACGACGCCGAGGTCGAGGATGTCGGCCCCCTCGTCATGGAGCGCCTTGGCGAAGTCAACAGCCTCGGGGACAGAGGCGTGGGTGCCGCCGTCGTAGAAGGAATCGGCGGTGCAATTGACGATGCCCATGACGGCGGGGCGGTCGAAAGAGAGGAGCCTGTCGGCACAGCAGAGCGAAAAGTGGGTGAAATTATTTTTGAACATAACAATAAAAGAACGGAAGTATCGTTTAATTATTGTTCATTAAAAGTAATTATGACACATACTGAGACAGAATTCAAGACAATAACCCGCCGATGCCGCGACATCTTTGAGAAGAAGACGCGCGACTACGGGACGTCGTGGCGCATACTGCGCCTGCCGTCGCTGACGGACCAGATATTCATCAAAGCGAACCGGATAAGAAGCATAGAGATGACGGGGGAGAACCGCGTGGGCGACGACGTGGGCGGCGAATACATAGCGATAGTGAACTATGCGGTGATGGCGCTGATACAGCAGGAGCTGAGCGAGAGCGAGGAGATGGAGTTGCCGCTGGAGGTGGCATTGGAGCTGTACGACAAGCACTTGGAACGCACGGTGAGGCTGATGCTGGACAAGAACCACGACTATGGCGAGGCGTGGAGGCAGATGCGCGTGAGTTCGATGACCGACCTTATACTTATGAAACTGAAGCGTATAAAGCAGATAGAGGACAACGACGGCAAGACGATAATATCGGAAGGCGTGGAGGGCGGATATATGGACATCATAAACTATTCGCTGTTCTGCCTGATACGACTGGAGGAGGAGAAAGAAAAGTGCGAAAAATGACACAGATGGTTCAGAATCAAAGATTTCAACAAACAAAACTAAAAATAATAAAGCAACAATGATACAAGAGACAAAAACGAATAAAGTGATAAGAATCATCTGCCGCGTGTTCGTCGGGCTGGTGTTCATATTCTCGAGCTTCACAAAAGGCGTGGACCCACTGGGCACGGCCTTCAAGGTGGAGGAATACATGACGGCGTGGAGCATAGGCGGTCTGAGCTTTGAATGGGCGCTGCCGCTGGCGCCATACCTGTCGATGGGACTGATAATAATGGAATTTGTTGTGGGCGTGATGCTTATCACTGGGTCGTTCAGGAAGCTGACGGCATGGTTGTTGCTGCTGATGATGGCGTTCTTCACGGTGACGACGCTGTATGACGCAATCACGAACAAGGTGAGCGACTGCGGTTGCTTTGGCGACGCGGTGAAGCTGACGAACTGGCAGACGTTCTGGAAGAACGTGGTGCTGGATGTTCCGACGCTGTTCATCTTCCTCACACGGCGTTGGCAGGTGCGCCGCCGCCTTGAGAGCGACAGCCTGATAGCAGTGGCCGCTGTGGCTGCGATGCTGATATTCGGGATATACAACATCAACAACGAGCCGGTGATAGACTTCCGTCCGTGGAAGGTAGGCAACACAATGATAGACAACATAGAAGAGGGTCTGGAGACGACGAATATAGTGACGTACCGTAACAAGGAGACGGGCGAATTCAAGACGATGGACTCGAAAGAGCTGACGGCCTGCTATGCCGCTGACCCGGACTGGGGCGAGAAGTGGGAATGGGTAGGCACGGAGAGCGTGAGCCCGTATGAGGTTCATGCTGACGGTTTCTTCATTCAAAACGATGACGGTGAAGACTATACGTTCGACCTGATAGCCGCGACGGATGGTCCGGTGATGCTGTGCACGATACACCACGTGAAGGATGTCAATGAGCGTGGCGTGAAGGCTATAGCCGAGATGAAACAGCTTGCGGCAAAGCGTAATGTGCGCTTCGCGGTGCTGTCGAACGCCGAGCAGAGCGAGTTGCTGCAGTTCCTGTACGGCAACGGTCTGATGGACGTGGAATACTACTACGGCGACGAGAAGGCGATAGAGACGATGCTGCGGAGCAACCCGGGCTTCATAGTGATGCAGAACGCGACGGTACGTGGCAAATGGCACTACAAAAACGTGGAGGACATCAAGGAGTTTCCGTTCGAGATTTCACAATAAAAGAAAGAGTCAATAAGTTAATTTTTAAAAAGATACAATAACAAAAAAAATCATGATACAACGTATTCAATCATTCTATCTGGTACTTGCCGTAGTGGGCATGATACTGATGTTCATGTTCCCGATAGCCACCTACACCGCCTCGACGCCGCAGGGCGACATCAGCGCGGCGTTGCAGCTGACGCCGAGCAAATCGGTGCAGACTGCTGACATGATGGACTATCATTTTATTGGCGACGACGTGGTTAGCATGGCCGGGAAATGGATACTGGGAGTTGTGGCGGCGCTGGTGACGGTGACGGCCCTTGTAAGCATTTTTATGTTCAAAAACAGAGTGTTGCAGATGCGTATTGTGGCGTTTGCGTTCCTGTTTGACGTGGTGCTGATATTCCTGATATTCTTCTGGGCCATCAACGGCGCGGCTGGCAACGGTGGCTACCTGCGTGTGCTGCAGGATAGTGGCCTGATGGGCAGCAACATAAAGACTAACATGCTGACCCCCGGCACGATAGCTCCGATTGTGAGCGTGGTGCTGCTGTTTCTGGCGCAAA
>Ga0247610_10004457_pt1 | contig 14992 bp, 22 predicted proteins | sample 174DNAGHGhighgp2_FD_193483 | JGI IMG/M metagenome (GOLD analysis project Ga0247610, IMG submission 193483) | Sheep rumen microbial communities from Palmerston North, Manawatu-Wanganui, New Zealand - 1742 DNA GHGhigh gp2 | ecosystem: Host-associated > Mammals > Digestive system > Stomach > Rumen... | reverse complement strand
ATGTCCTGACGTAAGCCGGGGAAGAACTGCGACTTGTAGAGCGACTTCTCTTCTGCCAGCAGGGAGTCGATGATACCTACCGTTCCGTAGCCCTCACCATACAGCTCCAGCTCGTCACGCTTGTCATCCTCACTCTTCACCCTACGGCTGTAGGCCATTTCAAAGTAGTTCCTCTGTGCGAAGTTCGTATTCTCATACTTCGAGAGGCTGGCCTGGCTCTTGCCGTCTATCAGCTTCGATGACCAGTCCACGCTTTCACCTGACAGCATTCGGTCACGTAGCTGGTTGTAGTACATGGCGACGATCGTCTTGCCGTCCTTCTCCACCCTTGGCAGGGCACCGTTCATGTAGAATACGTCCTTCATGAAGTCGAAGCAGCTGATGGGCGGGAGGTTGTTGACGATACCCATTTCAACGGGAATCTTCGTGGCCACCTCCTGCGACGGGGTGATGCTGGCGAGGTTCAGAGAGCCGAAGCGGACATCATCATCATCGAAAGTGTCCGTGTGGTTGGGTGTCCTCACACCAATAATGCTTCCGTTGTTATGGTAGATGACGACATTCTTATTCTGCTCGTCATGGTCAACGTAGTTATATCCTAAGATAAGACCCTTGCCCTTGTCGTAGTCGTCGAAGTCAAAGCCTGCGCTCTGGATGATGGACTTGAATGTCGGGTGTGCATCTTCTGGCGGCGTGTACTCATAGCCGGACCAGAACAGATAGCCGATGGAGTCCTCTTCGATGGCATCTATATTGATGCGTCTGGCCTCGTACTCTACACCGAAATCAAAGTAGTAGGTAAAGGCATCCGCGCTTTCCTCCCTGCGGATGGAACGCAGGCCTATCCAGTCCTCGCCGTTGTCTGATACGGTGTCGATAGTCACCTTGCCCTCTGCATCTATCTTCGCCTCGATGATATACATCCACCAGTATTCAGGAGCTTCAAGGCGTCCTGCTTCAATGGCAGACTTCTTGACCACCACCGTAGCGGTACCACGTATTTCACACTGGGCTTCGAGCTTCAGCGTAGATATGCCTGACGCATTGGGGTTTTTCTCAAAATATCCCTCTATGGTACGCTCTGCGAAGTACACCTCATAGGCTCTGTAGCGTCCGCTCCATACTCCGTTAGTCGTAGATGACCAAGTTTCATTAAGCGTCTCTGTCAGGTTCTCCGACACGCTGGACTCCTTATGGCCATGATTGAAGAAATCTGAACCGATGAAGGTATTCCAGCGAGGACGGCCATTGAGGCAGGCAATACCACCCCAGTAGTGGCGCTTGCTGACGTTAGACACCATCCAGTTCTCATACTTCCTGAAAAACGCCTTGTCATCTGTCTCCTTGGTGTAACGTCGGAAGCTACCCTCCATCTGGTAGTTTCCATCTTGGAAGGCATACGACAGATTGATAAGGTTGACGTTCCGCACCACGTACTTGTCAGAGACAAAAGGTACGACGCCCGTGACAGGCACCACACCGTAGGTCACGAAGTCGTCATACACCTCACGACCGTAGAAGTTCTTGTTGTTGAAGTCCACGGCAGGTAGCAAGCCCATGCCCTGACTGACACGACGCCCGATGTCGAACTTCACACCGAACTGCTCGTTAATCATCTGGATAATTCGGTAGATTGGTACCACAGGCTTCGGTGGCGTTCCTGCCTCATGGGGTACGCCTGCATCGTAGTTAGGATAGAGGATATCAGCATCATTTCCCAGCAGATTCGACGGCTGGCCATAGTGCAGGTCATCATCATCGTCTTTCCATGTGAAGTTACCCAACGACGGCAGTTCGTTAATCTTCATGCTGCTACCTTTCAGCGTCTCGAAGGCTTTGAGCACCCTCCATGTCATCACGCAGCTGAATGTCGTGTCGCCGACCTCAGAGACATAGAGGTTGGCATTAGGGCATAGGCATACGCCATTGATATAGAAGTCCGCGTCAACACGCTTGCGTATCATCTTCGAGTGGTGACGGATATCGTTGGCCAGATCGAGGGCACGGACGTTGTTCTGCGTCATCGGCAGCTTGAAGGTGTAGCTGTGCGAGCATGTCAGCTTACTGATATCGGTGAAGAGATTACTTACCCATTTCAGCGTTATACCGCTTGGCACTTTAAGGTCAAGCTGTTCCCTTGACCCGTCAGGCGTATAGATGTATAGCTCTTCCTTCATTTCCTCAGACCTTTACGTTTTAGGGTGTCTGCATAGACGATGATAGCGATAAGCACAATTCTGATGAGGATATATGCCACAAAAAGGAGCAACAGTATTCCGGCGATAATAAAAGCTGTCTTCATATCTTCCCGAGTAAAGTGTAATTATACCAAAGTTTCGTTAAACCCATGCCTACACGTTTTGCCGAAAGGAGTATTTCGTCCTTCTCACGGTTCACGGCAAGCACCGTTCCTGGTTCTCCAGTCTGGATGATGACGCACTGGCCACCGACCTTCACTTTCTTATATTCTGCATATGTCATATTGTCTGTACCTGAGTTTCTGGTAAAGTAACTGATATTTCGTAATCATATAGCTTTCTGTCAGCAGCCACGGTCAAGTTCCCTGCCTCGATGCTTACAGGCTTCCAAACCTCCGTTCCGCTGACCTTTCCCACATACAGCTCGATATGCGGTGATTTGTAGATAGTCTCGACATAGGCAAGAATCTCTTTTCTGAGGTTGACGGCACAACACTTGATAGTGTCCGTGTTCTCTATATGGGTATGCCGCTGCGCCTGATGGAACACTCCGCCGACGGAGTATTCTGCATCGACAGTAACGCTGCCCAGTTTATTCTTGCTCTTTCGCTGTCCGTTGACAAAGAGGTAGTACTGCCAGAAGCCGTAGTTGTCAATCCAGCGAAGGTACGTGCCTTCCATTGAGCTGTCCCTGATGAGCCTTATCCCTGCATCGTTGACACTTGACGGGTCTGCCTCTGTTATTCCCGACGAAGCAGAGAACAGCGAGACCTTGAAGGGCAGTCCAGTGAACCACACGATTTCCCTCAGTCTCTTTCCACCTCCGTTTCGGTCACTGACTACAGGAAGATAGTAGCCGTACTCCAGCCCAGCCTCCAGAGCTGCCCACAGCACCATACATGATGCAGCGCCAGCAGACACGCCTTCCTCTGTCCTGATACTCAGCGTGACACTCTTTGAACGGGTATTCACGTAGTCATCAAAGAACAGCTGCAGGAGCCTTGACACGTAACACCTTGCGCTGCCGTTGAACACGGTCACGTCAATGTCATAGTCACGGCCTCCGCTACTGGCTACGAGCTTCACTACTCCCGTAAATCCAGACAGGCTCAGCTCCACGTAGTTCGGATTGAACGCATAGACAACCGCATCTGGAATGGTCGCACTCCCTGACAGCCCGCCGCCGGATATGTTAATTGTTCTCATCGTCTTTGTCGTTTATCTTGTCAATTTCTGTTTCAACTATTCCCGTTGCCTCCAGTGCCAGCTTCTCAGTCTCTTCTTCAAGAAGGGTGTCGAAGATGTCATTGTAGCCTTTGTCACGATGGAGCTTGGTTCCCTTCTTCATGATGCTGTGCGCTATCATGTAGCTCAGACTTTGCAGACCTCTCTCTGGATTCCCGTTCTTCGGAGCGAACTGACGGTAGCTTATGCCCTTCTTCAATATCCACTCCTTGATGATGTCCGAGAAGTTGTGAGGCACCTTGCCTGGTCCTCGACCTCTCTCCATGACCTCCCACTGCTTGTCACCAGTGAGCATGACACGGGCAAGTCCTTCCGTGTCTTCGTCCTCAATCCTGAGTGAGGCGACGGATCGGCCAGATGTCGTGCGGTTCTGCTGCTTCATGTTGGCAGCGATACCATCCTGCACGACCTTCAGGTGCTTAACTACTATGTCCCTAATCGCCTCCATTCTCCAGCACGTCTTCCGTTCTCAGCTCACTGTCACCGCAGATAAGTATTCCTTCTTCCTCTTTCAGCTTGGGCTCGATGACAATTCCCGTCACGTTCCTGTCAAGATAGTCGTACAGGACACGGTAGGGCTGTCTGCCCTCTATCTGCTCGAACAGGCCACTCTCATTCAGTTTCTTTATGAACCTGATGCACAGCCGCTTCATCTGCTCGATGATGTCATCGTTCTCTTCTCCGTCAAAGTCGAAGTCTGTAGGCGCTACAAACGCAATCTGGGCATCTGGTCTGTCCTTGACCTGAGCCCAGCCGAAATCAAGCTCCCCTGCAGGTGGGAGTATGTAAATGACCGATGGCTTATCCACACGGTCAAGCTCCACGTTTGCCTGAGCCCAGTTCATGAACTGATAGGCGACGTCGGCACCCATGCTGTCAACAATCTTGTGGATTTTCTTCTCCACCGTGCCATGTTCGGCAATATTCTTCAATGTCGTTCCCATATTTCTACTTGCGTTTACCTGCCTTCATTCTGTACTGCTCACTCAGCTTGCGCTCGAAGTTGTTGTGCATCGCATCGTTCTTCATGCACTGGAAGATACGTACCCATGCCACGCTGCGCACCTCGTTCTGGTTGGTGATTCCCATTCGCTTAGCGTACCAGTCAAGGACTCCGAAGCTGCCGAAGTCAAGCTCACGGATGCCAGCTGCAATCTCTTCTCTGGAGTAGTGTATCTTGATGGACTTGAAAAGCTCGTTGATACGCTTGAGCTCCTTCGTTACGAAGTTCACAAAGCCAAAGACGTCATTCACGTCCTCCAGCAGCAGCTCTTTCGGCTCGATTCCCAACAGCACCTTGGCACAGGCTCCTGCAGGGTCGTCATCGTCTGCCGAAGAGCGAAGGTCGTCCAAAGTGCCGTAGCTGATACCATTCAGGTTTGTCGGGACTTCCTTTCCACAGAGGGTTTCGGGCCTTGGCTGGTTCTTCAATCTCTCCAGCAATTCCTTCTGGACTTCCTTCGATGCAAATGGGAAGAGCATGAGGAAAGCCTTGTATTGGCAGTCCATTTTCTTCCCTTGCTTGCGCTTCTTTTTTTTCTTCATGTTCAAAATTACATTTTAATTTTGGTGGATTCACCTTATTTGCATATCGAGTTACTGAACTCCGTCATTCATTACTGCGTATCTTCACTGAGGCCTGTGCGCCTGCCGTTGCCTTGCCTCGTCTGAATATCATGGCCATCATCAACATATCCGAATAGTCAGGGGATTTGCCACCCAGCAGGGTCTTCCACTCGTCTTTCTTGATGACGTCCTTCTTGCCAACGTCATTGTCGATATGTGCCTGCTTGAGTGCGCCCAGCTCGTCAATGATTCGCTCTCGCTGCTCGTCGGTACAGATGACCCTTATCCTTCTGGCGTTTATCAGCTCTGCCAGCTTGAAGTAACACTCAGCCCTGAGATTCTGATAACGGGGGTCTTGCGGTTTACCGCCTCCGTGGAACTCCTTGATACCGTCAAGGTACGACTCCAGGAACGAGCCTACGCCGTCGGCATCCACCACTGTCAGCGTCCTTGGTATGGAGTCCTTTATCATCAGCTGTTTCAAGTCCTCCTGCACCTCCTTCGACGGTGAGTATTCCTTGTCTATGCGGATGGTGCACACATTCCCTATCCATGAGCCTGCAACGAATCGGTCACGTCCCTTTGTTGCGATATCGGCAGAGCAGCTGCGACCTCCCACCTGCTGGATATGCTCGTTGTGGAAAAGGTCAACAAGTGCGTCGTAGTCTATCAGCGAAGCCGGATCGTCATCGTACTCGAAGTTTCCGTAGTAGAGTCGCTGGATGGTTATCTTATCAGAGCGTAACAGGTTGTCGATGTAGTCCTGAGTGATATACGGGTTGTCCTTCGGCAGAGCCTTGATGAAACGCCTGAATGGTGCAAGAGTCCCGTCCTTGGCTGGTTTCACGAACTGGGTGTAGTTCCAGCCCCTTGAAGGGTTACAGCTATACATGGACTTCGGGATGACGTGCCATTTCGTACCGTCTGGGTTCGGACCTTCCAGCAGGGAGAAACGAGCCCTGAGCACGTTGATGGCTTTCTCCGCTATCTCCTGACTCTCATCCACGAACAGGTCCGTGATGCTGTACGAACCGAAGCGGTCGAAGTTCGGGTCTCTGGGCTTGTACTGCACTGAGCGGAAGTAAATCATCGAGCCATTCGGGAAGAAGAAACTGTTGACCATGCCGCCTTTGTACACTACCTGCTGTGTCAGTCCGAGAAAGTCCAGCACCTCAAGGAAGGTCTTGAAGGTGGTATCCATGAGCTGGATAAGCTGCTCTCGGCAGATGAAGCCGACGGATTTGGGATATTTCAGGCGATTGGTTATCTGCCAGAAGCAGCCCAGCCAGCTTTTTCCGCCTCGTGCGCCTCCTCCGTATAACAGTTCCGTGACACCGTTATCCATGTCGGTGAGAATGTCATATGCCTCGAACTGCTTGTCATTCAGCTTCACGTCCACCTGTTTCTGCACAGCGTTCGTCTCTCATTATGTTAATGATTGGTAATGCAGTCTGTATGGGCGCACCGTCGCTGGTCATATCCACCTTGTCACCAAGTCCCAGTGCCCTCATGGTAAGGGTGGCGTTGAAGTCGCCAACACTGGCACCGTCGTACTGCTGCATTTCAATGATGCTCTTCGCGCGTGACATGGCGGTAAAATAATCTTCTTCCTCTTCGGTACGTCCATCGCCCTTTTCCTCCAGCATCTTGAGCCTCATTTCAAACCATTTCCTGCTCACTCCGAGGAAGGCACAGAAGCCATACATGGAGAGGGGTCGGCGCTTCGATTCTGAGTCCAGACGGGTCTCTGGGTCTTTGGCGGTTCCATTGACCGTTGTCCCTCCTTCTCTTCGTGAGGCCCTTTTGGCAAGGATGGGATTGTCCTCGCTCCATGCCACATATTCCAAGAACCTTTCAGCGAACTCTTCGGCAGTGGGGATGGTACGGGGGCGCCCAAGGGCTTCCTTTGCCAACTTGTAGTACTGGTTTCCTTTTGGTGCTGACATAGGCTATCTCTCCTTTATCGCTATGAGGGCTACGAAGTTCAGATATCTCCAGAACGTATCTACCTTTCTGAAGCCACTGATGTTCAGCAGCTGCTCGTTCATGTTGATGGTCAGCGGTACCAGTGAACCCTCCAGACTACGGCGCTTGGTCTTTATCTGTTCCTCGGTGTACTGGTTGTCACGCTTGATATCATAGTATTCCTTCACAAGCACTTGGTCTATATCGTCACTGTTTCCCATGACCTTCTCCACCAGTATGAGGGCTCCGCCAGGCTCCAAGGACTCGAAGATATTCTTGAAGATGAACTGGCGGTATTCAATAGGGGTGAACTGGATGGTCAGGCAGGACAGGATAACGGAACAGCCTTTCACGGGCAGCTTCTCCCGAAGGTCGCTGTACTTCACGTTTACATAGCCGTCCTTTATCTCAGTGGCGTACTTCTCACGGCACTTCTCAATCATCGGTTCACTTACGTCGGTCAGGACGAAGTTACACTTGGCTCCAAAGTTCTTGATTAGCAGCTCAGACGAGATACCAGTGGAGCAACCGATATCAAGGACGTTGGTCCCTTCCTTCACGAAGTTTCTGGCCATGCGGTAAACGAGCTCTCGCATACTGTCATAGCCAGGGATGGAGCGAGACAGCATATTGGGGAATACGTCTGTCACCTCTTTATTGAACTCCCATTTCTGGGTGGGGATATAATTGTCCTGTCCTTTCTCGCCTTTACTATTATTTTGATTCGGTTTCATCTGTGAATAATTCTAACTGTGCAGGGTCTTTAGTCATCCGCAACACAATCTCTGGGAACCGCTGGATGAACTTGTCATAGGGTTCCGCAGGGATTCCGTGACGGTAATACATAGCCCTCGTTCTCGGATTGCTCTCCACGGCAAAATACAGCTTCCCGTCATTCCCGTGCTTGGGAAAGACGAAACGCTCCAGGATGCTCTCTTTGATTGAAGGCGGATCGAGGTTGAGGTCATTGAAGTACGCCTCCATCGGGTTCCAGCGTGTCTTCCTCTGAATGTTCTCCAGAGACTCCCGCCCCTGATAGGACGGTCTGGCCGTGATGATGATGACGGGGTTCTCCTTGATGGCCTCAATTAAGTCCCTACGGTATTCCTCTGCCCTGAGACGGGAAGAGAAAGGCCGTATCATACGAGTCTTTTCCTGGTTGCTTACCAGCGTGTAGTTCAAATCCAACAGAATTATTCTATCTTTCATTTTTGATATTTCAATTTTTTTATTTTTCCTTCTACAAAGGTACGAAAAAATTATCAAATATACAAATTTTCAGAGAGAATAATTTATCAAATCTGCACTCCCAACCGCTTGCTGAAAGCAGCCTTGGCCTCGTCAACCAGTCCTGCACGGGTTCCGTCAGGATAGGGAAGGTCAAACTCAAATTCTATGGCCTTGCGCAACCGTTCCATGTACTCTGCGTTGTTCACGTCGAGTCTGGTGCCCCGTGCCTCCATATACACATATCCGTCAATGGTGTCAAGGCGGTAGATATCGCCGTACACAGGATTGAAGATATCGAATATCTCACGGTTGGTATGGTACTTCTGCACCTTCGGCAGCTTGGAGAAGTCACCAAGAACCACATTCGGCTCGTAGTCGATATTGAAGGTTATCTGACCTGCGGCGGTCTTGCTCTGCACGTTACTTGATATGGCGGCATTGTTACCGACATTCACACCCTGAGTCCAGCATACGCATATCGTATCAGGGCTTGACAGTGCGGAACAGATGGTCGCAATGGCCATGCGGTCAGCCATGAAGGGTACTGAGTTGAACACAGAGGAAATGAAGATGGCGGTGAACTTGCGCCCGTCCGCTATCTCTTCGAGGAACTTGCGGTCTATCTTCAAGCTCTCCGTTTTGCTGATTTCCTCTCCAGTGGCTATGAAGTACGGCTCAAAGGCAGAGCACTGGATTCCGCTCTCCCTGAGTATTCGGGTGTTGTTGAGCTTTCCAGCACCGAAGTCAACGATGCTGTCACCGAAACGTCCTACCCACTCATCCTTCTTCTGGCCTTCCAGAATCATTGTATCAACACATTTCAGGCGTGGCCACAGTCCTTTGTAGAAGCCACAGCCAAGACCTCCTGCACGGGTGTTCCTCGTTCTCATGAAGGAATTGTGACGGAGGGTGTCGGCATAACGGTTCTGGATATCGAAGTCCATGGTCAGGTAGTTCAGCATGAGGTTGGCGAACTGTGCCTGAGCTTTGGTTATTCTGCAGATGGGAATAGGACGGACATTGTGCTGGGCATAGTAGCAGACACGTCCGATTCCATTCACCACATTGTCTTCCTCATCCACGACAGTAGGCAGCTCAATCTTCTTTCGTGCCAGGCTCCCGTACATATTCGTAGCGTACTGGTTTACCTTTCCGGCGTTCTTCTTCAACAGCTCGAAACTGTCACCAGTCTTTGTGTACATACACGGATAGAACTCTGGAGTATCTGGAGTGAGGTCTGGCAACTCCGAGGCGATTGCTTCAACGTCATACTTGCTGATATACTCCTTTACCGTCTGGCAAGTGTCGCTTCGCTTCAGGTCATTGGTGGCACGGTTGAACACGATGTTGAGACTCTTACGCTCATCAAGGGTCATTCGTGGGATAATGGTGATAGGTACCATCTTCACACCCATCCTTGAAGCCACGAAGCTACGCTGGTGGCCAGAGATTATCTCGCCTCCCTGGTCCACGACGATAGGAGAAACGAAACCGAGCTTCCGCAAGGAAAGCTCCAATAGGTCAAGACGCTTTGGGTCTGACTTTCGTGGGTTGTAAGTCGATGCATGGATTTTATCCAGCGCTACCATCTGTATCATTCGGCAATAAATCTTTTTTTAAGTTCTTCACTCATTTCCTTCTCACTGAAGAAGCCCTGCTCTATCAGCCCCTTCTCCAGCTCCGCAAACTCTGGGGCTGGGATATTGAAACGGACACCAGCAATGGCGACAACCACGGCTGCTGCATCCTTCCTTAGCTTGATGCCGGAATCCATTTCGTCAGCCTTGGCTCCGTCAACGCCCAGATCGTCATCGTTCTTCAGGAACTCTGCGATATCACCTTCCTCGAATCCGAGGTCAAGGGCATTGTACTCGTCACCAATGGACTTGAGGACATTGGCCAGTTTGGTCTTATCCCACTTACCCTTGACTTTGTTCAGCAGGATATTCAGGGCCTTCTCCCTTGCCTCTTCCTCAATATGGACGATAGACACCTCCACCTCTTCCTGCCCCATGTCACGCAAGACGTTCAAACGCTGGTGACCAGAGATAAGGCGGTTGTTGACCTCGTTGACCACCAGAGGCTCGACATAGCCGAAATCCTCCAGAGAGTTCTTGAGGTTGTCGTATTTCTTACTGCCTTTCTTCATCACCTTACGGGGATTGTAGAAGGCCTCTTCTATCTCACTTACCTTCAGCGTCCGAAACGTCATCGTCTGCGAGGTGCTTTTCCCATTCTTTCCCATAGAATAATCTCAGCTTTATTTCTTTCTCCACACTCTCCTTCACAAAGCCATTGCGGTAGCGGATATCACCCATGACTTCCTCCATCTTGCTCTTATCCATGCTGAAGCGGTACTTCCCGACCATGGCGACAACCTCCGTTTCCTCTGGCTTGTTGTCAAAGTCCTTGAAGGGATTGTCCTTGTCGTCGCCGAACAGGTTCTCAGCCTGCATCTGCGCTGGGAACATCTTCTCAACCTCTGACTTCGTGAAGCCAAGAGTCATCGGGTCGATGCCAGCAGCACGGATTTCTGCCATGACAGTTGTCAGTGCCTTGTTGTCAAAGTCACCGTCAATACGACTGAGGGCGAGATTCAGGGCTTTCTCCTTCTTCTCGTCCATATCCACGATACTGACCTCTACCTCAGTCCAGCCGAGGTCTTTCAGCACCTTTAGCCTCTGATGGCCATTCACAAGGTTGCCCGTCCGCTTGTTCATGATAAGCGGAATGACAAGACCGTATTCCAGAATACCACTCTTGATGTCCTGGTATTCCTTATCGGCTTCTTGCAAATCCTTTCTGGGATTGTAGTCCGCTGGAATAAGCTCGTCAAGTTTCTTTCTTACTATTTCCATCCTGATATTGTTTTGAATTAAACTGTTGCCTTGAACGACACGATTTCGAGACCAAGAGCCTGCATGAGCTTCCCAAGGTTCCTCGATGACGTGACGTGCTTTCCAGTAATGATACTGGAGATACTTGTTCTGTTGATGCCGGAGGCTGCTTCCACCTCCACCAGCTTCAAGCCACCCTGCTTGATGCGGTTCCTGAAAATCTCGTTGATGTTCTCCGGAGGCGTACTGGTGAACTCCGTCCCTTTCGGTGCTACCGACAGGCGAAGATACTTCATCACGGCCACAAGGTCCTTGAATGGCATAGACCTGTTGCCACGGATGAAGGCATTGAAATTAGACACCTGCAGACAGAGGTCATTGCATAGCGTTGTCTGGTTCACTCCACGCTTCAACATCTGCTGATAAATACGTTCTCTTATCATAGTTCCAAATTATTACCTTGCAAAAATAATCATTTCTACGGAAATTGCAAAATATTTGATAACTTTTTATCAAATTTCACTCAAAATTTTGTAATTTCGACGAAAATTCGTACCTTTGCATTATCGGATAGATACATTTAATCTAACCAATCTTGCCCTTCACGGGTATCATTGTTTTAGTTTTGAATGGTATTTATCTTATTTGCATAGGAACGGTCTTGCTCGGGAGAGTAGGACCTTCTGTTTGTAAAAAAGGTGGCTCAATTCATGGCCACCTCTTTTGCTTCTACCTTCTCTTCCACATCAGGAATGACCATCCAGTGCGTGACCTTCTCGGTCTTGTTCCCGTCATAGTCTTGGAATCGCAGGCTTCCGGCTCCTGCCTTCACGACCTTGGCCATGAACTGACGGCCAGACTCACCCTTGCACAGTACCCATGTATTGAGCTTGGGATATTTCTTTGCCAGCTCAGTCCACATGGTATTCCTGTAATGCTCACCACCTTTGGCAAATGCCACAGATGCCAGGCGCTCCATAGCCTCCTGAATCTTGGGACTCGCACCCTGAACGCCTACGGCCAGCTTCATCTTTGCGCCGTACTCCTTGGCAGCAGCGAGGAACTCCTTACCCAGAATCCCCTCGATCAACTTTTCTTCTTGTTTATCCATTTGATTTCTATTTGGTTTAGTTACAAATAAACTCTCCTAACGGCAGTGATGTCCTGACTTACTGGCAAGCCGAGAAGTCAAAGCACCCTGCAAAGTACAGCAGAGCGAACAGCAGCAACGTCCAGATCGTCATCAAGACATTCATCGTACAACCGAGGGCTTCCCCTCTGTTAGCTTTCACTCCGACTATCCACTGGCCCACGATAATGATGCACAGGATAGCAACTGCAATTCCTTTGATAATCATAACTTTTCAATTTTATTGTTTGTACACGCCCAGTCAACTACAAAGCAATCGTTCTGGTAATCATTGTTTCGGTCACTCACGGTGGCCATTGGTTTGTTGTTTGGTTTCATACTATATTCAAATTTTGGTTTTCTCTTCTTGTCACCCATGCCTTTTTTGCACGTTCCCTGAGCTTGTCGGGATGCTTCCTGTTATACTCCAGCATACCTGCAACACGCCTTTCCCTCTGCTCTGGTGTTTCCACACGTCCCTTCTTGAACTCTCCGTCTGGATTGCTGTGAACACCCTTTGGGAAACCGCCTGGCCTTCCAAGCCTGTCCGACTCCATCTTTGCCATCTTCAAGTGGCTCATGACGGTGCCGTGCATCCAGTCCTTGTCTTTCTCCACGCCCAGCTCCCGTGCCTTTCGTATCATGGTGCGGACACTGACACCGAACAATCCTGCAAGCTCGTCGTTCTTGGTTGTAGGATAGAGTCGTCTGAGGTCATCGCACATCTGCTTACTCCAGAATATCCGTTTGCTGCAGCCTCTCTTCTCATACACTCGGCCAGTGGAAAAATCCATTCTGATTCCATCTGGTTTCTTCTTGCCAGCAGCATACTCAGCACGTTTCTTTGCCTTCACACATTCCTTGCAGTAGGAAGAGACGATTCTGTATTTGTCCCTGTAGTAGTCTTTCAGCCACAGCTTCCGTCCACAACAGGGGCAGACCTTCTTCCGTTTCTTGATTCTGGCACTCATAGCTGCTCGATGTTCTTTTCAATAAGGGCAATGGTCTCTGTGCAAAATTTATAGATGGTTCCAACCAGAGCGTTTTCTTCGACTGACACTTCCTTGTTTCCGTCAAGTAACTTTACCACGATGCCAGTCGGATTTCTCTCTATCAGGTCCTTCGCCATCAGCAGACTATCCCTGCGCTTCTTCAACCTTACGGCTGTTTCAATATCCTCTATCTTCATGTCTATTCGCTTATTTCTTGGCCTTCTCATAGAAATTTCCGTGACACTCGCCGTCTGGAATGATATCGTACTCGCCGATTTTCTTTCCTGAATTGACATCAAGAGCCAGGGAGAACAGAGCGCACTCAAGACGGACTCCGCATTTCACATCACAGCATATCTTGGATTTCTCCATTACTTAGGCTGCTCAGATATCTTCTTCATCGTGAAGTCGATGATTTCCCCAATAGTCGGATCGGTAGAGAACAACTTGTCGCCTTCCTCATCAGTGACGGTGATGGAGAACTCCTTTTCCACCTCCATGATTATCTCCAGCTGGTCAAGGCTGTCGCCTCCAAGGTCTGCTATGACCTTCTGCTGTTCCTTCTGTTCGTCACTGAGATTGCCTTCAAAGCCAACCAGGTTATCCACATACTCTACGATTTTCTTGCTTACTTCTGTTCTTTCCATATTTATTTCTGATTTACTATTTGAATTTGTTCACTTACACTCTCTTCATGGATGAGACTGAATATGTGAGAAATGAAATCCTTTCTCAGCCCGTTCAACTGGCCGTTTATCTCACGCTTATCCATCATTTCACCATACCGTTTCGTCTGATAGACAGGAACTCCACGCTTGCGCTTGAACTCTCCGACCTCTCTGCATATCCTCATGCGCTTGGCCAGCAGCTCTATCAGCTGACCGTCTATCTCGTCAATCTGGCTACGCAGCTCACCGATTCCACCATTGCCCCACGTCTTGCTCCTTACTGTCAGCTGTGACAATATATAGCTCAGAATGGCGGGCGTTATCTGCTGTCCTGAATCACTGAGTGCCGCATCTGGCATGTAGTGGGACTCCACGAAAAGACCGTCAAATCCCATGTCAAGTGCTTGCTGGCTGATAGGGGCTATGAGGTCTCGCTTGCCTCCCATGTGACTCGGGTCACAGAGAATAGGAAGGTCTGGCATACGCCGACGCAGCTCTATAGGAATCTGCCACATCGGTGCGTTACGATACATTTTTTTTTCATAGGAAGAGAAGCCTCTATGAATGGCTCCCAGACGCCGGACATCGGCACGGGCGAGACGTTCAAAGGCACCTATCCACAGTTCAAGGTCTGGGTTCACGGGGTTCTTCACCAGCACTGGCACCTCAATACCCTTCATGGCATCGGCCAGAGCTTGCACGGCAAACGGGTTTGCGGTAGTTCTCGCACCTATCCAAAGAATGTCTATCTGGTGAGCCAGAGCCAAATCTACGTGCTCAGGAGTGGCGACCTCGATGGCTACCTGCATCCCCGTTTCTTCCCTTACCTTCTTGAGCCATGGAAGAGCCTCTTTGCCACAGCCTTCAAAACAGCCAGGCTTCGTCCTCGGCTTCCATACTCCAGCACGGAAGATGGAACAGCCCTTGAAACATAGTTGCTTGGCCGTTTCCATTACCTGTACTTCACTCTCTGCAGAGCAAGGCCCTGCAATAACTATTGGCTGCTTCTCTTCATGAGGAAGCCCCAAAGGAATTAGCTCGATATTCATACGCTGCCCTCCTTGAAAATGTCATAGTCCATATCCACGAAATGATTACTGCTTGACAGGGCAACCTCGAAATTGTCCTTGGCCATGTGCTTCCGTATATACTTGTGCATCGA
>Ga0247610_10004455_pt1 | contig 14993 bp, 14 predicted proteins | sample 174DNAGHGhighgp2_FD_193483 | JGI IMG/M metagenome (GOLD analysis project Ga0247610, IMG submission 193483) | Sheep rumen microbial communities from Palmerston North, Manawatu-Wanganui, New Zealand - 1742 DNA GHGhigh gp2 | ecosystem: Host-associated > Mammals > Digestive system > Stomach > Rumen... | reverse complement strand
TGCAGGAGAAAATAGAGCGTATGCATTTGTAAGAGACAAATTGAGTACTATGAATGCCGAAGATGCTATGAATTTCTTATTGAGTGATGAAGATTGGACTAAAAAATACAATAATAGTAGCGAAAAACGGAATTACATTCCTAGTAAAAATCTTTACCTAAATATTAATAAAGAAGAAGTTGCCAAAAACTTTAGTAAATCGCTATCGATTGATTCAGTAATGAAATTTACAATTCCCAAAAGTGTTCTTTATCGTTCAGACCTAATGATTCTTGAAATGATAAAAGAAAATAATAAAAACAATTGGAATCGTCCTATTTATTTTGCCGTTACTGTTCCTTCTGACAATTATTTAGGCATGGATAACTTCTTCTCTTTAGAAGGTATGGCTTATCGTCTAACACCTTCTTTGAATCCTAATGATGCAGAAGAACGTATTGATTGTGAAAGAATGTATGACAATATGGTAAATAAATTCCGTTGGGGAGGCATTGAAAATCCTGATGTATATTTGGATGAAAATGTACTCAAAATGGTATTAAGTCATCGTCAGATGTTTAGTTACCTTATCAATGGTCTGATAGTTGAATCTGAAGAAATGAAGAAAAAAGGCGATGACATCAAAGCCAAAGAATTAACAGATAAAGCATACCATGCTCTATCGTATAGCAATCAAGTCATACCTTTAGATATTATCGGTTACGACATTTCATCTACCCAATTAGGAGCCGCTTATTATTTCCTTGATAAAAAAGAAGAAGGAACCGCTTATCTAACTAAGATAGCTGATAAAATATGTCAGAAAATGGATTGGTACGTCACAAGTGCTTCTGATAATTACATTTTAAGCAGCATTAGAGATTATGCGAAAGAACTTTACATGTTAAGATCCATTTGCAGTTTATTTCAAGAATTTGATCCTGCAACTTTAGAAAATTACGACAGCAAGTTTAAAACTTATATGGCAATTTACGATAGAATTTCGAAATGATAATTGAACAACCACATACATGGATTAGACGTCTCACTTATCCCGAAGCCATTTGGCGTATGGATAAAGATGATAAAAGTGTTTATCTCTCTTTTGATGATGGTCCCATACCCGAAGTAACTCCCTGGGTATTAGATGTTTTAGATAAATACAACATTAAAGCTACGTTTTTCTGTGTAGGTGAAAATGTATATAAGCATCCTGATATTTTTCAGAAACTATTGGATAAAGGTCATAAAGTTGGCAACCATACTTACCACCACTTAAAAGGTGCAAAATGCGACAACGATGTATTCTTTGAGGACATTGAAAAAGCAAATGCTCTTATAAAAAGTGAGTATTTTCGTCCGCCACACGGACTTATCAAACGTTCTCAGATGAAAACTTTGATCAACAAGCATCACTACAAAATTGTTCTTTGGGATGTCATTACACGTGATTACAATTACAATCGACAACCCGAAAAGATTATGAAAGCTATCAAAGAAAGATGTAGAAATGGTTCGATTATTGTATTTCACGATTCCATAAAAGCCAGCAAAAATTTGTATGCTTGTTTAGAGCCGACCATTACTTTTTTAATAGAAAACGGATATAAATTTAAAACATTATAAAAATGCAAACTATTCTTCTTTTAGGTTCAGGCGGAAGAGAACACGCCATTGCTTGGAAAATTTCACAAAGTAAATTATTAAAGAAATTATATATTGCACCAGGAAACGCAGGAACATCAAATGTTGGAACTAATATTAATTTAAACATTAAAGACTTTAATGCCATCAAGACTTTTGTTTTGGAGAACCAAGTTGATATGGTTGTTGTTGGTCCTGAAGAACCACTTGTTTTGGGTATTTATGATTTTTTTGCCAACGATTCTGAATTAAAGAATATTCCCGTTATTGGACCTTCAAAACTTGGTGCTACACTTGAAGGAAGTAAAGATTTTGCCAAGGCATTTATGATGCGTAATGGTATTCCTACTGCACAATACCGCAGTTTTACAAAAGAAACCATTAATGATGCATACACTTTCCTTGAATCATTAAAAGCACCTTATGTTTTAAAAGCAGATGGTTTGGCTGCTGGAAAAGGTGTGCTTATCATTAACGATATAACCGAAGCAAAAAATGAATTAAAAAATATGCTTGAAGGTTCGTTTGGTGAAGCCAGTAAAACCGTCGTTATTGAAGAATTTCTTTCTGGAATTGAATGCTCGGTATTCGTTTTAACCGATGGTAAAAACTATGTCATTCTTCCTGAAGCTAAAGATTACAAACGCATTGGAGAAGGCGATAAAGGTTTGAATACTGGAGGTATGGGAGCTGTTTCACCAGTGCCTTTTGCCGACAAAGTATTTATGGACAAAGTTGAGCAACGAATCATTATCCCTACTATCAAAGGTCTTGAAAAAGAGAATATTACTTACAAAGGATTCGTATTCTTTGGTTTAATCAAAGTAAACAACGAGCCAATGGTGATAGAATACAATGTTCGTATGGGAGACCCCGAAACAGAAGTCGTCATGTTGCGTCTAAAAAATGACATTGTTGATTTATTCAATCACGCTGCAGCAGGTACATTAAATGAATGTAAAATTGAGAAAGACGAACGCTCGGCCGTTACTGTAATGTTAGTATCTGGAGGATATCCAGAAGCATACGAAAAAGGAAAAGTTATTACTAATTTAGACAAAACAGAAAATAGTATTCTTTTCCACGCAGGAACTAAGTTTAACGAAAAAGGTGAAATTGTTACCTCTGGAGGTCGTGTAATTGCTATCAGTTCTTATGGAAAAACCAAAGAAGATGCAGCACAACAATCATTTGCTAATGCTAAAATTGTAAGTTTTGATAAAAAATATTATCGTTCAGATATTGCTTCAGACCTTTAATAATAATTCAATATGAGACGAAATAACCCATTAGAACTCATTAGTTTTAATTTTACATTTATCGCTATAAGTTGCCTTGTGTTTCTTATTGCATGGGGTTATTCTCTTTATAGTAGCAATCACTTAATGATATTAAATGGAAATGAGTGTAGTTTATTTTTTGAAAAAATATATATGCTCTTTACTTCCAACTATATCATTCAAGCCATTTGGGGATTGGTGGTAAGTTTTGTCATTGGAATTTCGTCATTTTTACTTGATGATCAATTTTCTTTATCGCCCAAACAGACCTACACTCCCCTATTCTTTTGTTTGTTATTTATTGCAGCTACCAAAAAATTTCTTTTTATTTCTCCTGGAAGTATTGCCTTTATCTTCTTTTTGATAAGCATTATTATACTGTTTAGGACTTATAAAGCATACGATAGTACCTCTGTTTTTAATTTATTCTTTATACTATCCATAGGAAGTTTATTCTACTACGACCTACTGATTTATGGAATATTATTTCTAATTTGCCTATATAATTTTCAATCATTAAGTTTTAAAACCTTTTTGGCCTCTTTAGTAGGAGTTAGTTTACCCTACCTTATTGTAGGACTATCATTTTACATCATTGGAGGAGAATATCTATTTATAGATAATATTCAAAGATGTCTATTCAATTGGCAAACAAACATTGTTTTTAATATAAAAAATATTGTTTTGATTTCCATTATAACTATTTTACTATTATTGGCATTTTTAAGTAATCTTAATCTTTTGAATTTTGAGAAAATTAGGAAAAGAAAATGTATATTTTTCTTAATGGGAATATTTATTTTGTCAGTCATTCTAAGCACCTTTCATAAAGAAAATATATTCATCAGTATATTTTCTTTAAGTTTGATTCTTAATTATTCCATTCAAAAAAGCAACTATTTTAATTTTATCATATTTCTGATATGGATTATAATTGGCATATACATGTATTTTTAAAAAAGTATTCTATAGATTTCCATAAAAAGAGCTTCAGCGATTGTTAATTGCTGAAGTTTTTTTTTACAAATACAACTTGATAAAAAACAACCACTAAATAACAAATACGAAAAATATATTATGTTTTTCAAGAAAGAATGAACTAATAATAAAATTATTTCCAGACGGAGAAAATGTAATTTTCAAATCTTTTTATACTAAAAAAATAGACAAAGATAAAAAGAGTAAAAAAAGTAGTTAAATAGACAAAAAATAAAAAAAATGTTTTGGAGCCCGCCCCCACAAATTCAAAAGAATTTGATAGCCACCCGCAAAACATTTTCTGCAAAGATAATAAGAATTTTTTTAAAATATAAAAAATATACTATGAGTTACTTTTATAATTCTTTGTTAAAGCAAAACTTACAGAAGAATACAGGCGGTGGAGGAGATCCAGATTACTCTAAAATAAAAGGATCTTTAATAAAAGGTTTATTGATATACTAACATGTTCGCAAATTGCTTAAATTGTTTCACACAGGTGTAGCGTTTTGTGAACTTTGTTAGCTTTATGCGTACACGCTTGAGTTTGTTAGTTGAAGGAGAATAAGCATAATACTCAATAAAATAACCTAAGGATTTACATCTTTTTAAAGATGCACACATAAATAATTGGGAAGCCTGGTAGGTTGAAAATTGAGAATTTTGCATTTTTTTTTTAGAGTTTTTTATACCAAACCACTCTAAAAAAAGTTCCGTTTTTGTACCGAAAACAAAAAGAGCGAGTATAACTCGCTCATTTTCAATGTGGTGCGGTAGAAGGGACTCGAACCCCCACGCCTCTCAGCACCAGATCCTAAGTCTGGCGCGGCTACCAATTACGCCACTACCGCAGGCTTTTGTTAAAAACATTGCAAAATTACTACATTTTTTCATATTACAAAATGATTTAGGACTTTTTTTTAAAAAATCAGAAAAAAACAAAGACTTTAATTTCAGCTATAGCCATTACTAAAAATTATTTATACTCAATCATCAAGTCTCAAGTCTTTTTTGTAACTTTGTATAATCAAACCTTATATATGAAGAAGCACTTTTTAATATTATACTTCCTATTTACTGCTATTGCTATAAATTTATTTGCAGCAAATACAAAGAATGATAACATATCGTCCGAAATCAAACGTTTGGGAACGCTTCTTTATGCTATTGATAAATATTATGTTGATAGTATCGATATAAACGAACTCACAAGCAATGCCATTGTGGAAGTTCTTCACAAACTTGACCCACACTCCTCCTTTTTATCCAAAGAAGAAAAAGAAATTTCAGCAGAAGCTTTTCATGGAAGTTTTGTAGGAATTGGCGTTCAATATCGTGTAGAAAACGACACCATTTTAGTTACCAATACCACAACTGGCTGTCCTGCCGAGAAAGCGGGCATTTTACCTAACGATAAGATTATTTTTGTTGGGAAAACTCAAATTTCTGGTGTAGGAATGAGTGTTTCCGAAATTCGTTCGCTCATTAGAGGACCTATCGGTTCGGCCATCACCCTTGAAATTAAACGACCAAACGTCAAAAATTTAATGCACTTCCAACTTAATCGAGGACGAATTCCAATTAATAGTGTAGAAGCTCATTATATGATAAATAATGAAGTGGGTTATATACGTATCAATCGTTTCGCAGAAAACACTATTTTGGAAGTAGTAACGGCCATTGATGAAATGATAGCCAAAGGGATGACCAAACTCGTTATTGACTTAGAATATAATGGAGGTGGATATATGAACACAGCCATTGAATTAGCCAATTTATTTATCGACAATGGTAAACTCATTCTCTATACGGCAGGAGATAAACAATCGAAACAAGAATTTTACACCACAAAAAAAGCGCGATACGCCGATATGCCAATCGCCGTTGTTATCAATAAATACTCTGCCTCAGCTTCTGAAATTTTCTCTGGAGCTATACAAGATTGGGACAGAGGAATTATCGTTGGAGAACGATCATTTGGTAAAGGATTAGTACAACGTCCACTTGCCTTACCCGATGGTTCTGAAGTAAGATTAACCATCGCACGTTATTACACCCCTTCAGGACGATTTATTCAAAAAGATTTTGAAAATAACTTTCGTCTAAATGAAGACATCAAAACCTACATATCAGAATCAAAGAAAACACTAGTTCTTAATCGTGTAGTCAATAGTGGAAATGGCATTCTTCCAGATATTCAAGTAAAGCCCGATAGTATTTATTTCAACGAAACGTATGCCGCCATTCTTTCCAACGGCATTATTGACAAATGCTTATTAAACTACCTTACGGAAAATAAAAAACAACTTATCAAAACGTATAAAGACTTTGATTCTTATAACGCAAATTTTGACGAAAGTCCAATTATTAATGATATCAAGGAAGTTTGTAAAAAACAAAACTTTGTATTCAGCGATAAGCAATGGACCTCAGCACAAAAAATCTTAAGATTACGCATAAAAGCAGCCGTAGCAGAACGTCTTTTTGAAAATATTTCGTATTATTATCAGATTATGAATTCTGAAAATTCGTCTATTCGTCAAGCTACACAATCCCTCAACGAAATTAACGAAAACATCACCATCATTGATAAACTTATTGAGTTGAATAATCTATAATATAACGACTTATATAGATGAAAATCTCCTACTCCTATTTGCTATAAAAATATATTAGCTCTGGCATTTTATTTACGCCAAATGATTTTTTAATACTCTTTAAACATACTCGTAATATGAATTGCAGCACGACGAGAAGCTCCGGGCATTCCTAAATCTGCTATCATAGCATCGTATTCCTGCAACATACGATTTCTGTTTTCAGTATCGTTTACAATCTTATCAAGTTCAATCTTAAGATTTTCTTCTGTAAAAAATGGTCCGAGTAATTCTTTCACTACCTCCTTACGAGAAATAATATTAACCAATGACACATAAGGAATTTTTACCATTTTTTTCAAAATATTATACCCCAATTTACCTGCTTTTACATGATAACAAACGACTTGAGGAATACGTAAAATAGCCGTTTCAAGAGTAGCAGTTCCTGAAGTTACCAAAGCGGCAAATGACACATTCAATAAATCATAAGTCTGTTCATAAACAATCTTCACATTTTCAATTCCTTGAATTGTTTTATAATTATCCCTTAAGATTTCCATTCCTGCCAATACAAATTGATATTCGGGATAATATTTTTGCATACTCAACATAATGGGCAAAGAATCATTAATTTCTTGTTGACGACTACCAGCCAACATAGCAATAATTGGGCGCTCGTCCAACCCATTTTTTTTCAAGAACTCATCCTTAGGCAAAAAGGTTTTCTTCTTAGATTCAATCGAATCCAAAATAGGATTTCCTACATAAGTTACATCGTACCCATATTTTTTATAAAAATCTGTTTCAAATGGGAAAATAGTGTACATACGATCGACATATTTCTTTATTGAACGCACACGATATTCTTTCCAAGCCCACAATTTAGGAGATATATAATAATGAACAGGAATTTTAGTTGTTTCTTTGACAAACTTAGCCACCTTTAAATTAAAGCCCGGATAATCCACTAATATTACAATATCAGGTTGCCATTGAGTAATAGATGTCTTACAAAGGTTAAAATTTTCGAAAATCTTATCTAAGTTTTTAGCCACAGAAATAAAGCCCATAAATGACATTTTTTTATAATGACGAATAAGAATTCCCCCTTGTTCTTTCATCTTATCACCACCAAAATATTGGAATTGGGCATTTACGTCCATTTTCTTTATTTGCTCCATAAGATTTGATGCATGCAAATCACCCGAAGCCTCTCCTGCTATTATAAAGTATTTCATGATAATTAAAAATTCATTAAAACAAGTGCTACACAAACATAAAGAATCGAAGCCAAAACAAAAGCTCTTGCTTTTACTAAATCGTATAATTTATAGTAAATTAGAAATATACAAGAATCCACCATCATCGACAACATAATGATTCCTGGCAACATTGATTTATTATTCAACACATACTTCAAAGCACTTAAAAAAGAGCTGTTTCTGCTATGAAAAGCAAATACAATTATTAAAAATACAACGATTGGAATTAATATAGCAATTGTAAAATATTTTAAAAATTCTTTTTGTTCTTTTTTCATAAGTCCAACTTTTGATTATTTAAAAAATTAATTGTATCGAAATCTGTAAAATCAACTTTACAAGGCACCATAGAAATATACCCCTGCTCTAATGCCCACAAATCAGTCTCTTGATTAGACCGTTCATTATTCTGCAATTCTCCTGATACAGAATAACTTACACTTCCATCTGACTCAATATGCTCTACATACTCTTTTATCCAATGAGCATCTGCTTGTCGGCATACTTTTATACCCTTTACTTCTTTTTCAATTGGAAAATTTACGTTCAAGCAAACTTTATAAGGTAAAGGATTTATTAAAAAATGTTGCACTATTTTTTTGATATAGCTCAAGAAAACAGTCATATCTTCATTTTCGTCATGACTTATATGCGATAACCCGATAGAAGGGATAGCATTCACACAACCTTCGAAAACAGCCCCCATAGTTCCAGAATATACAATATTAACCGAAGCATTTGAACCATGATTTATTCCTGAAAGCAACAAATCAGGTCTTCGTTTACACAAAACATTTAATGCCAATTTCACACAATCGGTTGGTGTTCCATTAACAACATACTCTGTATAATGTTCATCATCACAACGACATTCTGCTTTCAAATTATGTTCAAAAGTAATAGCATTAGACTTTCCCGACATTGCTTGTGAAGGTGCTACAACAATAACATCAGCCAACTTTCGCACCACTGCAATCAGTTTTTGAATTCCAGGAGCTGAAATTCCGTCATCATTTGTTATTAATATTAAGGGTCTCATAATTTTCAATATTTAGAACTTCGGTACAAAAAAATGCAAAGAAGATGGTAATATCTCTATCGTATATTTATTAGACTTTGGGACCAACAATCCATCCATTTCTACCAAAAGATCCTCCGACTCAATTATTATTTTTCGTGTTTTATCTAAAAAAACTTTTGAATGAGTATTTATTTTTTGTTGATATAGAAGAAAAAAAGCGGATACCAACTGTTGAATTGTCATTTTTCTTAATGCAAAAACATCCAATAAGCCATCACATGGTGAAGCTTCAACATTTTGTTTTATACCACCACCTGAAAAAGGACCATTTCCAACACAAAAAGTAAAAAATTCCGTTTCCTCCGATTGCGTATCTGTCGTCATTTTCATTTTTTGAGATCGATGGACAAAAACACTAATTATCAACGCCAATGAATACACCAATCCATTACCTACAAAAGCGTTTTTTAATTTATTGGCTAACTTTAATACTTTAGCATCAAAACCGCCCCCAAAGGCATTAAGGAAATAATAAACACTCTGATCATCTAAGATCATTCTTCCCACATCAATGGTTTCTAAATATCCTTTTTCTAAAGCCTCAATTATCTTTTTCGAATTTCCTTTTATATTCCAAAATCTTGCCCAATCATTCCCTGTTCCTTTAGGAATAACGGCTATATTTATTTGAGTTGAATCAACTCCATTTACAGAAAAAATGCCATTAACTACCTCATTGAGTGTTCCATCACCTCCTACTACAAGGATATTTTTATACCCCTGCTCAACCAAATTCTTGGCAATTACCCTAGGATGACCAGCATATTCAGTGAAAAAAACTTGAAAATCAATTTGCTTTTCTTTCAAATAACACTCAATTTTCCCCCACTGCCTATTTTTAATCCAATTTCCCTTATGAGGATTAGCAATTACCGCCCATTTACCCAATGACTTAAACATGTTATCTTGCTTTATTTTTAAGATACATATCCAACATTACCACAGCCGACATAGCTTCTACCACAGGAACAGCACGAGGCAACACACACGCATCATGACGACCCTTAGGCATAATAGTTGCTGATTTAAGATTAGTATCAATAGTCTCTTGAGTTTTAAGAATTGTAGGCACAGGCTTAAATGCTACTCGGAACACAATATCCTGACCATTAGAGATACCACCTTGAATACCACCAGAGTTATTGGTTTTGGTTTTTACAACACCATTTTCCTGATAAAAAATATCATTTATTTCAGTTCCTCTATGCTTAGCAGCTTCAAACCCTAATCCATATTCAAAACCTTTTACAGCATTGATCGACAACATTGCCGAACCTAATGCAGCATGCAATTTATCGTAAATTGGTTCTCCCAATCCGACAGGTACGTTTTGTATTACACATGTCACAACACCACCAATAGTATCGCCATCCGACTTCACTTCAGTAATAAGTTGTTCCATTTGTTTAGCTACATTAGCATCTGCACAACGCACAGGATTTTTTTCTATTTCGTTAAAATCCAACGACTTATAATCACGAGAGACTTCAATATCACCCACTTGCGATGTATAAGCTGTGATTTTAATACCCAACATATTCAAATATGTTTTTGCAAAAGCTCCAGCCACTACACGAGAGATATTTTCACGAGCCGAGGAACGACCTCCCCCGCGATAATCGCGAATGCCATATTTCATTTGATAGGTATAATCGGCATGAGAAGGACGAAATACCTCTTTTATATTAGAATAATCAGCCGAATGATGATCTTCATTTCGCACTATAAAACCAATAGGAGTTCCTGTTGTTTTTCCTTCAAAAACACCTGATAAAATTTCCACTTTATCACTTTCTTTACGAGAAGTTGTAAGATGAGACTGACCAGGACGGCGTCTATCCAACTCCGATTGAATAAATGCTTCATCGATTTTCACACCAGCAGGCATTCCATCGATCACACCTCCGACGGCTACTCCGTGAGACTCTCCAAATGAAGTAAAACTGAAAATATCACCAAATTTATTCGACATAATTATTCTTTTTTATACTAAATATTATTGACAATCACTGCAAGAGTTACATTTTCCACAACTTCCACTGCAAGAGCCACAACTAGAAGGAGCGTATAATTTTTCTAACTCTTCATCCGAAACTTCGCGAACAGCAACAACTTTTCCTACAAAGTGTAAATCTTCGCCAGCTAATGGATGATTAAAATCCACTTTCACCTTATCTTCCAAAACTTCAACAACAGAAGCATTTATTCTTTGTCCATCAGCCCCCATCAAAGGAACGACTTTTCCTGGAGCAACAAAATTATCATCAAACACGCCATCAACCATAAATATATTTTTATCCAAATCAACGATATAACTATCATCGTATTCGCCATAAGCATCTACATGATTAATATCAAATTCAAATGTGTCACCTTCTGATTTACCAGCTAATTGTTCTTCAAATTTAGGCAACATCATTCCCTCACCAAAATAAAAACTCAATGGATTTTCCAATGTTGCTTGTTCCATTAATTCTTCACCTTTTTCACCTACATATAAATCGTAAGTTACCGACACGAATGTTTTTTTTGCAATTTTTGTCATATTATTTTTATTAAATTATCTCCAAATATAGTTATCTGCCGTATCGCTACGTTTTTCCAATTTCAAATCTCTCAACATTGAAGCCTTAACTCCAATATAGAAATTATATGAGCGATACAAACCAAATGGTACAAATCCTAACGACATTTGCCAACAATGCAAATCTCTAGAAATCTGGCAACTTGTATAGGTTATTTTATTATTCGTTATATCGTAAGACATCGACATTGAGAAATTCCATTTAGGAGTAAACGCAATTCTACCATCTAAACGTAAGTCATGAGATAGTTTACGATCATACGATTTTACTTCTTCAATATAATCACCAGAATTTGAATATCTTAAATTATAACTTGCCGACAAACTCCAAGGCATAGAAAAAGACTGATATTCTCGATTAGAATTAGCGGTAAGATATTTTTTCTCTGGTTCTTGCGGTTCATCCGTTGACTTTTTCTTTTTCTTGAAAGTCTGATTACTAATCGTATAAGAAAATGACGTACTAAGAGAAGTCAAACGAGCCACCTTTTTAGTCACCGAATAATACGACACATTAACACGACGCAACGATTTAAATTCATTATAAGCATAAGTATAAGGATCGAACGAAGCTTGAACATTTAAAGACAAATCTTTAAATAACTTCAAACGCAAAGACATGTTAATATTCGACCATTTGAGAGAATCGGCGAAGATATTATAACTCGTACTTACGCTATAATTATCGATTAAACTTATTTTTTTACTCTGACTTGTAGTATCTTTCTTTGATGGTGCCACTTTCATTTCGATATTATTATCCAAACGCATATTCAACACTCCTGCAATACCCTGAGAAGGAGCTCCATATTTCATACCAGCGTAATGAGAATAATATTGTTTCACCATAGTTCCATCCGATGCTGGGCGTTCATAACTATCCCAAACTTTGAATTTTTCTTTTCCAAAATCAGGATGATAACTAAATGAAATTGTTGGCGTTATGACATGACGAATCATTTCTATTTTATCACCAAAAAGGAATTTAACGGGTTTGTAAAAGCCATAAAATTTTGTTGACAAAGAAACGCTTGTAGTAAAATCATAAACACGATTAAATCCATAAATAGTATCCTTCTGAACCTGATTTAATTCTTCATTCCAACTTTGGTCATAGCGCTTAAAATACCAACGTTCATGATAACTAAACGATGGCGTCAAAGTAAAATATTTTAAAAACGTAATAGGGAAAGACATCGGAATTGAATGATCGAACGCATAATTCCAAGTCTCACGATAAGGCGATTTAAACAACAAATTTTCCTTAACCTCTACGCTATTTTCAAAACGCATGGTATAATTAAAACCGAAGCGTTCATACCATTTTTCTTTTCCTACCCTATTTTTAAATTTAAATGGATAAATTTTGTTCAAAGAAAATGTCACATTCGGCAAAGAAAGCGAGATGGTCGAGTCAGAAGTTCGTTGATACAAATTCGCTCCCACTGAAATATTTATCGGAGCTTTAGGGAACGATTGAGACAACGAAATACTTGAACTTTTGGTATTTTGTGAAAGCAAATCAGGATTGTAATAACTATCCAAGTTATTGCGTTCATAACTACTCGTTGAAAAATTAACACCTGCCGAGAAAACCGTATAAGGACTTGAGAGACGATTTTGCGAATGTGACCAAGACACTTTAAAATCTCGAGATTTAGTATAATCGGCCAATCCTTTTTCGCCATAACGGTTATCCATATAACTTAGTGACAAATTTCCAGAAAATTTATACCTCACCACATAACGCGAAGTTAGGTTCAATGCCCAAGACCCTTTAGTATAAATATCTGTACGCAAAGCCAAATCAACGTAGTCGTTTATTGCCCAATAATACCCTAAACCACGCATATAAAAGCCTCGATTATTTTCCAATCCAAAAGTTGGCATCAACAAACCCGATTGATATTTCTTAGAGAAAGGGAAATAACCAAAAGGAATAGCCAAAGGTAAAGGCACGTCTTCAAATACCATATAAGCAGGTCCTGTTACCACATACTTACCCGTTTTCATCTTGGCTTTAGTAAGTTTCAAATAAAAATGAGGATGATCATGTTGGTCACAAGTCGTATAGCGTCCCCCTTTCAAACAAAACTCATCATCGGTCATTTTTTTAGTTTTCTCGCTCGTCACATACCCTTCTTGCTGTTCCGTGACGGCATCCCAGATAAACGCCTTTTTGGTCTTAAAATTATAACTCATTGCCGACGAGCTATACTTATCTGGTCCGTCAGAAAACACAGGTTTTCCCTGCATATCCCCAAGGGTATCAAGAACGCCAGAAGCGTACACCTGACTACTATCCATATTAACACGAATATAATCGGATGTCAAAGTAATATTTTGATAATGAACTTCTGCCTCTCCATACAAGTAAACGCTACCACTGCTATACATTACAATTGAGTCGTTCGCTTTGTATTTCACCACATCATCAAGAGCCGACTTTTTCTTATTTTTAGGAGAACTTACAGATACAGAATCCGTAGGCAATACTTGCGTAGAATCCACTTTTTGTGTCAATGAATCAGTTGCAAATTCTTGAGCATTTACAACACACATCACAAACATAAAAAGCAAAAGCAAGATGCCTTTTCTTAAGGTAGAATTTATATGATATGTCTCTCCTAAGAGGGATGTCATTCCTATTAATTATATTTTCCTATTTATAATATCTTCAATAAAGTGCAAAAGTACACTTTTTTGATGGAAAAAAATCCCTTTTTCATAAGAAAGTTAAACTTATATTTAAAAGAAACCCTCACCCTTGATTTAGTTTTTTACAAAAAACTCTAAAAATCAACCTATTATATTAGTTTATCTCCCGAACACCATATTCATCTACTATTCCATTATCGTAAAGTCTTGCTTTTATTAACGACAATATATCGTCTATTTGTTCTGCCACTAAATCGTTCTCATCGCTGATAATTTCAAACAATTGAGATACATCTTCATAGTCAGATTCTTCAAAAATAATTGAATACTTTTTAACTAGTTCTCCAATATAATCCTCATAAGTATACATATACAATATTATTTATTTTTTTACAAAATTAACCTTGACGTGTGCACAATTACCGCCGTGCATTTTATTTTTTTACATATTTCTATTTTTTTTGCTTTAAGTGAATTTTAAAACATACAAATGGTCTAAAATTAGAAATACTAAACTGTCCACACCAATTAACTCAATAAATATGATAAAATTTTCAACTCTTTTACTATCTTTGCAAGATATAACTGAAAAAGTTTTCTAAGATGAAAAATATATTTATCACTATACTTTCCCTATTTTTTTTAGGTTTGGAACTTTCAGCCAAACCATTTACCATTGTCATCGACCCAGGACATGGAGGTAAAGATCCAGGGGCTATAGGAGCCTTTTCGAAAGAAAAAGACATCAACTTGGCCATTGCCCTTCTTTTAGGAAAAGAGATTAACGCTTATGACAGTCAGATAAAAGTCATCTACACGCGCGATTGTGACAAAACTGTAGAATTAATTGAGCGTACTAGAATTGCCAATAAAGCAGATGCCAATCTATTTCTTTCTATTCACACCAATGCAGCCCAAAATAAATCG
>Ga0247610_10004454_pt1 | contig 14994 bp, 16 predicted proteins | sample 174DNAGHGhighgp2_FD_193483 | JGI IMG/M metagenome (GOLD analysis project Ga0247610, IMG submission 193483) | Sheep rumen microbial communities from Palmerston North, Manawatu-Wanganui, New Zealand - 1742 DNA GHGhigh gp2 | ecosystem: Host-associated > Mammals > Digestive system > Stomach > Rumen... | reverse complement strand
CACGAAGGCGAATTGGACTCGGCGGTTGTCTTCCTCGCTTCCGACGCTTCGACCTATGTCACCGGTGTCGCCCTGCCCGTTGATGGCGGTTACACCTGCGTGTAGCTCCGCAACATCACACCCAATCAACCCCTACAGACACAGCCAATAGGTTGTGTCTTTTTTTGAACCTCTAAACACTAAACTCTAAACACAAACAAAAAATCTTTGATTTTTCTTGCATATATGGGAAATTTGTTGTAATTTTGCGGCGCAAAATTGTGAGAAAAGCTAAAAACTAATACAGAGATATGAATTGTTTACAGGTTTTATTGGCGATTATATTCCCGCCGCTGGCGGTAGTAGATCGGGGATGCGGATCGATGACGATCGTCTTCCTCCTCACCCTCATCGGCTGGGTTCCCGGCGTCCTCGCCGCCCTCATCATCCTCAACAAGAACGAATAAACTAATACAAAGATATGGGAAAGGAATAGCTTGGTACTTTTTTGATGGGGATTGAATGAGAGAGGTGATTTTTGGATCATAGAGTGCTGAAACGAAGAAAATTTTACAGATTTCAGCAATTTATAGCAGAATTATTTGCTCAAATCAATTATTTACTGTACCTTTGCTGCGGATTTTAGTTTCCAAATTGTAAAATAATTTCATTTTGGAAAGCGAGACGAACAAAAAAAACATATATGATGAAGAAGATAGAACGCGTTAATTACCTTGAGAAGCTGAAAGGCTTGCGTCTTACTCCGGATATTAAAATTATAACCGGTGTGCGTCGTTCTGGGAAGTCAGAACTCATTCGATCCTATATGGACTGGCTGAAAGTGTACGATAAGAAGGCTAATATCATATTTGTGGACTACACGCTCCTTTCGGCAGAGTCGTTGCAGGAATATCACGCGCTCCATGAGCATATCGAAAGCCAATATCGCAAAAACCACAACAACTATGTGTTTATAGACGAAGTGCAGATGTGCAAGGGATTCGAGAAGGCGATAAACAGTTTGCATGCCATGCAGAAGTATGACATCTATCTGACCGGTTCGAATGCATTCCTATTGAACTCCGATTTGGCGACATTGTTCACAGGACGTGTGATGACGATAGAGGTATATCCGTTCAGTTTTGCCGAATACCGCACCTATTATGGAGAAAAGGAGATTCAATCTCAGTTGGAAGCATACATCCAAGAAGGAGGTTTAGCCGGATCGTACATATACAGCGAGCCAGATCAAAAATCAGCCTATATACAAGAGGTGCTTCGTACTATTCTGGAGCGCGACATAATTCAGCGATATAAATTATCGGATACGTTTCTACTGAATAAGATAGCAGAATATCTGATGGATAACGTAAGTAATATTACCTCGGCACGGAGCGTAGCGAATATACTCAATGATGACAAGGTGAGCACCACGCATGTGACTGCGCGGAATTACATAGAAGCGCTATGCCGTACATTCCTGTTTTATCAAGTGAAACGTTATGATATCCATGGCAAGGAGTACTTGCGGATGATGGATAAGTATTATCTGGTGGATAGCGGTATTCGTTATGCGCTTTTGGGTACGAGAAATATGGACTATGGCCGGATATATGAGAATCTGGTGGCGATTGAGTTGTTGCGGCGTGGGTATGATATATACGTAGGAAAACTGTATCAAAAAGAGGTGGATTTTGTGGCAATGCGCGGAGGAGAGAAGATTTACATACAAGTGAGCGATGACATCCATAGTAAGGAGACGTTTGAGCGCGAGTATAGTCCACTATTGCAAATCAAAGACGCGTATCCGAAATATATCATCGCGCGGACACGCGTGCCGAAATATGACTACCATGGGATACAGGTGATAGATCTGGCAGAATGGTTGTGTGAATAGCTAATAAACTAATACAGAGATATGGGAAAAAGAGGACAAAAGATAGCAAATGGTATCAAGCTTGTTTCGGACATAATAGCAGTAATCATTTTGATATTGGCACTAAGTGTTGAATTCATATGTAATACATTGGACATAAGTCTTCCCGAAGAAGTAGATTCCGCTAGTAGAATAGCTCTCATTGCACTAATATTTTTATTCCTAGCTGTGCGCGGCATTGCTTCTTTCTGGCCAACCGACGATAAGAAAGATCAAGAGGACTAAGTAAAAAGGGAATAAACGGAGTAAAAAACGATAAAAATGATGTGTACATTTGTATATGTCATTTTTTTGTGTAATTTTGCGGCGCAAAATCAAAATATCGTCATCTGCCCAAGACGTTAAATAGGGTGACAGCAATCCTTCTGGGTTGCTTTTTTTTCGTGCGATGTTATAGTTATGATAACAAGCCTGTATCTTTTTTGTAAAAAATACATAAAAATAATACAGGCTATTGCACATATCGACAAAAAGCAGTACCTTTGCGGCAAAATTGAAGATTATCTTTATAAACCATGAATATTTATATACGATATTCGCCTGAAACGCAGGATTATCTGCCATTAGTAGTGAAGGCTTTACAGAAAGCTAAACATCAAGTTATTTTACGTACAGATGTGAAGTCGGACATGATCGGCAAGGATAGCAGTGACCTTTGCTTGAACATTTCTTTAGGTGGTCGCTTATTGCGTGAACAACAGAGTACACCTCCTTCCATCACAGTCTATAACAATGTGGATTTACGCATTCAAAAAATAGTGCTGGCTATCGGTAGATCGGTTATCCCGAGACGACAGATAGTGGCAGACTTGAACCTGAGTCAAAATAGTCGTGCGGTCTTTATCAACAACTACCTCAAGCCTGCTGTTGCTGCGGGTTTTGTTACCAAGGCCAACACAAGAATCCCTAGTGCTCCCAACCAGGCTTACCGTCTCACCGCGAACGGTCTTGATCTCTACACAAAACTCACGAACGAGAATAATTTATAGCCTGTATCTTTTTTGTTGAAATAATACAAATTTAATACAGGCTAATACTAAGCTATCTACATTAGCAGGTCGCTTTTTTTTGTGCAAAAAAACCATCCCTCTTGCGTATATCAGAAAAATGTTGTAATTTTGCGGCGCAAAATCAAAATATCGTCAGCTGCCCAAGACGTTAAATAGGGTGACATATTGAAATTATAAACAGCGTTTATTGCGCTTTGTTCTTGGCACATCTGAATCCGCTAAATCCAGAAAACAATTGAAGTCAAGGCATTGCAACAATGAATGTCTGCTTGTGTATGCATATATATAGGCTCACTAAGGGCTTACTATGTCTATACACGGCGGGCTTCGAGTTGCTATCCTACTTCAATAGGCTTTTAGCGGAGCCCAGATGTGCGGGATAGAAACAAGATGTCCCGCTTTTTGTTTGCCATAACATAGCCAGACGCGCAACTGATAAGTTATGGCAGATAACCAACCCAATTTATTTGATTCTTCCGAGCCGACCACCACACCAGCTCCGAAAAAGAAGAAATCGTATAAGCCGGAGCCTCGCGAGGCTATTATCCGGCGAATGCTTTCTTCAGCGGACATCAAAGAGGATGACATAGAGCACCTCGGACATGGCGAGTGGTTTGATTCGATTTTGGAACTTCTCCTACGTGACCAAACACGCGGGCAACGCGTAGTGCCCATCCATGAGTATGAGGGTAACAACTACGCACTCAAACATTTCCGCCATTACTATCATATCCTTTGGGCTACCACCGATTACCAACGTCGCGGTGATGGCTATTTTCCTACGGACGAGATTCATCCGCGTTATATCACACGCAAGAACAACCGCGTCGTACGTCCTCGTGCTGTAAAGAGCAAAGAGGAACAGCAGCGTCGTATTAAGCAGAAAGCCGAGGTCTTCACTCCTTCGTGGGTATGCAATGCGCAAAATAACCTTATCGACGAGGCTTGGTTTGGTCGTAAGAATGTCTTTAACAAGGAGAACAAAGATCATACATGGACTACCAACCCTAAGCCCATTCGTTTCTCCAAGACACGAGGCAAGACGTGGCTGGATTATGTCACGGAGCGCCGTTTGGAACTCTGTTGCGGTGAAGGGCCCTATATCGTCAGCCGTTACGACACGACCACGGGCGAGATCATTCAGTTACAAGACCGTATCGGTCTGCTCGATCGCAAGATGCGCGTAGTAGGCGAGAATGCGCAAGATCTCGAGCACTGGCGCGAGTATGCCTACAAAGCTATCCGTAGTGTCTATGGCTTCGAGTGGCAAGGCGATAATCTGCTGCTTGCACGTGAAAACGTACTCGTCTCTTTCATGGAATACTACTACGATTTCTGCGAGAAGAAAGGTATTCAATCCGAACTCTCTACGCTCAGCCTTGCGCATGTAGCGTATATCATCTCGTGGAATCTCTGGCAGATGGATGGTATTCGTTATATCATCCCATATACCGACCAAGAAGCCTTTGTCGGCGCACCGAAGATGGAGTTTGAAGAAGCCGCACCGCATCCTAAAAGCACCCCAACCGGCATCTATGCCAAGATTGCTCAATGGACAGGTGATGGCCGACAGAAATACCTCAAACCCATAGAATTTAGAAACCTTATAAAATCCAAATAGCATGGCAGTAACGACCGCTACACGCAAGTACAACATCATCTATGTGTACAGTGTGCCATATGATGACCACAAAGGATTGCTGAAAATTGGCAAGGCAGAAGTGGACGTGGAGGAAGACTACTATCCCACGCCTAATGACGAGCCGATGACTAAGGCTGCCGAGAAACGTATCGCAGATCAACTGGGTACAGGTGGATTTAAGCATCAACTTGAATACACCGAGGTCGCTCATTACCGTGACGATAACGGCAAAGGAAAGTCCTTCATTGATATAGATGTGCACACGGTTTTGAGAAACAGTGGTTATCAAAACCATGATTTCGGAGAGGACATCAGCGGCGGTGAGTGGTTCCCTGTAACGCTTGAAACAGCCATAGAAGCGATACATGCCGTCAAAGAAGAACGCCAATCGCTCACAGCTCCGAAGCACTCTATCCCCGAAGAGGAAATCCATTTCCGTGAGGAGCAAGATGATGCCATCAATCGTACCATCACGCATTTCGGTTTCGGCGATAAGATGCTTTGGAATGCCAAGATGCGTTTCGGCAAAACACTTTGTGCGTTGGAGGTCGCTCGTCAGATGGATAGCAAGCGCACGCTTATCCTTACGCATCGCCCTGCCGTTCGTGATGGCTGGTTTGAAGATTTTGATAAAATTAAGTTCGTACACTATCAACGTGGAAGCAAACCGCGTCCGGATGGTTCTATACCCAAAGGAGGTTCTGGACAAAGTTTTGAAAGCATGGAGAAAGACTTGCACAACAATGGTACGCACTATATCTACTTCATGTCTATGCAGGACTTGCGTGGTTCAAAAGAAACGGGTGGTAAGTTTGATAAGAATGCATCCATATTCTCCACCAACTGGGATTTGGTCATCCTTGATGAAGCGCACGAAGGTACGCAGACTAAATTAGGCAAAGCGGTAATAGCTGCCTTGCAGAAACGCAAACCGAAGATGCTCTATCTCTCCGGTACACCTTATAATATCCTTGACCAATTTAGCGGTAATGAGATATTTACTTGGGATTACGTTAAGGAGCAGCAAGCCAAAGAAGAATGGTCTTCCAAACATCCGGGCGTGCCCAATCCATACGAAGGACTTCCGCGTATGAATATTCATACCTATAGTATGGGTTCTTCTTTTGAGAGTTACAAACACGCGGAGAATGATTATTTCGATTTTAGAGAATTCTTCCGCGTGTGGACGGGGGATGCCGAGGTCGATAACAGCGAAATGCCATCCAATGCGCAGGTAGGCGATTTCGTCCACAAGGAAGACGTGCGTGCTTTCTTGGATTTGCTTACTAAAGAGGATCCCGATAGCAATTACCCGTTCGCTAACGAACTATTCCGTGGCTATTTCCAACACTCGTTCTGGGTAGTGCCCGGAGTCAAAGCAGCTGCCGCTCTCACAACAATGTTGGAAGAACATCCCGTATTCCGTTCGTTCAAAGTGGTCAATGTAGCGGGTGAAGGTGGTAAACTGGCATCTGCTGACTTGGAGGACGAGCCGCAAGATGAATCATTAGAAGAGATGGAGAACTCCGAAGCGGAAATCAAAGCCGCTCTGGGAAAAGTCAAATCGGCAATCGCGAATAACAAGCGTACTATCACTATTTCTTGCGGTCGTCTCACTACAGGTGTTACGGTGCCCGAATGGACAGCTGTCCTGATGTTGGCTGGTTCGTATAGTACGAAGGCTGCGACCTATATGCAGACCATCTTCCGTGTGCAATCTCCAGCCAAAGATGGTACAATTAAGCATGAGTGCTATGCGTTTGATTTTGCTCCAGACAGAACAGTCACAGTGGTAAATGACTACCTCAATGTAGCGCGCAAATTAGATGAAGAGAAGTCCGGCGAAGAAGCACAAAAGAAAGAGAAAGGGCATCATGGAGACGCACACGGTAGATACACGGATTCCTTCCTCCACTTCTGCCCGATTATATCTTTCGATGGTAGCGAGACGAAACCGCTGGAGACTATTCCATTCATGACTAAAGTCAATAGGGCTATCGCTGACCAGATATACCACAAAGGTTTCAATGATCATCGTTTGTTCAGCCGTTTCGATGATGTAACGATGAAAGATCTGGAGTTTCTTAGTCGTGTAGAAAAACTCTTTGGTAGTGCCGCTAAAAGCACAATGTCCAATGAGGGCAAAATAACCGTCAATGAGCAGGGATTAACCGGCGAAGATGCTCCGCGTGATAGTGGAGACACACCAAAGCCCACCGATAAGAACAAGAAGAAACCGACAGATAAGAAACAAAGTTCCTACAAGGAATCGCTCAAACGCTATCAGCAGTTAATGGGTGCAGTTGCCAAGCGCTTCCCGTTGTTGCTGTTCGGTGCGGTGGATAATTTGGATAGAGAACACTGGTCGTTGCAACAATTTGTGGCAGACATGGATAAAGCCGATTGGGAACAATTCATGCCTCGTGGCTATACACAGGAAGAATTCCTCAAGATGCAGCACTTGTTCAATAACGATTTCTTTATTACTTCGACTCAACTGCTGTTAGAGGACACACGCGAAGCAGACACATTGCCTGTAAGCGAACGAGTAAGCAAGATGGCGCATATCCTTCAGCGTTTCCACTATCCGGATAAAGAGACAGTCTTGACACCGTGGCGTGTAGTCAATCTGCACATGACCGACACCATCGGCGGTTATTCGTTCTATAAGGATGATAAATTCCTCAAAGAGGCATTTGAACCGCAGTTGATTGAGCAAGACATCACACGAGAAGTATTCGCTCCTGATAGCAAACTATTAGAGATCAACTCCAAATCGGGTGTTTATCCGCTTTGGTTGGCATATACGCTATTCCGCTTTAGATGTGAGGAGCAAGGAAATAATCTCACACGAGAACAAGAGCAAACCATTTGGGATAACGTGGTACGTGATCAATTATTTGTACTCTGTAAGACCGAAATGGCGAAACGTATTACCGAACGTGTGTTGGTCGGCTATCGCACTGATATCAAACCGATGTGCCAATACGAACCCGACTTGCTCAAAATACTGAAAGATGAAGAACGCAAACAAAGACTTGTAAAACGCTTAAAGAAATATTCCTATTGGGGAATCGAAAATATGGAACCAAACAAATTTGACTTCAAAGCCGTTGTCGGCAATCCTCCTTATCAGTTAACAGGAGGCTCTGGTGGTAATAATGATGCTCCCATTTTCCAACTTTTTAGCATGTTGGCACACAATGTGACATCCAATTATGTGTCAATCATAGAGCCTGCTCGATGGTTTGCTGCCGGTAGAGAAAATCTTCTCGGTGACTATCGGCAATATATGTTAACCTGCGGAGAGATTAGAAAGATTAAAACATTTGCCGACGGAAAGAGTGTATTTCCACGCGTTGAGATAAAAGGTGGTATCTGCTATTATTTGGCAGACAAGCAATATGATGGTTTGTGTGAATATACCCTTGTCCAAGGCGAGAAAGCAACGACCACGGAAATGAATCTTTCCAATTTTGATGTATTGATTCGCGAACCAAAGTTAGTGAATATCATTAAGAAAGTTCAATCCGTTGCAGAACAAGAGGGTAGAAAATATGTGGATTCCGTTATCTCAAACGATACTCCATTCGGAATACCATCAAATCCAAGAACGAGTACGAAAACACCATTCAATGTGTATGAAACGTTAGAGCCATCTCATGATGTTCTCTTATTCCACATTGAAAATCAGAAACGACGTGTTGAATATGCTGCGCTAGCAGATATTCACAAGAACATTCAAGACATAGACCGTCCGAAAGTGTTCATTCCTGGTGCGGGTGGTGGAGGAAATGACCCGTATGTATTAGGAAAACCAGAGGTTGCCCCTGCTCATTCTGTTTGCTCACAATCCTATCTGTATGCGGCGTTTGACACAGACCAAGAGGCTGAGTCGTTCTGTAATTATATTAGAACAAGATTTTTGCGTATACTGGTATCAGCAATGAAGATTACCCAATCGGCTCCACAGCGTGTTTACAAGTTTGTTCCTCTCCAAGACTTCACCGCAAATAGCGATATTAACTGGAATCAATCGGTGGTCGAAATCGACAAGCAGCTTTACGCAAAATACAATCTCTCTCAAGACGAAATCTCCTTCATCGAAAAGATGATCAAACCGATGGAATAATTCAACGCGCCTCACACGGGGCGCGTTGCTGTTTTTTTATGATTCAATAGCTCATTGTTCATCTTTCTTTTTCCCGAGAAAAATTTGGTCGTTTCAGATTTTTGCTGTAACTTTGCAGCGGATTTCAGAAATAAAGATAGGGAAATGGGATGTTCGGATCTGATCCGAACGGAATACTAAGAAAACAAGGACGGAACACCAAGAAAGCAAGGGCGGATCTTTGCTACACAACGAGGATATGGTGAGTGGAAAGATTAGTCAAGATTTGAGTAAAAATATATAAAGAATTGAGTAAAAAATCAAACAAAATTGAGTAAATATTTGCACATTATTGGCGGCAGAAAGATGAAGAAGTGGATTTTGTGCTCGAATGGAATAATGAGATTGTCGGCATAGAGGTCAAGAGCAACCATGAGAAGATGACAAGCGGCTTAGTGACTTTCCGCAACCTCTTTAATCCCAAATTGGCGTTGATCGTCGGTCACGAAGGTATAACAATTGAGCAGTTCCTCTCACTTGACCTGGAACGATTGTTTGAAGCTTAGTTCTTCTTCCTCTACAATATTATAGTGAAAAGACCATAATAGAAGCCTCATCTTAATGTATACTGAACACGCGGTAATTTCCTTGCGTAATCCGCGAAAAAGCAGTAATTTTGCACCGAATTTCAGAAATGGAATGAGGTGCATTTTTATTATGCGCCAAAGTAAACCGAAAACACGGAATTCGTGTATATGTAGATAACGGCTGGGCCCAGCCATTTTAGTAACAATTTAAATCATTATTAAAATGGCAACAGCTATTAAAAAGGAATGCGCACGGAAGCGCAGGAACGCGTATCGCGATTTGGTAATCGAGTATTACGCACGTAATTCATCATCGGTATTGGCCATTACGCATTGTCATTGGCCGGACAGGGCATGGACATCACAGCCGGAATTAGCTCAGATATTGAGCGAGTTGACCGGTTGGGATTGGGACTATCGTTCGTTGAGCAGGCAGTTGAGGCGTGTTCATCGGTTCGACCATGCCGTACGGGATCGTATCTTCGAATTGCTCGGAGATAAGGCTCTTTATGCCCCGGATTTTCGTTGGGAAACATTTTGTGGCAGATGGGATTTAGTAAGTGGAAGGAATGTAGTATCTTTGCATCAAAATTAGGAGCGTATGGAAACGAAAGAACTGAGCATAGTAGAGCAATTGGCACAATTGCGTATTACGGCTAAGTCGGAGATTGCGCCGCATGAGTTTCTGTTTGATTGGAACGGAGTACCGTGCTTTGCGAAAGGCGAGTTGGTAGCCGTGACGGGTAAGGCCAAGAGCGGTAAGACGTACCTGAACTCGTTGCTGATGGCAGCGGCGGGGAGAGACTCCGGGAATCCGGCATTAAATGCCGGGACAACAGACAAAGGGTGCCGATTGGGTCTAAAAAGGGTACGTCAGGAACCGCTGCGGGTGGTATGGATAGACACGGAGCAGAGTGAGGATACGACCTGCGAGATACTGCGGGATCGGCTAGGTGCAATGATAGGCGGGGAGCCGAACGAGGAACGGTTTCATGTGTTTAACATGCGTCAGACGGACTGGAGAGAACGCATGACGCTGGTGCTGTCGGCAATAGCAATCTGTAAGCCGGATTTGGTGATCTTTGACGGCATCCGCGACGTGGTAGGTGATATCAACGACTATGCGGAGGCACAGAGCATCATCGGTCAATTGCTGAAGGCGGCATCGGAGTTTCACCCATGTATCGTGTGTGTGCTACATCAGAACAAGGCGGTGGAGGACAAGACCTTGCGCGGGGCATTGGGTACGGAGTTGCAGAACAAGAGTTTTGAAACGTACGAATGCAGTAAGAACGCGGAGACACGCATCTTCACGGTGAAGCAGATCGCGACGCGTAAGTATGATATGCAGGGGCGGGTTGACTTCTGCTTGGATACGAACGGGCTGCCGATGGGGTGTGCAGCGGTAGAAGCGAATCTCGGCGGAGTAGCGCCGAGGAGTGAACAGCAGGATGTAGGCGAGATATTCCGCGCAGCGATGATGGGTCATAGCGAGATGCGCGCCGGAGTGCTAAAGGCGCAAGTGATGATGCGCCAAGGATTGCGCAGCGACAGTATCTACGGAGGACTATTAGGAGCAGCATTGCAGCAAGGCATATTGATCCGACGAGAGGTTTCCGATAGAGAAGTCTATTACCAGCCGGGAGCAAAAATGTATGAGCAGCAACTGGATTTTGACGGGTAGCCGTGAGCCCCCTTAGTAGAGTAGTCTATACCCTATGTAATAGGGATAGACCTACTAAGAGGCTCTGCAACCCAGTCAACCGCGGAATCGGATTCCGCAGAACACAAAGAAAGAAAAGTGGATAGAAACGTACCGTACATGTCCGTAATGCGAACGAGATGCGAATGAGACAAATAGGTAAAAGAAAGGAACGAAAAAAGAAAGGAGGATGGAAGAATCATGAAAGCAGAGTTAATTATTCCGATAGACAAGCTAAGAGGCATGTTACGGAAAAACGGATTTTATTTCCGGATGTACCGAGAGCAGCAGATCGTACAGAAGTGTCCGAGCGGTTGGAAAGATACGCCGGCGAGGAAGGCTGCGCGGGAGAAGTTTGCCGCGACATGGGGGCAGAGGTATAAAAAGAATGTTTGATTGAGCAGATGCACTCACAAATATAAACATAAATATTTTTTAAAAGAAAGGAGAAAACATGGCAAAAGTAACAACGATGTCAGGGATTGCGTCCATATCGGGGCGCTTGGGAAACTACTGTTTCCGGACAATGAAGGCTACGGGGAAGGTATATATGCACCCGTTGGCGAGTAAGAAACAAAGACCGGTTAAAGCGCCGAGTGCTGCTATGGTGGCACAGCGGGAGCGCTTTGGGGCGATCACGAAGATAGTGGCACAGATGCGTAAGAACGGGTCAAAGAAAAGCAGTAAGCAGCTGTGGAAAATTGCTACGGAGGCGTATGATGCAGCGAATCAGTAAGGCGGAATTAGCCGAGCGGTTGGATGCCGCTTTAGGTGAGCCGGTCGGTATAGCAGGACTGAACATCCTGCTGTACGGCTGGAAGAAATACAGGAAGTACGGAGCCAAGTATTGCGATGCGCTGAAGCATCGGGATTGGATGTACTATGTAGAGGTAGTGGATTTCAGTGCGTATGCAGGCAATGATTTGACGTAAAAGGGAGTAGAATCCCTTTTGCGGGGGAGAAAGTTTGCGTATGTCGGGGATTTTTCGTACCTTTGCCGTCGGAATTGGAGATCAATGACTTCGATTTTCGGGGACCCCATAATTAACATTATTAACAATCTAAACCCTAACTATTTTTTATGGCAGAGATTAGACCAATGGAGCTCATCAAGAGTATGAGCAAGAAAGTGTGCATGCACAGCGATGTGTATTTCCGCACGAACAAACAGACCGGTAAGACGACGACCGGTAAGCTCTGTAATCCGAGTGAGAAGCCGGACAGTGCCAATCAGATTGCTGCGAAAGCGCGTTTTGCGAAAGTAGTCGCGGCGGTACGTACGGTGCTGGCTGATCCGACGGAGAAGGCTAAACTGAAGGCTGAGTACAAGGCTCAGAACAAGATTGGTTCGCTGTTCGGCTACGCGATGCACAAGTTGAACGGTAACTACGATGCAAACGGAGATTTGATAGGAGGTTGATTATGAGTAAGCAACAGATTATCAAAATCATCGTCTCGGTGCTCATCGCAGCACTCACGGCACTCGGAGCAGCGTTCGGACTGACGAGTTGTAACGTTACCCGGACAATCACCAACGAGAGCCAGTACTACCAACGGGGTGACACAAACGTCGTCATCCAAACAAAAACCATCGAGACGTATGATGCCTCGAAACGGTAAAAGACAAAAAGGAAAACGTCGCTCCGCTCCAAGAAAACGGAGAAGAAAACGAGCCGAAAACATTATTTATGAAAATAAACAAAGATAAACCCCTCCGGCGGTAATACGCCTAACAGCGTTTTGCGCGCCCGCCCCGCCAGCCTACTTATAAATAAACTTAACGTAGTCCGTCAGGACGTACCCGCACCTCCGTAGGAGGTACTTGCCGCCGGAGGCGATAAACATAAATAAAATGTTGTAGGCGAAACAAAAAAAAACTCTATTAATCAACCATTAAACCAAAAACCTTAACATTATGGGAAAAGTATCTTATTCGCCGGGTATTGAGTTCGTACAGGGCTCCCTGGCAAAACCGAAGAAAGTAGATGGTCACAGTCACGGCGATTACCTGATTGGTACGCACCGTACCGCTCCGACCGAGAATCCGAACTGCACGCGTATCTACGTCCGCAAGGGTAACACCTACGGCCAGAACGTCAGCAAGTCGCAGGAGAGCATCGCAGCACGTCTGCGTTTCAGTGCCGTCTCGACTGCGGTTAACACCCGCATGAAAGACCTCACGAAGATCGCAGCTGACCGCGCAGCCTTCCTCGAGCAGAAGGATCTGCCGGGTGGCAAAAAGACCATGAAAGCATGGTACTGGAAAGTAGAGGGTCAGGCCTACGACCAGCAACACGGTTAATCCGTCTTCGGGTAAAATGGAAGGGTCTCGCTAATACGCGGGGCTCTTTTTTTTATTTTTATTTGCATATGTCAAAAAAATGTAGTAACTTTGCGGCGAAAAAACGTTACTAATCACAAAAAATCCTTGTAAATATGCGTTTTTTACGTTCAAATTACCTACAACAACTCCTCGCCGGGAGAGGCAACGGAATGGTTAAAATCATCACCGGTGTCAGACGTTGCGGAAAATCATTTCTGCTGTTCGATATATTCCGTCCTTCTTTGTTGGACGAAGGCGTGAGTGAAGATCATATTATTGCGTTGACCCTTGATCAACGGGACATGAAAACTTTGCGCAATCCGGACAAATTGTTGGAATACATTGATGCGCATTTGACTGCCGACAACCGGACGCACTATATTATCTTGGATGAAATACAGATGGTCGAAGATTTTGTGGAAGTGCTGTTAACATTAATGCGCAAACCCAACACAGAAGTGTATGTTTCCGGCTCTAATTCCAAATTCCTCTCCAGCGATGTAGTCACAGAGTTCCGCGGCCGTGGCGATGAGATTCGTGTATACCCATTATCCCTCAGCGAATATATGGAAGGAACAGGATTGGATTACCTTACGGCAGCCAAATACTATTTTGTTTATGGCGGACTGCCGCAAGTGGCAATGATGGAAGATATACAAAAGAAAGAAGACTTTCTTCGTACCATGACCGAGGTAACTTACATTCGTGATGTAGTGGACAGAAATCACCTGCGTAATGAGGAAGGGATGCGCGAACTGATACGTATCTTGGCGTCCTCGGTTGCCAGTTCTACCAACCCTACCAAGATTGCTGACACGTTCAAGTCTGTTGCCAAGTTGCGCATCACAGAAACGACCGTACGGCAGTATATAGCATATCTGCAAAATGCGTTTTTGGTAGAGGAAGCGCTACGTTATGACATCAAAGGAAGGCGGTATATAGGTGCCGAGAACAAGTACTATTTCGTCGATCCCGGAATCAGAAACGCTGTGCTTAATTTCCGGCAGATAGACGACGGGCATTTGATGGAGAACATCATATACAATGAATTGCGTATGCGTGGGTATTTGGTCGATGTGGGAAGAGTGGAAACATGGCAAATAGTGAACGGGCAACGCGTGAGAAAGAATCTGGAAGTGGACTTTGTGGTCAATCGTGGCAGCCAGCGATACTATATTCAGTCTGCCTTTGAAATGACAAGTTCTACTAAAATGGCGCAAGAAGAACATTCTCTAAAATTAGTTGATGATTCGTTCCGAAAAATCATCTTGGTACATGAAGACATCTTACCTCGCAGAGATGAAAAAGGAATAGTAACGATGGGGTTGAAGCAGTTTCTTACAGATGTACATGCTATAGAAACAGCCTAATCAAAAAAAATAGTAACTTTGCTCCGAAAAATTTTGCATTATGAGAAACATCATTGTTAGTGTCGTGGCGTTATGCTTGTTAATGACGGGTTGTAACTCGCGTACGCCGCAGTATCGCATCGGCGTGAGTCAGTGTCTGGATGATGCCTGGCGGCAGAAGATGAACTATGAGATGGAGCGTGAGCTATTGCTTCATCCCGATATGGCGCTCTCGCGCCGTATAGCTTACGGCAGCAATGAGTTGCAGTGTGCCCAGATTGACAGTTTCATCCGTGAGCGTGTGGATCTGCTGATAGTCAGCCCCAATGAGGCGGAGCAGGTACAACCTGCTGTG
>Ga0247610_10004450_pt1 | contig 15000 bp, 21 predicted proteins | sample 174DNAGHGhighgp2_FD_193483 | JGI IMG/M metagenome (GOLD analysis project Ga0247610, IMG submission 193483) | Sheep rumen microbial communities from Palmerston North, Manawatu-Wanganui, New Zealand - 1742 DNA GHGhigh gp2 | ecosystem: Host-associated > Mammals > Digestive system > Stomach > Rumen... | reverse complement strand
AACTAGATTACAAACTCTTTATGAAAATACATTAGCAGTTAAAGATATTGAGAAGATGAAAGCTATAGAAGAATCTGGTATTCTTATCCCTATTACTAACCAGGGTGTAGTAGATCTTCTTAAACATGATTCTGCTAATATTAAGTCTTTGAAAGAAATGTTTGATTTTGCTTATACTGATATGTATCTTAATGAGGATGGCACTAAGGTTACTCTTAAAGATAATAGTGGATATACCACTGTTGTTAATGTTGAACAGCATATTCACAATGAACTTATGGATTACTGTGTACAACAGAAGAACATTAGAGATAATTATTAATTAAGGAGGTGTATTGGTTATGGCAATGTCCAATGATATGACCAAATTAGTTAATAAGATAGAAAGACGTTTAGGATTATTACTAGTGACTCCTCATTTACCAGAGAGTCTAAATAAAGAATCCTGGGCTGAAACTATAAAGACAGATACAATGGAAACATTCTCCAGATACTTTCCTAGGAAAGTGGAGTTTGTCATAAATGAGCAAACTTGTCACAAAGTAAGAGAAAATAAGAAATTATATTATATAATAAAAGATGAGTATCTCGGTGGAGTAGAGCTCTTAGGAGTAATGGATATTAACTGGGCTGACACTAGTACCGATAATCTCAGCATAGGACAGACTGCTGGATATGGTTATTATATACCTAACTATGGTGGAATTGATTCTACTTATGAAGCATTCATGGGAATGCAGATGTCAGCAGATGTCGCTAGTTTATATAATAACAATTTATTTGTCGAATTTGAATATCCAAACAAAATTAGAATTTGTAGAGCTGGTGGTGTAGATGTAAACCTTAGTTCTTACGTAGTAAATCTATTGGTGAAGCATTCAAATTTAGCTACAATATCTCCAACTAAAATGGAAACTTTCGAAGCATTAGCACAAGCTGATGTTGCAAATTTATTGTTTATGAACTTAAGATACTATGATAACTTAGACACCATATTTGTTAATGTGGATATGAAGCTAAGTGATATTGAACAACAAGCAAACAGACGCCAGGAAATTATCGAAGATATCAAGCAGTCTTATGTTTCAGCTGCAAATGATAATATTCCTTACATTATGACTGTTACAGGATAAAAGACTGCCTCTAATTTAAAGGAGGGTAGCTATAACCAAATGAAAATGAACTCAGTTTCATTGCCTAAAGTGATGGATTATTATATTTCTTTAAAATATAAAGAGTTACTTAATGACAAGTTTCTAAAAGGTGATTGTGAAGTTGTAGATAACAAACTCTATATTGTTATCGATTATAACCCTGACTTATTTGCTTGTTTAAGATTATACTTAGAAAAAACAAAGAAGACCACTATTGGTAACAACATATATGTCTATGAATATGAACTTGATATCAAAGCATTTAAAGGAGATCAAGACTTTATCATATATTTAGAAGATGGTACTCATGTATGTACTTTAGAAGGGTCTTATATAGATGATAAAAATTGTGTATTAATCTTTAAGATGGTTACATAATAAAAAAGAAACCTCTAGGGAAATTCCCTAGAGGTTTAATCTTAATTCAATGAAAATGATATGTAGCTTGATTCATTAATTATCACTTGAAATTAATTCCTTCATCCTGATTCATATCCAATATTTGAAATTATCGGGACAATAATTCATTAATTATTAGTTGAAAATAACTTTCATTTCTGATTCATATCCTCCATTTGAAATTATTGGGATGATAATTCATTAACTATTAGTTGAAATTAACTTCTATTTTTGATTCATATTCCGCCACTGAAATTATTGGGATGTTTAATTTATTTTTCTTTTTGAAATTATTATATATCCTGATGATTTATATTCTTAGATATTTAGATAAGTATCTGAATAGGTTTTCTGTATACTCTTTGATCTGATCTTTGTCCATACTTGATGTTTTCTCACCCCATGCAGTAATAATAGCATTATTCATGGCTCCATCGATAGAATTGAAGTATTCAATGTTTCCGGCCTCCATATCAAATTCAATAGATTTATATAACTCACTATTTATTACTACTCTATTTCCTTTATCAAGATTACTGAAATCATCAAATGCCTCTTGATTGATATACTTCATTGTGAAGTATTCAGTATTATGTTCACCACCAAAGATCTGAAATACTAAATAGTATCCATTATCCCCTAAATCTAATTTTCCCATCTTCCAAAAATCTACCATTTTATAAATCTCCTTTCTTTACAACTAACTTTTCTAATTCTTGTAGTTTTACGAATACATAAAACACTGCTTCTTCTGGTGTAGAAAATAACGTTATCTTATTATTACTATTTATCGCTTTTGGATTATTAAAAAACATATCAAATTGAGTCTCCAATATTGTATAAGTTATAGAATGATCTTTAACGGAATTATCTACAATACCAGATTCAAATGTCTGAAAATCGAATTCTGATAAATCACAATTAGATTTAAAATATATTGGAAAATATGGATACAACTTACTCCAGTTAGATAAGTGTTTATTGTTAGATAGATTATTCCAATGAAATAAGTATATAGTTCCATATTCTCCAATATCTATTTTCTTAACTAGATCAAACTTAAGATTCATAAATATTGCCCTTTCGATTTACAAGGTTCAACGGTTACATTTTTATAGTATATCATTGAAATAATACAGTCTTACAAAAAAAGAAGAGATAGATCATTCTATCTCTTCTTTCTTATTCTCAAGTTCTGTTTTACTCTCAAGTACTGTTCCATCAGGCTTAACCAGAATACGTTTCTCATAAGGGATTGTGAAACTAGGCTGTTCAACTGCTGTAACTTTTTGGATACCCTTATCCCAAGCGTCGTTCTCAGCCTGTATTTCCTCTATTATAGATTTAGTTAACTCTGGATCAATCTTAGCATATATATCACAATATGTAGAATCAAAACTATCATCTACATGTTCTAAATACCAGGGTTTAGACAAGTATTCATTACATCCAAAATAATTCCAGTTATTGCCACCAGTTCTAGTATGTATATATAATACATCTTCTCTTCCACAGTACTTATTATATATTTCATACTGTTTATAAACTTTCCTTTTAGTTTTCTTAATCTCAAATTTAACAGCTTTTCTCAACTTACCATGAATTCTATCCCATCTAGGCTGTCCATTTTTGTAAAGAAACCAACTAGCGTACAATGAACTTCTATCATCATAACACCAGCACTTATATTTAGGATCCCAAGCAAATAAAGCTTCAAGGCTATATTTAGTTTGAGTATATACTATCTTGTCTATTTCTTCTACACTAAGAGGTTTCTCAAATTGCATTAATCTAAGACCTCTCAATCTTTTAATATCTTTAATACCATTAGGTTCCATTATAGGCTCCAGATTACCCATCTGAGCGTAAGCAAATAAATCCATATTATTATCCCCTCTCTATAAATAATTCATTTAACGGTTACAAATATATGATATACAACTCAAATATAGAATCATATCAAGAAAAACATAAGAATAACCACTATATCTTATATAGTGATGTATTGTCTGTAATAAAATATTATTATAGGAGGTGATATATGTACTCCATAGATACGTCTCAATATAGTAAAGTTCAACCGGGTGAATATGATAGCTTTTATGTACATTTAGAAACAAAGAATAAGTCATTTCTAGAGATGCATTATTATCTAAAACAGATAGGCATACATAATAATGCGTTCATGCTTAAGTTATATAATACTAATCTTATAGGAGTAGATCCATATGATCCTAATTTAACACCAGTTCAAAAAGCTGCAGTATTATATGAATGCACTATTAATTGTTGGTACTTTATAAGAGAGGTAGTAAGAATTCCAGTATCAGGTGCTAATAAATCCTTTAGTTTGCATAGAGGAAATTTAGCAATGATATATTTATATCTATTAAATATACACCAGATGGTAGAACTACCTAGACAGTTCTACAAAACGCACAGTGCATTAACATTAATACTATGGACTTATAACTTTGGTACTACTAACTCACAGACTCTGTTCTATCATAAAGATTTCAGCTCATCTAAGTCCCTGTTACGTGATTTAAAAGAAATAAGAGATATATTACCATCTTATTTACAGTTTTCATCTGGAGTAGGTAAAGATGGTAAACGATTAAAAGTTCCTGATACAGTACAAGCAATTCAAAATCCTTTTAATAATAATAAAATTTCTTGTATGGCTTCTGCTAGATCCAAAGAAGCAGCTGATAAAGCTGGTAGAGGTGCTACAGTAGCTGCTATATTGCTCGATGAGTTTTTCTTTGTTAAATATAATCAATATTTATGGGCAGCGTTAGCACCAGCACATTCTAAAGCTGCAGAAAATGCTGAATTATATGGTAAACCTCATTCTATTATTATTACTTCTACACCAGGTGATATGTCAACTGAAGAAGGATTATTTGGTTTTAATATGAGAAACCAAGCTACTCCTTGGAGTGAAAGATATTATGATTCACCAAGACAAGATATTTATAAGATAAGAGATAGTAATGTAAATTCACCATTCTTTTTAATCACTTTCTCATATCAACAATTAGGTGGTGGAGTAGAATACTTTAATAATATCTGTAGACTTATGCTTAGAGATTGGCCTAAGATCCGTAGGGAAGTATTACTTGAATGGTCTACTCTATTAGAGAACTCAGCATTCCAAAAAGAGCAGTTAGATAAAATTAAAGACCTTTGCCATGAACCTATACGTACTATATTCTTTGGTCAATATAATCAATATCAGATGCAAATATTTGAAGAGATAGATTTACGTAATCCTCCAATTATAGGTGTCGATGTATCTGGAGCTTTGTACAATGACTCTTCGGCTATTACTGTTATAGATTCTAAAACTACTAAAGTATGTGCTATAATGAATTGTAACTATATTCCTAGTGATGATTTAGCAGATGTAATATATACATTAGTAACAAAATACTTACCAAATAGTATTGTAAACTGCGAACGCAATGGAGACGTAAGTAAAGAATTTTTACGAAAAGTGGCTTAAATTCTTTATCTGAACCTCTGCTAGTAGAGTAATCTATTAGTATCAACAGGGTTAATTGCTTTGAAGAAGGTTTAAATCAAATTAGATACCTTTGTTTAGCAGCGAAACATTCTATGGAATGGACGTTCAACGATCATCTCTTGACGAGAGAAGTAGAACCTCAAGCTTATGGAGGAAGAAAAATCCTGGCCCTATTAAATTTTTATTTTCCTTTATCACTTTCTTATAAATTATAGGAGGTGATATTTATGAGTAATTTATTAGATACCAAAGTCATGTCTTTCAAATGGGATGGTGAAGTACATTTTCATCCAGATAAAAATGAACTAGAATACAAATTTCGAGGTTTTGGACAAGTTAAAAGAACTCATATGTTTATAAAGATTAACCCAGATACACGAGAAATTGAATATATACAAACATATGCTCCTGCAATTTGTGGTAACACTGTTCAATATCCGATAAATTTAAACTATGAAAATATAATGAAAGATTATGATAAAATGATTGAAACTTTTAATAGGGATGACAAATGATCTGATCATTTCCTGTAATGGGAATGTCTAGAATTGACTAGAGTCTATAGAGTTGCGTCTATAGATAAACATATTGGTTTCGGCGTTTCAGTATTACAACGTTTGTGTAAGACATCTATAAAAAAGAATCTATATTATGAAATAAAAGAGAAAGTTATCGAAGAATCATTTAATGGTGTAAGAGTTGATAGAAAAAAAGCTAAAGTTAAAGTGTATGGTTTAGATTCTACTAAAGAAATTAGAGCTAGATTAATTGAACTTTTACATGAAAGAGTTCAATATCATAAAGATAAATTTATAGCACCATTATTACATCATGAATTAGAAACTCTCGAAGTTGATTCTAAAGGAAAAACTCAAGCCATATATCCTAACCATGACGACCAGGTGTTCTCATATCTTATGGCATTATATGTATGGTATGATGGTAAAGATCTAGCAGAGAACTTTGGTATCATCAAAAATACTTTGAAAACTGATGAAGATATCGAAGAACTTGATGGAGACATTGAGAAAAATGAGAATGTAGAAAGAATTAAATTAGAGAAAATAGAAGATATAGATAACGAGAATGATACAGAAGATGATAAAAAATTAAAACAAATGTTTATCGATTCTGAACGTACTCGAACTGTTAGAACATTTGAAGAAGAACAATATGATTTAGAACAAGCTAGATTTGATCAGTTCTTAAGAATGAATAGAGATGCTAAAGCTGCATACGAAAAGAAATATAATATCCAATCTGTAGAGAATTCTATTACTGGTTTAGATTATATAAAACTACCAGATTCTCTATTTGGAAATGTGTGCTCAGATTATGATATAGACTATGAGCAAGAAGAATTAGAAAGAAGAAATGGTAACCTATTTTCATTATTTGATAAGCTATAAGATGATTAAGAAGTAGGAGAAAACTCCTACTTCTTTTTCTTCAGCATCTTCGACAAAATGACAAATCAAAGATCACATTTATATAAATATTATAGGATGTAAATATCTTTAAAGTGAATAATATACTATATTTTTGTATCTATTAACAATTTAGTTATTATGTAAACGAAAGGAAAAAGTTATGAAAGATTTAATTAGTTTAGTATTGGATTCTGTTTTAATGATATTTTCATTGGGAATATCAAAGTCAACTTGTTTGATTTTAGTTACTATTTTTACAGGTGTATTTTTATTATGCTTAGTTTTGTTTAATGTATCTATTGCTAAATATAATAGTATATGCAATACGGTAATTAATCTTGATTTTAAAGGAGATCTCAAGAAAGATCAGAAAATTAAATTTAGTAATCAAGCATATATACTTAATCTTAAGAGTATATTATCTTTTTATATCATGGCTGCTTCTTTTATCACTATCTGCTTATTAATAGTAACCTTTATATCAAAAATCCTGTAAGGAGAAAATAATGACAAATCGGGAATTTCTTGATTCTTTATCCAATGAACAATTTGCTAACTGGATATTTAATAAATATAAAGTTGTAGAGAAAGATCACGATTCGATATTAGGTGAAAGCATACATTATGAGGGGTTAAATTACACAACAATATCATATATAGATCCATATTTAGGATTTATACGTTGGCTTTATGAAGAAAGAAAAGGGGGTGAATAAAATGTCTGATGATCGTAATGTAGATAACGGTGAAATAAAATGTAAATCACCTTCATTGTCAGCATGTTTATTCGTAATTTTGTTATTGGTCTTGATAATGGGAATAACATCATTTCTTGTTGCTGAAGTTAAGATGCTAACTACACCATTAAATGGTACAGTTACAGAAAATGAAACTCACATAGTGGAATCTCAATATGTGAGTTTTGATATTGTAGAGGTAGGTGATACTTATAATATCTATGTAGACAGAGATACAGAAATTCTCTATATAGAACTTAAAGCAAATGGATATAGTTCAGCATTAACAGCTTTAATGAAAGCAGATGGGACTCCAAAGAAACTTTCAGACTATTAATATACGGCTAACATCTGTATAAATAATGGTTTAAGTCCTTAAATCTTGACGAAGGAGTGTACAGATATGAAAATATTAAGATCTGATTTTAATGAAGTCTCAGCAAAGATATATGATATCTTTAAAGATTATAAAGAAACTGGTTCGGTAGAAGATCATGATACTGGTGCTTTAGTAGATGTACTAAATAAAGTATTTACTGGAAAACAATGTGTTACGGTATTAGTCACAGATAACAATGATAACCTCCCATTTGGGATCAATGTTTCACCTACAATTACTAATGTAGATCTTATGACTATATTAGTTGACACTGAAGAGTTTGATCTGGATCGTTATACTGTAGAGATTGATAGCAAATTGATTAATGAAATTGATGATATTGATATGGTAGCAGCTTATTTGCTAGATACAATTGCTGGTGTATTAGATCCTAGTACTATTACTACACTTAGAGCTATAATTGATCTTACATTAAATGCTACTGGAACAACTATAAATATCAAACAGTCTGCTAATTATGCAGCTATTCTTATTTATGGTATTAAGAATTCCATTCGTAAGATTGTAAATTGTTCCGATAAGTATTTTATTGAGTCAGATGAGTTTGAACTCACAGATCTTTTAGATTCTGTTTCTATTAGGATAGCTTCTATATCATCTTGGAAAGAGATTGAAGCTTCTAATCCTAAGCTATCAGTATTAGCATGGGTTCTTTATGTATATACAGAATTAGATACAGCTTGGAAGGATGCTATTGATACTCTTACAACAGCAAGATCGCTCACAGGATCACAACTTGAGATTGTGGAAATTGATAAGTGTATTAAATCTCTTAGAAGAGCTAGTGCAGAATCGGTAAACGAATCTACAACACTATTACATGAGTTTAAAGGCTTAGGATTATTTAGAACCCTTAAACAAAATGGTCTTAGGGGTATCGAAGATGATCTGTATGAATATAAGATGAGAGTTAAGAATGTTCAAGAACAATCTGAAGCTGTATATATCATGAGATGTATTAACTCAAGACTTTCTATTCTTGAAGATTATCTTTATACAGAACCAAATCTTAAAGAATCTGATAGAGCTAGATGGCAGGGTGTTATAGATGCTTATAGAGCTCTTAGAGTAGAACTTAGTAAAAAGAGATTCTTAGATGCTGATAAAAATTTCAATGCTTTTTTAAACTTTGATTATTCGAAGCTTGATGCATTAGATCGAGAAGATAGTTCAGCTTTAGGATATTAATAATCAATCCCTCTAGGATTATGTCCTAGAGGGATTTAATTGCAATAAAGGAGGAGATATGAGGGATAAGGAAGAACTATTTAACAGTTTAAAATCTATTATGACCAAGAAGGAATTTGAACCTGTAGGTGACAAAATTCATAAATACTTAACCATATATGCAGGCAGCTTTCAGACTTTTTCATTTGTAACTAATCATGGTAGAGTAGAAAGTATAAAATTTTATACTAAAAAGTTATCTGACTCTTATATAGAATTGTCCTTTGACCAATATGGAGATGTAACATCAATACGTCAATTTGCTAATGGTAAGTTAACTACTGAAGAGTTAAACAAGACAATTGATGTAATCCATTTTTATAGAGCAATTATAGATGCAGCTAACCAAAATTGTTGAGTAGGGAAAAAGTACATTGAGTCAAACAAGATAATTGATTTAATCCATGATACGATAAACGAATCATGCCACATAACCAATTCAGACTATGTTATATGAATCAGCAATAGATAAATATATTCAAATAAAGAGAATGAATCAAGTTGTCAAACAATATCAATAGAACAAGAATGAGTTAGTGCGAAGTAATTTTCAGAATGCTCTAAGATGAATCATGAGAGTTAATATATTCATGAATTACGTTTGAATCAATGCTTAAATAATTTCAGAGAGTGCTAAATGAATCAATGCTTAAATAATTTCATAAAGGGCCAAATGAATCAATGTGAAAACAATTTCATCAATGGTAAATGAATTATAATAAGTCTAACTTTTCATGGAAAAGATATGAGTCATGATGATGAAAATTTTCAGAGAATAATAAGCAAATCAATATTATAAAAGAAAAGAAATAGAGTTTTCTATTTCTTTTCTTTTTTGTTCTCTCACATTTATATAATTAATAAGGAGGATAATCCTATGAATATAAGTGTAAATGGACAAGAATATTCAGAATATCTTCAGGAGCAAGAAGAGTTATTGACTGAGTTTAATATTATAGAAGGACTTAAAAACTTTATTAATTCTAAACTTCCTGCAGATATATCTTATTTTGATACTAGAGTATTAGATGAAATGTTTAGAGAGATTGAGAAAAATAATGGTCAATCAGAAGATTATGCTTATGCTTTATCTTCTATTGTTACTAATATAGGTAATGCTGCTAGACAACCTTCATCTTTAGAGAAATGCTATAAGAAGAATATTAGATACAGAAAACAGATTCTTACATATTTCCAAAAATATAAAAATAAATTATCTCCTGTGGGAAAAGCTAAATTAAGACATTCAGTAGAATCTCAGTTTAAGCATTTCGAAATCAATCCTATAAAAATGGCTTTGAATGGAATAGCTTATAATGGTACACCGTTAACTAGAATACCTACAAGAGTACTTAAACTCTCTCCTACTTCTTTAGCTGGAAGTACTGTAAATAGTTTGGTGGATCTTTACACTAGCTGGTTGGCTGTTAAGTATTATGATCTATTAGAAGCTGTTAGAGTATATAAAAAAGCTATGGAATCTGAGTATGATATCGATGATCCTAAATCTGTTTATATTACAGCAGCGTTAAAGAAAGAAGCAAACTACTTCTACGATACCGCTTTTATGGTACTTCAGGACATGTTAAAATTGTATGATCAATTATAAGCATTAAGAGGTAGGTTTCTACCTCTTAATTTTATTTTGAGTTGTATATTATATTTTAGTATTATGGATCTTTATAAATTTATTGTTAGGACCACATAATTATAACAATATCAGAAGGAGGAACATATATAAATGGGGATAGCGCAAGATTTCTTTAATAACTTAGAATTCAATGGATATAATCTTGGAACAGAATTCTCAATGCCAATATACGAGGAATTGGATGATATATTATCTAATGTAGAACTTGAAGATAAAAGAAACAATTGGACTTCATATTCATTCAATGGATTTAATGTACCTAGAGTAACACATATTATCGGTGATACTATAAACAAAGAGTATCTTACTAAGTGGGCTGCCAAGTTGGGCGATAATTACAATAAAGAAATGAGTACCATATTAGATACTGGTTCTTTAACTCATGCTATGATAGAAGATTTTATTAATTATGGAAAGATTTTACCAGAATATGTAGGATTTGATTTTGCAGATCAATTACAAGCTATGAAGGCTTACCATAATTTTAAGAATTTTTGGGCTGATATGAAGAATAAAGGATATGTGATAGAACCTATAGCTACAGAAACCCCATTTAGTACTCCTTGGTATGGTGGAACAATAGACTTTATAGCTAGAATTACATCTCCTACTGGAGAAAGCAAGCTGTTTATATTAGATTTCAAGACCTCTAAAAAGATTAGTTATACATATTTCTTACAACTTATTATGTATGCTAATGCTTATACCTTCTTGAGAGAAAATGCACACCTTATACAGAAACCTATGTTTGAAACAGACTACGGCCCTATTAATGGAATAGGAGTTATTAGAATTGATAAAGAAAAAGACAAGTATGAATATGTATTAGCAGATTTGTTTGTGGACATAGAATTCATTTCTCATTTGCAAGATGCTGCTAGTGGCATGATCTACTGGTATTATAATATGAATAATATAGATACCCAATATAGAATATTTAGAAATAATTATTTAGAAAGAGGTGGTATCAGTGGGATATATAGATGAAGTAATGTCTATAAGTAATGAGATAAACTATGCTAAAAATTATAACAACAAAGGTCTACATAAGATCATTAATAGTATAGTTTATAAAATCAATGTAAAGAAACTTAGAAAAAGTATTGATAGAATTAGAGAAGATGAACTTAGTACTAAGTTGGTATCTGAGTATGCAGATTACTTTTTAGATAAATTTTTTAATTCTAAAAATCATCATATTAAACAGATTCTGAAAGGTCAATATGATGGAGCTGGTTCTATAACTTTTGAGTTAGATATGCCAGATCATTTCTTAGGAATGATTACTATCACTTTTATTAATGAAGAATCTACATTAGCTAATTATGTATATACGATATTTGGTCCTAATAGCTCACTTCATCTTACAGTTACAGAAGACCATGTAAAGAATATATTGATTGGCGAAGAAATGTCTATTACGAATATTGGTAAATCTGGTAATGATAAAATTAACCAGCTTAAGTATATATACGTAACTACAATTACTAAAGATATAAAAGAGTTCTTAAATTCAAACATAGGGATTAAGGAGATAGTAAATGGAAACTAACTATGCTGATAACAATCCACTTATAGGTTTATTTGAAACATTCTATGATCAAATCAGATCTCATAAGAGTTATCTGGATGATTTATCTAAGCAGATTGAAGAAGATAATGAAGAAAAAATAATAAAATCTAAAAAGAAAAAAAGATTCTTTAAATGGTTCAAGAAAGAAGAAATTAAAACATATGAGCTTCCGTATGATTTTGTAGCATCATATAATGAAATTAAAAATTATTTAAATGATATACTATCAAATCCAGCACAGGATTTCTGGACACTTTGGAGAATCTGTCAGTTTATTAGATGGGCTGAAAAAGTTGTTTTGTATAAGAATGAATTAGATCCAGATTACTATAAATCTATATTTGTAGATTCTGCTATAAATGCAGACGAAAGGGAATTTGTATTCGATATTGTTCAAGGAGCTAGAGTATATATTAAAATGGAGCTTGTTCAGAAACCCTACATTAAGATAACAGAGTCTGCTTACAATGAGGTCTTAACTATTATGGTACAGAGATCTTTTGGAAAAAAGATGGAAAACAAGTTTGTAGTTATCAATGGTGAGTCTGATATAGTAGACGATGGAGATTTGTATCTTATTAATCAGATTAACAAACACCTTAACTACGTTATAAGAAATACTGTTAAAACTATCTGTTATGATATGCTCCATGATATAGATTTGAATTTATATGATAAAGAGTTGTTTACTAATGCTCTTGAAGAATTTAGTTATGGATACTATGGTTATATTAATAGATAAAAGAAAGGAAACAAAGAAATGGCAGTTATAGAATTAACCAGTAGTGCAATGAAGAGACATTTAGACCACAGTGAGAGTATGTGCTTTCAGAAAGCTATTCACCCTGGAATTAATAAGGATTTTAGAAGAGAATATGCAAATCTATACCCAGATAATATTAAGCATTTTGAGTTAATGGAGAAGATTAAATGAGTAGAGGACTCTTTATATCTGTTCATATAGCAGATACACATTTTTCAGCGTTCAATCCGAAAGAACAATATGAAATATTAAAACTACAATTCCTCGATAAAATCTATATGATGCCACATATTGATCTTATTTCTGTTAATGGAGATCTATTTGACCACAAGTTAATGGGAAATTCAGACGGTATTTATTTTGCCAGTATGTTTGTGCACAATCTAGTTCAAATTGCACGAGAGAAAAAATGTACTCTGTTATTGCTTCATGGAACATATTCTCACGATGCAGATCAGCTTAAGTTGTTCTATCATTATATGGAAGACAAAACTGTGGATGTAAGAGTAGTAACACAGATACAGTTTGAGCAGATTGGTAATATGAGATTATTATGTATACCAGAGTTATATGGTATAGATGAGTCTGTATATGATTTAGCTTTACACCATTCTGGCTGGTACGACGAATGTATCATGCATGGAACTTTTAAAGGTGCTGTGTATGGTGATACTGTAGGTAATGGTAGACTATTTACTCTTAATGACTTTGATATGTGTAGTGGGTTTATTATAGGTGGACATGTACACAAGCCAGGTTGTTTTGATAAGTATTTCTACTATTGTGGTTGTCCATATAGGTGGAAATTTGGGGAAGAAGAAGATAAAGGATATCTAATAGCAGTCCATGACCTAGATACTAATTATCATGAGATATATTTTGATAAGATATATTCTAGTACTTATATAACTATAGATATCAAAGATATCATTTCAAATGATCCTCAGCAAGTAATAGCTTATATAGATAAACTAAAGAAAGACAAAGGTATAGATTTTCTAAAGATAAAGTTTAGATGTCCTATAGAAGGATCTAATAAAGTAGTTATTAATAACTATTATAGGAATTCTAGAACTACATTTGTAGAATTTATGTCTGTAATGGAAGAACAGAAAGCTTTAAGTGAGTCTAAGATAGAATCAGACGAAGAATATAATTTCATATTAGATGATAAATTATCTGACTTTGAGAAGTTTGTGATGTATGTAAATCTACAAGAGGGATCTGACTTTATAACAGTAGATAGACTAAAAGAAATATTATCGGAGGAAATATAAAATGAAATCAAAAATAGTAATCATATTAATATCAATGATATTCTTACATATTGTAGATGATTATTATTTCCAAGGTGTATTAGCTAAAATGAAACAACGACAATGGTGGAAGGATAATATACCAGATGATAAATTTCAAAAATATAAGTATGATTATATAGTAGCTCTTATAGAACATGCTTTTTCTTGGAGTTTTATGATACACTTTCCTTGGATTGTCTATTCATTGTTAGGTAATCTAAACCAGATTATAATATTAATATCTATAGTCGTCAATACTATTATTCATGCTATTATAGATAATGAAAAGGCTAATAAATATAGTATAAATCTTGTGATAGATCAATCATTTCACTTATTACAGATTCTTATTAGCTGCTTTATCTTATTCGGTTTTTCTAAATAAGAAGATATTTTCGGAGGAAATATAAGAATGGTTCCATTTACATTTGAAGATTCTAAATCAGAAATATTGATTAATGAATTTATGAAAGGAAGAGATTTTCATGAAGTAATGGATATGCTTCCTGTATATGAAGGAGAGGATATAGCTCAAGAATATCTTGATACTATTAATGAGTTCTTAGAGAACCCTATTGAATCTCCTACTGAATTTGTTTCAGAATTAAGAAATGGGTTTGAATATCTATATGGTAAGATGCCTGAAGATATTACAGTAGCTGACTTGGTAGGGTTAACAAGAGATGATATTACTGAGAGAGCTGAAGCATTAGTAGATGATGAGGAGGAGTTAGTAGATGAATAAGGGTGAATGTAAACTCATATTAAATTTCAATCTCTCTGATGAAGAATTAGAAGAGAAAGTTAGAATAGCTGTAGATGATTATATTCAGAAAGTT
>Ga0247610_10004448_pt1 | contig 15001 bp, 12 predicted proteins | sample 174DNAGHGhighgp2_FD_193483 | JGI IMG/M metagenome (GOLD analysis project Ga0247610, IMG submission 193483) | Sheep rumen microbial communities from Palmerston North, Manawatu-Wanganui, New Zealand - 1742 DNA GHGhigh gp2 | ecosystem: Host-associated > Mammals > Digestive system > Stomach > Rumen... | reverse complement strand
CATCTACCTTCTCTGTGTAAAAGACGATGCCATCGCCGACATTGCGCGCCAGCTCCATGCTGTGATATCGCCCAAGGCCGCCATCATTCACACCTCGGGTTCCGTTGCTATGGCCGTACTTGCCCGTACTGGGCATGGCAGCTGCGGAGTGTTATGGCCCATGCAGACCTTCACGAAGGGTCGTAGCATTGACTTTAGTGAAGTACATCTTTTCGTCGAAGCCACAAATGGTGCCGTCCTCTCGATGTTGCGCGAGCTGGCACTGACACTCACCGATGCCGCGCACATTCATCGCCTCACGGGCGACCAACGCCGACGCCTGCACCTCGCTGCCGTCTTCGCCTCGAACTTCGTGAATCATTGCTGCGCTCTCTCAGAAGACATTCTGAAGCCTATGGGCATGGACTTCAGCGTGATGCGTCCGTTGCTAAGTGAGACAGTTGCCAAGCTTGACATCATGTCGCCCGCAGAGGCACAGACAGGACCTGCCGTACGTTGGGACGAGGGTGTCATGGAGAGCCACCGCCAGCTGCTGGCATCGCAGCCACGCACCCGTGCCGTCTATGACCAGCTCTCGATGAGCATACACCTTCTGGCCGTGGGCCACGACGAGTGAGTAAACCTTCGTATTCATACAACATTATAAAGATTATATGATCAACTACGACCTGAAGCGCATACGGGCACTGTTCTTCGACGTTGACGGCGTGCTCAGCGCCGAGACCATCCAGCAAGGCCCTGACGGCGAGCCTCAGCGCACCGTCAACATCAAGGATGGCTATGCCCTGCGCCTGGCGCAGATGTCGGGCCTGCATGTCGCCATCATCAGCGGTGCACGTGTCGAAGCCATCCGTCGGCGCTATGAGTTGCTGGGCATCGACGACGTCTTTCTCTCGTGCGCCGTCAAGACTTCTACATACGACATGCTCAAGCAGCGCTACACCCTCAGCGACGACGAAGTGCTCTACATGGGCGATGACATCCCCGACTACGAGCTCATGCGCATCGTGGGGTGTCCGGTATGTCCCGCCGATGCCGCCCCAGAGATAAAGGACATCTCCATCTACATCAGCCATCAGCGTGGCGGTTACGGCTGCGTGCGCGATGTCGTGGAGCAGGTGCTCAAGGCACAAGGCAAGTGGATGGCCGACAAACATGCCTTCGGGTGGTAAGACCAATAAGCATCATGCAGACAGACTATAAGCTCATTCTGGCCAGCAACTCGCCGCGACGCCGCGAGCTGCTGGCAGGTCTCGGCCTCGACTTTGAGGTACGTGTGCTGCCAGGCATCGACGAGAGCTATCCCGCCGACCTGCGTGGAGGCGACATACCTATGTATATCTCCCGCGCCAAGGCCAACGCGTATCGCACGTCGCTTCATGCCGACGAACTTCTCATTACGGCCGACACCATCGTGTGGCTCGACGGCACGGTGATGGAGAAGCCCGCCACACCGGCACAGGCCGAGGATATGCTGGCAAGGCTCTCCGGACAGACGCATCAGGTGTTCACTGCTGTGTGCCTCACCACTGCTGAGCGACAGGACAGCTTCGTGTGCTCGTCAGATGTTACGTTCGCACGTCTCACGCCTGAGGAGATACACTATTACGTCAGTAACTACAGTCCCATGGACAAGGCCGGAGCCTATGGCATCCAGGAATGGATAGGCTATATCGGTGTGGAGTCCATCAACGGCTCTTTCTACAATGTCATGGGGCTGCCCGTGCAACGGCTGTATCAACGACTGAAAAACAACTTCAACCTACGATGAATAAGTCACTAATATTCACTGCATTGTTCGGCATCACATCACTACTTGCCTTCACGGCCTGCGAGAAGACCGACAACACCAGCATCGTGCCGCAGTTCAGCTCCATCACCTGCCAGCCCGAGAAACCTGCGGCCGGCGACAGCATCACACTCACCGCCCACCAGAGCGTGCGCGGCCATCTCATCAACAGCACCACCTACCGCTGGGCATTCACATACATCGACGGCACGACGTTCAACGACACTACCGTGGTGCGTAACGTCGAGGTGGTGTATGACGCCGTGGATGGCGCCGACCCCCAAGTGGGATTCCGCATCCCTGCCGACACGCCAAGCAACAAGCTCACAGTGAGCCTGACAGCGCTCTACAGCCTGTCGGGACAGACGGCGACGGGGCAAATATTCGGTCAGGCAGCGCGCTCGACATCAATAACATTAGCACAATGAAGCCGCTCAACCTCATAGCAGCGGCAGCCTTGACCGCCGCTGTCTTCCCGGCCCGTGCTGCCGTGGATTTCGACACTCACTTTGCCGACTCGACATTGCGGGTTGATTACATCTTCAGCGGCACAAACCGTACACAGCACATCGCCGTGACACGCCTCTCGAAGACCGACAAATGGTATGGCCGCCGCAACAACCTCGACTCTCTGCTGCTGGCAGGCAACGGACAGCTGACGATGCTCGATGTGCAGACAGGCGACACATTGTTTCGCCACAGCTTCTCAACACTCTTTCAGGAATGGCAGACCACGGAGGAGGCTACACACACTGAGCGAAGCTTCGAGGCGCCTTTCATCCTACCCATGCCACATCGTACGGCCGACATCGTCTGCACGCTCTTCGACACTCACAACCGTGTGACATCGCAGTTGCGGCATCGTGTGGAGCCGACAGACATCCTCATTCACGACCGCAGCCACGAGCCGGCCACACCGTGGAAATACATACGCCGTGGCGGCGACAGCCGCGAATGCATCGATGTGGCAATAGTGGCCGAGGGCTTCGCCGAAGACCAGATGCCCGAATTCATAGCCATGTGCGACAGCAGCATCGCCGCACTCACGGCTCATGAACCCTACGCCTCGCTCATCGACCGCTTCAACTTCGTGGCCGTGATGCCGGTGTCGAGACAGAACGGCATCTCCATACCGCACGACAAGCTGTGGTATGACACCGCACTGGGTGCTCACTACGACACCTTCTACATACCACGTTATCTCACCATTCCAAGTCCTGCACGCCTGTTTGACGTGTGCACCAATATCCCCTTCGAGCATTTTCTCATCCTCGCCAACACAGAGGAATATGGCGGTGGCGGCATCTTCAACAGCTATACCATCGCCAGCGCACGCTCCAAGCGCTCGAAGCTCGAGGTCATCGTACATGAGTTCGGACACAGCTTCGGGGGGCTCGGCGATGAGTATTACTACGACGACCAGTACGAGACCATGTACCCTTCCGACACAGAGCCCTGGGAGCCCAACCTTACGACGCTCGTGGATTTCGGCTTGAAGTGGAGCGACATGCTGGCTCCCGGCACCCCGATACCCACCAAGCCCGATGGCCACGACCTCACGACGAAAGTCGGAGTGTATGAGGGTGGGGGCTACCAGTCGCGCGGAGTATATCGCCCCGCCCAAGACTGCCGCATGAAGGTCAACGAGGTACACGAGTTCTGTCCCGTCTGTCAGAGAGCCATAAGGCGTCTGATTTCATTCTACACACACTAATCCGCATGAGCCATGAACGTAAAAGTGAAAGGTGTGACCCTGGGTAGCATAGCGGCTGCCAGCTATGGCCTCAACCCGCTGTTTGCATTGCCGTTGTATGCCGACGGCATGGCTGCCGACTCCATGCTTTTCTACAGATATGCCTTTGCCATCGTGATGATGTCTGCCATGATGCTCATCAATGGCAAGAGCTTCCGCCTGCGACGGCGGCAGCTGTTGTCGCTGGCGCTGATGGGCATCGTCTTCAGCGCCTCGTCGCTGCTGCTGTTCCTCAGCTATCAGTATATGGATGCCGGCATAGCATCAACAATTCTTTTTGCATATCCCATGCTCGTGGCAATTATCATGTGGCTCGTCTTCGGTGAACACGCCGGGACATTGACATGGATATGTATCGCTATGGCTCTCACCGGCATAGCGCTGCTGTATAGAGGCAAGCCCGATGCGCCGCTTTCAACCGTTGGCATCGTCTTGGTGCTGTTGTCGTCGCTCAGCTATGCCATATACATCGTGGGTGTCAACCGTTCCGTGCTTGCCAAGATGGACTCTACGACGCTGACGTTCTGGGCTCTGGTGTTCGGCCTGACTCTGTATGTGGTGCGCCTCACAAGCATAGACATCGAGTCGGCAAGTTTCAGCTTCGGACTGCAGACACCCAACAACCCATGGCTCTGGGGCAACCTTGTGTGCCTGGCATTGTTCCCGACGATAATATCGCTCGTAACGATGAACCTCAGCATACACTACATAGGCTCGACGTCGGCTGCCATACTCGGAGCATTGGAACCCATCACGGCGCTCGTAATCGGTGTGTGCGTCTTCGGAGAGACGCTGACGCCGCGCATCATCACAGGCATAGTGCTGGTGCTCGCGGCAGTGACGCTCCTCGTGGCAGGCAAGAAACTAATGGGACTTTTCAAGGCAATATAATAGATGATTAGTAATGAGACAATTGCAAAATCATAATGGCTGTTATGTTTAATAGGATAGAGTTATATACATTATATAATATATAAGAACGATGAAGCGAATAATAATTATGACCTTGCTGTCGGTATTGCTGAGTGCCGACATATTCAGTCAAGAGACACACGTCCGCCTCACAAATCTGCCACATGTCTATCTCCAGACATTCAATGGCTATGGCATCACGAGCACGACCAACTACGTTTACGCCCGTATGTGGTATGTTGACGAGACCGACCAAGTGCAGTACTTCGACTCGCTGCAGATACGTGTGCGTGGAAACTCTACAGCCAGTCTTGCCAAGAAGCCGTACAAGCTCAAGTTCAACAGTAAGGTTAAGCTGTTGGGTAAAGGCTATGCCAATACAAAGAAATGGACCATGCTTGCCAACCATGGCGACAAGACGCTGCTACGCAATGCGCTGACGAGCCTCATGGGCGAACGCGCAGGCCTGAAGTTCAACCCGGCAGCTAAGTTCGTTGATGTCACTCTCAACGGCAGCTATATCGGCAACTACCAGATTTCCGACCAGGTTGACGTGCGCCCACACCGTGTGAATATTGCCGAACAAGACTATCCGCTGTCATCGTCAAGCAACACCACCGGCGGCTACCTCATGGAGGCTGACGGATTCCGCGATTTCTCTACCGGCTGGAATGGCTCCGGCCCGACACAGGCCACGGGCTTCTACAGCAGCCAAGGCGTGCCAGTGAGGGTTCATTACCCTGATGAGGAAGAGATTAACGACACACAGCTCAACTACATCCAGAATCAGGTCAATGCCTTCGAGAACCGCCTCTTCAGCAGCAACTTCAAGGATGAGGTGAACGGCTACCGCCCGTATGTGGATTCGCTGTCGCTCGTGAGGTGGTACCTCTGCACGGAGATAAGTGCCAACGTTGACGGATTCTTCAGCGCATATTTCTATAAGGAGAGAGACGACCAGCACTTCTTCTTCGGTCCGTTGTGGGATTATGACATAGCCTATAACAACGACAACCGCGCCCGCGAAGGTACCAACAACACCACGCGCCAGCTCATGGTGCGTACCGGATATGGTAGCGGCTGGGGCAACGGCAACCGCATGTGGGTGGAACGTATGTGGGGAGACCCCTGGTTTGCACGCCTCGTGAACCGCGAGTACAGCAAACTCGTGAAGGATGGAATGGAATACTATCTCTACCACAAAATAGACAGCCTGACAACCCTGCTCAGCAGCTCGCAAAGCCTTAATTACCAGCGCTGGGGCATCAATCAGCGAACACTGAGAGAGGTGGTGTTGTACTCCACCTACGATGAGTATGTCACCGACGTTCGCAACTTCATCAGAAGCCATATCCCCTACCTCACCACCACATTTGCCAGCATGCTGCCCGACGAGCCCACGCCAGAGCCGGGTCCCGACATCAAACAGCCCGATTTCGTCGCTGACCTCGATTACTATTACACCATTCAGAACTTATCGGCATCCACATTCGTCGATGTCAACGCCGACGGGGACTTGCTCTGTGCCAATGCCCGCGATGCAGCGTCGCAGACGCAGCAATGGCGCATCAAGAACCTCTCTAACGGCTACATATATATACGTAACCGCATCACCGGCAAGGCCCTCTGCGACATGAGTGCCGACGGTGCCACGGCAACGACACTCACCGGCGCACAAATCGCCCTGGCACGCCCCGACTCCTCCGACAGCCGTCAGCAGTGGGATCTCGTGCGACAGCCCAACGGCGCCTACAACCTCATAAGCCGTTTCAGCCAGCATGCCGCAAACCTAAGCGGAGGCAACACCGCAAACGGTACGCCCATACTGAGCTACACCAGCGATGAACGCAACTCTGTCTCCGGAAACCGCATGTGGCTTGTCGAGAAGGCAGACCGTGCCATCATCCCAACCGACATCGTCTCCGTGAGTACCGACTATGCCCTCGCCTATTCACAACTCACACACCGTCTGCACTTCGCAGCTGAGGACATGAGTATGCTGACTTTCAAGGCCACCGTCTTCAACCAGAGCGGACATCGCATTGCGACATTTAATGCCGGTGCCGACTTCGACACCTCTGCCCTACCCGCCGGCATCTACATCGTTACATGGCAGCACGACGGACGCATACGCTCTGTCAAATTCGTAAGATAAGTATTCTATCCCAAGCCTTTACACAGCAAGACACGGAGGCACAGAGTTTTTATATTCTCTGGGCCTCCGTGTCTTGCTGTCAGGCTTCGAGCATCACGACTTGGCCGATGCCTGTCATGCCCGTATGGAGGCAAAAACATCCCCTAGGGGAGTTACGTAACTCCCCTAGGGAAGTTAGCTAACTCGCCTAGGCGAGTTACATAACTCCCCTAGGGGATGTAATGGAGTTGTCAAGAGGAGCTATCTCATGCTCTGTGACCGTTGATGCCTATTGTCCAGAGGACGTGACACGAACGTCAAGACATGGACGTGCGTGACGGCGGGAGCGAGTTCAGATGACCTCAATGCCCTGCTCGGCACACAGCTTGAGACTCAGCTCCTTGAGCTTGAACTTTTGAATCTTGCCGGAACCTGTGAGCGGGAATTCCTTGACGAAGAAGACGTACTTCGGCGTCTTATAGCGGGCTATCTTGCCCTTGCAGAAGTCGCGCACATCCTCGGGCTCCATCGTGGCACCCTCGTCGAGAATGATGAAGGCTCCGACTTCTTCGCCGTACTTCTTGGAAGGCACGGCAGCGACCTGCACATCCTTCACACCCGGCATCTTGTAGAGAAATTCCTCTATCTCGCGGGGATATACGTTCTCGCCGCCACGGATTATCATGTCCTTGATGCGTCCGGTGATGCGGTAGAAGCCCTGTTCGTCCTTCACACCGAGGTCGCCGGAATGCAGGAAGCCGTTCTTGTCGATGACCTCGGCAGTGGCTTCGGGGTTCTTGTAGTAGCCCTTCATGACATTGAAGCCGCGGCAGCACATCTCACCCTGAACGCCGACGGGGCACTCCTCGCCGGTCTCGGGGTCGAGCACCTTGACCTCCACGAAGGGATAGTCGCGCCCTACGGTGGTGCAGCGCTGCTCGAAGCTGTCATTGAGGCAGGTCTGCGTCATGCCCGGCGAACTCTCCGTGAGGCCATAGACGGAGGTTATGGTCATGAACATCTTCTCGGACACCTTCTTCATCAGCTCTACGGGACATAGCGACCCGGCCATGATGCCAGTACGCAGACAGCTCATGTCGAACATCGAGAACATCGGATGGTTGAGTTCGGCGATGAACATCGTCGGCACGCCATAGACAGCCGTGCAGCGTTCCTTGTGGATGCTGGCCAGCACGACAAGAGGGTCGAACTTCTCCACCATGACTTCCGTGCATCCGTGTGTCAGGCAGTTCATGGTGGCCAGCACTACGCCGAAACAGTGGAACAAGGGCACACAGACACACAGCTTGTCGTCCTGCGTGAAGCCCATGTTCTCGCCCGTGAAATAGCCGTCGTTGGCGATGTTGAAATGCGTGAGCATGACACCTTTCGGGAAGCCCGTGGTGCCCGAGGTATATTGCATGTTCACCACGTCGTGGCACGACACGTTGCGCTTGGCATCGACGAGGGTCTGGTCGTCGATGTTGCGGCCGAGGAGCAGCAGCTCAGCAGTATTGTACATGCCGCGATACTTCTCCATGCCGATATATACGACATTCTTCATGTAGGGGAAGCGCTCGCTCTTCAGGTGCCCGCGTTCGCACTCACGCAGCTCAGGCAGCATCTTGTAGGTCATATCGACGTAGTCGCACTCCCACGTGCCGTTGGTGATGCACAGGGTGTGCATGTCGGAGTCCTTGCACAGATACTCCAGTTCGGCCTGCTTGTAGTTGGTGTTCACGGTGACGAGCACGGCACCGATCTTTGCCGTGGCATAGAGGAACGTGAGCCAGTCGGGTACGTTCGTGGCCCAGATGCCCACATTAGAGCCCTTGGTGACGCCGATGGCGAGCAGGCCTTTTGCGAGGCTGTCCACCCGCTCGTTGAACTTCGACCAAGTGAAGCGCAGGTCACGGTCGCTATATACTATGTATTCCTTGTCGGGGGTGACGGCGGCCCAATGTTCGAGCCAGTCGCCGAGAGTCCTTTCAGACAGCGAGTAGCCTGCGCTGCCTGTCTCTGCAGGATATGTTCTTTTCTCCATGATAGGGTATGTTATATCTCGTTATGACGTCATCGTGGTGACGGCGTTGTCCTCAGAAAGGAATATATACTACAGCCAGAATCTTAGCGGCCTGTCCATGTGAGCCATGGACATGGTGCTCTACGATGCTGTCATAGAAGATGCTGTCGCCGGCACTGAGGACGTATGTCTCGCGGCCGTAGGCAATCTCCACCTCGCCCTCCATGACGTAGATGAACTCCTCGCCCTCGTGGGCCGAGAGCTTGAAGGTCGTCTCTTCGGTGGGGTGAATGTCGATGACGAAAGGCTCCATGTGGCGTCCTGCCTTCTGCTTTGCCAGGGAATGATAGTCCATGTTGCGGCGCGCATCCGAGGCATCGTTGCTGAAGCTGATGCTGTGGTCGCGCTCACGGTCGGCAGCACGGCACACGGCAGGACCAAGCTCGTCATTGTCGTCGAGGAAGGTGCCCAGCCGTACGCCCAGGGCACGTGCCACCTTGATCAACGGACCCAGAGAGGGGAGGTTGCTGTCGTTCTCGATGCTGGCTATCTGCTCTGCCGAGAGTCCGCTGCGCTCGGCTATCTCTTCGATGGAGATGTTCTTGGTCTGGCGGAAGCGACGTATCTTCGCGCCGACGACGTTGTTGTGGTCTGACATAAGTGATTCGTGAGGTTGAAATGTAGATAAAGGGATGAAAGGTCGCTGATTGTAGGGTGGGGACGTCAGTCTGCCTTGGAGAGGACGTCCCGGAAGTCTTCGCGGCTCGGGGTCAACTGCCCGTCAGCTGAAGATGATGGTCTTATTCTTGTAGGTGAGGATCTTGCGTTCGATGTGCTTCGTCACGGCGCGCGAGAGGACAATCTTCTCCAGGTCGCGGCCTTTGCGCACGAGGCTGTCGGGGGTGTCCTTGTGGCTTATGCGCGCCACGTCCTGCTCGATGATGGGTCCGGCATCCAGCTCTGCGGTGACATAGTGGCTCGTGGCACCGATGATCTTCACGCCGCGGCGCCATGCCTGATGATAGGGCTTGGCACCCACGAATGCCGGCAGGAAAGAGTGGTGAATATTGATGATGTGGTGTGGATACTGGGCTATCATGTCGTCGCTGATGATCTGCATATAGCGCGCCAGCACGATAAATGTGATACGCTCACGCCGGAGAAGCTCCATCTCGGCGGCCTCGACCTCGGCCTTGTTGCTATGATCCTTGTCGATGCTCCACACGTAGAAGGGGATGTCAAACTGCTCGGCCACGAAGCGCAAGTCCTCGTGGTTGCTGATGATGCACGGTATGTCAACAGCCCACTCGCCGGCCTTGTAGCGGGCCAGCAGGTCGTAGAGGCAGTGACTCATGCGACTCACGAAGATGGCCATGCGCGGGCGCTCGTCTGAAAAGTAGAGATTGAACGTCATGGAGTAGCGCTGGGCATAGAGCGTCTGCAGATAGTCCCTGACTTTGTCGCGAGGTATGAGGAATTGTTCGAGTTCCCACTCTATGCGCATGAAGAAAATGCCTTCCTCGTGGTCAACATACTGGTCGAGATAGACGATGTTGCCATGGTTGTCGGTGATAAACTTGGTCAGCTCTGAGATGATGCCCGGCTGGTCGGGGCAGTGCAACAGCAGTATTGCATTAGATGGCATGAGTGTCGTGTTTTAGTTTTGCGGGCGCAAAATTAATAAGAATTGTACGAAATAAATGCTTTTATCACAAAAAAATGCTCCGACAGGCCATTATTTTGCCACATACGGCCTCTATGACACAAACAAGGCCCCTCCGTGAGCCCGCGAAGTAAGCCTATTAGTGCACGTTTTATGTTAAATGCTCTTAAACCGCTTAAACTTTCATGCCACAATGGCATCTATACTAAGGAAATTCTATAACTTTGCACGGAAATATCGAATAATTCATATCACATGACAATGCACAAACACCTCGCACCTATCTTTATGATGGCACTCGCCGTGGCGGCCAACGCTCAGCAGACGTGGACGCTTCAGCAGTGTCTCGACTATGCAGCCGAGCACAACATTCAGCTGCAGAAGAGCCGCATCAGCGAGCAGGAGGCAGCACAGACTCTCGAGCAGAGCAAGGCGGCACTCTTCCCGTCACTGTCGGCATCGGTGAGCCAGTCGCTCGGCTACCGCCCTTTCCAGAAAGCCACTACCATAGTACAGAACGGCATGGCCACGACGTCCAACAAGAAAGTCACCGAGAGCGGCTCCTACGGAGTCAACGCCTCGTGGACGGTGTGGGACGGAGGCGTGAACCGCAAGAACGTCGAAGTCGCAAAGCTGCAAGGCGCTCTGGCAGAGACGCAGACGGCCCAGCAGCTCAACACCATTCAGGAACAGATAGCACAGCTCTACGTGCAAATTCTCTACACCACCGAGAGCACCCACGTCAACGAGCAACTGGCCAAGACAGCCCAGCAGCAACTCGACCGCGGCCGCGAGCGCTACAACGTCGGCGACCTGGCACGTGCCGACGTAGCACAGCTGGAGTCACAACTCGCACAGGCACAGTATGACGTCGTGAGCGCACAGACCCAGGTGGCAGGCTACAAACGTCAGCTCAAGGCATTGCTGCAGCTCGACATCACAAGGGATTTCGACGTGGCCAGCGAAGAACTCAGCGACGACCGCGCCCTCGCTCTGATACCTTCGAAGGAGAGTGTCTATAATGCCGCACTGCAACAGCGCCCGGAGATACGCTCGGCAGAATTGCAGACACAGAGCGCCGCACTGCAACTCGACATAGCGCGTCGCGGGCACCTGCCAACGATAAGCATGAATGCCGGCATCGGCGACAGCCACTATACCGCCAGTGAAGACAACTTCGGCGAGCAGATGAAACGCAACCTCAACGGCTCGGTGGGCGTCAGCGTCAGCGTGCCCATCTTCGACAACCGCCGCACACGCACGGCAATAGAGAAGGCCAAGCTGCAACGCACCACGGCACAGCTCGACCTCCTCGACAAGCAGACGACCCTCGGCTCCAACATCGAGAACCTATGGCTACAGGCAACGAGCGCACAAGAGCGTTTCCGCGCTGCAAAGGTTGCCGTTGAGAGTCAAGAGACTAACTACGAACTCATCAACGAACAGTTTAAGGCCGGCCTGAAGAATATCGTCGATCTGCTACAGGCCCGCGACAAGCTCCTCTCGGCCCAGCAGAGCCGTCTGCAGAGCAAGTACACGGCCATCCTCAACACCCAGTTGCTGCACTTCTACGAGGGCAGCGAGCTGGGGATGTGAGACTCTGACAGGAAAAGCAAATTGCAAAAACACAACACAATAAATCCATACATTTTATGAGACATAACATATTACAATACGTGCTGGCTGTCGGAGCACTCGCCATGACGTCATGCTCGGAGAAACCGCAGACAGAGTATGAAACCACCGTTGTGGAGAAAGGCAACATCTCCACCACCGTCACTGCCACTGGCACCATCGAGCCCGTGACGAGCGTGGAGGTGGGAACCCAGGTCAGCGGCATCGTGTCGAAGATATATGTTGACTACAACAGCATCGTGAAGGCCGGACAGGTCATCGCCGAGCTCGACAAGACCAACCTCACCAGCACCTTAGAGAGCCAGCGTGCCAACCTCACCAGCGCACAGAGCGCGCTGCAATACCAGAAGGCAAACTTCGACCGCCAGAAGACACTCTACGACAAGGGACTCATCTCGGCCAACGACTTCGAGCAGGCGCGCCTCTCATACGTCCAGGCACAGCAGCAGGTCACCACCGCCCGCCAGAGCGTGAAGCGTGCCGAGACCGACCTGGGCTATGCCACCATCACCTCGCCCATCAACGGCGTGGTGCTGTCGAAAGCTGTCGAGGAGGGACAGACGGTGGCAGCATCATTCAGCACCCCTACCCTATTCACTATCGCACAAGACCTCACCGACATGCGCGTCATAGCAGACATCGACGAGGCTGACATCGGCGACGTCAAGGAAGGTCAGCGCGTGACATTCACCGTAGATGCCTTCCCCAACGACATCTTCGAGGGTGCCGTGACACAGGTGCGCCAGCAAGCCACCACGGAAAGCAACGTCGTGACCTACGAAGTCGTCATCTCGGCACCGAATGCCGACCTCAAGCTCATGCCGGGACTCACGGCCAACGTCACTATCTTCACCCTCGAGAAGAACGACGTGCTCACCGTCAGCGCCAAGGCCCTGCGCTTCGCACCCAACGAGGCACTCATTGCCGAAGACGAGACCATAGTGCCCTCCGATTCCAAGAACAAGCTCTGGGTGCGTGAGGGCAAGACCTTCCGCGCAATACCCGTTGAGGTGGGCGTCACCAACGGCACGATGACAGAGGTGGTGAGCGGCATACAGGCGGGCACGGAGGTGCTGGCAGACATGGTGTTCGGCGAACAGGCCGAAGGCGACGCCAGCAGCCAGAACAAGAATCCCTTCATGCCCGGACCGCGCAACAACAGAAACCAGAAGAAGAAGTGATGGAAAGGAAAGTTGTTATCGAACTACGTGACGTCAGACGCGACTTTCAGGTAGGTTCCGAGACGGTGCATGCCCTGCGCGGCGTGTCCTTCAAGATCTACGAGGGCGAGTTCGTCACCATCATGGGCACCTCGGGCTCCGGCAAATCGACCTTGCTCAACCAGCTCGGATGCCTCGACACGCCCACAAGCGGCGAGTACCTGCTCGACGGCATTGCCGTGCGCACCATGCGACGCTCACAGCGGGCACGCCTGCGCAACCGCAAGATTGGCTTTGTGTTCCAGAACTACAATCTCCTGGCAAAGACGACAGCCGTCGAGAACGTCGAGCTGCCACTGATGTATAATAAGGAATATAATGCGCGCGCGAGGCGCGAGGCCGCCATAAAGGCCCTCGAAGCCGTGGGCCTGGCCGACCGTCTTGAGCACAAGAGCAACCAGATGTCGGGCGGACAGATGCAGCGTGTGGCCATAGCCCGTGCGCTGGTGAACAACCCCGCCGTGATCCTTGCCGACGAGGCGACGGGCAACCTCGACACGCGGACATCGTTCGAGGTGCTGGTGCTCTTCCAGAAACTCCATGCCGAGGGGCGCACCATCATCTTCGTGACCCACAACCCCGAGATAGCTCAGTACTCAAGCCGTAACATCGTGCTGCGCGACGGCAAGATCCGCGAGGACGTGGAGAACCATAACATCCTCAGTGCCGCCGAGGCGCTCGCCGCACTGCCGGCGCCACAAGACGATTGACAAAAAACACGTATCTATGTCGTACATCAATCTTTTCAAAATAGCCATCAAGGCCATAATGAGCAACAAGGCACGCTCGTTCCTCTCGATGCTCGGCATCATCATCGGCGTGGGAGCCGTCATAGTGATGATGGCCATCGGCCAAGGCTCAAAGGAGAGCATCCGCAAGGAACTCTCCACCATGGGCACAAACCTCCTCACCATACGCCCCGGAGCCGACATGCGCGGCGGCGTGCGTCTCGACCCCTCGGCCATGCAGACGCTGAAACAGGCAGACTACGAGGCAATACTCTCGGAGGCCAAGTTCGTAAAGGGCGTGTCGCCCGAAGTGACCACGAGCGGACAGGCTGTGTTCGGCTCCAACAACACCACCTCAACATGCTACGGCGAGAGTCCCGACTACCTCTCCATCAAGCTTTGGAACATTGAGGAAGGCACAGGCTTCACCGAAGAGGACGTAAAGAAGTCGGCCAAGGTGTGCATCGTGGGTAAGACGGTAGTCAAGGAGCTGTTTCCCGGCGGACAGGACCCTGTAGGCAAGACGATACGCTTCAAGAGCATACCGTTCCGAATCATCGGCGTGCTCAAGGGCAAGGGCTACAACAACTGGGGCATGGACCAGGACAACGTCATCATAGCCCCCTACACCACGGTGATGAAGCGACTGGCCGCACAGACACACTACAACAGCATCGTGTGCTCTGCCGTCACCGAGGAACTCTCCGACGCTGCCATCGAAGACCTTACGGCCATCCTGCGCCGCACACACAAACTCAAGGAGAGCGACGCTGACAACTTCACCATACGCTCGCAACAGGAGTTCATGGAGACGATGTCATCGACCATGGACACCATAACCATCATCCTCGTCGTGGCAGCGGCATTCTCGCTCCTCGTGGCCGGCATCGGCATCATGAACATCATGCTCGTCAGCGTCACCGAGCGCACCAAGGAGATAGGCCTGCGCATGAGCGTTGGGGCACGAGGGCTCGACATCAGCAACCAGTTCCTCATCGAGAGCATACTCATCAGCCTCACGGGAGGCATTCTCGGAGTGCTCTTCGGCGGACTCCTGACATGGGGCTGCAACGCCATCATAGGCTATCCTGCCGTCATACCGGCATGGAGCGTCATCGTGAGCTTCGCCGTGTGCGTGGCCATT
>Ga0247610_10004447_pt1 | contig 15002 bp, 15 predicted proteins | sample 174DNAGHGhighgp2_FD_193483 | JGI IMG/M metagenome (GOLD analysis project Ga0247610, IMG submission 193483) | Sheep rumen microbial communities from Palmerston North, Manawatu-Wanganui, New Zealand - 1742 DNA GHGhigh gp2 | ecosystem: Host-associated > Mammals > Digestive system > Stomach > Rumen... | reverse complement strand
CCTCGATTTAACGCACGGGTATGCGCATGACCCCCCTATATTTGCAAGGTTTAGAAGGTATGAAGGACAAACAAAAGAGGATCAAAACTGAAAAGAACAGACTAACGAAGATCTACAGAGATTTGCCGGATAAAAAGAAAGCGATAGCTCAGGGACTCATAGAAAGGGCGGCATACATCAGGGTATCGATGCAGGACCTTGAGGAGTTCCTTGATGAGAACGGCTATGTCGAGAAGTTCAAGCAGGGTGCACAGGATCCTTACGACCGCAAGAGACCGCAGGCTGATTTGTATGTGCAGTTTTCAACGCAGTACAACAAGATCATCCAGCAGCTTGACGGAATGCTCCCGAAGGTGAAAGAACAGCCCGTCGTGGAAGAGGATGTATTCGACGACTTCGTGGATAGCCGTGAGGATGTATGATCCGATACTCCGAAGACTACAATCCAATCCTGAGATATTGGGAGCGTATCAAGTCGGGAGAGGAAGTTGTCTCGCATAAGGTGTATGCGACATACAAGCATCTGGTTGATTGTGTGCAGAATCCTGGAGAGTATTTTTACTCACCGAAAAGGGCCAATCATATTATCGAGTTTTTCGAAAACTTCTGTCATCACTCCAAAGGCAAAGAGGGCGGTAAGCTCGTGAGATTGGAACTCTGGGAAAAAGCACTCCTTGCTGCATCCTTTGGATTCATAGACATAAACGGACTCCGGCAATACAGAGAAGTGATGCTGATCGTCGGAAAGAAAAACGGGAAGTCACTGCTGGCTTCCGGCATTGCCCTGTACATGCTCATCGGTGATGGTGAGCCGGGCCCGGAAGTTTTTGCCGTGGCAACAAAAAAAGATCAGTCAAAGATCATCTGGGGTGAGTCCAAGCACATGGTGATGAAATCCCCGGCACTGAGAAAAAAGATCAAGCCGCTTGTTGCAGAGCTGTCATCCGACGCTTTCAATGACGGCTTTTTTAGACCTCTGGCATCTGACAAGGACACGCTGGACGGTCTTAACGTGCACTGCTGTCTCATGGATGAGATTCATCAGTGGAAGGACGGCAAAGCACTGTATGACATCATGGCTGATGGTATAGCCGCAAGAGAGCAGCCACTCATCTTCATTACATCCACAGCCGGTACGATCAGAGAGGATATATACGACCTGAAGTATGACGAAGCCACGAGATTGATAAACGGGTACGAGGATCCAAACGGGTATAAGGACGAACACCGGCTTGCGTTTGTCTATGAGTTGGATAAGCGCTCCGAGTGGACGGATCCGGATTGCTGGAAGAAGGCCAACCCCGGACTTGGCACGATAAAGAATGCAGAGACTCTTGCGGCGAAGGTCGAGAGGGCGAAGCTCAACCCCGCCCTGGTAAAGAACCTCGTATGCAAAGAGTTCAATATCCGCGAGACATCCACAGAGGCGTGGCTGACTTTTGACGAGCTGAACAATACAGCGACCTTTGACCTCAAGGAGCTCCATCCCCGGTACGGCATCGGCGGCGTTGATCTGTCGAGCACGACGGACCTCACGAACGCCACTGTGATATTTCAGGTGCCGGAAGATGAGCACATTTATGTGCTTCAGATGTATTTTCTCCCTGAAGATCTTCTGGAGAAGAAGGTAAAAGAGGACCAGATACCATATGACCTGTGGCATGAACAGGGACTTCTGACATTAACTCCGGGCAACAAGGTTCACTACAGATTCGTGACTGAGTGGTTTCAGCAGGTACAGAACGAGTATGACATTTACATGTTCAAGGTCGGGTATGACTCGTGGAGCGCGACCTATTTTGTCGAGGAGATGAAGAACATCTTCGGTGAGTCTGTCATGGATCCGGTTATCCAGGGAAAGAAAACCTTGTCAGCTCCGATGAAGAGCCTTGGTGCTGACCTTGCGAAGAAGCGGATCGTATACAACAACAACCCGATACTCAAATGGTGCATCACCAACACTGAGGTCGATGTCGATAAAAACGATAATATCCAACCCTGTAAGGGGCGCAGTGCTACAAGGCGAATAGACGGCCTCGCGGGATTGCTGGATGCTTATGTGTGCTATGAGCGCCATCTGGACGAATACAGCACACTTATCTGAGGTATGGACAGATGGGATTTTTTAACAACCTAAAGAAATTGTTTAACAAGAAGACAGATGCCGTGGTGATGAAGATGATCACCGACACAGGCAACGGATATTACGAATGGAACGGTAAGCTGTATCACTCCGATATCGTGAGAGCCTGCATAAAGCCGAAGACAAAGGCGATAGGCAAGATCGTGGCAAAGCACATATTCACGACAGTCAAGCCGGACGGCACCAGAGACATAAAGGTGAACCCGCGAACCTCGATACGGTTCCTGCTGGAAGAGCCTAATGAGTATATGACCGGGCAGGTCTTTCAGGAGAAGATGGCGAACCAGCTATCACTTAATGGCAACGCCTTCGCCCTGATCCTCTATGACTCATACGGCCAGCCAACAGGCCTTTATCCTGTGCCGTGCACATCCGTCGAAGCAAAATATACGCAAGGCGGTGAGCTGTATCTTAAGTTTTACTTGCAGAACGGCAAATATCTTGAAGCTCCATACAAAGAAGTCATCCATCTCCGCGACGACTTCTTTTTTAATGACATTTTTGGAGACAGCCCGCAGGAAGCTCTTGCCAATCTGATGGAGATGGTCGGCACTACCGATCAGGGACTGATGAAGGCGATAAAGAATTCCTCAGTCATCAAATGGCTGTTGAAATTCACTCAGGCGCTCCGGGATGAAGATCTTAAGCAGCGGGCGCAGGACTTCGCGGACAATTACCTGAACATCTCGAACAATTCCATGGGTGTTGCCGCGGTAAACTCCAACGCGGAGGCTACACAGATAAAACCGTATGACTTCGTACCGAACGCGGCACAGATCGACCGCGAGACGGCGCGGATATATGCGTTTTTTAATACAAACGAGAGGATAGTTCATTCGAACTATTCCGAGAATGAATGGGTAAGCTATTACGAGGCTAATGTTTCGCCGGTCGCCATTCAGATGGCAGGCGAATATACACGAAAGCTTTTCTCGCGAAAAGAGAGAGCGTTCGGTAACGCGATAGTGTTCGAGGCATCTTCGCTGACATTCGCGAGCATGACCACGAAACTGAACCTTGTCCAGCTCGTTGACCGTGGCGTGATGACACCTAACGAGATGCGGTCGTACTTTAACCTCGCACCTATCGACTACGGCGATACGGCATTGCTGAGGAAGGATACCGGCACGCTGGCAAACCCTGATGATGGAGGTAGTGTAAATGAAGACGATAGAGATAACGGGAACGATAATCCCGAATGAGGACCAGGCGCTTTATGACTGGTACGGGATTGATGCAACGAGCCCCCGGAAAGTCAAAAGCGCCCTTGCGGAAGCAGGTGGTGAAGAGGTGACGGTGGAGATCAACTCCGGCGGCGGCGACCTCTGGGCAGGCAATGAGATTTCACATGCTCTTGCAACCTACGCAGGCAAGGTCACGGCAGACATCACCGGTATAGCCGCAAGCGCTGCCACAGTGATTGCGTGTGGCGCGGATCATGTCCGCATGTCTCCCGGGGCACAGTACATGATACACAATGTGTCGTCCTTTGCGTTTGGAGATCATAACGAGATGGATAAGGCTTCCGGAATACTCCAGAACGCGGACAAGGCGACCTCGAATGTATACCGGATGAAGACCGGCATGTCAACGAAGAAGCTCCTGGAGCTTATGAACGCTGAGACATGGATGGATGCAGACAAGGCTATCAAGTATGGCTTTGTTGATGAGATCATCGGTGGAGCAGAGCAGGACAATAAAAACCCTGACTCTTTCACACTTATAAATGCAGTTCCTCACTGTGTGATACTCAGTGAAGAGCAAAAAGCTGAAGCTAAAGCGGCGCTGCAGGCCGGAGAGAACGGCAAAGACGAGCGCATCCGGCTGATGCAGAACCAGTTAACCCTATTGAAACTCAAAGGAGGAATAAGTCATGTTTAAGAATTATGACGACTACAAAGCACAGAGAGATGCTCTCCTTGCGCAGGCTCAGGGCTTCGCAGATGAGGGCAAGCAGGAAGATTATGACAAGGCTGTTCAGGCCGTAAATGATCTCGATGCAAAGTACACAGAGTGGGCTCAGAGGCAGTCCGATCTTGCGGCTCTTCAGGGCGCTGCAAAGCCTCCCGTATCGGCAGCGGGCCGTGAGGCTATTGTTGACCGCATCACAGAGCAGGATAACGATCTTGAATATCGCAAGCAGTTCATGAACTATGTTATGAAAGGCACTCCCATCAGAATGAGCAACAATGACGAGACTACCACGACTGATGAGGTTGGAGCTGTTATCCCTCGTACCGTTATCAACAGGATCGTTGAGAAGATCGAGAAGAGCGGCAATATCCTGGCACTCGTAACCCGCACCTTCTACAAGGGCGGTGTTGTAGTGCCTACTTCCAGCGCAAAGCCCACCGCATCATGGGTTGCTGAGCGTGGTGACGTTGACACCCAGGAGAAGACCACAGGTTCCGTTGTATTCGCATACAACAAGCTTAAGGTTAAGGTCGCTGTATCCCTTGAGGTTACTGTTGTGACCCTCGACATCTTCGAGCGCACCATCGTGGAGCAGATCTCTCAGGCAATGGCAAAGGCGCTTGATGCTGCCATTATCAATGGCCGTGGCGCTACTACATACCATGAGCCTAAGGGCATCCTGGCAGAGACTGTTGTTTCCGGTCAGAATGTAGATGTAACTGAGGGCAATGCTTTCACTTATGCGGATCTCATCAACATGGAGGCAGCTCTTCCCGAGGGATATGACGATGCTATCTATGTGATGAACAAGAAGACCTTTATATCTCAGGTACTTGGCATGGTTGACGACAACAAGCAGCCTATCGCAAGGATCGACAGCGGTATCGACGGTAAGCCCTCTTACAACCTGTTCGGCAGACATGTAGAGTTTACCTCTGTACTTCCTGCTTATGTTGGCGGAACTGTAGCAGCTGACACTGTTGTTGCTTTCCTGTTCAGGATGGAGGACTACTTCCTCAACACCAACCTGAACCCTACCATCAAGAGATACACCGATGAGGATACCGACGATGAGGTAACAAAGTGCATCATGCTCGCAGATGGTGCCGTAGTTGACAAGAATAGCCTTGTCACCCTGACAGTAAAAAACTCATAGACCCCAGCGGTGATGAGATCTACTCAGCGACAGAGCTCGGAGCTATGACAGTTGCCGAGATAAAGACTCTAGCCGTTGAGCTGGGTTATATCATCTCTGGGGCTAATAAATCGGCATTGATAGACTCGTTCCTTGCAGAGCAGGCGAAGCAGTTCGAGGAGGTTACACCGGCCGGAACTGAGGATCCTGTTGAGAAAGGATGGTGGGAGTCTGACGGCGCCGGCTCTTTTGAGCTGAGCGAAGACACTACTGTTGATGCGGAGACTACATACTATGAGCGTCTCCAGTAAAGGAGGCGGTCTATGTATAGCGTAGCGATGATTAAGGACTCGATGCGCATTATTAACAATAAACTCGATGAACAGATTGGCAGGGATATAAATTCCTGCCTTTCTGCTCTTACGATGGCAGGGATTGCGGTTAAAGATGCGACAGGCGAGCCGAAGGACGATCCGCTTATTGATAAAGCGGTGGAGTATTATTGCAAAGCCAACGCAGACTATCAGGGCAATAGTGGCAAGTTCATGGATGCCTATGAGAATCTTCGTAATGCGATGCAAGGATGTGGAGATTACAGATCATGAGACTTGAAGAGGTTTTATTGATTACAACAATAGACAGCTCAGCCGATGCAGATGGTTTTGACACACAGCCTGTAGATATTGCGACAGAGATATCAGCGACCGAGATGTCCGTAAAAATCTCCGACAAGATTACCGGTGAGCATGAGGGCTGGCACGTAGATATCAAACTGGCGGTTGATATAGACGACTACGAAACGGCGATCATCGGACCGGGTAGCCCGATCCTGGTTGATTATCCGAATGTGGTTGTTACAAAGCGTATCAGACCGCAGAAACTGATATATAATACTGTCCCTTATCTCATTAAGGATCCTGTGAAGAATTTAAAGACACATCAGTATGAGCTACTGTGTACAGAGGTTGAGTGATGGCTAAATTTCAATGTGAAATCCCTACAGACTTTATGAGTGATTTGCTAGACTCGGATTTTGAAGAGATAGCAAAAGAGGCGCTTGAAGAGTGTACTCCTTTGCTTGAGAAATCCGTAAAGGACAGCGCAAGGTCTGTGATCAAGGATAACACAAGGACAGAGCTGGTGAACTCCTTTAAACCTTGGAAGGGTGGCATCAAATCTATTGATGATGGCTTTATCATGGGAGTTGCGGTTTACGGTAAGCCCTCAAAGGGTGGCAAGCGTAAAAGCGGTACCGGTAAACGCAATCTCACCAACAATGATATTGCATGGTGGCTTGAGCATGGAAACTCACATCAAGCCGCAAAGCCATATCTTGACAGAGCGGCGAAAGCTGTCGAGGCCGCAGTCTTGAAGAAAACACAGGATATTTACAATGAAAAGGTAGGCGCAGAATGAATCTGAATCCCGAGCTTTTAGCTCTTAAAGATATAATCAAATGTCCTGTCAAACAGGATGTATACAAGGGTAAAGAGCAGAGATTTGCGGTGTTTACCTACGAGAACGAGGAGCCGGAACTGGCAGCCGACAATGATGTGGTCATCGAAAAAGCCACTATCCAGTTGAGCTACTACGTACCGGAGAATTATAACTACTTCTCAGACAAGGCCGCCATCAAGAGTTATCTGAGGGGCCTTGATTACTACATCGAATCTATCCAGGTATTTATGGATGAGGAAGATGTAAAAGACACGATACAACTCAGGCGACTGCTGTTCTACATACAGAAGGCAGTCTAAATTCTCACAAGGAGGATAAGATCATGGCATATTTTGGACTTTCAAAACCCATCATAGCCCCTTGGACTGCTGATAACACCTATGCAGCAGGCCAGATTTTCCAGTGTGGCAAGTTGACAGCTACGAACGTGACCCCCAACTCAAAGGAAGGCTCACTCTATGCTGACAATGTGCTCGCTGAGTACGTAAAAGAGTTTACGGATGCAGATATCACTGCAACCATCGACTCGCTCCCTGTCGTAGCTGCTACGATCCTTTTCGGACATACAGCAACCGGTACAGGCTCAAACCCTACAGTTACCCATAAAGCTGGTGACTCTTCTCCCTTCGTTGGTTATGGTTTTGTTGTAGACAAGATCGAGAGCAACGTAAAGAAGTATCAGGCTTGTGTACTGTGCAAGGTTAAGTTTACCGAAGGCGCTCAGGACTACACCACGAAGGGTGATTCGATATCCTTCGGTACTCCTACTCTCTCCGGTAAAGCCGTAGCACAGGAATCTGATGGAGTATGGAAGATTGTATCTCCCAACTTTACCACAGCCGCAGAAGCTTACAACTGGATTCTGACCCAATTTGGCGGTGGCTCTGCTGATCCTGGTACATACACCGAAGTTACTCCCGATGATGATGATAACCCTGCAGCAGAAGGTTGGTACGTAAGAACCGGAGAATCTGGATCATACGTTTACTATCTGACCGGTGACACCACTGTAGTGAATGGCACCGCCTACTATGAAAGGACAGCGGAATAATCTGCCCTCCTATATACTTTTATCCCCTTTACAATGCCGTGGCTTGTGTATCCTCACAGGTCACGGCTTCCTTTTTGTATTCTACGGAGTTTCAGATCATGGAAAAACTCAACACCTTGCAAATCGGCAAGAAGAAATATCCCTATAAATGTGACCTCTATGTGTTAGAGGAATTACAGAATGAGTATCAGAATCTTTTTGAGTATGAGCTAAAGCTCAAAGGCATGAGACCAAAGTTTGATTCTAACGGGAACAGGATATTCAGAGAGGATGGCACCTTTGATTATGAGCGGATCCATTTTGATATCCATGCTATGAACGCAATACTGCCCTTGATGGTCAATGAGGGCATAGAAATAAATGCGGCGGCTCTTGGGAAGGAAGCAGAAACCCTTGCACCGGAGGATATCATCCGCAACATTGAAATACCAATTTATGACCTTTGGTCAATGGTGGTTATCGAATATGACCGGTGTATGTTCGGAAAAAAAAACTCCCAGACAGACCGCAAGTCGAAAGCCCAGACCCGTTAGATTTTGATTATATATACATCATTGGTATGAGGATGGGCTTGACCTTTTCCGAAGTGCGCCATATGTACTTTGGAAAATGGCAAGATTTGTTTGAAGTGTGGAAGCTTCAATACAATTTTGAAACGAATAAGATTGTATACCAGACAGCGAAGGATCTGCAAGTTGCGAGTCTGGATGTATTATAAATTGACAGGTGATTGACATGGCTGGAAAGAATAAAGTCAGCGTATCAATAGCGCTCGAAGGCGAACAACAGTATAGACAGGCAATACAGAATATCAACACTGCCCAGAAGACTTTAAGGTCTGAAATGAAGACTGTTGAACAACAGTTTAAGAGCAGTGCAAACTCTCTTGAGGCATTGACGAGTAAGCAGAATGTATTGCAGAGGCAGTATGATCAGCAGGCTCAAAAGGTCAAGGTCTATGAGCAGGCCCTTGAAGCGGCTACGAATAAAGAAGCCACTGCCGCTGAAAAGGTTGATAAACTCACAAAAGAGTATGAGGAAGAGCAGAAGGCCCTCGACAAGATGAGGCAGACCATGCCTGAGGCTACGGAAGAGATAGCCAAGCAGGAGCAGAAGGTTCAAGAGCTTTCGAATAGATTGGATATAGCCCAGAAGGACTATCTCTCTGCTCAGAACGCTACAAATAAATACCAGACAAGCCTCAATTATGCGAATGTAGAATTGCAAGACCTTGACAATGAGCTCAAGACAAATGATATCTACATGAAGGAGGCTGAAAAGTCAGCAGATAAAACCGCTCACAGTATTGACCAATATGGCAACGAGGTAAAGGAAGCCGAACAGGAGACAATGTCCTTCGGACAGACTGCTCTGGCTGTCTTCGCCGGTCAGGTGCTCCAGCAAGCCCTTGAGAAGCTTGTGAGCGGCATAAAGGAGATAGGTGAACAGTGTATTGAGATGGGCTCACAGTTTGAGACTTCTATGAGCAAGGTTGAGGCTGTCTCCGGTGCTACCGGATCAGATCTTGACGCTCTGACGGAAAAAGCCAAAGAGATGGGCTCGACAACTATGTTCTCCGCTTCCCAGGCGGCTGATGCTATGAACTACATGGCGATGGCAGGCTGGAAGACCGAGGATATGCTGAACGGTATCGAGGGTGTCATGAGTCTGGCGGCGGCATCCGGTGAAGACCTTGCCACCACTTCAGACATTGTGACCGATGCTCTGACAGCGTTCGGGCTTACGGCACAGGATGCAGGACACTTTGCAGATGTCCTTGCGGCGGCTTCGAGTAATGCAAATACAAATGTCTCCATGATGGGTGAGACATTCAAGTATTGCGCTCCTGTTGCCGGCGCTTTGGGATTTTCTGTAGAGGACACAGCCGAAGCCATAGGCTTGATGGCGAATGCTGGCATCAAAAGCTCACAGGCTGGTACATCACTCCGCAGAATCATGCAGGAGTTGAATGGCGAGGTCAAGATTCACAGCAAAACCATGGGTGATGTGGTTATTCAGACCACAGAGGCTGATGGATCCATGAGAGAGCTGTCAGACATACTTGCTGATTGTCGTGTAGCTTTCAGTAGTCTGTCAGAATCCGAGAAAGCCTCTGCCGCATCTGCTATTGTTGGTAAGAATGCGATGTCAGGCTTCCTCGCTCTGATGAATGCTGCTCCATCTGATGTGGAGAAGCTTTCATCTGCTCTGGATAATTGCAACGGTGTAGCTAAAGAGATGGCGGACACCATGCAGGACAATCTGCAGGGTAAAATCACCATTCTGAAGAGTGCTCTGGAAGGTCTGGCAATCTCCACCTATGATGCCTTTGACGATTCTCTCAAAGAGGGTGTTGAGGGTGCCACAGAGGCTATCGGACAGCTTAACGATGCTATTGTCAATGGTGACCTTGGTGTGTCCCTTGACAGGCTCGGAGAATCTGCCAGCAGGCTCATCACGGATGTAGTTGATGACCTTGTTGACCATATGCCCCAGATTGTCAATGGACTTACTGAGCTGATAGACAATGCAGATGAAATCGGTTCGGTCCTTGTCACTCTGATAGAGGCATGGGGCACATATAAGATAGCCACAGAGGGCGCACAGGCGGCGCAAGCACTGCTCAATGCGGAACTTGCTGTCAATCCTGTGGTTGCCATAGCTGAAGCCGTTTTGATAGCCGGCAATGCGATGGTAGCATATGCCAGGAACGTAGCAAAGGCAGGAGAGGAACAGCTAAAACTTAACAAGCAGACCACTCCGCTGATCGCAGAGACACGTAAGCTCACAGCCTCTGTCAATGAATCCAAACAGGCATACGAACAGAGTATATCTGATCTTGATGCTCAGGGTGCGGCCTGTGATAGGCTTGTTGATGAGCTTATCAGCCTCAATACACAGTATCAGGACTCCAGCGCTCCTGGATTCTCCGAAGCAATAGCACAGCAGACATCTATTGTAAGCGAATTGAACGCCGCTTATCCTGGTCTGAATCTGTCAATAAATGAACATACCGGTGCGCTTAACATGAGCACCGATGCGATAAAGGCAAATATCGAGGCTATGCAGTCTCAGGCTTATGCAGAGGCCGCACAAGAGCGACTGACAGAGATTGCCAAGCAGAAGCTTGACCTTGATATACAAAGAGAGAAGCTCCTTCCGGATCTGACAGAAAAAGAGGCGGCTTTTGCTGAGGCAAAAGTACAATTTGCTGATGAAGAGGAACGGCTGGCAGAGATACAGAGTACATGGAATGGAGACCTTGAAGCAAGTACAGAGGCAACTCTTATTGCAAGAGATGCATTCCTTGAAGCTGGTCATGCTGTAGCGGAGACAAAAGGCGAGATCAGTGCACTCGATGCCGCCACAGCGGACCTATCCGAAGAAGAACAGATTCTCACGCAGAAGATTGCGGAAAACGCAGCGGCAACTACTGCAAGTGGTGATGCTGCAGCAGGCGCTACGAGCGGATTTGAACAGCTCAAGATGTCAGAGGATGAGCTGGAGGATTTTGTTGAGGCTGTCAACAGCTCTATTGAGAGTCAGATAAGCCTTTTTGACCAGTTTAATGAAGGTACAAAGGTTACTGCTCAGGAACTTCAGAGCAACCTCGAGAGCCAGATTGAGGGATTGACTGAATGGGAAAACAATTTCTCCGCTCTTGCTGATCAGATCGGCGGACAGGGCGATGCACTCCTTGAGCAGTTAGCGCAGATGGGACCGCAGGGCAACGGATATATCAAAGCTCTGTTGAATATGGATGATCTGACCGGATATGTGGCGCAGTATAACGAGGCTTTGCAGTTAAAGGCAGATGCAACGGCTGATATCGTCAATACTTACCTTGATGCCGGTACAAATGCCGGTGAATCATTTGTTCAGGGTATAGTTGAAGGCCATGAAGCGAAAGCTAATGAAGTAGTCACCGCTGCAGAGACCACTGTGGAAGATGCGCAGGAGGCAACCACTAACAAAGCGAAGGACTTTACAAAGACCGGTGAGACGGCTATGGACTCCACAAAGCAGGGCATAGAGAGCAAGGCTCCCGATGTCAATGCGGCTATTCAGAAGGTCGGAGAAGAGGCTGTCCGAACCGCTGATAATGCGATGGGTAAAAAGCAGTTTGAGCCTATCGGAAAAAATATCACAGCGGGTATTGTCGAGGGTATCAAGTCCGGACAGGGTGAGATATTAGCGACTATCAAGCTGATGGCTGCAGAAGCAGTTAAGGCGGCAAAGACGGAGCTGGAGATCAAGAGCCCTTCAAAGAAATTTGAAGAGATTGGCGCATATAGCTCCGAAGGTTATCTTATAGGATTTAATTCTCACTCGCAAGAGATACTTGACGCTGTCAGCAATACGATGGCAGAAACAGCAAATGCCGCTTATGCTCCTGTGACGACTCCTTCCGGTATGGATTCTGCATCAATGGCGGATGTAATCAGCAGATCCATAGAAAAAGGTCTCTCTGAGTTTGTTCTGAATGTCAATGCAAATGTCAAAGAGGATGCGCTGGTGGCTGTGACAGTAGAAGCAAATAAAAATCATCGTATAAGAACAGGCGGTGGATTGTATGAATGATTATTTGATTATGATTGAGGGAGTACCGCTTCCAATAAGTTTGATGGACAGGACTTCATGGAGGTGTACTCCCTACAAGCGAAAAATATTAGCACAGCACGATGATATAGACGGTGTGGGGCATGTGTATGAATCTATGCACTACAGGACTGAGATACAGTTCACCATCCGAGAGCACTCGCAGGCAGAACACGCACTTGTCGTTCAGTATCTGCAGAAACTCTCCAAGGTGACGGTCATTTACTGGAACGACCTGGATAATGAATATCGTTCTGGCCTGTTTAGGATAGACGATCCTGTTTTTGCACACAAGAAGACCTTCAACAATACCATCTGGTACGAAGCGACCTCAATCAAATTGACGGAGTATTGATAAATGTTAGCATTATCAGCCGGAACAATAGAAGAATACCTTAAGGACGATCACATCGGCGGTCTGTACGTACAGTTTGACGTTGCTGATGGCGGTTACAAGCTTGGCAACACGGATATAGTCAGCGAGAGCCTTGAACTTGAAGAGAGCCTCATGAGTGGCGATGCCTTCAAGCTGAACACGGCGAACGCATCTGCCATCAAGTTTGATGTGTTCAAGTCCTCGCCGATCGGGAACATGGATATAGTCGGCAAATGGTTCACCGCTTATCACTACGTCAGAACTGCGCAGGATGACCCTGTGTTCGTTCATGCGAATAGTTTGTTCGGTGGTGACAGGCTGTCGAACAATGCCGAGAGGTTAAAGCCGTATGTGGAGCAGGCCATCAACCAGCTTGAGAACCAAGACCTCGAGAGATATTACGGACATGGTCCGAAGGTGTTCAGTTATAACTACGAATGGGAGACCTACGTCAACAAAGGCAGGAAATGGGATCCTGAAGCGCAAGAGTATTATATCATCTGGGAAAAGCAGATAAGACAGCGGACCGGGACTTATACATACATCACACCCAACACGATGATAGATGGCGGTCAGCTGTATTTCAAAATCAATGAGCACAGGAATTATCTTTGGGGCAATGTCGATGTGGATATAACCGCATCTATTGACTCACGGACAAATCAAGTTGTTGCGGTCCTGCCTCCGACTTATCAGAATCAGCAGATAAGTATTGTCACTCCTGTTACTTACAAAGCATCGTACAGTCCTTCTTACAATTTTAAGCCTGTGAATAAACCAGGTCGCTACGTGCTTGACCTGAATCTGATTATCCTGAACACAGACACAGAGCCCTACGATGATGAATCCTACAGGCTGACGATCAGACAATACAATTCCAACGCTTCTGTCATCAGCGGAGCAGAGTCGGTTGTTCTGACGATTCCCGAAGGTGGAAGCCTTCAGACACAGACACTCATCAACATGGATGCCAACTGTGCAAGCCTGAAAGCGACTATCTCCGGCAAGAACGGATCAGTTGATGCTTCGGACGTTGAATCCGATGGAGAGCATTTTGACACCACATGTAATATCTACCCTGTAGAGCTTCTCCCCTTGGGTGTGTTCAAGGTCGAATCGTGTCCTGTAGTGGTCGATAAAAATAACACTCGTACCGTTAAGGCTTATGACAAGCTTTATAGCAAGGCTCTGGATGAAAAAATAGATATCTTGAGCTCTTCCGTCAGCTCTATCGGTGACGTGCTTGATACATACGTCACGCCGGCGACAGATATACAGTTCGGTGGTGAGAAGTACACCATCAGCAGAGACGTGACATTTGTCAACAGTTTCGATGATGTGACCTATACAGCGGCATTCCCCGGAGGGACGTTGACGGAGACGGTCGTTATCTCGACAGGCCGGTTCAGCATCGAAAACTATAGTAGCGGTCTGTCATATGAGTTTGTAAAGAAGACTTTCGAGGATGCTTCATTTTCGACAAGGATTATTTACGACCTTGAGGAAAAATACGGCATCCGGCAGTTGGTATCGATGTGGAATGCCGATGGAAGCAATAACCCTCAGTTTAATCATGACTGGTATACGGCTTATGCAGCCATCAGAAATGCCATAGCGAGCACAAACTTCTCAGAGCCTTCTGCTATCGATTCAAATGGTCGGTTTACGATCTCGATAGTAAAGAGCGTGACCATCACGACCACGACGGAAGGATCGTCACGCAAGGAAGTAGTGGCGAGGAAGGGAACGTCAGCCGGTGGCACAATAAATATGGCTGACCCGATAGTTCCTTTGGTCACGGACTTGAACTACCAGCCGAGAGATCGCAAGTATATAGATGAGGGCCTGTTCTATATCAATACCGGCAAGCCAGAGCCCGAGATCGTGGCAGAAGGTGGTTCGCTGAAGAAGGGCGGAACGAGATTCTATTATCATCTGATAGCGAATCCTGCAACGTCAATCTTTTCGAGTCAGCAGAGCTTCACTTTTCAAGGTACATGGGATCAGCCTGTTACGGTGGCCTATGCAGTTGCCAAGTATAAGATATGCGTTGCGATTGATGACCAAAGCGTATATTGGCAATTCCCGGCAGGCGACTACATGGAGATGAAGGTCAAGGACTATCCGAAGGGCATAGCCGACAGAGTCATCGCAGAGATACGGCAGGCATTGTTCAAGGGTAATATTCTGGACGGGCAAGGGAATGTTTACAACAGTTCAGACTCTTCTGTCCTGAGCAACCTCGAGAACTTCATCAAGAGCAACTGCTCGGCAAGCGACATAAGGATAAACGGCGGAGACGGACAGCCCTTCCCGAACTCGACAG
>Ga0247610_10004446_pt1 | contig 15003 bp, 12 predicted proteins | sample 174DNAGHGhighgp2_FD_193483 | JGI IMG/M metagenome (GOLD analysis project Ga0247610, IMG submission 193483) | Sheep rumen microbial communities from Palmerston North, Manawatu-Wanganui, New Zealand - 1742 DNA GHGhigh gp2 | ecosystem: Host-associated > Mammals > Digestive system > Stomach > Rumen... | reverse complement strand
ATCCATGCTCTCCAGAATGAGGGTCGCGGCCCCCTCCCCCATCACAAAACCGTCGCGGTCCTTGTCGAAAGGACGGCTGGCCTGCTCGGGGGCATCATTGCGGGTCGAGAGGGCACGCATGGCGTTGAAACCGCCGATGCCCAGCTCGTTGATGGCGGACTCTGTACCGCCGGTGATCACCATATCGGACTTGCCAAGCGCGATGGCATAGCAGGCATCGCCAATGGCGTTGGCCGACGACGCACACGCGGAGGTGGTGATGTAGTTCGGTCCGGTGAAACCGTATTTCAGCGCGATGCTGCCGGAAACCGTGTTGCCGAGCACGCGCAAGAGATGGTAAGGGCTGAAGCGGGGCGTGCGATCCTGCAACATGTACTGCTGTACAGCCTCCTCAGAGGAGGTCAAACCGCCGATACCCGTGCCGAAAACCACACCGACACGACTCTTGTCCAACTTTTCCAAATCCACCCGCGCATCCTTCAGCGCCTCCGCAGTGGTAACCAACGCGTACTGCGCACTCCGGTCGAGCTTCGACAGCTCCTTGGGGGTGAAATGCGCCGCCGGGTCATAGCCCTTCAGCTCACAGGCGAACTTGGTCTTGAACTTTTCAGTATTGAAATAAGTAATATGGCTGGCACCTGAACGGCCCTTCACAAGGCCATCCCAGTACTCAGCCACATTACTACCAATCGGCGTCAAAGCGCCAATTCCTGTTACAACAACGCGTTTGAGGGTCATCACAAACGTATCTTGTAAACTAAATTATTTTACTTGGACGCAAGAAGATTTTCAATATAGGCGACTGCATCTCCTACAGTGGCAATTTTTTCTGCATCTTCTTCAGGAAATTTAATGCCAAATGCATTCTCAAATTCCATGATCAATTCGACCGTATCCAATGAATCAGCTCCCAGATCGTTGGTGAAACTCTTTTCGGGAGTGACATCAGCCACATCGACACTCAGTTTGTCTGCAATGATGGACTGGACTTTTTGTAAAATTTCTGACATAGCATTTGATTTTTAAATAGGCGGCAAAAATACATTTTTTTTGATATGGAGGACAACAAAAATCAACCAAGGTTTCAACACGGTTATGAACACTCCCGACGAAGGTCCGGCCGAAGCGATTTTGCGGCACTTCAGACAAAATCTTCCCAAAAGTATCCCGAACAAATGCCTCCAAGCAGACCGTTTCCGCATCCAAAGGAGGGAATCAAGAGTTTTATTTTAAAATTATTTTTTTGATATTCAGACAATTACAAAATATTCTAAAAAAAATTGCGACAGAGGTACTGCGGTATCAAAAAAATACTATCTTTGCCACCGCAAAACGATGAGACGTTCATTGAATTTATGCCGATATAGCTCAGTTGGTAGAGCAGCTGATTTGTAATCAGCCGGTCGTTGGTTCAAGTCCGACTATCGGCTCCAGGCATAAACGAAACAATATGGGAGAGTTCCAGAGCGGTCAAATGGGACAGACTGTAAATCTGCTGGCTAAGCCTTCGGAGGTTCGAATCCTTCCTCTCCCACTTGTTTTTTTTTATGCGGAAGTAGCTCATCCGGTAGAGCGACAGCCTTCCAAGCTGTAGGTGGCGGGTTCGAGTCCCGTTTTCCGCTCACAGAATGATTTTTTCGTAACATTTAGATGATTTTTTAGGCAACAAGACATTATGTTTTGTTGCTTTTTTTGTATCTGTACCTGCGTAGAAAAAAAACGAAGGACACGGCTCAACCATGTCCTTCGTAAATCAATGTAATTGTATATATATTATATTACTGCTCCACCAGCTGCTTCACCGCACGCTCAAGGTCGGCGCCGCGCAGGTCACGTTGCACGATACGACCCTCCTTGTCCAACAGGAACGTGGAAGGGATGGAACGCACGCCGTAGATGGCCGCAGCCTGCGACTGCCACTGCTTGAGGTCGCTGACATGGTTAGGCCACACCAGCTTGTCCGCTTCGATGGCACGCTTCCAAGAAGCGGCATCACGATCCAAAGAGACACTGAAAATCTCAAAGCCCTTGTCGTGGTAGAGACTGTAGATACGGGTCACGTTGGGGTTCTCACGACGGCAGGGTCCGCACCAAGAGGCCCAGAAGTCCAACAGGACCACCTTGCCACGCAGGTCGGAGAGCTTGCGCATCTTGCCGTCGGGATCCGGAAACTCCAACTCCGGAGCGATGGCGCCAATCGCCACCTTCGCAGCCGGTGAGTTCATGTAGTTCCAACGATCCTGCACAATCGGATGATCGGGATAGATGTCGTGCAGCGCCTTGATCACCTCGCTGTGGAGGGCGGCATTTTGCTCACGCGGGAACATATCCAGGAACATCAAAACCGCCAGATCATTCTTGCCCTCGCGAATGCCGTCTTTCAGCTTCGCCGTGATATAGGCATCAATCTCATTATAAGCTTTTTGATATTGTCCAACCACCTGGCTGACCTTCTCCTGGGATTGGGAAACCAGCGTGTTGGCCAATGCCTTGTCATTCTTCATCAAATCCTCGTAAACCTTCTTTTGCACCACGATCAGCGGCAACTTCGGATAGAGTTCCGTCAAGACGCGGTTCGTCCACTTCGACTGATTACCTTTCTTGTCCCACAAATTGTTGTAAGCTAGACTGTCACGCTCGGCCAAAAGCTGTTTTGCCAACGGAATGATAGAGCCTAACGACTGCTCGGCGATCTCATGTCTTTGCTTCAGCGCCGACTGATACTGGTCAAAGGAGACATAAAAGGCCTTCTCGCCATCCATACGCTTGGCAGAGAAAGCGTAATATTTATCGACATTCTCCAGATAATTGGCGAACGGAGTGTAGTTGATTTCCAGCTTCTTGAGCATCCGGTTGGCCGCATCGGCACACTCGAACATCTCGCTATTCTTGATCTTTCCACCGGACATCGAACGGGTGAAGGTGCTGTAGAGGGTGTCCATATTGTCATAGGCATCCAACAGATAGTTGTCCACATCGTCGTTAGTCTGGCGATAGAGGTTGAATTTCTGGGCAAAATCGCCCCAGTATATCTTGGCAGGATCCTTTTGCAGCGCTTCGTTGATGCTGTCCACCGCCGTTTTGCGGGAATTGGCGAGATGGGCCATGTTTTTCACATAGCTCATCGACGGGGAGCCGCTGACAGAGACCGGCTCCTGCAGTGCTTCTGCATCAAGGGTCATCGAAAGCGTCTCGCCGGGGGTGATCACCAGCAACATGGAAGAGCCGTTGCCGAAATCGAGCTTGTAGATATCTTTCGGCAGCGAGACCTGCATGGTGAACTGGTCGTTTTTGATATCCGTAGAAGCATAGTTCTTCTGGGAACTGCCGTATGCGGAAATCAAATCCACCTTCTGGAAATGGTTGTTCAACAGCGAAACCTGCAATTTCGTGGGAGCTTGTGCCAACAGCACGTTAACCAGCAGGCCCACAAACAGTAACATCAAAGAGAATCTTTTCATAATCTAAAATAATTGGGGTGCAAAAATACAAAAGTTTGCCGAATGAACGGCATCCTACAAAAAAAGTTCGTACTTTTGCGGCCTGAAAAAAAACATAGAATGAGTAATATAATCGACCATCTGAATGAGCATTTCCCGGCAGCGTTTGACGAGTCGCAGAAAGCACAAGCCAAGACGCTGTTTTTCAAAAAGTTATCTTTGTTTGCACACGAGTTTTACCATGGCAAGATGCAGACGTTGCCGAAGGTTCCCATCGAGAGTTTGAACTGGTTCAACGCCTGGTACACCCCTGGCGTTTCGGCGGTTTCAACGACCATCCGTGATGACAACAACCGCTCGTTCCGGCTCAGCAACCGCGCCAACCTCGTGGCTGTGGTCAGCGACAGCACCCGCGTGCTCGGCGACGGCGACTGCACCCCTCCCGGAGGACTCGGCGTAATGGAGGGCAAAGCACTGCTGATGAAGTATTTGGGAGGCATTGACGCCACTGCGCTCTGCATTGACAGTCGCGACGAGGACGGCGTGCACCAAGCCGACAAGATCATCGACTTCGTGAAGATGGTACAGCCCAGTTTCGGGGCCGTGAACCTCGAAGACATCTCGCAGCCCAACTGCTTCCGCGTCTTGGACGTACTGCGCGAAGAATGCGACATCCCCGTCTGGCACGACGACGCACAAGGCACCGCCTGCGTGACGCTCGCGGGCGTGCTCAACGCCCTCAAGATTGTAGGAAAACGCCTTGAGAACGTGAAGATTGTGCTTTACGGTGCAGGGGCTGCCAACAGCAGCATTGCCCGCCTGATGATCCAAGACGGTGCGAAGCCCGAGAACATCATCATGTTCGACAAGGACGGCACGTTGCACCGCAACCGCTTTGATTACGAGAAAGATACGCGGTTTTACCCGCAATGGCGACTCTGCCAAATCACCAACCCGCAGTGCGTCACCACCCCTGAGGAGGCCTTCAAGGGCGCGGATGTGCTGGTGGCCCTCTCCCACCCCGGTCCCGACACCATCAAGCCGGAGTGGATTTCGCTGATGGCGGAGCAGGCCATCGTCTTCGCCTGCGCCAACCCCGTGCCGGAAATTTATCCGCACGCCGCCAAGGCCGCCGGAGCGTACATCGTGGCCACCGGGCGCGGCGACTTCCCCAACCAAGTCAACAACTCCGTATGCTTCCCCTCCATCCTCAAAGGCACCCTGCTCGTCTCCTCCCGCAAAATCACGGACGAGATGGCTGTCTGCGCCGCGCACGCCATCGCCGACTTCGCCGAACGGCAGGGCATCTCCCCAGACCGCATCATGCCCACGATGATGGACAGCGACCTCTTCCCCACTGTGGCCGCCGCCGTGGGCGAGTGCGCCGTCAACACCGGCATCGCCCGCCATCCCCTCGACCGCACCACCCTCTACAACCTCGCCAAACACGACATCGACGAGACCCACCGCATCATGGATCTCTTTGACAAAGAAGGGGTTATCGAGCGTTTCCCCGAGTCGGAGGTAAAGAGGGTTCTCGATGAAGTAGTGGCGATGATGCGATGAAAAACGATGAAAAACGATGAAAAACGATGAAAAACGATGAAAAAACGATGAATGTAGAGACGCAATGTATTGCGTCTCTACCTGAAACTTGAAGCTTGAAACCACATATTATGGAAAAAGAACGCAGTATTGACAGATTGGCCCGATACATCATCATCTTGAGCGCTTTGGCCATTGGTGCCGCTTTATGTTACTTCTTCGGTAACGTGCTGGTCTATATCCTCGTGGCCTTTGTGGTCTCCTTGATTGGACAGCCCATCGTGCACCTTCTCCGCAAAATAAAAATCAAGGGGAAGTCGGCTCCGGACACGGTGTTGGCAGCCATCACCCTAGTCATCATCTTCGGAGTATTGATTCTCCTAATCTGGCAGATTATTCCTGTGGTCGTGAACATCATTGGGGAAGCCGCCAACATGAACGCCCAAGAGACTATGGACAGTCACACCATCATCAATCAGGTCAATGACTGGATCATCAAAACCCTCCCGTGGGTGGGCGAAGACTTCGACGGGGTTGCGCTGCTGATGGACAGACTCTCCGATATTCTTGATATATCGAACGTTACGGGTGTCCTCGGCTCAGTGGCCTCCGCTGTGGCTGGCCTCGTCGTGGGAATCTTTGCCGTCATCTTCATCTCCATCTTCTTCATCAAGGACGAAAAGCTCTTCGGCCGCATCGTTGGGGCGCTGGTCCCTGACAGCATCGAACCGCGTGTAGAGAAGACCATCTTAGACATTGAACGGCTGCTCTCCCGCTACTTCGTGGGGTTGATCATCGAAGTCTTCGGAGTCCTGCTGCTCGACCTGCTCGGACTCTGGCTCATCGCCCGTGTCGATTTCAACTACGCGCTCGGTATCGCCTTCATCGCCGGTCTGCTGAACATCATTCCCTACGTGGGTCCGCTGCTTGGCGAGGTCATCGGCGTCGTGCTCTGTGTCATCCTGAAATACGGTGCCGGCATCGGATTGGGCGTGAACATCTGGATTTTCGCCCTGATTGTCCTCGCCGTCATGTTGGCCACACAGTTCGTCGATGCCTTCATCTACCAACCGCTCATCTACTCCACGAGCATCAAGGCTAACCCGCTGGAAATCTTCGTGGTCATCATGCTCGCCGGCCACCTCGGCGGTGCCATCGGAATGCTCATCGCCATCCCCACCTACACGGTCATCCGCGTCATCGCCAGCCGCTTCTTCTACGACTTCAAGCCTGTGAGACGGCTGATTCCAGATGTGGAAGAGGAGGATACGGACAAGTTCATTCAGACGATGAAGGACGATGAAGGACGATGAAGGACGATGAAGGACGATGAAGAACGATGAAGGATACGATGAAAAACGATGAAAAACGATGAAAAAACGATGAAATGAGACCGTAGAGACGTGCCATGGCGCGTCTCTACAAACACCCATAATTAACAAACAATCGTGTTTAAAAATAACATAGAATCATTCAAGGAACTCGGTACTCTTCTTGCCGATCCGCAGTGGGTTGACCAGACCTTCGGCGCGGCCATCGAGCAGCAATACCGCGAGAACAGTTGGTTCACACCGGAGTTCTGCCGGTATGCGCTCCACGCTATTGGACAGATGCTCGCGCCGGAGGCATTAGATACGTACTATGCCCGTTATCAAGATGTTGCGCCCACACAAGAACCGCGTCACACCGTCGCTGTGATCTCTGCCGGCAACATTCCCGCCGCTGCCTTCCACGACTTCTTCTGCATTCTCGTCAGCGGCAACGACTATCAGGGCAAGCTCTCCTCGCAGGATAAACGGCTCCTTCCCGTGCTCGCGCAGGAGCTCATCCACATCGAACCGCGTTTCGCCGACCGCATCACCTTCGTGGAGAAAGTCTCCGATTTCGACGCGATCATCGCCACAGGGAGCAACAACAGCGCCCGCTATTTCGACTACTATTTCAGTAAATACCCGCACATCTTGCGCAAAAACCGCAACAGCGTGGCTGTGCTCAACGGCACGGAAACGGAAGAGGAACTCCGCGCCCTCGCCGACGACATCTACCTCTACTTCGGCCTCGGATGCCGCTCCATCTCCAAACTGTTCGTGCCCAAGGATTACGATTTCCTGCCTTTTTTGCAAATTTTAACGCAACAAAGCCACTCCATCGCCCTGCACCACCAGTTCAACAACAACATTGAATACCAAAAGGCCATCCACCTGATGAACCGCATCTTCTACATGGATGCCGGCACTTTCCTGCTGGTGGAGCATCCTGACTACGCTTCCCCGATCGGCATCGTCCATTACGAATACTACGAAAACCCCGACGCCGTCAACCAACGACTCACAGACGACGCAGAGCTGCTGCAGTGCATCGTCAGCAAAGAGCCCCGCATCACTTGCGCCGAACCCTTCGGACACGCCCAATCCCCCACCCTCTCCGACTACCCCGACGGCATCGACACCCTGCGCTGGCTGTTAGACTTCGACCATTGACTTGAAACCTGAAACCTGAAACCTGAAACCTGAAACCTGAAACTTGAAACCGAATGAAGAAACGCATCATCATCACCCTGTTCATCCTGCTCGGACTTTCGGCTATCCCGCTGATGTTCGGTATCTTCCACCTGTACAGCGAGGCGGAGAAGGTGCAGCGCAGCATCTTTGTCAATGAGGTGTTGACGGCGGGCAACAATATTGTCGATCGCATTGATGCCCTCATCAAGAACGACACCGCCCTCTTCGAAACAGAAGCCGAAGAAGTGGACCAGGACAACCTCGACATAGATGATGTCACCTCCGTACGGCAGACTCGCAAATTCCTGATTGACAGTGCCAACAACCAACCCATCGGCGTCATCAAGACCACCATCTACTTCCAGGAAAACAACTCGCAAGTCATCGCCAACGACACGGAATACTTCACAGCGGCCTTCCGCACCCTCTTCCCGCTCTACAACGAGTCCCCCTCCCCCAACAATTTGCAGCACAATATCACTAACTCCTTCAATATCAAGGACAGAAACCTGATAGAACTGGACAGCGCCACCACCAATCTACTTTGCGAAGAGAACCTTGAGAAGATCGTCACAGAAGAGTTAAAAAAAGAAAATATTGACGAACGCTACGACCTCGCCCTCTACAACGCCTTCACCGGCCAGTTTGTGGTGGCACCGACGGACATCACCCCCGAAGAGATCCTCAACAGTGAATTCGTCTTCCTGCTCAAGTACAACGAAAAGGTGAGTTCGCCGCACTACCTCATCATCCAGTTCCCGACCGTGCGCGGCATCGTCTTCAAGCGCATGAGCAACATCATGATCCTGATCCTGGTCTTCTTCGTCATCACCTTTACCATCTCTTTCGTGGCTCTCTACTCCCTCTACCGTCAGAAAAAGACCTCCGAGGTGACCAACGACTTCATCAACAACGTCACGCACGAGTTCAAGACCCCCATCGCCACCATCTCCTTGGCCTGCGAGGTGCTGGCAGACCCTACCATGCTGGAAGACAAGGACATCCGAGCCTCATACGTGGAAATTATCAACGACGAGAACAACCGTCTGAAAGACATGGTCACTACCGTGTTGGAGACGGCGCAACTACGTAAGGGGCAAATCAAAATGAACGTGGAACTCATTGATATGCACGAGCTTATCCAAAAGATCACGGACAGTTTTGCTTTGATGATCAGTTCCTCCAACGGCATCATGACGGTGGCGCTGAACGCAGACAAGCACACCCTTTTCGGCGACCGCACCCACCTCACCAACTCCATCACCAACCTCATCGAAAACGGTATCAAATACTCCACCAATAGCCCTGAAATCCTGGTCAACACCCTCTCCGACGACAAGCACTTCGTCGTCTCCGTCACAGACAAGGGCGTGGGCATCCCGCAGAAGTCCATCACCAAGATTTTCGACAACTTCTACCGTGTCCCGCACGGCAACATCCACAATGTCAAGGGCTACGGTCTCGGTCTCGGCTACGTCAAGAAGATCGTGAACCTGCACCACGGCCGCATCGAAGTGCTCAGCGAAGAAGGCAAGGGCAGCACCTTCACCATCTACCTGCCCTTCAAATAACCGCCCCCATATTCTACATTCTACATTCTACATTCTACATTCTTCATTCTACATTCTACATTCTACATTCTACATTCTTCATTCCACATTACAAAAAATGGAGTGCCGTTTCCGACACCCCATCTATATAATATATTGTATAAAACTTCGATTAGTACAAGAAGCTCAACAGGATACCTGCGGCAACCGCACTGCCAATGACGCCGGCCACGTTGGGACCCATAGCGTGCATGAGCAGGAAATTGGTGCGGTCGTACTTCTGACCTTCGACCAAGGAGACACGCGCTGCATCGGGCACGGCGGAGACACCGGCGTTACCGATCAGCGGGTTGATCTTGTTACCCTCCTTGAGGAAGAGGTTGAAGAACTTCACGAACAGCACACCAGAAGCAGTAGCAATCACGAAGGAGAAGGCACCCAACACGAAGATGAGCACGGAAGCCGGTCTCAAGAAGTTGGTAGCCTGGGTGGAGGCACCGACCGTCAGACCGATGAGGATGGTCACGATATCCACGATAGGACCGGAAGCGGTGTTGGCCAGACGTTTGGTCACACCACTCTCTTTCAGCAGGTTACCGAAGAAGAGCATACCGAGCAACGGCAGACCCGTGGGAACGAGGAAAGCGGTGAGGAGGATACAGAGCATCGGGAAGAGCACTTTCTCGCGATGGCTGACGGCACGCGGCGGACGCATACGGATGACGCGCTCCTGCGGAGTGGTCAACAGACGCATGATCGGGGGTTGGATCACCGGAACCAAAGCCATGTAGGAATAGGCCGACACGGCGATAGCACCCATCATGCTCGGAGCCAACTTGGAGGAGATGAAGATGGCGGTAGGACCGTCAGCGCCACCGATGATACCGATAGCACCAGCCTCCATGGGGGTGAAACCCAGCAACAGGGCGGTGATATAAGCCGCGAAAATACCGAACTGGGCGGCCGCACCGATCAGAATCAACTTCGGGTTGGAGATCAGGGCCGAGAAGTCCGTCATGGCACCGATGCCAAGGAAGATCAACGGCGGATAGAAACCTTTGACCACACCGAAATAGAGATAGTTAAGCACAGAACCGCTCTCATAGACACCCACCTGCAGACCGTCGGTGAACGGGATATTACCAATGATGATACCAAAGCCGATGGGGACGAGCAACAGCGGCTCGAATTCCTTTATAATTCCCAAAGCTATGAAAATCAGACCTATGCATATCATGATGATATGACCCCAGGTGCAGTTTCCGAAACCGGAATAGCTTAGGAACTGTAATAATCCTTCTTTGAAAAATTCTAACATAATCTCAATCTTTTATGATGATTACCACTATTCAAAAACAACGAGCACCTGGCCTTCCATGACCGCATCGCTCTTGCTGACTTTCACCTCCTTGACCACACCGTCGCGATCCGCGTCGATGTTGTTCTCCATCTTCATAGCTTCGAGGAGGAGCAGGCGTTGGCCGACCTTGACGGCATCGCCAGGTTTCACGAACACGTCAAGAACCGTGCCGGGCAGCGGGGAGTTGAGCGTGCCGCCACCACCTGTCGGAGCTGCGGGAGCCACCTTCTGTGCGGGTGCAGCAGCCTGAGCCTTGGGAGCGGCTGCCACTTTCACCACGGGCTTCACAGTCCGGGGCTTCAGTTCCATATCCAATTCCACCTTGTAGGGTGCGCCGTTGACGTTCACTTCGACGATGTTGTCTTCGATTTCACCGACTTCGACGGCGTATTTATTTCCGTATATCTTAAAATTATAGGTTTTCATATTACTTTTTCAATTTTTTGGTGATTATCTTCTGGGATTTCTTTTCATAGTCAGCTCTTTCTGAGCCCATGGTGAATAGTACTTCGAAGGCATGTTGATGGTGATCACTTCACTCTCCTCATCATGCATGCTGCCGAAATGCAGGTGCATAGCCACACCGATGGCGGCCACCACCTCCGCATTGACGGCATCCACATCGTCATCCTCCTTGCTTGCCACAGCTGCCACTTTTTGAGGCTCAGCCCGTGCTTTGGACTTCTGGGTAGCACGACGGGTCACATAGTTGAAAATCTTCAACATGATGTAGATCATAATCAAAGCGGTGAACACAACAGCCATGGAAATCAGAGCCATACCGATACCATAGGGGTCATCCTGTTTGAGCTTGTCCTGCTTGGAAATCTTCGGAGCCGTCTCGTTGGAGGAGGCGGGGGTGAAGTCATCCAAGTATGCCAACTCGCCAGCCTGACGCTTGCCAGCCTTGAAGGCTTTCGGGTCGCGAACGCCGTCCTGCACATAACCGTATGAACGGCAGGTGTCACGCAGTTCCACAGGATATTCCACCATGTCGAGAAGTTCCTTGGCATCGGAGCTGATGAGCGCGATGTAGTGGGTTTTCGACTTGGCAGGGTTGAAGTTGGTGTGGTAAGGCCCGTACAGCGGGGAGTCATCCAAGAAGAAAATCAGGAAGCTACGCTGGGGCATGTACATTTTCTGGTCCGTGGGGATACGGTACCAGTGTGCGGGAATCTTGCCGCCCTTCTTGCCGGCAGCCGCCAATCCCGTGGTGTCATCCGTGAGGAAACAGCCGGTGATGTTGACCGTGTTGTAGGCGGTGTTGAAAATCTCCACCCACGGCACATGACGGCCATACTCGTCGGCATAGTTTTCCTCATTTTCAATCATCATCTCGTTGAGACGCAGGTCGTGCACCGACTGGCCGAAAGTGGCCGTGACGGCGAACAGCGCGGCAACGAGGAGGATATATTTGGAAAATAATTTCATAAATCTCTAATTTATTGGTTTTTATTTTGTAGAGCCTTGCTGCAGCGCGGCTCTACGGGATTGATTACAACGGCAGGTTATCGTGTTTCTTGGCCGGATTCTCCAGACGTTTGTTACGCAGCGACTCGAGGGCGCGGATCACGCGGAAACGGGTGTTGCGCGGCTCGATGACGTCGTCGATATAGCCGTATTGTGCAGCCACATACGGGTTGGAGAATTTCTGACGATACTCTTCGACCTTCTCATTGAGGAAGTTCTGGCGCTCGTTAGCATCCTCGATCTTCTTCATCTGGGAACCGTAGAGGATCTCAGCTGCGCCGCTGCCGCCCATGACGGCGATTTCAGCGGTAGGCCATGCGTAGTTCACATCGCCGCGCAGGTGTTTGGAGCTCATCACGCAGTAAGCACCGCCGTAGTTCTTGCGGAGGATGACAGTGACCTTCGGCACGGTACACTCGCCGTAAGCGTAGAGCAATTTCGCGCCGTGCAGGATGATACCGCCGTACTCTTGGCCGGTGCCGGGCAGGAAGCCGGGAACATCGACTAACGTCACCAACGGGATGTTGAAGGCGTCGCAGAAACGGACGAAACGGGCACCCTTGCGGGAAGCGTTGATGTCGAGCACGCCGGCCATGCACTTGGGCTGGTTGGCGACAATACCCACGCTCATGCCGTTGAAGCGGGCGAAACCGACCACGATGTTCTGCGCGTAGGTGGCGTGCACTTCGAGGAACTTGCCATCATCGACGATGCCGCCGATCACATCCTTCACATCGTAAGGTTGGTTCGGATTGTCAGGGATGATGGAGTTAAGGCTGTCTTCCAGACGGTTGATGGGATCCTCGGTGGGTTCGTACGGAGGTTCCTCCATGTTGTTGGAAGGCAGATAGCTGATGAGGTCACGCAGCAGGGCGATACCCGTCTCCTCGTCGGCAACGGAGAATTGCGCCACGCCGGACTTCGTGGAGTGGATGGTCGCACCACCGAGCTGCTCGGTCGTCACATCCTCGCCCGTGACGGTCTTCACGACCTTCGGACCGGTGACGAACATGTAGCTGGAGTTCTGAGCCATCATGATAAAGTCGGTCAATGCAGGAGAATAGACGGCACCACCGGCGCAAGGACCGAAAATAGCGGAGATTTGCGGAATCACACCGGAAGCGAGGATATTGCGTTGGAAAATCTCGGCATAGCCGGCCAAGCTGTTGACACCCTCCTGAATACGTGCTCCACCGGAATCGTTGAAGCCGATGACGGGAGCGCCGACCTTCATGGCCTGGTCCATCACCTTGCAGATCTTAGCGGCGAAGGTCTCGGAAAGAGAACCGCCGAAAACCGTGAAATCCTGGGAGAAAACATAGACCAAACGGCCGTTCACCGTACCATAACCTGTCACGACACCGTCGGAGAGGAATTTGTCCTTTTCAATGCCGAAGTTGGTGCAGCGGTGGGTAACGAACATGTCGAACTCCTCAAAGCTGCCCTCGTCGAGGAACATCAGGATGCGCTCGCGCGCGGAATATTTACCTTTGGCGTGCTGCTTGTCAATTTTGTCTTGACCGCCGCCCAAACGAGCCTTCTCGCGAAGTGCAAGCAACTCGTTGATTTTATCTTGCATTGCCATACTTTATTGATATTTAGTTTGTTATAAATTTAAAATATATGATTATTTCGCTCATTAATAAGTCGCGAAAGTACAAAAAATTTTGATATGAAAGCCTTCAATCGCTTAGAAAGAGTTAACACTAATTTTGCGTCTCTACAATTCCCGACACAGTTTCTGTATAACCTCCGCATGTTGCGGAAACCGTTGCAACAGTTCCTCTTTCCGGCCCAGTTCGAAGTTCTCGAAGGTGAAGGCGGGAGCCACCGCACAACCCACCAGACAGAAACCCTCTTTCGATGGAATATCGGCGGCAAACCACTGCTCAGGATGAATCACGACTTGCATCTCCCCGTCGGGCGACAAGTTGTGGACAATCAATTTTCCATCAGTGTCGATGACATAGATGTTGAGCGGTTCACCCGCGTGGTAGTACCAAATTTCCGTCATCTCATGCAGCCGGTGGAAAGCCGACATATCACTGTCCGTCAGCATGTAATAAATGGTGGAAATATCTTTTTTCCCAGCAGAATCGTTGCCGAAAACCTGCCGGTAGTAGCCGCCTTCGGGGTGGGGCTCCAATTTCAGTTTCTGGATGTATTCGTTTGCTTCCATAAACAATCGTTAATTCAACATTACAAACTCTTCTGCACATACCGCACCACGAAAAGGATGAAGAGCACCCAGATGGTGGGGCTGATTTTCTGTATGCCTTTTTTGCCGGTGCAGACGTTCATCAGCACATAGACGATGATACCCAGCATGATGCCGTCGCTGATGCTGTAACTCAACGGCATCATAATCATGGTGACGAAAGCGGCGAGGGCAGTGGCCGTGAAAACGGAGTTGGTGGGCATTCCCAAAGGCTCAAGGGCGCTGAAAATGCCGGGATTCACGGCCAGGATGTAGGCCATGGTGAGGAAGGTGGTCACACCGGCCACAATCTCGGTCCTCACCTTATGCTGTTCGGGGTCAAAACCAAATAGTTTCTTTAACACGGACATCTTATTATCTCCGATAATTTGTTCAATCATAATGCTTTAGAACAAAAAACGAAATGCAAAAATACAACTTTTTTGAAATGGTTTTGAACTCATGTGCAGAAATTCTATATTTTTATACGGTTTCCGCACATGAGTTTGATGCATTATAACTCATAATGCTAAACTCACGTGTGTTTTATGGCACATAGCCTCGGAGAGGCGTCACGCACGCTGTGCAATTAACACCATACAAGCGGAGCGCAGTGTGGTGATTTCCCCGCGCCCACCTCAAAGTGGTACTTCGCGATGCCGAGATCGAGATGCGCGTAGCCGATAAGAGAGAACTTGGCAACGGCCTCCACCCTATTGTCGTCGTGCAGCACAAACTCGAACTTCTGCTGGTTGACGGCTGTGGGGGCGAGCAATGCGGCCTCCACGCCATGCACGAACCAATCGGGGAATTCGGCGGCGGAAGATTTGTTCACGGCCACATCGGCAACAGTTTTCTTCTGCGGGTGTTGCACGCCGTCATTAGCGCCGTAGCCGAACGAAATCACACACTTCAGTTCCTCATCCGCGCCAATCTGGAA
>Ga0247610_10004445_pt1 | contig 15004 bp, 8 predicted proteins | sample 174DNAGHGhighgp2_FD_193483 | JGI IMG/M metagenome (GOLD analysis project Ga0247610, IMG submission 193483) | Sheep rumen microbial communities from Palmerston North, Manawatu-Wanganui, New Zealand - 1742 DNA GHGhigh gp2 | ecosystem: Host-associated > Mammals > Digestive system > Stomach > Rumen ... | reverse complement strand
TATTTTTCATACTTAGTTTGGCACTTTGTGCCCCCTCTGCTTTCGCGATGAACGAGGCAGAGCTGGATTCATTGTACCGCCAGTTCCAAATCGAGGAAGTGGAGGTCACGGCGCGTTCCCTAAGCAAAGATATTATTGTGCCCCAAACGCTCAAAGGAGCCGAACTACAACGTCTTAATGCCCTTTCTGTGGCGGACGCTTTGAGATATTTCTCCGGCGTCCAACTCAAAGACTACGGCGGAGTAGGAGGTATCAAAACCATCAATGTCCGCTCGATGGGAAGCCAGCACACGGCGGTTTATTATAACGGAGTGCAACTCGGTAATGCCCAAAACGGGCAAGTGGACTTAGGGCGTTTCTCGCTCGATAATATGGAAGAGATACAACTCTTTAATGGTCAGAAATCCGATATCTTTCAATCTGCTCGGGAGTTTGGATCCGCAGGAAATGTGTATCTTACGACCCGAAAACCGTATTTCCTCCCCGACGAAAAAGTACATGTCAAAGCACAAATGCGTTTCGGCTCTTTCGCCCTCGCGAATCCCTCTCTCGGCGTGGATATCAAACTGACCGACGCCCTTTCCATGACCCTCGATGCCGAATATGTGTATTCGGATGGTAAGTATCCTTTCCGTTACCGCCGCGTCCTGCCTTCAGGCGAGACGGCGTATGACACCACAGCCATTCGTCAGAACGGAGACATCAATGCCGTTCGCGCAGAATTAGGGCTCCATCATTACTATCGTACTACCGGCTTCTGGCGCATCCATGTGTATAATTATTATAGTGAGCGGGGCGTCCCCGGAGCGATTGTCAATAATGTCTGGCGAAACGGAGAACGGCTGTGGGATCGGAATACTTTTGTGCAAGCTACGTGGCAGGACGAATGGTTCAATCGCTGGTCCACACGCCTCCTCGTCAAATACGCGAACGATTACACCCGATACCAGAACTATGATATCAAATTGCTCCCTGCCAATAACGAGTATTTGCAGCAGGAAATGTACCTCTCGCTGGCGAATAAAGTGCGATTGTTCAATTGGTGGGATCTCTCGTTAGCCTATGATTATCAATTCAATACCTTGAGAAGGGACGAATGGCTGAGCGGAATAACCAATGAGCGTTTCGCACGTCATAGCCACTGGCTTTCTGCCGCCTCGGCCTTTAATATCAAGGAGTATCTTCGCCTGCAGGCAAGCGTTCTGATGACGGCGGTTCAAAGTGACAAATCGCCTATTAACAAAGACAATTGTAAAATAACCCCGGGGCTCTTCTTCTCGCTGCGTCCATATCCCGCGATTGATTTGAGTATCAATGCCTTTTATAAACAGAGTTACCGCTATCCGACCTTCAATGACCTCTACTACACAGACCTTGGAAATGCCAACCTCCGTCCGGAATTAGCCCGCCAGCATTCCGTTGAACTCGCCTATAAAATCTCAAAACCACAATCTCCAATCTCCAATCATTGCGGATATGAAATAGCGGCAAGTCTCTCTTATTACTACAACCGTGTGACGGATAAGATCATCGCCTATCCGAAAGGCCAGCAATTCCGCTGGACCATGCTCAACCTCGGTACGGTGAAAATCAATGGAATAGATGCAAAAGCAGATTTGTCTTTATTCCTTCCCTTGAATTTTGTCTTGCGTACCCGACTCAACTATACGTACCAAACGGCAATCGATGTGACCAACCCCTCGGACACATACTACGGACATCAAATCCCGTATATTCCGTGGCATAGTGGGAGCGCGGTAGTGAGTCTTGATTGGAAAAGCAAACGGGGCGATCATTATGGACTCAATTACTCCTTCATCTATGTCGGTGAACGTTATAGCCAGCAGGAAAACAGCATTTATAACCATGTGCAACCCTGGTACACCCACGACATGACCTTGTACGGCGAATGGAACCTCCCCGTACACCATACACCATCCACCATACACCATACACCCTTATGGCTCAAAGCAAACCTGGAAATCAATAACTTGCTCGGACAGGATTATGAAGTCATTCAGAACTTTCCGATGCCTAAACAAAATGTACGATGCACTTTAGCCCTCAAATATTAAAATATCGAATCCCAAATTTCAAATTTCAAATAGCATTATGCCTTTGCATAATGTTCTTCTCATGCCGCCATGACGAGGTTATTTATCCGACCATCGGCACGCACGTCTCGGATGAGATGAGGCAAGGGGGATTATACATCCTTTGCGAGGGAAACATGGGCTCCAACAAAGCCCGTTTGGATTATATGAACCTGGAAACGGGCGATTATTATTCCAATTGGTATGGTTCGCAAAACCCCACGCAACTCAAAGAATTAGGGGATGTGGGAAACGATATTCAACAATATGGTGGCAAACTCTATGCCGTCATCAATTGTTCCCACAAAGTCGAAATCATGGATCTGAAGGCGCGCCATATTGCTAAGATTGACATCCCTAATTGCCGCTATATTGCCTTTCATGGCAATAAGGCATACGTCAGCGCGTATGTCGGTTCGGTGGCGGATCCGGATATGTTGGGTTCCGTCTTCGAACTCGACACCGCCTCGCTGGAAATAACAGGCGAAGTGAAAGTGGGACATCAACCCGATGAATTATGTGTCGTGGATGACAAATTGTACGTCGTCAATTCCGGGGGATACCTCACGAACCGCTATGATTCGACTCTCTCTGTCATTGATTTAAATACCTTTACGGAGATAGAAAAAATTACGGTAGGTCTGAACCCGACGCGGATCCGTGTCGATAATCAGAAGCGCCTGTGGATTTGTGCACAAGGGAACTATGTAAATAAGACTTCGAGACTGGTAATCCTAGACCATTGCCGTGACCAGAAGGCGATCAGTACGCCATGTTCCAATATAGTGATAGCCGGGACGAATGTCTATGTGATAGATGGCGAGGCCAATAAACTGCGTCTCTTCTCAACCATCGATCTTACCGAGCAGGATTGCCCGATTGACATCTCTGCTTTTGAGCATCCGTATGGTTTATTGGCGACGGAGGACGCGTTGTTTGTGACGGACGCCAAGAATTATGTGTCCTCCGGGGTCCTGCATTGCTTTGGGTATGACGGTCATGAGCGATGGTCTGCCAAAACAGGCGACATACCTGGGCATTTATGCCGCGTCCAAGGAGCCTATAGCCTTTATCCCGATACCGCCTCACATGAAGATGCACGCCGCTACTTAAGCCGGGTCTATGAATACATGCCCGCTATGGGGCAGTTCGTGAACGAGTTGCCCAAATACGAAGAAGGAGATAATCCCCAAACGATGTGCCGCAAATGTGAGCAATCCATTGCGCATAATGCCGGTGGTATGGTGACGCTTGGAGGGTGGGGTGGATATATTACTTTTGCCTTTGATCATCCGGTCGAGAATAAAGAGGGCAGAGACATCCAAATTTTAGGAAATGCCTTTTATATGACAGGAAATACCCAATTCGGCAGCTCGGAACCCGGTATTGTGCTGGTTAGCCGCGATGTGAATCAGAACGGACTCCCGGATGATGAGTGGTTTGAACTGAAAGGCGCTTTGTTCGATGATCCGACGACCCGGCATCATTATGCTCGTACCTATACCCGCGAAGAAGATACTCTCCAAAATCCCTTCCATCTGCATCCTTACTACCCGCAATGGGTGACTGAGGAGCAATACACTCTCTATGGTGCACGATTAGCGCCGCAGACAGAACTGATTTCCGGACAAAACGTTCAGCATATACTCGAATACGGTTATGTGGACAATAAACCTAATTCGGACAAAGATGGCACCTCGTTTGACCTCTCTTGGGCGGTGGATGCGAACGGAAATGCCATTCAGCTGACTGCCATCGATTTCATTCGCGTGTATAATGCGGCGGACGAGATCTTCCCGCAAACGGGCGAACTGAGTACCGAAGTGGCGGGAGCTATAGATTTACATTGGAAATAATAGTGCTAAACACACTTATAATCAACGTATTAATTAACAATTTAAAACAACAAAAAAATGAAAAAACAAATTCTTTTCGTGGCTGCATTAGCATTAACATTTGCAGCATGTCAACCGTCAGGTGATGTAGAGGACAAGACGATTGCAACCTTCGAAGAGGCTGCCATCAGTCCTGCAAAAGCAGAGAGTTACTTAGCTTTTACGACCGACACTACTGCTTTCCTCGAAAGTGGTATGTACTCCGTACAGCAAACAGTTTCGTACGGTGGTACGTATGTTACCGGTGGTGTGGTTACAAACATTACTGACACCGAGTTCAAAAATTTCACAGATGCCTATAAATCCGCTGCTGGTGGCGCTTATAAAGGCAAAAACTATGTTGTTTGGTATGCCGACGCTTGGACGCCTAATGTTATCAAACTGAAAACTCCTGCTGTCGTTCCGGGTATGTATGTCTGCAACAATGTGTATGCGCTCAGCTCTATGAAGGATGGTGATGTTATTGCCGGTGAGCCTTTTGGAGCTAATGATTGGTTGTTGTTGACCATCGGTGGATCGCTCCAAGGAGAAGAAGTGAACACTACCGTTGAGTTCTATTTGGCTCAAGGTACCAACTTTGTTACCAATTGGACCTATGTGGATCTCAGCAAATTAGGCAAGGTGGACGAACTGCACTTCTCTATGTCCGGTAGCCGTACTGGCGATTATGGTCTGAACACTCCGTCGTACTTCTGTATCGACAATCTGGGTGCGAAAAAGTAATCCCGCCTTTGTGGCTCACATGTAATCAGTCTTTTGTGGCTCATAATTAATGATGCTATTACATTTATATAAACTCATCCCCTCTCCCTCCCTTGTGCGGGTGAAGAGCTCTGCTCGATCGGACGCCCGGTGGTCGTCCGTAGAACAACTCGGGGTGGGGTTATCCATCCTGCTTTTGCTCGTGGGCTGTGCTAAGCAGCCTGCGGAGCAGGGGAGTGTGCCTTCCGGCAATAAGTACGCTACAGGTTTTCAGATTTCCGAGACTGACACAGGAGTGGTGGTAGAGGTCTTTCAGCCTTATCAGCGCGTTTGTATCAAAGAACCGATGACGCGGCTTGGTACAATGAGCACGGTGCAAGTAGGATTTCTCGATGCTTTGGAGGCGATGGATTGTCTCGTCGCTGTTTGCAATCCCGAACTGATTTATACACCGGTCAAAGGGGATGAGATCGATTTGGGAGACTCAATGAAACCTTCAGCAGAGCGTGTTCTGCAAGCCGATCTCGATGCCTTGTTGGCGGTAAACTACGGTCAATACGATAATCTCGAAGCGGCACGTATTGAGAAATTAGGGGTCTTTACTATCTATATCAACGAATGGCAGGAAGGATCGCCACTCGCGAGGGCAGAATGGATTCGTGTCATAGGTGCCCTTACCGGCAAACTCCACCAAGCCGACTCCATCTTCCGTTCTGTCGAAGAAAAGTACCTCACGCTTACAACGAATGTTAACGAGCGGTCTTCAGTCTCCTCCCTTGAGGGGAGGTCGGGTGGGGTTTCAATTCTCTCCGGAAACAATTTCCGGGGCACATGGTACGTACCCTCCGGCAAGAACTATCTGGCATATCTCTTCAAAGATGCGGGGGCATCATATCCTTTCTATGACGACGATCGAGAGACCTCGATTCCGCTGACCGTCGAAGAAACAATCCATTATTTCCACGATGCGGATGTATGGGTCGGAGCTGGAGGAAACACCCTTGCCGAATTGGCGGAAATAGATGAGAAACATACGTGGTTCAAGGCGTACCGGGATGGGCGTGTCTATAATTGGCGAAAGCAACGTCTCCCCTCGGGAGCCAATAATTTCTGGGAGCGTGGGGTAGTGCACCCCGAAGAAATGTTAGAGGACGTTATTCATATCCTGAATAACGCCCCCGATTCAACACTCCATTTTGCCAATAGACTTTACTAACTCACAGCTGAATGCTGACAGCTGATAGCTGAATTCTGACGGCTGATAGCTTCCAGACATTCCCTGCACAAACAATCTCTGTAATGCGCGCGCAAATAAGCGCGCGCATTTTCAGAAAGCCTGATCCCGGCGCATTGACAGATTGCCGGATTCTCATGGTGACAAACAAAAGGTGCCCCGCAACGAGGGCACTTTTTGTGGATTCCTTTGGGTTGATTGTCGCTCATATGGATCATCTTGCTCTGCCAACCGTACGAATGGCATTCAGCTTAACCACTAATGTGCTAAGTCCATCTACCTTGATCTCCTTCGTCATATCCACTACCTCACCCGTTAACGGATTGACGCCAACCGGATTATAATGACCCAAGATCTCAGCATAGGTCTCTACCGGCACGATACGTGCTTCTTCGGCAGCGTTGGCAAATACAAAGACTGCGCTGTTCTCGTTGTAGCGGAAGAATGCATAGGTGTTGTTTCTTGCCATGAAATGCATCGTCTTGCCTTCATGAAGTACCGCCTCGTTCTTACGCCAATTAAACAATTGGCTTTGGAAATCAAACATATCTTGCATATCTGGGGTCACTTCATCGCCTTGGGGCAGCGGAGCACGGAGATAGGAGTGGTTGCTTGGATCTTCTCCCTTGGACGTCATGGCATACTCGTCACCATAAAGTACTTGAGGAATACCACGCATCGTGGCCAACAGTACATAAGCCAATTTGACGCGACGCGGATCCTTATCTTTTACGACATCGGTAATACGCGCCATGTCGTGATTGCCAAGGAATGTGAATAATTTGTTCACGTCCGCATACATATAATCCATCGTCATGGCGTCATATACGCGCGTCAAACCATTGCCCCATCCTTGACCGTCGTTCTCTAATGCTTGACGGATCGCCTCCTCTACGGGGAAGTCCATTACGGTGGGAAGATGACTGTCAAAACCATCGAAATTCTTAGCTCCGCTTTGCCAATAAGCTACCGCCGGAGCGGGTCTGGTCCAACATTCACCAACAATATTGATATTCGGATATTCCGCGCGAATTGCTGCAAGCCACTCGCTACCCGGTATCTTCTCAATATACGGATACGTATCTACACGCAAACCGTCCAAATCGGCAAATTCGATCCACCAGATTGCCCATTGCTGGAAATACTTCAGCAAATCAGGGTTCTCTAAATTCATATCCGGCATCGGGTGATCGAACCAACCGCGGTTAGATAGAAGCCGGTCGTACTGCGATGCGTTGATGTCATAATTGGCAGTAAACACATTGTTGGTATTGGTGAACTCATCGAATTGGTTAATCCAATCCTGATAGGGCAAATCTGCCATCCACCAGTGAGCGGCGCCACAATGGTTAGGTACCATGTCCATCAGTATTTTCAGACCTTTTTCATGCGCCTGTTGTACCATTTGTTGGTACAATGCATTCGATCCATAACGCGGATCAATATGGTAATAATCCGAACATGCGTAACCGTGATAACTCCATGCTGCCTCATCGTCGCGCAACATCGGCGTCGGCCAGATAGCGGTACAACCGAGTTTCTTAATGTGGTCAAACGAGTTGATAATTCCTTGTATATCACCGCCCCAACGACCGTTCACATTGTTCTTGTCTGCTTTCTCGCGGGTATCAGGAGTACTATTGTTGCTTGCGTCGCCATCTACAAACCGATCGCTCATGATCAAGTAAACAACATCCGCGCTGGTGAAACTCTCACGCTCGCGGCTTCCCTCACGACGCACGCCGATCGTGTAGTCGTAACTTGCTTTCTTGTTGCCTTTCTTTAAGGTAATGCGATAAGTTCCCGGCTCATTGACTTTCATGTCAACAAAAAGATAATTCGGACTTTCTGCATTGTGCTGTCCGGTTGGTACCAAACCGTAACATACACCACGCATTACCTTGCCGGCTACTACTTGTTGAACGCTCACTTGAGCATCTGACAAATCTGTTCCGTGGAACATCAAAGTCAGCGGGGTCTCCATCTTCGTCCACCAGCAAAGAGGTTCTACTTGCTGAATCTTCGGAGCTGCAAAAGCCAATTGGCTCATCAGCAATGCAGCTAATGCTAACATTTTGTTCTTCATAAATTATAGTTCGTTAATGAATATCTCGTCAAATGTTTGATGATTTTTCTTAATCTGCAAATACCGCTTCCAAAACCGCTGCATCTCCTTGGTCGGAGCCTGCAGGAACTGCTCTGAACCTTGTGCATCAATTCGGTTAATGACCATCCCCACACTGATCTTATGGCTGTCCAATGCCGGCTGGTACATCCGTTCTTCATCGTCTTCCGAGTACACTTCTCGCAATATGCCCGTCTCTACCATTCTGCTTAATAACTGATTTACTAATCGGATGGGAAGATGGTCGCGAACAGCCAAATCGTGAGCCGTATAGGGTGCTTCGCCCGCTTCAAATCGCTTAATAATAAGCGAAAGCAAGTATAGCATAATGAAGTCTTTATACCGTCTGGACATGGAATTAAGGTCATGCTCGTACTCAAATTCCTCGTTGTTTTGAATAGCGTAACTCATCTCGGCGCCAATCAAAATAAGCAAACTTGTGTACTGCAACCACGTCATCAAAATAGGGATGGTTGCAAAGGCGCCATATACGATGCTGGTACGACTCAGTAATGCAATCAAATAAACCGAAAGCATTTGCATCAATTGGTACAACGTTCCCATGATCACGCCAGGAATAAGCGCATTGATCAAACGCACTTTGGTGTTTGGTATGGCCCAATACATCAGCGTAAACAACACCCATACAATCACAAACTGCACAAACTTGGCTCCATCGGTTTGGAAATGCTCAATGATGACTTTGGTATGGATGGTGCTCTCCATCGTGGTATGTACCAGCAGATTGATACCGGCGCTACATACAATCAGAACCGGAATCAATACCACGATCGCAATATACGTAGTCGCTTGTCGTAAGATCGAACGCGAGCGCTTCACATTCCAAATGCGGTTAAAGGCTGTCTCTACCGATTGGAAGAAAGAATAGACCGCCCATAACAAAATCACCAAACCGATTCCGATGAATAATCCGTCGTGAGCTGTATCCAAATACCGCTCCACCATTTGCATGATCGTCGGTACCAAATTGGTCTCCCCTAAAAAAGAATGATTCAGTTGTTGCTCTATCACATCCGCCATGCCGAAACCCTTAGCAACAGCTACTACCATCGCTAAAATTGGAACAATCGCAAAAATAAGGGAATAGGTGATACTTTTGGCGGTGTCGTTCAGGTTCTTGCTGCCGAAACCGCGAGCCACTAACACTATTGTACGGATGATGCCATAACCGAGTTTCTGGAAGAAACTGTCAAACTCAGTCGCCGTATGACGCCACATGTCGTAGCGGACAAACTTAACGATATCGGAGAATTTTATCTTCTTCATGGCGCTTTGGGACGTTTCCCCGTGGGGGAAGCAGGTCTATAAGCCGGGTTCTGTACCCTTATGGGCGTCTGCCATTAATCTCGGGATGTACTCCGTTCTTTTGTACCTTGTACATTGTCCCTTTGTACATGTTAACATGTTGCCATGTTCCTCTCTCGCTTCCTACCCTCCGACTAACGCGAGCAGCGCTCAAACATCGGTTTACTTGGAATTGCAGCCCACAATATGCTCGTTTCACCTAACGCACCTTGTCCAATGCGAACTCGTCTCTGTAGCAGGGATCAAACATTACTGCCTGACGGCCGTTAACCGCTGTGGTGCTCTGTGCTGCCCGGACTTTCCTCTGGTATAAACTTTCAGCATTCAGCTTTTTAACTGCTGATGGCTGACGGCTTTATAGCCAGCGGCAGACCGACCTACTTTTGAGCGGTGTACGGGAATCGAACCCGCCTCCTCGGCTTGGGAAGCCGATGCACTACCGATGTGCTAACACCGCATTTCCCAAAAATTCGTGCAAAATTACTAATAATTTTTGATATATGCAAGAGTTTGGCGTTTTTTTGTAAATAAATTTGTAAGAATGGATTATTTTTTGTACTTTTGCATTCGTTTTTTAATCTATATTAACAATGTTACGAAAAGGATTTGGATTGATTTTGGGGCTTTTCTTTTCTCTCTCTGCTTTTGCACAGGTGGAAACGATTGTCGGTAATTGGGCTACGGTGGACGATAAAACCGGAGAAAAACGGGCTGTTGTGACGATTTATAAAGGATCAGACGGGTTCTATTATGGTAAAATCTCTAAACTGCTGATGGGAGACCCCACTTGGACCTGTGTGGCTTGTAACGGCGAAGATAAGAATGCACCTATTGTAGGATTGGTCATTATTCGGGGCATGAAGTATGACAAGGATGATAATTGCCTTTATTCCGGCAAGGTGCTTGATCCCGAATCGGGAAAGTTCTATCATGGTAAAATACATGCCAAAAACGGCAAACTCATCCTCCGTGGTTCCATTGATCGGCTTGGCGTTCTTGGACGGAATCAAACTTGGGTGAGGCCATAGTTTTTGTTTACTCGCAAACCGCAATACGGCATCATAAAATCCGTGCAAAGGTAGTGATTGGTTCACATCCCTTTGCACGGATTTTTATGATATGCCTAATGGCTTGAAGGAACTTATTTTACGCGACTTCCATTCAGGTTATAAACGGCTTCGCCGCGGATGATATAGAGATGTCCGTCGATGAGCACTTTCTGAACACCATTCTCCGAAGACTCAATGCTTTCGAAGCCTTGTAAATCCGGAGCGATGTAGTCTGGATCCTCATCCCACATACCCTTATGATCGCGGATGGAACCGGCGGTAGAGTAGTTATACGAGTTGCAGAAGGTCTCCATGAACTTGCCGACGTACGTCTTTCCGTCCTCCGTTGCAATGCGGAATTGGCCGGTGTAATAGCCGTAGCGATAGCCGCCCTGAGCTGCTTTGTCATCATCGTAAGCAACGAACTGGATACGCACTTCGGCATCGGTAGCCATTACGCAGCCTGCTTGGGTACCATTGGTGTTGAGGTAACAACTCTCCAAATCAATATTACCGCGTGCTACGTTATAGACACCGGAAATAGCTGCTTCCTTATCTGTCCAAATTAGGAATGTTGGCATCGGCATGCCGGTTCCACCTTCCTCTCCGGTGGCGAACATAATCATCCATCCGAACTTGCCTTCGGGGAATTGATCGGTGTACTGATCCAGATAGCCGGCGTCCATTCCCCAGACGTTCATTACAACAGCGTCCTCCGGAATATCCGTTGCCTTGGATACAAACGCATTACCTTCGATGGCATTCGATGCCTCAAAATAGTTGTCGTTTTCGCCGATATTAAATGCCTGTACAGTCCAAGTCCAAGTACCGTCTTTCGGCATCGTAGTCGTCTTGGTCGTACCGCTGACATTCAGAGTAGAGTAGAATTCTCCGTTCCAGAACAGAGTAATCACATAGCGATCAGCCCCTGTTGTAACATCCCATGAGAAAGTAACATTGTCCCCTCCGAATACCTCTGCATGAGGATTGGTCGGCTCGTAAGGATTGGTACCCACGGTGAAATTCGTTGCTATCTCGGCACCCATCGGGTTCATATTCTTATCTACTACTTGTACAATCGCGGTATAAGATTTACCTTCTATTACAGGTACCGTAAGCGGACTTGCAGGACGCTCTTTGGTCGAGAAGTTATCATAAGCAACGGTCTCGCCGCTCCATACGCGTACGTATAGACGCTCGCCTTGACTGAACTCAGGAGCCTCCCATGAGAGCGTTGCAGTGGTCTTGTCTTCTGCTACAGATACCGCCAGGTTCGATACCTCTTTGGAAACTAACGTGAACGGAATAGTAGCTAACAGCTCACCTCTCTCGTAGGTCTCTCCTTTTTGTACTAAGGCATAGACCTGTACTTGGTACGAGCCCGGATTAAGACCCAATACCGGCGAAATAGCGGTTCCGATATTCTTAACGCTGCTACTCCATGCATCGCCGCGTTGCATACCTTCTTCATCTACATTGAGGATCCATTTGGTCGAGCAGTAGTAATGATTCTCATAATCATCATCTTCAGAGAATCCGACGCCGTCCTCATACGCAAAACGGTCACACTCCTCGGTAGTGGTTACGATACCCGCTACTAAGGATTGGCTGGTTGTTTCAAACAATCCGATTGCAAATGCAGTGTTGTTGTACGAATACCAGGTGAACGATGCCTCGCAATAACTCAGCTCATAAATACCTGCGTCAGGGATATCTTCTTGACTGGGATCTACTTCACCCGAATGACCGATGGCTGCCACTACGAAGTTGTCCATTTGGAGCGAACAATAGTCGCTCGTACCACCTGCAAAGCGGAAAGCAATGTATTTAGCCGTAGAAGGCAGATCCTCTAACGAAACAACGGCATGAGTATAGGTAAGCGTACGAGCCAATGTCTGCAACGAAACAAAAGTCGATGCCTTGCCCGGATTGGTCATATATCCAACCTCCAACAAACCGCAGCCATCAGTCGTAAGGCTGGTCTTGTAGTCAAAAGCAACTTCTAAGGTGTTCAATGCCTCTGTGAAAGTCGGCATAGCGAATACCTGCGCGCTGTTCGGTCCGCCGCCTATTGCCTGCAAATGAGCCTGACCGTTTACCGTAGTGGCGGTTCCTTCATCATCATAACTCTTGTCCTTTACCACGCTGATCATGCCGCTGGTTACTGTCCAGCAGTCAGGAGCGGCTACATCAAAACCGGAACCGCTCTGGTCACGGGTGAACGTCTCTAACCAAGGAATATTAAATGCCTCGCATGGTGTCTTGAATGTGGTCTTCGGAGCCAGACTCTGCGCGTCCTCGGAGCAGTAAGAACGAACGTAGAATTCATACTCTGTCTCCTCGTACAAATCGGTCAATGTAACGGTCTTGGCAGAAATAAGCGTAGCTGCCGTCCAATCTACCTCTTCACCTTTCTCAATCAATACATACTGGTATTGGGTTGCGTCACCCTGCCAGCTAAAGCTTACTCCATGGGCTTCCAAATTGCTCAAAACAATGTTAGACGGATTCTCACAGGTGGAAGTACCGCGAAGTGATACACCACCGATATTATCTACATAAATAACATTGGTCGATCCGGCTTGGTGGAAACCGATATAGATCGAACTGCCCACATATTGGGATAGATCGATGGTGTAAGTTCTCCACTCCGATTTCCAGAGTTGATGAGCCGCATCGCCTTTCGATTTGGAGGTGTAATAGGTGTCTAACACCTCAAACGAACTGGCCTCTGTGCCGCTCAGCGATACCTCAATTCGTAATTCGCCGCTCGAGGCGTAGTCGCCGATACATGCCTGAAAACTGAGACTCTCACCGGCGGCCGGTTTCAACTGTGGGGTAATGAGCCAGTTCTCGGTGCCTGCAACTTCCTGAATCTTGGCACAGTTCTGTTGGGACTTAACTGCTTTCTTCCATCCATAGCCGGCGTAACCGTCAATGGTCGTCCAGCCCTCTGGGGGGAAACTCTCGCCCTCAAACCCTTCATTGAGCTGTTGAGCGCTCAAACTCGTGCAGAACAACCCTGCTACGAGATAAGATAAGATTTTCTTCATCTGTTTATATTTTTTTTTAATTTATGTTTTGCTAAGTGGACTTTACAATACATTTTGTACATTATGACCAGCAAAAAGCATGCAAAGTTAGTACATTTTATTGAATTATGCAAATTTTTGCTGTTAAAAACATACAAAAATCAACATTTTATTCAAAATAGAACATAATAAAGAAATACGCGAACACACGTTCGCGTATTTCTTTCAGATTTTCTGCTTTTGTGCAGATGGGGAATTAGATTCCGCCGTGCTCTGGATCAATGGTCGTCGTGGAACCGCCATTAGTAAACTCAAATTTGGATACCGCTTGGCATATTCCGAGCGATTTGATCCTCAATAATTCTGTGGAGGGGCAAATATAATTCTTTTTCATATTCTTTCAATTTAGTCTTTTACAATCTGTCCTTGTACATTGTACTTTGTTCCGTTGTTTAGAATGTAGAGGACACCGTTCTCAAGCACCTTTGTACATGGTACATCGTCCCCTAGTACATTTTCTATGTCGGTAACCACTTGTTCTTCCTTAATAATACGCGCGCGCATACCGTGACGCGGAGCGTTGTTAGCGCCGGAGTTGGTGTTAACGAGGAAGTAAGCACGGAAGTTATTGAGTTGGCTATCTGCATCACCGTTCCACCAATAGAGTGTGTTCTCTGCTGCAAGGAACAACTTATTCTGATCATGGGCTTTGAAGACAACCGGTTTCTCGATGATACCGCAGAGTTGTGCAACGGAAGCGTCACCGATATTCTCACCAACTGTAGCGGAGATCGTTACGTTCTTGAAGGTCGGATTGACGATGTTATCACCCGCCGGGAAAGCGATGAAATACGGTACACCGGCTTCGATGCTCTCTGCCTCGATAATACGGAAGAGCAACTCGTCAGTAGCCTCATCAACCGTCGCATATTTGAATGCCCAAAGATCGCCACCCTCCAACGGAGTTCCATCGAGTGTCGGCAGGTCGAACGGCAGACAGAGCGTATTGTAATAATCCGCACAAACGAGCGAACGATTGATCTGTACATCCAAGGTCTTGCCTGTGTTGGCAGCTAACAGAGAGGTGTTATCGGTGTTGTCGGCAAGAGACAAGTTTCGTACCAAACGGAAGTCATCGATATACAGATAAGCATCTACGCCTGCGGAATAATCAGCCTCGTTGCTGGTACCGTAGAAGGTGAAATAAACAGTCTTGCCCTTGTAGCCAGACAGGTTATAGGTCTTCTCCTCCCAGTTAGCAATACCGGTCAAATCACTAAAGAGCTCTACCGTTGCATTTTCCTCTACCACGTACATATCTACCGTGAATGGTCCGCCGTCCTTGTTCTTACAGAGGAACTTCAGGGCTACATCCTCATCCAATTTGAACTGTGCTGTAGTGAGGGCTGCCTGATTGCCGTTGGTGTTCATGTAAGAGTCAAAGCGCACGCAGTAGTTCGAACCGCTCTGAAGATACGGAGCCCATGTATAATAAGCATCGGTTGCTGTCCAACAATCGGGCAGGGTATTGCTAAAGCTCTCCTCATA
>Ga0247610_10004444_pt1 | contig 15005 bp, 10 predicted proteins | sample 174DNAGHGhighgp2_FD_193483 | JGI IMG/M metagenome (GOLD analysis project Ga0247610, IMG submission 193483) | Sheep rumen microbial communities from Palmerston North, Manawatu-Wanganui, New Zealand - 1742 DNA GHGhigh gp2 | ecosystem: Host-associated > Mammals > Digestive system > Stomach > Rumen... | reverse complement strand
TCAGAAGAAGTGGTATGGCGTCGTGATATCTATCGCGAGATTTCGCTCGACGAAGATGCTAATGGTGGACTCTATTATCCAGTAGAACCACAGGGTAAACAGCTCAATCTGTTTACATATATACTGAAGCTGGCTCTGAATGGCTTTATCCCCATCTACGAGTACCCAACCGATGGTAGCGATGTGTTTACCGATGAAGCTAAGATCGATATGAAGACCTGGCTGCACGAGTATCGCATTCCATACGAAGAGCAGAATGGACGTATCAAGGTGGAGAATAGTAATATCCCATCTGCCGAAGTAAAGAAGTACTATCTCAAGGAGAGTGCGTATTACGATCAGGCTAATTCTTCGTTCCATATCAAGGTGCTGGCTCTGTGCCCTATAGCCGTTGAGGAGGAGAGTGAGTTTTCTATGAGTAGTGATGATAACGACGAAAAGTCTGTAACACAGTATCCGCTGTTCTGGGTTAAGTATAGCGATCTGGAACCATTCCTTAATCGTCAGACGGTAATGGTCAGCAATATGAATAATGCTGCACAGGTGTCGATGGACGATTTCTTTACGCTCAATATGTATCGTGGTAAGATATATAAGACCAACAATGCGCAGGGTAAAACTTTGTCGCAGTTGTGCAAGGGCGATAAGACCAAGATGACTGCCGAGCAGCAGCGTATTGAGGCCGAGCTCGAAGCATTTAAGAAGACTATCTTTGGCGATCCTGCCAAGCGTGATTCTCTTGACAGTATTGCAGCCGTTAAGGATACTAAGACGGGTAAGAAAGTTAAGGCAGCAAAGAATAAACCTGCTTCAAATAAGGGTGTCAAGGTGGCTAAACAGAAGTCGCAGAAGTCAGAGAAAGCGAGTAGCAGTAGCAATAGTGCAGCTAGAGTCTCAGTACGTCGTCAGAGACACTAAATAGGTAAAACAGAGGAAAAAATCGAAAAAAATCTGATAAAAACTTCTCTATTCCAACTTTTTTCGTATCTTTGCAGCCGTAGTAAGATTCATTAACATTTAAATTTATAGGTTATGAAGAAATTTTTTACTTTGGTAGTGCTGCTTGCAACCATGACTGTTGCAGCTCAGGCACAGGTGAAGTTTGGTGTTAAGGGTGGTCTTAACATAACGAATATGAAACTCAGCGAGGATGTTATTTCTCCCTCTAATCAGGCTGGCTTCTTTATTGGTCCTACTGTAAAGTTTACTCTGCCTGTTGTAGGTCTCGGCATCGATGCTGCTGCTCTCTATGATCAGCGTTCTGCTGAGGTGGGCGAAGAGAAGATCAAACAGCAGTCTATTCAGGTTCCAGTAAATTTAAGATTTGGCTTCGGCTTGGGCTCTACTGCCAGCATCTTTATTTTTGCCGGTCCTCAGTTCGGCTTTAATGTTGGCGACAAGACCTTCTCTTCTGTAGATAATGCAACTAAGGAGGTTTCTGCTTGGACATTGAAGAGTTCTAATCTGAGCGCCAACGTTGGTCTTGGTTTGATGTTGCTCAACCATCTTCAGATTTCTGCCAACTACAATGCAGCTATCGGAAAGACTGGTGACTTTGGCGTAGAAGACGTAGTAGGTACAGTTGGAAACGTCGTTACTGGCGATACCAAGGCTAACTCTTGGCAGATTGCTCTGGCATACTACTTCTAAGATACAGAGTAAAGATAATCGAAAAAATAGGCCGAATGTTTGGAGCATTCGGCTTTTTTGTGTACTTTTGCCGGCTGATGAGATACGCTGACATCATACTGCCTGTTCCCCTTGAGGGATTTTTTACATACTCTGTGCCTGATGCTATGGAGTTAAAGGTAGGTGTGCGCGTGCTGGTGACCTTTGGGCGTAGTAAGACGTATCTTGGCATTGTGGCTCGTCTGCATGATAATAAGCCTCTGGGCTATCAGGTTAAGCCTATCAGTCAGGTGATGGATACAGAACCTGTAATTACTGACTGCCAACTGAAGCTTTGGCAATGGATTGCCGATTATTATATGTCACCGATTGGTGAGGTGTATAAGGCTGCACTACCATCGGGCCTGAAAGCTGAAGATGGTTATCGACCAAGAACAGAACTGTATATTCAACTCTCACCAAAGTTTCGTAGTGAGCGGGCGCTGCATGTGGCAATGGATATGCTGCAGAGAGCACCTAAGCAGTTGAAGGCTTTTCTTGACTATCTCGAACTTTCTGAATGGGATCAGTTAGGGCAGGCTGATACCCAGTTTGAGATAACCCGTGACGAACTATTGAACCAGGGGCATACATTACAATCAGTAAATGCTCTTGTGCAACGTGGATTGTTGGAGACTTATGAAAAGGAGGTGGGACGACTTAACTTTGGTGGCGATCCGCATCCTGAGAATATCAAACCACTAAGCACAGCACAGCAAGAGGCATTCAATCAGATACAGTTCTCGTTCTTGAAGAAGAATGTTACTCTGCTGCATGGTGTCACTTCGAGTGGTAAGACCGAGATTTATATCCACATGATTCAGCAGGCTCTGGATAAGCATCAGCAGGTACTTTATCTCTTGCCTGAGATAGCCCTTACCGTTCAGATGATGCAGAGACTGCAACGGGTTTTTGGCAATCGTCTGGGTATATATCATAGTAAATATTCTGATGCTGAGCGTGTGGAGATATGGCAGAAACAGTTGTCAAAGCATCCTTACGATGTGATACTTGGAGCGCGTAGTTCTGTATTGCTACCATTCCAGAATCTTGGATTGGTTATCATCGATGAGGAGCATGTTACCTCGTATAAACAGCAGGATCCAGCCCCACGATATCATGCCCGCTCTGCTGCTATCATGCTGGCTCAGATGTATGGTGCTAAGACGCTACTTGGTACAGCAACTCCATCAGTCGAGACATATCATAACGCCAAGACAGGAAAATACGGATTGGTGGAGTTGTTCCAGAGATATAAAGGTATAGAGTTGCCTGATATTCAGGTGGTTGATATCAAGGATCTGCAGCATCGCAAGATGATGAACGGACCATTCTCGCCACTATTGCTAGCCAAGACTCGCGAAGCTTTAGAGCGTGGTGAGCAGGTGATATTATTCCAGAATCGACGTGGATATGCACCTATGATAGAGTGCAAACAGTGTGGTTGGGTGCCTCATTGTCAGCATTGCGATGTGTCACTTACCTTGCATCGCAATATGAACCAACTAACGTGCCATTATTGTGGATATACTTATCAGGTGCCAACAGAGTGTCCTGCTTGCGGATGTCACGACCTTCAGACGCGTGGCTATGGCACTGAGAAGATTGAAGACCAATTGCGTGATATCTTCCTCGATGCACGTATCGCACGAATGGACCTTGATACCACTCGTACGCGAAATGCTTACGAGCGAATCATAAGCGACTTCTCTACAGGCAAGACCAACCTGCTTATAGGTACTCAGATGATATCGAAAGGATTGGATTTCGACAAGGTGTCTGTTGTTGGAATTCTCAATGCTGATAATCTGTTGAACTATCCTGATTTCCGTGCTTACGAGCAAGCATATATGATGATGGCACAGGTGAGTGGACGTGCTGGACGTAAAGGTAAACAGGGATTGGTGATTCTGCAGACAAAGTCGCCAACAAATCCGGTAATCCTGCAGGTTGTTCATAACGACTATGCAGGATTGTATCAATCGTTGATAGCAGAGCGTCAGCAGTTCCATTATCCGCCGTATTATCGTTTGGTTTACGTATATCTTAAGCATCGCTCTGATGCAGTAGTAGAAACTGCTAGCATCGAGATGGGCAGTCGCTTGCGGCAGTGGTTCTCGTCCAGAGTGTTAGGTCCTGACAAACCTGCTGTGGCAAAGGTCAAGTCACTGTCTATTCGCAAACTTGTGCTGAAACTAGAACTTGGCATCAACATGGCCGATGTGCGCAAATATTTAGCGCTTGCCCAGCAGCAGATGCTACAAGACAAGCGCTATTCATCGCTCCAGATCTACTTCGATGTAGATCCTCTATAATCTTAGAACTTAAGTTCGCAACCTATACCAAGTACACGGTTGGTACGTGTGAAGTCGTCGCTTACACCAGCCTGTGGATAGTCGTTGCGCTTGTAGTGATCGTAGTTTGTCTGGAAGTAAGCAGCTTTCAGAGTGATGTTGTCTGTTGCCTTGTAGTTGAAACCACAACCAAGGCTGTAGCTGTTTACAACGAACGACATATCGTTCATGTACTGGTCGGTGAGCTGATAGCGTGTGAGCTGACCACCACCACTGATGGTGAGCTTGTCTGTAAGATTCCACTCAGCACCAGCCAGATACTCGTTGGTGCCACCACCAAGCAGGTCCTGAGTGTTGTTGTACCACTTCACACTCTTGTCGTAGTAGTGATGATAACCCAGATTCAGACGGAAGTTGTCGCTCATGCTCCACATTGCACCAAGTGACAACTGTGCAGGCATATCCTCGTCGATCTTCTCAGCATCGCGGAACTTGTTTACTGCAGGAATCTCGCTGGCCTTGTTTACGGTCGACTCGTTCTTCATGTGAATCTCAGTCTTAGCCTCATACTTGGCAGCGAAGTTGAAGTTGCCTACACGCCAGTCGATACCGATAACAGGAGCAACACCTACGCTTGACTGGTTACACAGCAGGTTAACACCTTCTGAATACTTCTGCAGTGAGTTGAGGCTCTCTTTTGTGCCTTCGAGTTGTGCCAGCTTTGTGGTGAGTTCTGCTGGTACAGGAACACCTGCTGCCTGATACTGGGCAATACCGGCATTTACCTGACTGATACCCGCATCAACTGTTGTTGCTGCTCCCTGCAGGAAACTGCCGAAGTCAACATAACCACCAGCGGTGTTTACCATGATGTTGCTGATCTTTGCCTTATAGGTAGCAGTACCATAGAGCACACGCAAACCACCATATACAGAGAAATCCTTTGTAATCTTATAAGCAGTACCCAACTGGAATCCGAAGTAGTACTGACGTCCCTGCATGTAGCCGTCCATATCGTAACCAGTAGCACCCAGAGGTTTAAGCTGATTGGCAATGCTTCCTACTACACTCTCGAACGAACCCAGTCCGTCGGCAAATTCACATGCACCACCGCCACCAGGTACTGAGAAGTTGAACTGTACGCTCCAGTTGCCCTTGTTGTAAGCAGCCTGGATGGATGGGAGGAAAGGTGCATCGGCTATACCCTCGAAGGTCTTTGTACTTTGGCCATCATTCTTCTTGCCAAGTGCAAACACGGGGTTTGTACTCTCGATGGTACGCGTCTGATGAGCGTACTGCCAGTTGATGCCCAGATAGAAACGTTCGGGCATGAATGCTACACCTGCAGGATTGCTGTATACTCCATCGAGGCCGATGGCTGCATCTCGCGCGGGGTTGCGCAGAAAGTCGATACTCTGATTAGTATTGGTTAAGATGCCACCTGCTGTGGCTGTTGTTGTAGCTGCTGTCAGCATCACGCCGGCGAGCAAGACATTAATCTTTTTCATAATTTAAACACTTTTTTTCAAAATCGGCTGCAAAGGTATATGTATTGTTTTAAAATCTTATGTTTGCGTACACAAAGTTAACGAAGTTTAACGAAAATTGCACACAAACCTGCACAAATGTGCAAAAGTGTGCAGTTTTTGCACACTTCTAGGGGTGTTTGTGCAGGTTTGATTCTACTTTTTCAGTTCAGGGTAGCTAAGACGTGTGTGATAGATGGTCTTTAGCTTCTCGATTAGCACCGTCTTAGCATAGGCGATATCACGGAAAGTGATAGGACAATCCTTGAAGTATCCCTCTGCTACTTGTGTGTCAATCAGTCTTTCTACCAGTTCGCGAATCGACTTTTCTGTGTAGTCAGGCAGTGAGCGCGATGCAGCCTCAACAGTGTCTGCCATCATCAGTATGGCCTGTTCCTTAGTAAACGGGTTAGGCCCTGGGTAGGTAAACAGCAGGTCGTCAACCTCTTCGTCTTGATGGGCATTCTTATATTGCACATAGAAGTACTTGGTCTTGCCCAGTCCGTGGTGGGTGGTGATAAACTCCTTTATCACATTTGGCAGGTTGTATTTATCGGCCAGTTTCGTACCTTCTGTCACATGGCTTATAATCATCTGTGCACTATCAATGTTTTCCATCTTCTCGTGTGGATTTACACCCGATTGGTTCTCTGTGAAATATATCGGATTTGCAATCTTTCCTATATCATGATAGAGTGCACCTGTACGTACCAACTGACTCTTTGCGCCTATCTTATTAGCTATCTCGGCAGCCAGATTGCCCACCTGTATCGAGTGCTGGAATGTGCCTGGAGCCACCTCGCTCATCTTGCGGAGTAATGCTTTGTTCATATCCGACAGCTCGATAAGTGTGATGTTTGATGTGAAGCCGAATGCCTTCTCGATAACGTAGAGTAGGGGGTATGAGCAGAAAAGCAGAACTCCGTTGATTACCAGGTAGTTATATTCGCTATAGCTGATCTTCGACAGGTCGTTGATGCGAATCCAGTCGAGTGCCAGATTTGTCAGTTCGGCTGCTACTGTTACTGATACTGCCGTCCAGAACAGTTGCGAACGGCTTGACAGTTCGCGCAGCGAGAATATGGCAACCAAACCAGCCACCAGTTCTACTGCCACAAATTCTAACGGATATTGCAGGAAGCAAGCGCACGTCAGTATCATTGTGGCAAGTGCCATAAATGCCGTTCTTGAGTCCATGAACACACGTATGAAGATAGGTACCATCGCAAACGGCACGATATATACATGGAGCACACTATGTTTTACCATCAACGATGCTATGATGGTGAAAAGCACTATCAGTGCATATAGCATCGTGGTAGATCTTACCTTCTCAAAATAATCTTTTCTGAACAGAGTCAGGAAGATTGTAAAACAGGTGATGAGTATGGCTGTAAACATTATCTGTCCCATAATGTTCAGACGTAACTTCTCCTGGTCTACATTCTGGCGCTCCATCTCTTTCTGGTACGACAGAAGTTTGTTGTAAGTCTTTTCGTCTACGATATCGCCACGGTCTATGATTTTCTCACCTCTCTGAACCAATCCGCTTGCCAGTGGCACACTGTTTTGCAGATCGTTTAGGCTTGACTCGCTTCGCTCTTTGTCGTATAACAGGTTGGGCGATATGTAATCGTTGAGATTGCACTTCTGTAGGATGTCGCGATGGTTGGCCAGGGCGGGATCCTGGAATATCTGTTCGTAGGCCGATACTACCGAGTAAACTTTGCTTATCTGGACGCTCGTAGCCTGCTTTCCGATAACTATTCTGATATACTTAGATGTGTCTCGGCTTATCTTGGCATAGTCTGTGTTGCTCATTATGCCCTGCTCGTATAGTCTTCGCAGTCGATTGGCTATAATGCTCAGGTAGTCATTGTTCAGGCCAGGTATGCCATTCGAGTAGTCTTTTGAGAACTGTCGCAACTGTCTGCCAACGGTTTCGCTGTTCAGAATGTAGTAAGGCTCGTATAGCTTCATCAGACTGTCGCGCTCGGTTTTCACGGCTTCGTCGCTCTTGTAGATGGGGAAATCGAACGGAGCACTCAGGTCGGTATATATCCAGGGGCGACCTTTCTCTATCTTGTAGTTATGCTGACTGCTACGTGGCATCATCCACACGATGACGGCAACGGTTATGATGATTAGACCTAATCTGATCAAAAAATCGCGCCAAGTTAGGTCGTTTTTGATGTTAAAACTACTCATTTCTATGTAATTTATGCAATTATGGTGCAAAAATACAAAAATTCTCTCAAATTTTTTGTAACTTTGCACACAAATTTTAATTAGATATGTCAGAAAGAAGAGTTAGAGTACGTTTTGCACCCAGTCCAACGGGTGCATTGCACATCGGCGGTGTACGTACCGCCTTGTATAATTATCTGTTTGCCAAGCAGCATGGTGGCGATCTGGTTTTTCGTATCGAGGATACTGACAGCAACCGTTTCGTTCCAGGTGCCGAAGAGTATATTATCGAGTCATTCAAGTGGCTTGGCATCAAGTTTGACGAGGGCGTAAGCTTTGGTGGCGACAAGGGTCCATATCGCCAGAGCGAGCGTCGTGATATCTATAAGAAATACGTTCAGCAGTTGCTGGATGCCGATAAGGCTTACATTGCTTTCGATACTCCTGAGGAGTTGGAGGCTAAGCGTGCTGAGATTCAGAACTTCCAGTACGACTGTCACACTCGCAGCCAGATGCGTAACTCGCTGACTCTTCCTAAGGAGGAGGTCGACAAACTGATAGCTGAGGGTAAGCAGTATGTGGTTCGCTTCAAGATCGAGGCTGGTCAGGAGGTTCTGGTCAACGACCTGATTCGTGGTGAGGTGCGTGTAAAGAGCGATATCCTGGATGATAAGGTGCTTTATAAGAGCGCTGATCAGTTGCCAACTTATCACCTGGCAAACATCGTGGATGACCACTTGATGGAGATTTCACATGTTATCCGTGGTGAGGAGTGGTTGCCATCAGCACCTCTGCATGTATTGCTTTACCAGGCTTTTGGTTGGGCCGATACTATGCCACAGTTTGCACACCTGCCATTGCTGCTTAAGCCTGATGGCAAAGGTAAGCTTTCTAAGCGTGATGGCGACCGTCTGGGATTCCCTGTGTTCCCACTGCTTTGGAAGGATCCAAAGAGCGGCGAGACATCTCGTGGCTATCGCGAGGATGGCTACTTCCCCGAGGCTGTCATCAACTTCCTTGCTCTGTTGGGCTGGAATCCTGGCACTGAGCAGGAAATCTTCTCGCTCGATGAGCTTGTTCCTCTGTTTGATATCTCAAAGTGCTCTAAGGCTGGTGCCAAGTTTGCCTTCGAGAAGGCTGTTTGGTTCAACCACGAGTATATCCTCAAGAAGAGCAACGAAGAGATTGCTGCTCTCTTCGAGCCAATCGTAAAGGAGCATTGTCCTAACGAGACTTCTGAGCGCATTCTCAAGGTTACTGAGATGATGAAGGATCGTGTATCGTTCGTTCACGAGTTGTGGCCACTCTGCTCATTCTTCTTCGAGGCTCCTACTGCCTATGATGAGAAGACTGCCAAGAAGCGTTGGAAGGAAGATAGCGCTCAGGTGATGACAGAGCTGATTGGTGTGCTCGAGGGTATCGATGACTTCTCACTCGAGAATCAGGAGCAGATTGTTCACGCTTGGGTTGAGCAGAAGGAGTATAAGCTGGGTAATGTGATGAACGCTTGGCGACTCACTCTCGTAGGCGAGGGTAAGGGTCCTGGTATGTTTGATATCTCTGCCTTCCTTGGCAAGGATGAGACTATCGCCCGTATGAAACGTGCTATTGAATTATTAGGCTAATGTTATACAACCTTGTAATATACATGTATCTTCTTGGAGTGGCTATTTATAGCCGCTTCAATGAGAAGGTGCGTAAGATGTGGCATGGTGAGCGCGAGGCATTCAAGATTCTGCGCGAAAAGGTTGATCCCAATGCCAAGTATGTGTGGTTCCATGCAGCTTCACTTGGTGAGTTCGAGCAGGGGCGCCCGCTTATGGAACAGTTGCGTAAGGATCATCCTGAGTACAAGATCCTACTTACGTTCTTCTCGCCTTCGGGCTATGAGGTACGCAAGAACTACGAGGGTGCCGACATTATCACTTATCTGCCACTCGACACAATCACTAACGCTCGACGTTTCCTTCGTACGGTTCGTCCTGTAATGGCTTTCTTTATCAAGTACGAGTTCTGGTATAACTATCTACACATACTTAAGCACCGCAATGTGCCTGTATATAGTGTGTCGAGCATATTCCGCGAGGATCAGGTGTTCTTCAAGTGGTATGGACGCCAGTATCGTCGTGTGCTCAACTGTTTTACACATTTCTTTGTGCAGAACGAAATCAGTAAGGAATTGTTGGCCAAGATAGACATCACAAATGCTAGTGTAGTGGGCGATACCCGTTTTGACCGTGTGCTCCAGATTAAGGATGCTGCCAAACAGTTACCTGTGGTTGAGGCTTTCGTTAAGGATGCTCCGCAAGTATTTGTGGCCGGCTCGTCATGGCCTCCTGATGAGGAGATATTCATCAAGTATTTTAACGAACACAAGAACTGGAAGTTGATTATTGCCCCTCATGTGATAGGCGAGGATCATCTCAAACAGATAGAGAAACTACTCGAAGGCCGCAAGGTAATTCGCTATACCGAGGCTACCGAAGCTAATGTACAGGATGCTGAGGTCATGATTATCAACTGCTTTGGCTTGCTGTCAAGCATCTATCATTATGGTCAGGTGGCTTATGTTGGTGGAGGTTTTGGTGTGGGTATCCACAATCTGCTCGAGGCTGCTGTGTGGGATGTGCCAGTATTCTTCGGTCCCAACAACCAGAAGTTCCAGGAGGCTCAGGGACTCAAACTTAGTGGCGGCTTCGAGATTAACAACTACGAGGAGTTTGCTGCTCAGATGGATCGCTTTGCTACAGATTCCGACTACCTGCAGGAGCAGGGTCGCAAGGCAGGTTACTTTGTAAAAGGCCAGTCGGGTGCAACTCAGAAGGTGCTCTCAGCTGTAGCACTTTAGGTTTTTTTTCCACTATTAACTACGCATGAAAACTATGTGGATGATATTGTTCTTATTATTGCCTTTTGTAGCAATCGCATATATCGCTTGGCATGTTTGGGTGCTGTTGCCATTGTCGGCTTGGATCAAGTCGCTGATAATAGCTGTAGGCGTGCTTAGCTTTGTGACGCTTGTGCTAAACTTCCGTCGCGTGTTCGATGGTATGCCGCTTTGGGTGGCACAGACAGCCTACGAGGTTGGTACATCGTCGCTCTTCATACTGCTGTATCTGGTGATGATTTTCCTGGTGCTTGATTTTGGACGCTTAGTCCATCTGGTACCAAAGTCTTTCCTCTTTCACAACGGATATACCGCTATCGGAATCTTTGTGCTGATGTTCGGCTTGTTTCTCTATGGCAATCTGCATTATAATAATAAGGTTCGCGTAGAACTCGAGTTGAAGTCGCCTAAGCCTCTTGCCAAGGAGTATAAGATAGTGATGGCTAGCGATTTGCATATCGGCTATCATAACCCTCGCAAGGAGTTGGCTCGCTGGGTTGATTTGATAAATGCAGAGAATCCTGATTTTATCCTGATTGCCGGTGATATTATCGATGGTAGTATGCGCCCGGTTATCGAAGAGCGCATGGCAGAGGAGTTCCGTCGGCTGAAAGCACCTGTCTATGCTTGCTTGGGCAATCATGAGTTTTATGCAGGTGTGCCTGGGGCTAAGCAGTTCTACAAGGATGCTGGCATCCACTTGCTGGTGGATGAGGCCGCAGTCGTTGATAGCAGTATTGTGATTATTGGTCGTGACGATCGCACTAACATGCGTCGCAAACCTATCAAGGAACTAGTAACCAACACCCATCAACCATCATCTAACACCCAGCGCTACACCATCGTGCTCGATCATCAGCCTTATCATCTGGATCGTGCTGAGGCTGCTGGTGTTGACTTTCAGTTAAGTGGTCATACCCATCGTGGACAGGTATGGCCCATCTCTTGGATTACAGATCGTATCTACGAGTGCTCTTGGGGTGGTTATCAGCGTGGCAATACCCAGTTCTATGTCTCGTCGGGCATAGGCATTTGGGGGGGAAAGTTCCGCATAGGTACCCAGAGTGAATATGTGGTGGCTACTTTAAAGTAATAAGAATGACAGCCAAGGAGATTATAGCTTACATGGAAACGCTGCGTAATGATGCGCAGCGTAAGGTCTTGATGAGGTTCTTCAAAACTGCGCCTGGTGAGTATGGCTATGGTGATGAATTCTTGGGTCTGAAGGTGCCGCAGACCAGAGAGGTGGTAAAGGCTGTAGCAAAGGACGTCTCACTTGATGAAATACCTGAATTGCTGATGTCTAAGTGGCATGAAGTGCGCCTTTGTGGGTTGCTTATCTTGGTGGAGAAGTTCGAGAAACTTGCAACAAAGAAGTTGGTGGATAATGTTGAGGCTGTTCGTGGGCGTGATGAGATTCTTTCAATGTATTTACGTTATGCCGAGCAGGCAAATAATTGGGACTTGGTAGACTTGTCGGCACCAAAGATTTTGGGACATTGGTTATTGCTACCAACTTTTCTTGGTGGTAATGAAGCTGACATCTATCATGAGTATAAACTATCAGTGCTGGATGAACTGGCAGCCAGTTCGTGTTTGTGGAAGCAACGTATGAGTATAGTCTGTTCGTGGAAGACATCCCAGATGGGTGATCCATCGTGGTGTCTTCGTTATGCAGAGTTTCATCTTCATCATCCGCACGATTTGATGCATAAGGCTGTAGGCTGGATGCTTCGCGAGATGGGCAAACGGGTTTCGATGGATCTGCTTCGCGATTTTCTCCGTCTGCACGTTCATGAGATGCCTCGTACCATGCTTCGCTATGCCATAGAGAAGATGGCTGATCAGGAACGTAAATACTGGATGACACTTGAATAAACAATAAAGCCTCGCAAATCTGCGGGGCTTTATCGTTTTTATTTGTTCTTTTGTTCCTCTTTTTGTTCCTCCAGATAGAATTTGGAGTAGGCCACATAGTGCTTGGCGTTGTCCGTCTGCCCTGGGCGGACGGGCTTTATGTATTTGGCAGGCACGCCTCCCCAAATCTCGCCAGCGGGTATCTTGGTGTTCTGCAGTACCAAGGCACCAGCTGCTACTATGCTGCCTTCGCCTATCTCGCAACCGTCAAGTAGGGTAGAGCCCATTCCGATAAGTGCGTTATCGTGGATGGTGCAGGCATGTACAGTAACGTTGTGTCCGATTGTTACATAGTTGCCGATATGCGTAGGACCAGTCTCGTGGGTGACGTGTACACAACTGCCATCCTGTATGTTGGTACAGTTGCCGATGGTGATAGGGGCCACATCGCCGCGAACTACTGCATTGAACCACACAGAGCACTCGTCGCCCATAGTTACATCGCCCACAATAGTGGCGTTCTCGCTAAAATAGCAATCTCGCCCCCATTTGGGAGCGAGACCGCGATATGATTTAATTAGAGCCATTTCTTAACTCTTAATTCTTAACTCTTAATTCTTAACTCTTAATTCTTAACTAATTAGAGGTTTGCGTTGTCCTTACCCCAATCCTCAACAGCTGGAATGATACCAAGGCTGATGATCTCGTCGCGCATCTTCTGCAGGTGCTCGTACGAAGCCTGGAGTGAAGCCATCTCCTCAGCAGTACCCTCGGGCTGTGTGAAGTGTACACCGTCCTTGTCGATAACTGTAGGCATAGCCATCATTACGTTCTTGAAACCGAATGCGTTAACATAGCATCCTGCAGGCCACTTGAATGGCTCGCCACCCATAGCACCCTCGATCATCTTAACAGCCTGATAAGCAGGGCTCTGGAATGAAGAGCGACCACGCAGCTTGATGATGTTGCTACCACCCTGTGTAGTCATGTGCTTGATCTCAGCCCAACGCTCGTCAGAGAGTGGGAGCTCAGACAGAGGCTTGCCGTCGATGAGAGCCTTGCTGGCAAATACTGCCATCTGCTCACCGTGACCACCGTATGTGTAAGCGTTAGTTACCTTGTCCTGACGTACACCGAACTCCTGAGCCAGCTGCTGCTGCAGACGGGTAGAGTCGAGAGCTGCCAGTGATGTCAGCTGGTTTGGCTTCAAACCTGAGTGGATCAGAGCTGTCAGAGCTGTTACGTCGGCTGGGTTGAAGATTACTACCACGTGCTTAACGTCTGGGCAGTACTTCTTGATGTTCTCACCGAAGTCAGCTGCAATCTGGCAGTTACCCTTCAGCAGATCCTCACGGGTCATACCCTCCTTACGAGGAGCACCACCTGATGAGATGATGTAATTAGCACCAGTGAAAGCCTCCTTGGCGTCTACTGTATAAGAAATGTTTGCACCTGGGAAAGCGCAGTGACACATCTCATCATATACACCATGAACGCCTGGCTCATAGATATCATACAAACAAATGTTGGGAGTCAAGCCCAGCATCAACACACTCTGTACCATGTTAGAGCCAATCATACCACCGGCACCAACAATCACCAATTTCTCGTCTGTCAAAAAAGCCATAATTGTATTTTTAAAATTGTTAATTAAAGTGCTGCAAAGTTACAAAAAAAGACTCATACAAAGTGTTTTTTTATTATTAATCTGTGTTAATCGTGTCATTTTCTCTTAGATAATTCGTACCTTTGTAATCTCGAAATTACAAAATGCGATGAATATGACTGTTAATCAAAGAATTGAAGCTCTCCGCGAGGTGATGCAGCGTGAACATCTTGCGGCATTTATATTACCAAGTACCGACCCTCATCAGGGCGAATATGTGCCCGATCACTGGAAAGGGCGCGAGTGGATTTCGGGCTTCAATGGCTCGGCTGGAACTGCTGTGGTCACGATGACTTCGGCAGCACTCTGGACCGATTCTCGTTATTTCATTGCTGCCGAGGAACAGCTTCGTGGCACAGAATTCCAACTGATGAAACTCAAGATGCCTGGCACACCCACCATCCCAGAGTGGATTGGTAAGGAGTGTGGCGCTGGTGCTGAGGTCGGACTCGATGGTATGGTCAATTCTGCTAATGCCGTCAAGGATCTGATTGCCGATCTTCGTCAGCAAGGTGGCATCACGCTTCGTACCAATCTCGATCCTTTGTCACAGATATGGAAGGATCGTCCAGCTATTCCAGAGCATCCCGTTGAGATTTATCCGATGGAGTATGCAGGCGAGAGCTGTCACGAAAAGATCGCCCGTATCCGCAAGGCCCTCCGCGAAAAACATGCTGACGGTATGCTGATGTCGGCACTCGATGATATCGCATGGACGCTGAACCTTCGTGGCACTGATGTGCATTGCAATCCTGTGTTCGTAAGCTATCTGCTTATTTCTACTAAAGATGTCGCCCTATATATTAATAAGGTGAAGCTCACGCCTCAGGTTGAGGCTTATCTTGCAGCCGAGGGTATAGCAGTTGCTCCATACGAGGATGTGGCTAAGGGATTGAAAGACTACTTTGAGTACAATATCC
>Ga0247610_10004443_pt1 | contig 15006 bp, 10 predicted proteins | sample 174DNAGHGhighgp2_FD_193483 | JGI IMG/M metagenome (GOLD analysis project Ga0247610, IMG submission 193483) | Sheep rumen microbial communities from Palmerston North, Manawatu-Wanganui, New Zealand - 1742 DNA GHGhigh gp2 | ecosystem: Host-associated > Mammals > Digestive system > Stomach > Rumen... | reverse complement strand
TCTTCATGATGGAGAACATAAAGATGGCGGCAACGAGGCAGACGCCAACGAATACGCTCCAAACGATCCACAAAGGTATATCGCCCCAGAGTTTACCACCGATACGCACGAGATAGTTACCGATAGCAGTTGCTACGAACCAACCACCCATCATCATACCTTTGTATTTCGGAGGAGCTACCTTGCTGACGAACGAGATACCCATCGGGGAAAGGAGTAACTCACCAAAGGTGAGGATGAGATAGGTGTAGATGAGTACGTTAGCGTTCACGAAGGTGGCGTCACCGCTGAGGCGTGCCATCTCTTGCTGTGCCGGGGTCAGAAGACCGATCGAGCAAACGGCCATCAGGACGTAGGCTGCGGCTGCAACGACCATACCGTACGCAATCTTACGCGGAGCAGAAGGCTCTTTGCCGCGTTTGTTGAGCGCACCGAAGATCGCCATGCTCACCGGCGTGAGGGCTACTACGTAGAAGGGGTTGAACTGCTGGAAGATCGGCGCAGCGATACCCATTTCTGCGGGGTGATGGAAATATTGGAATACAAGGAAAGCGGTTACGGCACTGCCGACGCAGCCCCAGATCATCTTAGCTTTGCTGCTGCCTTCACCGAAGATACCAAACAACGAATACACGAGTACAGCTACAGCAACGAGGTTCCAGATATTGAACGCCATCGTCTGTGCACCGCTTACTACCGGGTTTACAAACTCATCAGCGAAGAAAGTCAATGTCAGACCGTTCTGGTGGAACGCCATCCAGAAGAAGAGCACTACCGTGAACACGAGGCAGAGCGCTACGATACGTTTCTTGGTCTGCTCCGGCGTCAGTTCTTCCACTTTCTCATTTCCGCTTGCTGCAGCCTGTTTAGCGGTGTGCTCTACGTGCTTGAACCAAGGACGGCAAGCATAGTAGATGGCGATACTGAGGATGAGCGATGCACAGGCTACCATGAAGGCGAAGTGATAACTGTCGTTCACGTTGTAACCCAGGCTCTCCTGTGCCCAAGCCATGATCTTGACTGCGGCTGTCGGAGCGAACATAGCGCCGATGTTGATGGCCATATAGAAGAGCGAGAATGCTGCATCCCGACGGTCGGCGTACTGCGGATCATCGTAGAGGTTACCTACCATAACCTGGAGGTTGCCCTTGAATAGACCCGTACCAAACGAGATCAGCAGCAGGGCCAACAACATGATGCCCATCGCAAAACCGCCGCCTCCCAGAGGGATAGCCAGACAGATGTAACCGAGGAACATAACAAAGATACCGATCGTCACACACTTACCGTAACCGATCTTGTCTGCAATCCAACCACCGATCAGCGGGAGGAAATACACACATGCCAGAAAACCGGCGTAGATACGGCTTGCGGCATCTGCCGACAGACCGAAATTAGCGCGCAAGAACAGCGCAAAGACGGCTAACATCGTGTAGTAGCCGAAACGCTCGCCTGTGTTGGCCAATGCCAACGCGAACAATCCTTTTGGTTGATTCTTAAACATAAACTATAATTTTTTAAAATCTTACATCTCAAATCTCAAATACATCACACCAGTGATGTTTGTCTTCTGCCCGTCCGTACTGGATATCTTTCAGTGCGTGATAGAGTTGGCTCAAAACCTCTCCGGGTTCATCGCCGAACGAATAGGTTTTGCCTTTCTCGGTGTCGATCACTTTGTCTATCGGGCTGATCACACAAGCCGTTCCGCACGCTGCCGCCTCACTCATCTGCTCCAGTTCCTCCAATCGTATTCGGCGTTGTGTCACTTTCATTCCCATCTCGCGTGCCAAGGTCATCAGACTGTCATTCGTGATACTTGGCAGGATCGCACTGCTCTTCGGCGTCAGGTATTCGTTGCCCTTGATGCCGATGAAGTTCGCTGCCGAACACTCGTCGATATAGCGGTGGTACCTGGCATCCAAAAAGATACAATCGCACCCCATGGCGTGCGCGGCTTCGGTGGCACGGAAGGAGGATGCGTAGTTGCCTCCGACCTTGAACTGACCTGTTCCGTAGGGGGCAGCACGATCGACATAGCGGTTGACGATGAAGGTCGTGCAATGAAACTTACCCGGGTAGTACGGTCCGATAGGCGAGGGGATAACAATGAACTCAAAATCACGACCGGGTCCAACACCCAAACGCGGGGTCGTGCCAATCAACAGCGGTCGGAAATAGAGCGTTGCACCGGTTCCGTAAGGTGGTACAAAATCCAGATTCTTCTCCAATGCCAACCGTATTGCTTTCCCGAATAACTCCTCCGGAACGGGCTGCATGTACAAGCCCTCTGCACTCCGTTTCATTCGCTTCGCGTTCTCGCGCCAACGGAAGATACGAATCTTTCCGTCGATACCTCGAAAAGCCTTCAAACCTTCAAAAGCTTCCTGTCCGTATTGCAGACAAGTAGCCGACACATGCAAGTGCAGGAACTTGTCCTTTGTGGCGTACGGTTCCTCCCACGCGCCATCATGATACGCCGCCCGAACGATATAGTCCGGTTCCGTATAATGAAATCCCAAACTACTCCAATCAATATTCATCATCAAACAATGTATCTAATATACTCAACTCCGTTTGCCACGGGTGTTTGTCAGTCCATATTTCTCCGCTCCAATCGGTGGTGCGAGCACCGGTTATCTGTCCTTGCGGACGCTCTTTTTTCAATAATGCCAAGAGCGTGGCATTGAGTTCGTCATTGAGGTCCAACAACCACTTGTACTGTTTCTCGTAGAAGGGCCGCAGGTAGTCGGCGAAGTATAGGAAGTACGGTGTATGTTGGTACGCGCTGACGAGGGTGATCCAGTGCTGGTGCTGCCAGCGTGTCTGGTAACTGATCTGTATGTCACGCGTCAGTTGTTTATGTTCCACTTTGCCCACCGGGACGGTCAGTCGCACGATCTCTCCTTTCGCGTCCCGAATCAGACAGCGGTTACGGAAAGTCTGCTTCTCAAAGCTCTCCATCTGTTCGATCGTGGCAGGTTCACTCATCAGTGCCTGCATGTACGACAGCGGGGGCAAATAGGCGGTAGGCAAAATCATCTTCCTGTTGCTTTATTGCCCAAACGGTTCCAGCGGATGGAATGTTTGTCTTTGTCGATCGAGAGCCAGATGAACACGGGTCGTCCGACGACGTGATCTTCGGGCACAAAACCCCAATAACGACTATCCGCCGAGTTGTGCCGGTTGTCACCCATCATCCAGTAGTAATCCATCGAGAAGACATATTCCTCGCCGATCGCGATCGGTTTGAACTCATAGGCCTCTGCGATACGTTTGTAGAGCCAGTAGTTGTCTTCGGTGATGAGGATCTTGTCGCCTTTACGCGGGATGTATATCGGTCCGTAGTTATCGCGGGTCCACTCGTTATGCCCCATCGGATAGACGGCGCCGCCTTGACCTTCCGGTTCAACCACGATCGCTAACACATGGGGATTGTTCGAAAGTTCCTCCTTCATGGCTACGGTGAGCGGGAAATGCCATGTGGTGGCATCGGCTTGAATGCGATCGGCCACACTGATTCCTAATTTCTCCAGGTACTTGGCACTGAAGATATGTCCGTCGGTCTGGACGTAATAGTTGAGTTGCAGTCCCTCGCGCTCCGGTTCCCTCTCGCCGTTGACGTAGATCACGTTGTCTATGATCTGCAGGCTGTCGCCGGGCGTGCCGACACAGCGCTTGACGTAGTTCTCACGCCGATCCACCGGACGGGTTATGATCTCGCCGAACACATCCTTGCGTTGCTCCAACAAAGCCTCGCCGTAGTAGTGCTTGAGCGTGTAGTAATCCGGGTTTTGCATAAGCGAGCAAACGGTATCGCCGGCTGGGAAGTTGAAGACCACGATATCGCCTTTCTGCGGACTGGTCCAACCTTTGAGACGTTTGTACTCCCAATGCGGGTTATCGAAATAACTCTTTCCTCCGCCTAACCATTCGGGCATGGTGTGTTGCACGAGTGGCATGGATAAGGGTGTCTGCGGTACACGGGCACCGTACGCCATCTTGCTCACATACAGGAAATCGCCCACACGGAGCGTCTTCTCCAGCGAAGATGAAGGGATCTGGTAGTTCTGGAAGATATAGAGGTTGATGAAATACACCGCCACGAGCGCAAACACGATCGCGTCTATCCAGGAACAAACGGTATAAAGGGCCGGCTTGGTGTCTTTATACTTGCGCCACCAGCTGTAGTTGATGTACTTGGTGGTGAACATATCCACGATCAGCGGCAGCAACGCCAGCCAACCTAAACTCTTCCAATCGCCCCATGCTACCCACAGCACAAACGCGATATACAATGCGCTCCAGATTCCTGCACGGATCCAACCGCCGCGCGGCACTTGCGCTAATCTATCTTGCAATTTTTTCATTTTCTCATTTTATCATTTTTTCATTTCTTCTGCTGCTAAAACAGCGCCTAATGCGAAGCCTCTACGTCCCTTGGCGATGTGCGTGATGACGATCGTATCTTCCTCACTGTCCCAGGTAACAACATGCGTGCCCGGCACTTCGCCCTCGCGGATGGAAGTTATCTCGACATCTCGAGATTGCGACATCTCGATCTCTTGTGCGAGTGTTTTGGCGGTGCCGGAAGGTTTGTCGAGTTTATGAATATGGTGGGTCTCGGTGATGGACGGCGTGTACTGGGGGTGCGTCTTCATCGCGGAGGCTAATTGTTTGTTGAGATCAAAGAAGATATTGACGCCTACGGAGAAATTGCTTTTCCAGACAAGCATGGGTTTGGTGTGGATTCGCTTGTCCTCTTCCATGAGTGCGGCGGCATCCCAACCGGTTGAACCGCATACTACAGGCATGCCCTGCGCCCACGCGCGCAAAATATTCTCCTTGGCAGTCAGCGGGGTAGTAAACTCAATCGCTACCTCAGCGTCCTTCAGATCGAACGCATCCCCCGCGTCAATACGGGCCACAATCTCGTGACCGCGTTCCTGAGCAACGGACTCAATCATATGCCCCATTTTACCGTATCCGATTAGTGCAATTCTCATAATTCATCACAAAAAGCGCGCAAAGGTACAAAAAATAAATGACATATGCAAGCATATGCCATTCTTTTTGACAATTTCTCCCAATTCCGTCAATTTTTCCACATTATATTCTTGCCACAAAAAGAGGTGTTTAAAAAGTATATTATATATGAATATATAATATAGTATTGTTCGTAATTTTTGGGGGTTAGTCGGGACAACCTTGGCTTCACATTGGCTTTGACTGTCGCTTCACCGTCGCTTGACCGTCGTTCGACCGTCGTTTAAAGTGCCTAAATCGGTGGCAAAGGTACTGCTTTTCTTTGATATATGCAAATATTTATGCAAAATATAAGACGACCCGCATAAAATTGCGGGAAAAGGACGAAGAATTCAAAAAAGGAGCAGGCTATGAAGTCTGCTCCTTGAATTTTAGGTGATATCCAAATACAATTTGGACGCAATGGACGAAGCTTATTTCACTTCTGCACCGGTGAGGGTGTATGTCTTGTCGCCGCGGAGGATGAAGATCTGGCCGTTACGGAGGATTTTCTGAAGGCTGACTTCTGACGGCTGAATGCTCTCTACTCCCGTAACTACACCTTCGCTTGTCGTGGTGAACTCTCCGGAATAAGTGGCAACCGGTTGGTCATTGGCATCTTTTGCAGTTACGCTATAGCCGTATTGAGTACCACTATCCAATCCGGTTACGGTGAACTGCAAGCCGTTTGCGGTCATAATGGCTACCGGAGCATGGTGAGAACCTTCGCGTGATGGCGCAAAAGCAATACCTGTCAACTGACCATTCGCATTGAAGATCAACGTACAGAAGACTACACCATCTTTGGTAATCTGGATGGTATAAGATGCGGCATTGTTGCTTGTTGGCCAAGTGAGCGTCGCAGCATTATCCTGCGGTTCTACCTGTACATCATTCGTGGTCACAGTTGCTTCTTCGGCTCCGATCGCATAGGTATAGTAGAAATCCCTCCAAACAGCAGCAGCTTTATACATGTCAATCGAGTTCGGCAGAACGTACAGCGTACACTCAAACTTATCCACTCCGTCAAAGGCGTTGCTATAGGTGTTAGTCGGCGTCGGACGGTAGTTGAAGATTGTTTCGAGATTGACGCAGTTATAGAACGCTTGCTCACCGATGGTCTTCACGGACTCGCCTATAGACACTTTCTTCAGCGTCTCAATGCCCGCAAAAGCGTTTGCACCGATGGCAGTGACAGAGTTGCCAATAACCAGTTCTTCCATTTCGTTCGGAGCTTCTACACCAAACTGCATGTTTTCCGTAAACGAACCGGCATTACCGATAGTCAGCACTTTGTTTGTCGGGTCATATGACCAAACGAGTGCCAAGTCTTTACCGCACGTTCCAACACGGGCAATAGCAAACTCGGCGGTAAAGGTAGTATCTTGAGTTATTTGGAAGATACGCGGGTTATCTTTCAAACCGTCCGACCATTGTGTGAAATGATAGCCATAATCCGAAGTAGCGGTCAATGTGACAAAATCCAAGTATTCCGCAGAACTGCTGCCGGAAATAGTGCCATGCTCAGCGTTCTTGGTAATGGAATATACATTCTTCGCAAAGGTGGCGGTAAATGTGGTATCTTGGGTTAATGTAAAAGAACGCGGATTTAAAGTGTTGTTGTCATCCCATTGAACAAAATGGTAGCCATAATTCGGAATAGCAGAAATCTCTACCTCATCCAAATACAAAGCCGAAGTGTCGCCAGCGATTGTGCCCCATTCAGGATTAGCGGAGATAGTAGAAATAGCGTAACTATTTTTTGCAAACTCTGCGGTAAATGAAGTATCTTGAGTTAGTTCAATAGTTCGCGGATTGTCGGTATTGCCGTCTGACCATTGTGTGAAGTGATAGCCAGAATCAGGAGTTGCATTCAACGACATATCTTCACACATCGTTTGGGGATAAGTGACATTTCCATGTTCTGCATTTATGGTAATTGTATATGGAAGAGGCGCATGATCATTAATTCTGCTATCGTTATTCAGCATTTGTTTGAATCTCTCAATTTCTCCGCACGGCACATATATAGCAGTCAAACCGGTGCAACGTTCGAAAGCACTATTTCCAATGCTGGTGACGCTATTGGGAATAGTCACAGAGGTCAAACTGCTGCAACCAGAGAAAGCCCTACTTCCAATGCTTGTAACACTATTGGGAATCGTCACAGAGGTCAAACTTGTGCAATCTGTGAAAGCATAATTTCCAATGCTGGTGACGCTATTGGGAATCGTCACAGAGGTCAAACCGGTGCATTCACGGAAAGCATAATTTCCAATGCTGGTGACGCTATTGGGAATCGTCACAGAGGTCAAACCGGTGCAACGTTCGAAAGCACTATTTCCAATGCTGGTGACGCTATTGGGAATAGTCACAGAGGTCAAACTCTCGCAGCTAGAGAATGCCTCCTCTCCAATGCTTGTGACGCTGTTAGGAATCGTCACAGAGGTCAAACCGGTGCAACGTTCGAAAGCACTATTTCCAATGCTGGTGACGCTATTGGGAATAGTCACAGAGGTCAAACCGGTGCAATTAAAGAAAGCACCACCTGCGATTGATTCAATACCATCGGGAATGGTGTATGTACCTGAATAAGAAGTCGGCATATACGCAAATACATGTGTATTATAAACGGGCGAGGTCAAACTTGTGCAATCTGTGAAAGCCTCCGCTCCAATACTGGTGACGCTACCCGGAATCGTTACAGAGGTCAAACCGGTGCAACGAAAGAAAGCCTCCTCTCCAATGCTTGTGACACTATTTGGAATCGTTACTGAGGTCAAACTGCTGCAACTATAGAAAACACTATTTCCAATGCTTGTAACGCTCTCAGGAATCGTCACAGAGGTCAAACCGGTGCAGCGTATAAAAGCTCGATCCCCAATGCTGGTGACGCTATTTGGAATGTCAATAGAGGTCAAACTGCTGCAATCTTCGAAAGCCCACTCTCCAATGCTGGTGACGCTATTGGGAATAGTCACAGAGGTCAAACCGCTGCAACCAGAGAAAGCACCACCTGCAATGGATTCAATACCATCGGGAATGGTGTATGCTCCGGAATAAGAGGTTGGCATAAACGCAAACACATGTGCATTATATACCGGAGAGGTTAAACCGCTACAGCGAGAGAAAGCAGACCATCCAATGCTTGTGACGCTATTGGGAATCTCTATCGAAGTCAAATCTTCACAATTTCCAAAAGCACCACCTGCAATGGATTCAATACCATCGGGAATGGTGTATGCTCCGGAATAAGAGGTTGGCATAAACGCAAACACATGTGCATTATATACCGGAGAGGTTAAACCTGTGCAATGACTGAAAGCCAAATCTCCAATGCTGGTGACGCTATTGGGAATCGTTACAGATGTCAAACCGTTACAAAAAGAGAAAGCCATTATTCCAATGCTTGTGACGCTATTGGGAATCGTTACTGAGGTCAAACCGCTGCAAGATTGGAAAGCATAATTTCCAATGCTTGTGACGCTATTGGGAATCGTTACAGAGGTCAAACCGCTGCAATTATAGAAAGCATCCATTCCAATGCTGGTGACGCTATAAGTAATCTCATTGTAGGTCACAGAAGCAGGGATAATAGCGGTAGTAATAATAGTTGACCAATATGGATAACTACTATTTTGCGACGTAACTTCAGCCGTTTGGTTGGTGGCATCGAGGTTGTAATACAGGTCGCCGATTTTAGTAGAGGCGAACATCGTTCCTACGCTGGCTGCTACAGCGAGCAATAGGGTAAAAAGTTTAGTCATCTTAGCCGCAAGGGCATGATTAATCAATAGATTTTTCATAATTATTATTGGATTTAAATGTTAATAATTATCATATAAAAACAGATTACGCATATCACAAAAATACGAAAAACGCCTCCATACGGCCGATTTATTGTCCATTTTATCGAATTTAAAAATACCAATAAAACGCGCTGCTGGTTGGCCTAAGACGTTTTTCCCTTTTAAGAAAACTATTCTTTTCTCTAAAGCGCCATTTGGTTCTTTAGAACATTTTCCTTCTTTGTCTCCTTTATACTCTTCTAATAAAATTGTCCCATAATTACTAAGTGTATTTTTCCATTCTGGGCCATCTTCATTAGGACACCAAACAGATAAATTATTGAATCCTGGAATTTTTGCCATTGAACGTTGCTGAAAGTTAATGTCAAAGATTTTAAAAGCTTCCGTGGTGTTCTTCACATAATCTCCCTCTATAACAGACAAATATTCTTTTCGTTTATGATAATCTGCCGTTTGTTCCATTTCTAAATCCCATGGAAGAAAAAGATTTAGCCTCTCTTTTTCTGATACTTTAATTTTAATTATATCAACAACTTTATTTAGTTGAGCATTAATGTCTTCATCTGTTTTTGCTGTGCAATTAATTCTATGTACTTCCGCCCCAATTGAATCAATGATACCTTGTTCTCTTAAAGCATCCTCTTCTTTTTTCTTTAAATGATGTGCTTCATCTACCTCTATAACTATATTGACTTGTGGAAGGTAGATATCTGCTAATGCGCGTTCCCCTTTCTCTTTATCAATATAAATGCATTGTTGGGTGACAATTTTAATTCTATCATCATCCAACAGATACCATAAGCGAGAAATGACATATTGCTCAAATTTGTGTTTACTACATTTCTCTAATAATGTTGCAATGTACTCTATTTTGTTTTCCATGCAAATTTAAGTTTTTTATTGCCTCCACTTTATTATTTGGCTTTTCGGCATTCTCCGTTATATAGTTTACTAGTTTCCTAGACCGCTGCGCTATCCTAGATATTCTAGAAGTCCTAGATTTTTAGGATACACACAAAAAGCGTGAAGTCCGTCTATTCTTCACACTAACTGAGGGCTTCGCAATCCCTGTACCAAGTAGAAAAACAACCGAATTCCACGCCCGATATGCTAAACCCACCCCGCCTATAGCAGGGCGTGGCATGTATAACATACCCACGGGACATTCATCTTGCTGTCACGACTTGGTACGAAATGTTGCGAAGATTTCAGTTAGTCGCAAACAACGTCAATAAACGCCTTTTATGTCCTCCTGTTTAACATCGGGAAGCGACGACAAAAACCTTTGCGGGTGCAAAGGTACGAAGAATTTTTGATATATGCAAATAAATAATGAAAAAACTCACCGAAGGTACTCTCTAATCGCCCCAAAAAGAATCAATATGCGCGATAAGTGATCTCCGCCTACACCGCGAGCCCACAAAGAAGAAAGGAAACCGGCATGCAATGCCGGGCTAATGGACAAAGGACGTCGGAATACCGGCGGGAACAGGACACTAATAAACAGCCAAAATCTCGTCCACTAATTCAGGGATGGGGATGTGGCCGTCGTTGTGAATCGTCAGATCGCCGGTGGGGATTTTTTGCGCACGTATACGTGCACGCACGTCGTAATTCCTATTTAACGTACGCGCGATGCGGATTTCTTCGGGTGCGTCAATGACGATGACCTTGTCACATAACCGATTCAAGCCCGATTCAAACAAGATGGCGGACTCAATAAAATCCGGTTGGCGTTGGAGAATGTCTTTACCTACGGCAGGATGCACGATGGCGTTCAGCGCTTCCCGCAAGGAGCTGTTTTCAAACACCCGCTGGGCGACATAGGCTGTATTGTATGTTCCGCCCGCAAACGCTTCCTCACCCAATAAGTCGATGATCGCCTTTCTTACTTCGGGATTCTCCTTGATGATACGTTTGGCTTCGCGGTCGCAGTCATAGACCGTGTACCCGCGTTGGGCGAGTTCGTGAGCGATCGTAGATTTGCCGCTTCCTATGCCACCGGTGATGCCGATCATTAGAATTGGAAGTAAATAAAGGGTTGTACATCGGCGGTGACGAACTGATAGATGACTGCGATTGCTGCCACGACAGCCAGTACCATCGTCCATAACGGCATGGCGCTGAACCATAAGCGGTAACGGCGTTTCCAGTCGGTGGGTAACCAGTGGATAACCATGCCGGCGATAAACATAAGCACTACCCAGCGGTAGCTCCACAAGAACTCCGGGATGATGGCGTTAGACCAAGCTCCGCCTATCTGGTTGACCATATTCTTCGCCGTCGCCCACGCCACCTCATTGGCGGTCGCGGGATCGAGGTTACTGCTGGAGCGGAAGAAGAGACGGGTGAAGGTGATGAAGACAAAGGTCTGCAACACTGCCCACGCTGTGCCAAGAGCTTTGGTGAATTTGTTCTCCGGTCCCTCAAGTAGGAAATAGATATACCGTATCGCGGTGCCGACCCACACGATGGCTGTCCACACGGCAAACAGTCGCCAAACGGGCAGGCTCGTCATCGAGTCGGCGACACACAGGCCGATCAACAGCAGCGTCATGCTCACAAACCGTACGTGCCAGTTCATCGGTCGCCAGATTTTTTCTATGATCATACCGAACCCGTTGATGCCGCCCCAGATGATGAAGTTCCAACTCGCGCCGTGCCATAGACCACCCATGACCTGCGTGATGAAGGAGTTGAGGTTGGAGTAGAAAAGCTTTAGGTGATTGGTGTCTTTGATCACTTTGGGGACAATGATCATGGCTGCCACCAGTATCCCGAACGGAATCATGATGCCGAGCCACCAGCCGGTGAGTGTCGCAGACACGAGTGCAATGACGGTCAGCCAGAAATAGGTACCGAAACCGATGCTTCGGTTGCCACCCAAGGGAATGTATAGGTAGGTCTTGAGCCAACGACCAAGCGACATATGCCACCGCCTCCAGAACTCCTGTGGACTCTGCGATTTATACGGCGAGTTGAAGTTCATCGGCAGGTAGAAACCCATTAGCATCGCCACGCCGATCGCGATATCCGTGTAACCGGAGAAGTCCGCATAGACCTGCAGCGAATAGGCAAAGAGTGCAAACAGGTTCTCGAATCCCGAGAATAGCAAGGGGTTGTCGAAGACGCGGTCGATGAGGTTCACCGCCAGAAAATCCGACATGATGATCTTCTTGGCTAAGCCGTTGATGATCCAGAAGACCGCGATGCCGAAGGCTCTGCGGCTGAGTCGGAAGGGTTTGTATAGTTGCGGGATGAACTCCGCTGCCCGCACGATAGGACCGGCTACCAGCTGCGGGAAGAACGACACATAGAATCCGAAATCGAGTATGTTCTTCACCGGCTCGATGCGTTTGTGATAGACGTCGGCGGTGTAAGAGATGACTTGGAAGGTATAGAACGAGATACCTACCGGCAGAATGATCTTATCGACGATCGAATAGCTCGTTCCGAAGAGGTCATTGAACGCGTCGGTTAAGAAATAGGCGTACTTGAAATAGGCGAGGAAACCCAAGTCTATTGTCACCGAGAGTGCCAATAGGATTTTGGCGATTGGTCGTTGGTCGTTAGTCGCTTGTCGTTTGTGTATTTGTTGCGCGATGATCCAGTCGGAGAGGGTGACAAAGGCAAGCAGCATCAAGAAGAGGCCGCTGGTCTTGTAATAGAAGAACCAGCTGACGAACATAAGATAGACGTTCCGCAGATGCAGCTTTTTGTTGCCCAGCGAGTCAGGCACCCGGTCCATGATGAGTGCAAAGAGCGCATAGACCAACGCGAAGAATCCCCAGAAATAGAACTGGGTGAACAGCAGCGGGTGCTCCGCATCAAAGGCCAATATGTATTTAATCCATTCCATTGAGAATCCACTCTGCAACTGCGTTTCCGGCTTTGCGTGCACCGGCACGGGTGAAATGCACACCGTCGGTTCCGGCTAATCCCACTTCCTGCCACCGCATCATACTCCCTGCGCCACCCATCCAGCGGAAGAGACTGAAGTACGCGATGTTCTCTTCCAGCGCCATCTTGCGCAGCAGTTTGTCCATGTACGGCACCATGGGATAGGTCTGCCATTCGCCGTCCATCTGCGTGAGCATATCGCTCGGTCCGATAAAGAGGATAGAGGCCTCCGGCGCGCAAGCCTGCAGGTACTGTACCTGCTCGCGGAGCCCTTTCACGATGGCACTGATCGTGCCCGGATTGCGGTTGGACGGGATGGCATTACCGCCAAACTGCAGGATGATGAGGCGCACGTGCTCTTTGTCGTAGAAGGTGCGCAGTTGGGTCTCGTCCATCTTAGTGAACACGATGCCCAGGCACCCGCGCATGGGGATATTATCGACAATGATACCGGTCTCGCTTTCTTGCGACAGACCGTATACCAGTCCCTTGCCGTACAGTTGCACCGTGTCGCCGGAAGTGGTATAATGGATGGAACTGTCGGCCAGCACTTGCCAGTGCTCGTAGGGATGACCTTGCGGTCGGCAGATGGCGGTAATCTCTTCGCTACCCGCCACCAGACTGTCGTTCATGGCGGCTACCTGTCCCATCGGTCCGTACAGACCGTCTTTGCGTTGCGTCGATTTGGGCCCATAGACCATATAACGTCTCGGACCGTTGGCGGGCATGGTAAACCGACCATTCATGCGTAGTTCCTGCTTGACGGTCAGGCTGGGGATGGTCTGTGCTAAGGGCATCATACCTACACCGGCACCGCCGTATCGGGCTTGCAGCACATCGCGTATCTGCATCGTCATTCTGTCCTCTTCGATCTGACTGTCGCCGTAATGGAGCACACGTATCTTGCGTGTGGCGGCTTCTTGTAGCGAGGCATAGAATGCCGAAAGGAAAACCCGACTGTCGGTCGTCGAATCGACTACCACTTTCGGAATCACCGGCTTGGGTGCTACAGGGACGATCGTATCTTGTTCGGCAAAAACCGGGAACTCCGCAATCGTATCGGTGTTTTCGGTATAGTCGGTATATTCAGCAGACTCGGTATGCCATACCTTCCCCTCCGGGAACGCCCAATAGAGCGCTCCTAAGACAGCCATCGTGATGGCGATGAAAGAGAGGACTTGGTAGGGCTTCATCGCTTATTTTTTCCACAAAGCACTACTGAACAACAGCAGGACGGTGAATATCTCAAGACGACCGATGAGCATCACGAAGGTCGCTACCCATTTGGCGGCCGCCGGCATGGCGGCATAGCAACCGCTCGAACCCCATTGACCAATCGAAACGCCGACGTTACCGATCATCGAGGTAGCTATACCGAACGACTCATCGAAACCGATACCGCAGCCGCAGAACCACAGAGTCGCCAACGCGATGATCAGCATGTAGAAGAACATAAACGCCACCACGTTCGAGGTCGTTTGCTCGCGTAAGGTGCGGCCATTGAAACGTACGGGGATGACGGCATTGGGGTGAATACGCCGTTTGATCTCGGCGTGCGCGGCTTTGGCAAAGATCGCCAAACGTACCCATTTCATACCTCCCGAGGTCGAACCCGACGCACCGCCGGTGAACATAAGGAAGAAGACCAGCACCCATAAGACAGGAGGCCAGATCATATAGTCTGCCGCCACAAAACCGGTACTCGTGATTGTAGCAACTGCCGTGAAGAAACCGATCCGGATGCTGGATAACATACCGTGGGTGTGGATCAGCAGCCCGACGGTCAAGAGCGTGCCGGCTATCAGACAGGCCGTCAGATACCAGTGGGTCTCTTCGTCATCGATCACCCGCTGCGGCTTGCCTCGGAAGAGGTAGATCAGTTGGGTGAAGTTGATACCCGACAGCAGCATGAAGACAAAGATGATCCATTGAATGATCGGACTATAGGCAATGACGCTGTCGTTGTGGGTGGCAAAACCACCGGTGGAGATGGTTGCCATAGAGTGACAGATGGCATCGAACTTACCCATGCCAAACAGCCATAACAGCAGTCCTTCCGCAACAGTGAGCAGGATATAGGTGACCCACATATGCTTTGCCGTATCGGCGATTCGCGGACTGAGTTTCTCGTAACTCACACCGGTCACTTCGGCGCTATAGAGCTGCATGCCGCCGAGACCGAACATCGGCAGGATGGCGACAGAGAGTACGATGATACCCATACCGCCTATCCATTGAGTCAGGGCGCGCCAGAGCAATACCGAGTGCGTCT
>Ga0247610_10004442_pt1 | contig 15008 bp, 15 predicted proteins | sample 174DNAGHGhighgp2_FD_193483 | JGI IMG/M metagenome (GOLD analysis project Ga0247610, IMG submission 193483) | Sheep rumen microbial communities from Palmerston North, Manawatu-Wanganui, New Zealand - 1742 DNA GHGhigh gp2 | ecosystem: Host-associated > Mammals > Digestive system > Stomach > Rumen... | reverse complement strand
TGTTAAACTTTACCAGTCTTTCAACTGCCTTTACTTTCAATGCCATAATTCAATTCAAATTTTAATGGTTAATAAATTGTTTGTATGATAATTTTACTTGTCGCTGATTAGACTCCTTTTTGCGATTTTACTAGGAAACACTTGCCTGCGCGCTAGGAAATTTTTGTTGCCCAGTTAGGCCGCAAATTTCGTCTTTTTTCATTGACAATGCAAAGGTACGAATTTTTCCAATGTCTTCAAAATAATAATCGAAAAATGACACTAAAAAAAGCACTTTTTGAAAAGACAATATTCAGAGTGGATTCAGATTTCAGATTTCAGTTTTATTTTTGCGAGGTGCCTACCTGATAGTTCTCTCTTTAGATTTTTATATTATTATAATAATATAAAAATTATATATAATATAAATAATATCTTCCTTTTAATACAGAGCCCCCCCTATGCATTATTTAAACTGAAAACTGAAATAACTGAATCCACTATTTTTCCCTTGTAATATTTGGAGAAGTCAATAAAATACCTTACCTTTGCAGAAGATTACAAACCCAAAACAAGCATGAACAATTGCCAAATGCTGTCCCTGACTGAAGTAGAGAAGATGCGTAACAGCCTCTTAATCAGCGTGTTATATATTATTAGGGGGGGTAAATCTTTACGATTTAGATTCGAGTTTTCCAAAGAAAATTTTAATTACTACAATATGCCCGTTGTGTCAGCATCGGGTATTTTTTGTATGCAAACTTTAATGAATCCGATCCCATGATAGACTACGTAGAGGAGTATTTAGAGGCTAAGAGGCTCGCTATTCAGCAGAATAGACCAACATGTCAGAAGCGATTTTTCCAACATGTTGCCGATAAATTCTTGGCTTTTGCTAAGGAAAAGCTGGACGAAAATGAATTCAAAATGGCTTTTGACGTCCTGAAAGGGAAGCCTTTACCAGAAATTGGTGCAGAAATGGGCTGTTCGGTTGACAGTATCCGACGAAGCTGGCATAAGATAGAACCAGTTCTTCTGGAGCAGATCGACTACCCTGCTTACCGAAACGAGAACAAGACGCTGAGCGATGAGAATGCAAAACTGCGCGATGAGAACGCCAAACTGCGAGAGGAAGTAGAACAGTTACGGACAAAAATAATCGAGCTGGAGCGCACTCGCGACCTAAGTCCTACACCCTTCAGCACGCCCCTTTCGGAACTCGGTTTTCCTACAGGTACTCAGATCGGGCTGTCCGATCTCGGCTGCAAGACGCTCGGCGACCTGGTTCAGCTCGACGAACTGACCATCATGAAAACCCGCCGTCTGGGTCCGACAGTCACCGCCAAGATTAAAGACAAACTCCAGTCCCTCGGCCTCCACTTAGGGATGGATCTGATGCACATGAGCGATGAAGAATTCACCGTCATCATAAATAAGTTAATAGCCCAAAAGACTGCATAACGATAGAGATTAAAAATAAACAAACAATGAAATACGAAAATACATTTAAGGCAATAGACCAAATCCTGTGGAAAGAGCAGGGTTGCGGTAGTGAGTTGGACTATCTGGAGCAGAAATCATGGATGCTGTTCTTGAAGTACCTCGACGACCTTGAAACGGAACGCGAGGAAGAGGCAGAACTTGATGGAAAGACCTACAAGCGACTGGTGTCTGGTTTCTACCGTTGGAGCCAGTGGGCAACACCTAAGAAGAAAGACCCTCAGACGGGAAAGATGGTACTCGATACCGTCAACGCCATGAGTGGCGATGACCTGGTGGAGTTTGTTGACCAGAAACTTTTTCCATACCTCAAAGATTTCCAAAATACAGCCACGCAGACAGACAGCCTGGAATATAAGATAGGTGAAATCTTCGGCGAACTGCACAACAAGATACGCTCCGGGTTCAATATGCGTGAGATTATCAACATGATTGATGAACTCCACTTCCAGAGTGCCGAGGACAAGCATGAAATGACGGTGCTCTACGAGAGCAATATCCAGCGTATGGGTAATGCAGGCCGTAATGGTGGAGAGTATTACACGCCTCGTCCTTTGATTCGTAGCATCATCAAGGTGGTTGATCCTAAGATAGGCGAAACGGTGTATGACCCTGCTTGTGGTTCGGCTGGTTTCCTGTGTGAGGCTTTCCTCTATATGAAGGACAAGATTAAGAGCGTGAAGGATCATGAAATATTGCAGAAAAGCACCTTCTATGGCAAAGAGAAGAAAGGCTTGCCCTATATCATTGCTACGATGAACATGATATTCCACGGGGTTTCTTCCCCCAACATCACGCACGGCAACACCCTTGCCATCAATCTGGCCACCATTCAGGAGAGTGACCGCAAAGATGTCATTCTTGCCAATCCTCCCTTCGGCGGCAACGAGCGTGGTGAGGTGCTGCAGAACTTCGAGATTCGTACCTCCGAAACGGCCTATATGTTCATGCAGCACTTCATTAAGATGCTGAAGGCCGGTGGTCGTGCGGGTATTGTCATCAAAAACACCTTCCTGAGCAATGGCGATGCAAGCGCCATCCGCAAGATGCTTTTGGAGAACTGCAACCTTCATACTATCCTCGACCTCCCTTCAGGTGTATTCACTGGAGCTGGTGTGAAGACAGTTGTTTTGTTCTTCACCAAGGGCGAGCCCACGGAGAAGATATGGTACTATCAAGTGGATAAGCACTTCACCAAGACGCAGCCATTGACTGAGGCTGATATGGAGGAATTTCTTACTTTGCAGAAGACGAAGGGAGAAAGTGAACATTCTTGGACACTCGATGTGAGCACCCTCGACGATGCTTGCGATCTCAGCGTGAAGAACCCCAATAAGGTGGAGGAAGTGGATGAGCGTACCCCCAGCGAGATAGCAGAAACGATCCTTGCCCTCAATAGCGAGAATCAGATGCTTATTAACGAAATAATGGAGATGGTGAAATGAAAGAAGGTTGGAGTACTATTGGTGATTTATGCGATAAGATAAATGGTCTTTGGAAAGGAAAGGTCGGACCGTTTATCAATGTGGGTGTAATACGCAATGCTAATTTTACAAAATCATTTACTCTTAGTTTTGATAATATTGAGTATCTTGATGTAGAAGCTAAACAATACAAAACAAGGAAACTCCAAAAAGGAGACCTAATCGTTGAGAAATCTGGTGGTAGTGAAAAGCAGCCAGTGGGCAGAACCGTATTGTTTGATAGAGATGAAGGTGAATACTCGTTTAGCAATTTCACATCTGTTTTGCGCATTAAGGACAGAGAAGTTATTTCCCCCGAGTTCTTATACAAATATATATTGTTTGTATATTTGCGTGGTGATACTCGTAAAATGCAAAAAGCAACTACGGGAATACATAATATAGAATTTGATAAGTTTCTATCAATTCCGGTGCCTAAGATTCCTCTCTCTGAGCAACAATCTATCGTTGATTATCTTGACTCTGCTTTTGCAAAGATAGATGCGATGAAGGCTAATGCAGAAAAAGCCCTCAATGAAGCCAAAGCCCTCTTCCAAGCATCACTCAAAGAAATGCTTGAACCAAAAGAAGGGTGGGAAGAGAAAAAGTTGGGCAGTATAGCGGAGGACTCAGCAGATGGTCCATTTGGTAGTAATTTAAAAAAGGAACATTATACAACGAAAAAAGAAGTTCGTATTATTCAACTTAGTAACATTGGTGAGGATGGCTGGCGTGAAGAAAATACAAAATATACAACATTTGAACACTTAAAAAACATCAGTAGGAGTGAAGTTGAACCTAATGACATTGTTATCGCCAAGATGATGCCTGCTGGAAGAGCCATTCTATGTCCTTCTCATGAAAAGAAGTTTGTACTATCATCTGATGCTGTCAAAATAAAATTAAAAAAGGGGGTTGTTACTCGATTCATTTTGCATTCTATAAATTCTCCATATTTCAGGAAAGAAGTGTATAATAATGTTACAGGTTCTGGTCGTGTAAGAACAAGTCTTACGAAATTAAGAGAATGTATCATTTATCTTCCTTCACTAACAGAGCAGCAATCCATAGTTGCCACTCTCGACTCCCTCAAATCCAAGGTTGACCGTCTGCAATCGAACTTCGAGAAGATTTCTCAGGAGTGCGACGCCCTGAAACAAGCAATATTACGACAAGTATTTGAATAGCGATGAAGAATCAACTACCTCTGAATCCAGTTCTCGACCTTAATGTCAGGTATGTTTTCAAAATGCCTGATATTGTCTGTGACAACAGTCAGCCCCTCGCAGAGGGCATGACCGGCAATGATCATGTCAAACTCGTCAACACGTTTGCCTTTCCTTTCAAGAGCATATTTGATACTGCCGTAGTATTCGGCAGCATCGCCAGACAAGTCAAGGACTATAATCTTTTCTACAAGTTTTCTGATGCGTACAACCTCACGAAGAAAGTGCTTTTCACTCTTTCTATTAGCATTGAAAGCTCCATAATAAAGTTCATGCAAAGAAATAGCCGACATACAGCACTTCTCAAGCCCAATCGTCAAAAGTTTACTGATGACGGAAGGATTATTGTCCATAAGCTCTATGAGTATGTTAGTATCGAGCAAATATTGCTTAGTCTTCATCATACTTGTAATTTATCTCGCGAAGGCCAAAAGTATGGCTGTCGCGGAGCATTTTCTTCATATCGTCAGCGGTCATGTCGTTGCCGCGAGGTAAAGCCTGAAACTCCCGCAGCCATTCTTCGTCACTTTTTCGCTGCTTGGCATGCTCCAACTCTGCTGGTTCAACCAAATGCTCTGCCAGCCACTGACGGTTGCTTAGACTTAGCCCGCTCAGCATCTGAAGAATACTTTCTAAAGACAATGATGTATTCATACGCTACTATTTAAATAAATATCACGCTGCAAAAATAGATATAAATTCTGAAACTACAAAATAAAAACTGAAAAAACAATATATATGAACGAAGCTCAGACCCGACTGAATAAGATAGACCCCAAGTTGAGGGATGCTGGCTGGAGTATAGTGCCAGGCAGCAAGATACTCGTGGAGCAGAGTGCCTATATTGCGCCTGGTCGTATCACGACGACTGGCCACAAGAACCCGAAGAAGGCCGACTATATCCTTGAATACAAGGGTATCAAACTAGCGGTGATAGAAGCCAAGAGCGACGAGAAGGACGTATCGGAGGGCGTGGGGCAAGCCAAGGAGTATGCCGATGCACTGAAGATTCGCTATACCTATAGCACCAATGGCAATGAGATATGGTTCATCGACATGGGCGTGAAGGATAGCAAGGGAGAATATATCATACCCAGCAAGGAATATGATATAGACGATTTCCCATCTCCACAGGATTTGTGGCAGATGACCTTCCCAGAAGAGAATCCTTGGCGCGACAAGTTCAATCTTTGCCCGCTAAAACGTAGTGAAGGCCGCCAGCCCCGCTACTATTAGGAGATTGCTATCAAGAATGTGCTGGAGGCTGTGGCCAAGCAGCGTAACCGTATCTTGCTGACAATGGCGACAGGAACAGGAAAGACCTATACGGCTTTTCAAATCTGTTGGAAATTGACGCAAACGAAATGGTCGACGAAGGGTGTTGAACGTGCGCCAAGAATCCTGTTTATTGCCGACAGAAACATTCTGGCCAATCAGGCTATTAACGACTTCGATCAGTTTCCTGAAGATGCGATGTGTAGAGTCACGCCCAAGGAATTGAGAAAGAATAACTACAAGGTTCCAACAGCCCGCAATCTCTACTTCACCATCTTCCAGACGATGATGACTTCGCCTAATGCTCAAAAAGCAGAAGAGCAAGGCATCAAATTGCCTGAAGGCGCAGACGATCAGCCATACTACATGCAGTATGAGCGAGATTTCTTTGACTTCATTATCATCGACGAGTGTCATAGAGGTGGTGCCAATGACGAAAGTGAGTGGCGAAAACTGATGGAATATTTCGATTCTGCCTATCAGCTTGGTATGACTGCTACACCAAGAAGAAAGGATAATGCCAATACCTATGCATACTTCGGGAACCCTGTATATACATACTCGCTTAAACAAGGTATCGAAGACGGTTTCCTGGTTCCCTTCCGTGTTGACATCTCTACGAGCAATATTGATGACTATCAGTATAAAGAAGGCGACATCGTGAAGAGTGGAGATATCGACTACGAGAAGGTTTATTCGGAGTCGGATTTCTATAACGGCAGAATACAGATTAAGGAGCGTGACGAACATCGTGTGCAAGAGTTGCTGAACAAGATTGATCCTGACGAAAAGACCATCATCTTCTGCGCTACTCAGAAACATGCTATGATCGTGCGCGATATGGTGAACAAACACAAGAAACGGCCAGCCAACAACTATTGTGAACGAGTGACTGCTGATGATGGTGAAGTGGGAGAAGCAACATTGAGAACTTTCCAAGACAATGAAAAGCTGTTGCCAACAATACTGACGACATCTTACAAGTTGAGTACTGGCGTTGATGCCCGAAATGTGCGAAACATCGTATTGATGCGGCCTGTTCAGAACATCGTGGAGTTTAAGCAGATTATTGGTCGAGGAACTCGATTGTTTGACAAGAAGTATTATTTCACCATCTATGACTTTGTTGGTGCAACCGACATGTTCAAGGATCCTGACTGGGATGGTGACCAATATTGCCCGATATGTGGCAACTGGCCTTGTACTTGTAAGAAACAGCCGCCTCGACCGCCTAAAGTTTGTCCTAAATGCGGTCAGTCTCCTTGTGTCTGCATACCTGAGCCTTGCCCAGTTTGCGGCAATAATCCATGCACTTGCGAAAAACCTAAGACCAATCTGATAGATATCAAATTGTCTAACGGAAGAAGGCTGTCGCTTGAAACAACATGGGAACAGAAGATCTTCTTTGGCGATGAGTTCATTAGTCTTGAAGACTATGTAGAGAAGCTATTCGGAAGAATACCTGAATTCTTCTCAGATGCAGATGATCTTAGGGAAAAATGGTCAAACCCAGATACGCGAGAACAACTATTGAGAACGCTGGACGAAGCAGGTTTTGCAGAAGATAAGCTGAATCTGCTGAGGAACATGCTGAAATTGCAGAAATGTGATTTGCTCGATGTACTTGAATATATCGCTTATAACTCAACGCCAATCGAAAGGGCAAAGAGAGTGGAAATAGTAAAGAAACAGTATGTAGATGCATTGAATAAGGAGCAGCGAGAATTCGATAACCTGATTCTGCAATACTATATCAGCAACGGCTTCAAGGAGCTTGGTGCAGATAATCTGAAGACCTTTATCAACATTAAGTTTAACTCAATGAGTGATGCTAAGGAAAGGTTGCAGATGTCTGTTGCCGATATACGAGAGCATTATTTCGAGTTGCAACGAAGATTGTATTACGCTTAAATGCAAATGATATAGCGGAAGGGGAGTGAATCCCCGACCGCATTGAGATCTTTGAAATGGTGACACTCTTGGAAGTTTAATCTTCGTCGTCCTTGGGCTTGATGAAGCCTATCGGGCGGCGGGGCTTGTTGTCTGGGCGATTAGCCTGGAGTTCGGCCAGAGCGGTGCTGATGGCATCGAGCTGTGCGCGCGTACTCTCGTTGATGTCGTTCTGGTCTGCGAGAATATCATTCATCTCCTGTCTGATGTCTTCGATTTGCTTTCTCAAATCAAGATAGGTTGCAGCGAGAGGTAATTCAGCCAGATTACGATAGGCAACAAAGGCGCGCATAATCGAACGATTGGCTTGAATAGCGACTTTGGAATTGAGTACACTACTCAGCATGGAAACACCGATTTCCGTAAATGCAAACGCATCGTATCTACTTCCACCCCAACTTGAGGTGACTTTTTGGCACCTCAAGATTTCATCTGGTGAGACCTCAAACATAAAATCATCTCCTTCAAAGCGTTCTATATTTCGTCGTACCTGACGTTTAAGATACTTTGTTTCTACCTGATAGATTTTAGCAAGGTCAAAATCAAACATCACGCGCTGACCACGAATGACGTAAATCTTGGATTGAATGTTTTCTAATTCGTCCATAGTAATGTGGATTTAATGTTAATAATGTGATTTCGGGTGCAAAGATAAGAAGATTGTCTGGAACTTCCAAATGTTTTGGAGATTATTTCTCTTACGTACATGAAAGAGTGTCACTTTAAGTTGAATTTAAAAATACGAATCATGAGTCCATAAAAAATAATTTCACGAATAATTTGGGATTGTCGAAGATTTAGATTATCTTTGCACCCAAGATATACATATTGGATAAAAGAGCCATACAGGCATTTCGTGAGTCCTTAGCAAAAAACGACCAAATTAAAACCACTAAACTCAACGAGTCCAACGAATGGCTGCCAGCTCGCGTTTTGAGACGTGAGCCTTGGTGGTATTCTGGATTCAACGAGATGGTTTAACTTGGTCGTTTTACCATGCTAGGGACTGTTATCATTATTGTGCTCCGTCTCTTTATCAATATGTCTAAAGATAAGAACCGAGAATTATAAATCTAAATTCTAGAACTATAACGTTATCAAATGACAAATACTGACAACGTCTCGGAAGAGATAGTTATCGTCGGCAGTCAGAATGGGGAACTGGCCGACGTAATCAATCCCCTGTATCGTCAGGGGGAACCCATAAAAGAGAGTGATATCAGAAAAGCAATTGGAGATAACATCGTTTATCTCATGCCTGTCAACAATATGAATGATGATCAGAGGGTGGGTGTGTATAGCCAGACGGAAAAGCTGCTGGGCTATGTCTGGATGTATCAGGCACCTGCCATGATGTCGTGCCTGGAGAGGAATAACCATCGCTATGTGGCTGTCCGGATCAATGAGGTGATTCCTGAAGCGAAGGTGCTGATAGCCGTGAGCGAACAGTCTGCAAAGGTGCCCTTCGTTGAGCGAACTGCTTCGGAGGTAGACGAGGATTGGGCTGTGAGCCTGCCTGAAGTGTTGAAGAGTATTTCAGGGCAATGCCCGGATCTTTGCCTGCAGCTGCTGCATGACGAGTTGACGGTGGCTCTGAAATGGAACAATCTGCTGAAACAGCGTATCGGCAACCTGCTGAGAGCTGCACCGCTTGACCTTTCGTCGTACCGTTATAAAGAATATATGGAGGTGTACGCTATGATGAAGCATTCGGCTATCAAAGAGGTGAGAGCGCAAAGCGGCTATCTGCTGAATACGATAGTCTACAGCGGCTCGGAGGAACACATGAAGTGGTGGATGGAGGAATGGCTTCCGTCTTTCTTCCATAAGGCTGCCGAAGGCGACTTGCTTGGCATGTTTGAGGCCGACCATTATACGCTTGACCGCGTGGAAGGTCTGCTCGACGCTGCTCCCGCACACCTCTTTCATTTATATAAGGTTAACCCGCTGCGGTTTGCTAACAAGCTGTATTGTTCGGCCTTGCCTCAGGCTATTTACAATCGGCTGCTGACGCTCCTGGCTGTTCGCGACGCAATGATCAGGAAATCGGGGGAATGCCCCGATTCTATCCATCCGAAAAGCGATGAAGTGCCGTTCCGCTTCATACATCCCTCGATGGACAGCGTGCAGGAAATGCAGATCCACGAAGAGTTGAAACGCCTGGTAGCACATCATGGGATGCAGGAGATCTGCAATTATCTCTTTCAGTTGAGAGATGAGCGGAAAATCCTTTTGCCCATGATCCTTACTCCGCTTTATGACGAACTTGTCAGAATAGGTATGCCCCAGAGTGACGGTTACAGCATGAAGAACTTCCTGAAGTATTATAAGAGATAGCATGATTCTCGGGTGGTAAACCCTGAAGCATGAAGCATCAGAATCAACATTCTGGTGCTTTTTTTATGTCCTTTCGGTAGCAATTAGTAGCATTTAGTAGCAATTAGTAGCCATTAGTAGCATTTAGTAGCCTGACGCTTTGAAACTGATACAATCAATCGGAAATGCTCGTACCTTTGCTCTCGCTAAGACAAAATGCGATCTTTGAGCTGCGCTGCATAATCGGCGGCGTCTCAGCAATCTAAAGCGAGCTTTGATTGCATTCGACTTGCGCGATCTTTGAAATGTTGATACATATATAGTGATTAGTTTCTGATTGATGTTCTATTATCATATTTTTGCATATTGTTAGATTCGTTTTTTCTGAAACATGGCGGCATAGCGATGCTGCACCCCATCCCCCCGCGTGAGCGTCGGGATGTTTTCCTGAGAGATTTATTCACATTATTAATAATTAAAAGAAAGGTTTTATTTATGAGAAGAAAGAAGAAACCAGCAGCGGAGTATGTGGTGAATGCATATCACATCTCGGTCAAGAAATGCTGTATGAGTTGCGCTCACAAAGCGTTCACAAGGTTGCTGACGAAGCGTTATTGCAAAGAGCATGAGGCTAAAGTCAAACCTACTCATGTCTGCTCGCTCTGGAAGATGAGTGACCAGATGAGAATGGCCGGAAGCGGTCAAGGGACAGTAAGAGACATCGCGACCAAAGAGGTCATTATTTGTTAACAATTTAAAATTTCAAAAATTATGCAGGCAATGTTATTAAGAGTAGTTAGTAGCGGGGAGATGATCTCCGTGAAGAGTGAGAAAAGTGAGAACGGTGTGCTGAACAAGCGAATCCTGGTGCTCCAGGAGCTGGGCGGCAAGTATGAGAACTGTTACGTGGTGACGGTGCTGGGCAATCTGGCAACGCTGACCTTCGAGAAGAATGAACTGGTGTTCGCCACCATGAGGTTCCAGACGAGGGAGTACAACGGACAGGTGTTCATGGACATCGTTGCAACTGACGTGGTGAAGAAGTGAGGAGTGTGGAGTGAGGAGTGTGGAGTGAGGAGTGAGAAGTAATAAATAATTTTACAAACTTTGAGTTGAAGTGAGGAGGATGTTCTCGAGTAAATGGCCAAAGAATCCGACCTTCTTCTCATAAAATTCAACTCAATTTATGACAAAGAAAAGTATTAAGACAACAACGCTGAGCGCCCAGGTGGCTGTCAGCAAGAGTGATGAAGGAATGGATTATGTTCAGGTGATGCCTGACAATCCACGTGTGGGACTGGTGCAGCCGTTTAGCGGCTGGGGTAGGGGGCAGCTGTTGAGTAACGGCTCGTTCGACTTCCTGCGAAAGGTGCGCAACCGGAAGAAGCCCGAACTGAAGGGCAACTACGTGAGCCTCTCGTTCGGCGACGATGGCAACGACCGCGTGACGTTCGTGGTACCTGCTGAGATGCGCACCGATCTGCCCAAGATCCTGAGGAAAGGTGTGTCGCAAGTGATTAAACATCTGACAGAGAAAGGATTTAGCCGATGATTTACAGGATCTACTATCAGGGTGTGGTGAAGTTCATCACCCCTGTTAAGAACCGGGAAGAGTTGATGGAGCTGAGGAACTCGAAGGAGAACCTTGAGCTGTTGGCGAAGGCTCGAACGGGCGACCAGAAGGCCAAGGGTAGGCTGTTGCAGCTGGCCTATAACCTAGGGCGCACTGAAGGCAAGCTCGCAGGCTGTGAGAGCATCGGCAGCTACTTCTTCCACGATGTGGATTGCTATGACCCTAAGCAGTCGGCAGCCATCAAGGAGCTGGTGCTCTCGAAGAAGGATGCTATCGGGCTGATGATGCTCGAGAAGAGTCCGGGCGGCGGTTGGCATCTGGTGTGCCGAAGAGAGCCTGGAACGACCATTCTGGAGAGTCAGGTGAAGGTGGCCAATGAACTGCGTATCGAGATGGATACTAATGCCAAAAACCTTAACAGAGTGGTGTTCTCTACAAGCGGCTCTGAGGAGGATCTGCCTTATCTGGATGATGCGCTCTTCGACGAGCCGATGACCGCAGAGGAGTGTGTGCAGGAGTATCAGCGGCTGAAGGAGCGCGAGAAGAAGGGCTTGGAGCAGGTGCCCAAGGGCGCCAAGAAGGCAGATAAGCACTATCGTCCGTGGGAAGACTGCGCGCTGGGGTCAGGCCCCAAAGTAAAGAACTGTTCGCTGGGGTCAGGCCCCGAAGTAAAGTCTTCGGTTACCGAGGGAGGCGCTGGGGTCATGCCCGAAAGTGCGAAAGTCGCTGATGCGACTTCACTTTCGCGCCAGACCCGGGAGCTGCGCCAGACCCAAAGTGAGGAGAATAGGTATCCGAACGATTATCACGGGATTCCGTTTGCGGAGATCCTGAAGAAGTACTGGGAGGTGAACAATAATGGATTTGAGCCGACAGAGGGCGATCGCGACACGCTGACCTTCCAACTGGCTTTAGACCTCAGGCATATCTGCGGCAAGAACTTCGGATGGCTCGATCAGGTGATTCCCTGCTACGACGGATTCCCAGTTGAGGAGAAACGTCAGAAGATTCGCAATGCACTGAACTCGGAACTGGAGTCATTCCCAAGTCGTCTGCGCAACACGCTGAATGCGCTGGAGAAATCGGTTCCGGGGGGATGTTTGCAGCAGGATGAAGAGCAGATGCCAGACCTAGACCCGACAGAAACTGCTCCCAAGTTGCCGAAGATGCCTCAGGGCATAAGGGACTCCATCGACGCCGTGGGAACTCAATTGGCATTGCCTGTGTTGACGGCCGTCTGTCCATGTATCGGCGCACTCGCAACTGGTGTGAAGCTAGATGTTCACGGTAAAATGAAAGGCTTGAATCTGATTGCCTATATCGCAGGTGACTCTGCCAGCCGTAAGGGTGACATCGACCCTGTGGTGTTTGCCTGGATGAGTGAGGTGATGGCCGTCGACAAGATGTATGAGAGGCAGGAAGATGACTGGCGTGTGAAGAAGAGGGCTGCCAAAAACCAGAAAAATCAGCCAGAGGAGCCGAAGTTGCCCATCAGATTCGTCCCTCTTAACAACACAGTGGCCAATCTTGCTGAGCGACTGGCCAATGTCGAGGGAAAGCACGCCTTCTCGTTTACGCCAGAGGCTGATACGGTCGCCCAGAAATGGAAATCGAGCATGAGTGATTTTTCTATCATGTTGCGTCAGAGTTACGATGGTTCGAGATATGACCGAGAGGCACGCAGCCCAGATGCCGTGAACGTCCATATCGAACATTTGCTATGGAACGTAACCATGTGTGGAACGCCGGATGCCCTTTTTCGCGTCGTGACCAATTACACCGACGGACTTCAGAGTCGTATTGCCTTAGCCCGTACGCCCGACAATACCTTTTCGCAACTGGAAGAGCAGAATAAGAATCTGACACCGCGCCAGGAAGAACGTATCATTCAGATTGCTCATCTGTTGCCGCTGATGCAGGGTGAGGTCGTGCTGCCTAAGCTGGAACAGCAAGGACGGTTGTGGCTGGAGAAGATCCGCATAGAGACGATGAAGAACGATGATAGGGTGAAAGCTCGTCAGCGATTCCGAATCTGTGTGACAACCCAGCGTATGGTTTGTTGCCTGATGCTCTGTAAGGTTTGTGAGACGCTCATCCAGAAGCATGGCCTTAACGGTGCCGAGAATCAGTTGAAGCAGAACCCCAGCCTTTGGAAGGAGATGCTGTTGAAAACTCAGACACCTTCGATGCTGGAAGCCTATGACGTGATAGCCGACTCTCTTATGGAAAATGCCCTTTACTTCTTCCGAGACCGTATCGAACAGGCTTTCAACAGTCGAAACTATGTGGGCTGTTCTAATGGGGAACGTCAGAGGCACGGCAAAAACGATACGATCTATGAGCGGTTAGAGTTCCTGTTTACATACGAGCAGGCTATGCAGCAAACTGTAGCTGTGAAAGGGGCTTATGTGACTCCTAACATTGTGAGACAAATGCTGAAGAACTGGCGTAAACAAGGTCTGATCGTTCAGACAGATGAAGGTAAGTTCAGGAAATTGTAATGTGGTCATTATGGTCATTAAGGTCATTTGTCATTAAGGAAAATGGGAAAATGTGGAAAATGTAACAATGTAAAAATGTGAAAATTTAAAATGGAAAAGGTTGAATTGAATAAAGAAATTAAATTGACTCCACACTTTACGCTGGGGGAATTGACGAAGACGAAGTATGTGACAGCGGATGGGAATATCCCGAGTCGTGTGGCGATTGAGAATCTGATCCGCGTTTGCGGTTGGCTCGAAGAGCTGAGAGTGCTCGCTGGGGTCAGGCCCCAAAGTAAAGTGCTCGCTGGGGGCAGGCCCCAAAGTACAGTCGCCTGCGACTTTACTTTGGCGCCAGACCCGAAGCCTGCGGGTTCCGCATATTCGAGGAGTGAGGAGTGTGGAGTGAGGAGTGAAGAGCCGATTGTTATTAACTCGGGGTATAGGTCGCCGGAGGTGAATAGATTGGCGGGCGGGGCTACAAACTCCAATCATCTGACGGGTTGTGCGGTGGATATCCGGTGCGCGGGGAAAGAGCAGATGATACGCTATGCATCGATTCTGCTGGATATCGCTGACGGGTCGAAACAAGAATATGATGAATTGCTCTTGGAGCAACACGGAAGTGTCTGCTGGCTTCATTTCGCGGTGAGGCCGAAGGAGAATCGGCGTATCATCCGATTTCTGCGAGTGTAACTAAAAAGAGGAGGCTCTTCCGTGGAAGGACCTCCTCTTTATGGATGTGAAATATGAATTATTTCAGGTTCTTGATCTCAAGAGCGGGCTTGTACTCGGGGTCAATCTCGAGGATCTTGTCGGCGAAGTCCTTAGAGCCAGCTACGTTTTTGTTGATGTAGGAGTTGAACATCAGGTAGTGGTAAGCCGTCTTCAGCATGATGTTCTCGCCGTTGCTTCGGTCAGCACCCTTTGCACTGAGCAGTGAGGCCACCTTCTCGTAGAAGGGCTTTGCCAGCGAGTTCTTCATGTTGTCGTCCATCTTGTTGTTGATGCTGGCGCGCATGTATGTAGCGTATGCCTCCTGAATGGGGTATTTGGTGATTAGCTCGCTGTAGATGGCATCAGCCTTCTTGAGCAGTTCCTTTTTCTTGGCAGCGTCGGCTGTCTCGTCGGCATACTTGGAGTAGATACCAGCAAGGCCTTCCTCGTCGTCGAAGTTCACTTCCTTCTTGCAAGCCAGCAGGTCGTTGTAGTACTTGATGGCCTTGTCGAAGTTCTTGTCCTTCAC
>Ga0247610_10004441_pt1 | contig 15008 bp, 1 predicted proteins | sample 174DNAGHGhighgp2_FD_193483 | JGI IMG/M metagenome (GOLD analysis project Ga0247610, IMG submission 193483) | Sheep rumen microbial communities from Palmerston North, Manawatu-Wanganui, New Zealand - 1742 DNA GHGhigh gp2 | ecosystem: Host-associated > Mammals > Digestive system > Stomach > Rumen ... | reverse complement strand
GTGGTGAATTGGGTATTGGGAATTGGGGATTGGGGATTGGGCCCAATCCCCAATCCCCAATCCCCAATCCCCAATCCCCAATCCCCAATCCCCAATCCCCAATTTAATTTTTTTATTTTAAATGCTTTAAATATTTTTTTTATATATTTTAAATTAAAATTTATCTTATAAAATATATAAATTCAAATTAATATTTATTTTTATATAAAGATAAAATGGACAAAGATGAACATTTTAAGTCTGTACTTGACAACCTATGCAGCTGCACTTTAGATCAATTCTTTGATTCAAATAATTTCAAAGAGGAATTAATGCTAATTAATTCAAGTGAAGACCAAGACAATCAATCTGATTCCCATGATAATAATCAATTAAAAGATCCAAATTTAAAGCAATCCGATTTAGAAAAGGCTGCTATTCTAAAAAATTATTCTGCTTTTTTAGAAGAACAAATCTACTCACAAGAAACTTTAAGAGAAAATGAAGATAATAAAATTGAATTCATAGTTCAATATTTGAATAAAATTATTGGCTCGGAGGAAAAGTACTTTTCTAGAAAAGTTAATTTGTTTTCTAAGATTACCTCATCTTATTATATAAACAAAAAATCAATTAATAAGCTTGAATTTAATTATGAACCTTTATTATTAGAATACTCTTTAATGCCAAATTTTTCTATAAAATCATTACCAGGGATGAAGCCTTTATCAACATGGCCTATATCATTAGGTGATTTATGGGACAAATTAAAAACTGTAAAGCTTGAAGAACTTTTCAATCAGCCTATTGAAGAGAAATTTAAAGAAAGTTTCTATAATGAGGCTTTAGAGCAAATAACAAATTTTGACAAAGAAAATGATATGGAAAATTTAACTAAGGCAGTTTCTTGCTTTTTATGCGTTCTTATTTTATTTGGAGATTATCTTCTTTTGTTTAAAGGTATAATAAACTTAAAAATAAATTTAAAAAATAAAAATTCATTAGATGAATCCATTTTTAAAGAAGAAGGAAATCCATTGATTTTAAAAATTAAAGATTTATTTAACTTTTTGAGTGAAAATGATTTTAATTTATATCCAATTATGAGAAATTACTCTTTAGTGGATTACTTCACTATAAACAAAAGCTTTTTATATTCCCAAACAAAGTCCACTTATTATAATTCTTGTTGCTGTTGTTCTGATGGGACTTATTTATATATTTTTATGAGTGGAATTGATGGATGCAGACTAAAAATTGGAACTGGATTTAATAATACTGTTAAAGGAAGAGTTTATTTATGTGTTCAAAATAAGGAAGAATCTGGAAGTGAAAATAGTGGTTCATATGGAAATCAATGGGTTTATTGCAATGGGAAAATTTACCAAAAAGTAAATAGGGTCAGTGCTTCCTTTGAAAGTAATATATTATTGGATTATAAAAATAATATAGGAATATTAAATGTAATTAATCCTGAAAACTTTAAGGTTGAAAATAGAATAAGATTATTATTCCCTCAAAATGCTTTAAATGAATTAATTTTATATAGAAATCAAAATTATGTTTTATTAAGTGATGGACAAAAACTAAATGTAATATGCTTAGAATTGGTTAAAAATAACAAAAAAGTATCAAATAATAAAGATCAAAAACCAAATCCAAATGAAAAGGATGATCATCTTATATACAAATATATTAACTTAGAAATGATTGAATATGATACTAAAAATCTAAATTATAACACCGAAGAATATCAATCAAAAATATCTCAAGAAAATAAAAAATTAATAGATGAAATTTATCTTTCTTTCAGTCAAATCTTTACAAAAGAAGAATGTTTCAAAGCTTTATTAAAAAACAATTGGAACCCAAAAGAAACAGCACTATATCTAATAGATAATCCATCAGAAATTAAACAAAGCTTATTAATAGGAGAAAAGCCAGTTATACTATTTCAATCCAAAATAGAATCTCAAAATATAAAATCAGGTGGAAAATGTGAATTTAAATTTTATAACAATACATATTTCGATTGTTATCATTATGATAGTTTTAAATGGGTTTTAGATGATAAATTTGCAATGGCTTATAGATTAAACGAAGGAGCTGTCGCTATATTTGGAAGAGATCCTGAAAAATATGGAAAATTATTTAATTATGAAATAGAGATTAAAAAAGCCACAAATACTACTTTTAGTTTTCCTAATTTCATTGGTTCAAAAAGTAAACCTTTTCCAAAAATTCAAAAAAAATATGATAATAAAGATAATTTAGGTATAGCTATTAAAGCCCAATATGATTTATTAAAAAAATATATAGAGCAAGGTCATGAAGACAAATTACTTGATGAATTTGATAAAGATTTTATTGGCTTATTGGAAATAGAATCTAATTTATTGAAAAAAGCTGATATTAAGGCAAATGATATAAGTAAAAAGGAAGAAGAAAATAATGAAGAAAAGAATAATGAAAATCCCGAAGAAAAAATAGTAGATGAAATATATGGTACATTAATCAAAAAAACCAGTTCAATATCTTTAAATAAAAATAATTATATATTAACTTACGACATAGTAAATAAAGTTTATTATATCATGATAAATGCTGTTGTCAATATGAATTCTTTTTCAATCATAATTAGTGATACTTTTGATAATATGAATAAAGAATATAAACGCTTATTTAATTTAGAAGATGAAAATTTATCAAAGACCAAAAACTTTTTCAATTTATTAAAAGATGATAAAAATAATGAAAATAAAAAAGTTAATTTTGACCAATTGATCAATGAATTATTAAATATTGTGTATTTGCTAACTAGTTCTATGAAATATGATTCATTCTGGAGATATAAAAATTGGTCATTTTATTATAATTATCTGCTAGAATTTATGAACAATAGATATCAAGAAGCTAATAATAATATTGAACCAAATTTATATTTATTGCCAATTTCTAAGCAATATCCTATCAGTAAAAAAAGTTTAAATAAAAGAGTGGACAAATTCAATGATTATAATAAAGAATTACTTGTTATGCAATTAGATAAAGAATTGAATGAAAATTATAAATTAAAAGATATTCCTGAAATTGAAAGTACAAGGAAATACAGCATGTATAATGCCTCCCCCAATAAAAAGAATTTGGGAAATTGGATGTCTGGAACTAGCCTAATGTTTAAATATAATTATTTAAAAGATAAGAAAGGAAATATTAAAAATGAAGACAAAATAGATGAAAGTGTAAAAGAATTTGTTATGAGTTATATTGATAAAAAAATATATTTAACAAATAAAAGAATTTTCTTCTTATCTATGAAAGGAGATATCAATGAAATCAAATATTTACTTGAATTATTAGCCAAGAAAAAAGAAAATAATAATTATTTAGATATTATTCCAATTGAATTATTATTTAAATTAATATATATATGGATTTCAAATATTGACAATACTTTAATTCTTACAGATAAGACAGAGTTTCAAAATGCAATAAATAATTTGAATTCAATATTAAAAGAATATTATAATGATACCAATATTGATATAAAAATAAAAAATTTAATAAAATTAATTATTATTGAAGGATGGAATGAACTTGCTATAAGTATAGATGACCAAATATTTTGGTTTAAAGATTTTTATAATTTCAATAAAAGCATAGATGACGAAGAAGAAATACTTTCTAAAAATGATCTAAATTTAGAACACTTTACATTATTATATTATGAAAAATACCCATTTTATTGTCTTTTAAAAAAATTGGATTATACAAGAAATTCACTATGTATAAATAATAATTTCAATAAAATAAATGTAGTTAAAACTTTCAATTTTTACCCCATTTTATATAAGAAGAAATATAGATTAGTAGCTATACCATCTTTTCATGGGTTCTCTTCCATTAATATTCAAATTCCTTTTTATTGGGTTTTATTTAATTTCGATATTAATTATTTCCAGAAAGAAGTAAAAGAAAAAGTAAAGCCTATCGCTATCGATGTTGACTATAAAAAATCAGAAAGATTCTCCCCTCCATATAAAGGTGTTGTTGTCGACTATAAAATAAGCAAAATAAATAAAATCCTTCATGAAAAAATTCATTTGAAATCAAGTTTGGTGATTTATTATGAATTTATTAATGATGAAGAAATTAAAATTAATAATGAAACTATTAATAAAGAAATGTGGGAATTTTTCAATAGTAATTTCAAGGATAATAGATTAATAAACTTAGTTAATAAATTATTTATTTTGTGCTTAGGAGAAATAAATGTTTTATACAAAAATTATAGTAATATTATGTCTAGCTATTATAATTCCTCTGAAGGAACATCATTATTATCGAAATTTAAGGATTATGTTTTAAGTACTGGATATAATAAAAAAGATAGTTTCTCTAAAATTAATATTATTCCAGAAAAAGAAAATGTAGAAGAAGATAATAAGATTGAAATAAAAGAAAAATTTAAAGAAAATTATATATCATTTTTCAATGATTTACAAGGAAAAATTGAAAATTATTTAAATTTAAATGAAAATATTAATGATAATTATGAATTATTAAAATTAAATGTAGATTATTTATATTTCATTTTCCAAGGAATAAAAACTTATATTTTCAACAATGATAAATCAAATTTAAAATTACTTTTATCATCATTAAAAAAATTAAACAATTATGAAAATAATGAAATATCACTTAACAATGAATTAGGCAACATTTATTCTAATTCAAGAGTATTTGAATATAACTTATCAGAAAGTGAATTAGTGAATATTAATCAAACAATATCTTTCAATAACAACAACGAATTATTCTGCATTGAATTAGAATTGCAAATAACAAATAATGAAAAATTGCCCAATAAAGATCTATTAATTGTAAGTGATTATCATGGATATAAAAATATAAATTATTATATGAATAATTATGTTAATTCATTCGGTACTAGTTTTAATTTGAAATTAAATCGTTCATTTAAAAAAGTAATATTTTTGAAGGGGACAGAAATTAAGATAGCTTCTCCCTCTGATTGTATCAAGAATAATCAAGCATCTAATGGAAATGAAAATAGCAAAACTACATCAGATAATTATTTAAATCAATTTAGTAATAAATCAACTCTCAGAATAAAAGTATATTCATACAATAATCATTCATTAAATATATTAAATAAACAAGAAGACACAAAAATGATTGAAAAAAGAATAAAAAATATTTCTTTAAGTATAGTCAGTATAGAGGAAATTGAATATTATTTATCTTATATATTTAAAAATATTATAAAATCTACAGATATAGATAAAACTGAAAATGAAAATATTTTGACAAAGTATGATATTTTGAAATTGGGATTAAAAGATGAATTTTATAAAACTATAGATGAACAATATGAAAAAGAAAAAAATAATTATAAAAAGAACTTAAAAGATGAAAATAAAATTGAGTTTATCAAAAATTATTTAGAAAAGGATAAAACAATTTTAACATCATTAAAAAATAGTAATGTAGATGCTGACTTATATATATTTAAATTAATTTTGAAACGTATAAGAAAAGTTGCAAGAGAGCCTATAACATATATTAATATTAAAAAATTCCCATCTTTCAATAAGGAAATAAAAGATTTATGGGAAAAAGTTGAAATATTGCTATTATATTCATTCCTTTATCACCTTAATTTAATTAATGATTTCAAGGATGTAGTTAATAATAACGATAACGACGTAGTTGATAATGCATTAGAATTAGTTCTAGGAAAAAGACTAAATATAATAATGTCATTCATATCAAATAAGGCACTATTATACAAAGATAGTTTCGACCTTATTAAAAACTTTTTATATGATTTTGAAGATGAATTCAATAAATTATATGAAGAAATAAAACAAATAATAATAAAAGACATTTATAATATTAACCTTAAAAAAGAAGAAGAAAAATTACCAGAAAAAGAAGATACAAAAGAGGGTGCAAAAGAGGCCAAACCTGCGGAAAAGAAAGAAAAGAAAAAGAAAGATAAATTGGCTGAGCTTAAGGAAAAGTTTGGATCAAAGGATGACACTAATTATAAAAAGAAAAAAAATGCACCTAGAACATTATATCAAGAAAAAAAGAAAAAAAAGAAAAAAAATACAGAAAAAGAAAAAAATAACGAAGAAGAAGAAAAATTGAAAAAAAGAAATGAAGAAGAAGAAAAATATAATAATTTAAATGCTAAAACATTGGAGCAATTAATTAATGAATCTCCCAATAAAATAACTGATGAAATTAACGACAAGATAAAAATAATCAAAAATTTATTGACTAATAAATACAAAGATTTAATAAAAGAAGAAATTAATTTGAGATATTTCGGAAACAAAGAAAAACTAAAATCCATATGTGAATTATATAAAATCGATTACAATGATAACAATCCAAATGAATCAATGGATAAATATTCATCTTATATATATAACGAAATATGCGATCTTGTAAAAGATAATAACTTCTTAAATAAAATTGTTATTGATGATAAACTATTAAATAAAAAGAATCCTTTCATTTACATTGCAGATGAAATGATACATAAAATTTCCCTTTTAATTAATTTGAATAACTATAATGAAAACAACGAAAATGAAGAATTTAATTTACAATTGACAGAAAGGATGAAATCATTTAATAGCTCATTTAACTTAACTTTACATAGTAATAATAGTAGCAGTTTCCAAAATATAAGTAATAAAAATATGAATGTATCCCCAGATGAAAACTATGTCCTTGACCCGAAAATGCAGTATATTTTAAAAAGTTTAGTTCATTATATTATCAAATTCAATGATAATGTTAATAAAGCTATTATAATTTTATATACTCAATATATTAGAAGCAAAACAAGAATTTTGGGAATATGCAATTTATCTGATTATCTTAAGAAAGATTTAAATTGTTACACTAATTACAATTATGGATTACTATCTCTTGCTGTTGGTAAATTTAAAAACGGATTGTTGAATAATATAGAATCTAATAATAGAGTTATGAATGATATAAAAAATGAATTAATTACTTTATTAGAAAAAAATATTAATACTCTAATAAATATTATAAAAGAATATGAAAATGAAAATACAAAAGTTGCTAATAATAATAATAAAGTTGTGATAAATGTTTCAAAAACAGCAATTGATAATGAATATAATAAAAATCATGAAGAAAATAATACATTTTATTATGTTGTAAAAAAAATAATATTAATATTATCTGATATTCGTATAGTGCTTAAATATATGTCATCTCATAAGCATTTATTTGAAGAAGATTTATCAAAAATAAATTTAGAAAATTTCATTGAACTTATTTTTGGAATATTAATGAATGAAAAAAAATTAAATTCAAGTAATATCTACAATGATGGAGTGGAAAAAATTAAAAAATTAATAAAAGAAATTATTAAAATTATTCTAGATGAAATTATACTCTTGAATTCCCAAAAAAATACAGATTGTATTTTTGGGCATTTATATGAAAATTTATGCCTATCAAAAGAAAAATCAAATAAGAAAAATATACTTGAATTAATAAGAAATATTTTATTAAATTATAATAAAGTGAGTCAAAATAATCAAAACATTAATTATAATTCTGATTCAAATATTATTAAAATAAGCTCGAAATTGTTGGAATTTATAGAATCAAGCAATATACCTGAAATAATAAATATTAGTTCGCATATTATTATATATATTTATAAATCAATATCTCAAAAAGGAAAAAAAGAAATAAACAGTTTATTATCAAAAGATACTGAAGTTTTATTTAAAAAAATTGGTAAATTATTTATGTTTGATGAAAATCATAAATTACTTAATAATGACAATAATAACAATTTAGAAATATCAGATGATAAATCAGATAATTATTATATTTTAGTAGAAATGAATTCTACTGAATTTGACTACCAGTTCTTAGTAAATGCACTCTTTTATTGGGAAGAAAAATATCCTACTGAATTATCTAAGTATAAATATGAAACTGATGATAAAGAAAAAGAAAAAGATAAGGATAAAGATAAGGACAAGGATAAGGAAAAAGAAAAGAAAGAGGGTGAACCAGATAAAAAAAAAGAAGAAAATAAAACTGAATATAATCCATCCATTACTGTTGAAAATAAATATAATGTCAAATTATTTAATTATTTCAATACTTACAAAGGAGAAAAAGGAAAAGCTGTTTATAAAATGACTAAATTATACAAAATAGTTGATGATAAAATTGATAGTACAATTAAAGGTTTAGATCTTTTAGATAAATCATTAAAAGACTCCAAAATAAAAGAAGAAGATAAAGAAAAAATCAAAGAAAAAATAAAAAAATTAAAAAAAAATCAAAAATATTACTATAGAATAAGATCACATATTAAATTAGCAGAAGAAATTGGAGAAATTGCAAGTATTAAAGGATATGTTATTTTATTACCAAAATTGTCTCATAAAAAAGCCTTGGAACTCTGCGAATTATTATATAAAGCAAATAATAGATTATTAAAGCATTTTACTTCTGAAATTGATAACAATGAAAGTTTATTTAATGATCAATTATTATTCCCTCCATTGCCTAATAAAACTAATTTATTAGCAGGACTTACAACTACATTAATGGAAACTACCAAAAGCAATTTAAATTTCACTTTAATAACAGAAAAAGAATATGATGTTATTTCAGAAACATATGACTATTTCAGTAAAGAAATCAAAAAAAATTCTGTTCTAGAAAAAAAACAAGAAAAATTCGGAAAATATCATGATAATTGGATGCTAGGTTCAAGCAAAATAGTAATTAATAGCATAAACTATAATTCATATTATAAAAAAATAATTGAAGAAGAAAATATTTTGACTGGTAAATGTGTCACTATAATAATTCAAAGTATAATTGAATTATTATATAATATCTATGAATTAAATTCAAGTATTATTATAAAGCTCGTAAGAAATAAATTAAAACAAATAAAGAATGACTTTAATTTCAAAGATTCTACAGAGGAAAATTCAAAAATAATAGGAATGTTACTATATATAAATAATTACTATAATATCATAAGACAAAATACAAAAGTTACTAACTCAAATGTAAAGGATAATGAATCAAAAGTTATCGGAAAAGTAATCAGTGGAGGTGACAAATCCGGAAGCAATGTATGCAAAGTTTGTTTCGCAAATAAAAATAGCAGTTCAAGCAAAAGTGGTAATTATTCAAATATGAAATCATCTCAAAGTAGAACTTCATTCAATAATAATAATACTGGAGATGATTTAACTGGAAGAGTTATTTTTAGAATAGAAAATGTAAATGTTAATAGTTTGAATAAATTAGATGAAAATGAAGATTTAGTAAAATGCATACCTTTAAGTGAAATATTTGATATATTTATATCTTCATATGAAAACTATAAAGATTGTAAACAATTAGATAATCAAATTTTATTGCAATTATCTTTAAAATTATTGAATAATAAAAAAATTGAAAAATCTGAATTGGCAAGATTTTGTGAAAATAATAAAAATGTCGTGGACAAAGCACTTGATTATTTACAAGAAATATCTAATATGGCAAATTGGATTGAGAAAAAAGATAAATTCTGGGAATCTGAATTTATCGAATCATTTGAAAGATTACAGAATAAGTTTAATATTGACAAAAAAAATTTGATAGGAATATATAGTCCTATTTTTGTTAACATTCAAAGTAGTGAAAAAGATGCAGAAAAAGAAAATAAGGAAAAAAAAGAAATGAAAGATAAAAACAAAAAAGACAAGAACGAAGATTTAATAGTTGGTTATAACATGTCGCAATCTGACTTTATAACTGAATTACCTATATTAAAAGATTATTCCAAAATTACTTCATCTATGAGAAATATTATTATTTTTGAAAGATATTTTGTTGGTGAAATATATAATTATTGCAAACAGCAATATAATGAAAATGATTATATAACTTCACTTAGTCAAATAAGATACCAAATTTCAATTGCTGACTTAAATGGATTAAAAAATGACATGTCAGCAGTATTCGACAATGGTAAAATCCCCATAACTGGTCCATTATTCAGAGAACAATTTGATACAAATGAAATATTTACTCAAGAAATATATCCAAATAACTATTATTGTGCAAGAATTAATAAGATGGATACACCTGTATTAGTCTTATTGCAAGATTACACTATAGGATATTGCCTATGTTTAATATTTGATGACTATAAAGGAAAGATGTTTACGCAATGGATTAACAATGAAGATATAAAGCTACTGACTAACCCTATTAAAATTCCATCTTTTAGTTTCAGCTTAAAAGAACTTATTAAAGAATATCATTATCTAGAAAAGAAATTAAGAATATTATATTCTAAAAATGCTCTATCTGATATCATTTTAGCATTAAATACTATTGAGTATGACATACCCTTGAAAGATAATAATAATTTATTCGAATTACAATTAAATAATTGGAAGAAATTTAAATTAAATCCAACTTCTGGAGTATTCAAAGATTTAAATAATTATATTTCTATGAAAAATAGTCAAAAGGTTCAAAAACTTTTATCTAGTGTGAAAAATGACCAAAAAAATTTAGATGAATTAATAAACAATTCATTGTTAGGCTTTGATAATAATGAAGAAAGCAAAAAAATAATCAATAATAATGAAAACAAAATAAATAAAGATAAAATAAATAATGAATATATTAAAAAATGGGTAATGAATGAATGGGAAAATTTAGGTAAAAATTTGAAAACAATTACTGTCAATTTATATAAGGATTATATAGAAAAATCATATCTATTATCTAATAGTTCAAAAGGAGAAAATATATATCATTTAAGCAATTTTAATAATAAATTATTGGCTTTACATGAATTAATCAAGCTTGAATCAGATATCGATACTAGTAATATATGCGGTATATTAATTACATTTAAAGAAAAAACAGCATTAGAGGCATGTGCCAAATTAACATTTTACAGCGATCCCTATGGTGAAAATGTCATAGGAGAAATAACATCATTTAAAACAATTACAAGCAATTTACCTACATATATATTCAATTATCCAAAAGTTTGGCTAAAATACACCCCTGGAACAAGATGCTTCTATATATATGAATGGAGTACAGTTGCTCTAGGTAGCGACTTACCCTGCTTGATTACTGCCATTCCATGCAATTGGCCATTATTAATCCAACTAACAGATACTATTACAGATGATTTATTTAATGAAGATAATAGTACTAATAATAATATAGTTGAAGAATATAATAAAAAATTAATTCATTTATTAATTAATCATTGCTCTACTAATTATATTCCTTCAGAAATACAAAGAAGAATATTTAATATAACAACAAGAACATTATTCAAATATAAGCAATATTTAAAAATCAATGATGGAGGAAACGATGATAACATTGAAAAAAAAATTGATTTAATAAGTACTGATAAAGGTAAAGATTTAGTAGATTTAATCAAAAAAATAGAAAAAACTGTAGAAAATAAAAATATTAATGAAATTAATAATAAATATTGTTCTTCATATGTGGTTGAAGGTGTCGAAATTATTTTGGCAATTTTATCTATAATTAAAGGACCTAAAATTGATATTGGTATAATATCAAATTATCTAAAAGATAAATTTAATTATACTTTACCAATATTTATCATTGCCATAGATAAATTAAACCATTTAATTGATTTTATTAATAATTCCAATGAAAATTCTTTGGAGAAATCATTAAATGAAGAAATGATGAAAGAAAGTGATTTAACCAATTTCTTATTTAACAATATATTAATACTTAAAATAAAGGATGATTTCTATAAAGTTGAAGAACCTGCAAAAAAAGAAGAAGATAAAAAAGAAGATGTCAAAAAGGAAGATGATAAAAAGGGTGAAGATAAAAAGGAAGAAGATAAAAAGGACGAAGTTAAAAAGGAGGAAGATAAAAAGGTTGATAATAAAAATGTGAATAAAGATGATAAAAAAGATTCAAAGAAAGTAGAAAATAAAGATAAAAAAGGAAAAAAAGAAAGTATCAAAAAGGAAAAAGAAAGTGAACCAAAGAAAATAAACCTTAAAGAAACGGTTATTCAAATATTAAGAGAGCATGAAGTAATCATAGTTAATTCGGATGATGATATATTTGAATTTGATTATAACAATGAAGGAAAAATGGAAAAATATTTAGGTATTGCCTTTGATGGTTTTATATTAAGTGACAAAAATTTAAAAACAGAAGAAGAAAAGGTAGAGGAAGAAAAAGTGGTCGAAGAAGAAGATCCCTTATGGACATGTTTCTACTGCAAAAATGACAACGATAAAAGTAATTCATTTTGTGTTTTCTGTGACAAAGATAAAAAAGTATTACCAAAAGAAAAACCAAAGCCTAAGGAGCCTGAGCAACAAAATGAGTTAGGACCACCTACAAATTATGACATGGTATTAAGATACAATGAAAAAAAAATGAAAAATTTATTAAAGAAATTATCAAAAATAGAAAAAGAGCCATTTGAAAAATTATACTTCGGTGAAGACTTAATATCTTTGCCTGATTATCCTGGACCATTAAATAATTATTTATATGAAAGAATTATTAAATATAGAAATAATAAAGATTATTATTTACCAAAATTATCAAATTTGAAAAAAATTAATAATCCAAGTGTTAATGAATTATTGAATCAATTATCATGTGACTATGAATTAAAATGTGAAGATATCTTAGATATTATAATGAACTGCTTAAATGCTGGAATTGATTTTTGGTTTGAATATACTGATATTAAAGATTTGCTGAACAATAAACAAAATAATGGAAATATTGATTTACAATTATTAACAAAGATTTGTAATATTATAGATAATTCAATAATCTCAAATCAAGTATATAACAAAATAGAAGATTATGTACTATTTTTCCCTTCAAATCAAATTCGTTGCATTTATCCTACCTTTAGCAATATAAATCAAATATCAAGTTTCAAAGATTTAAATGAAATTCCATTGAATATCATTAGATATTATTGGTCTATAATTAAATATTATAATAATTGTCTTAAAACTTCATTACCATATATTAAGCCACCTTCACCATATAAGACAATATTAAAAAATTCAACAAAAAGCGATTATATTTTAGTTCCTCTTCATGAAACAATTTCTTCATTTTTAACTAATACACGTGGGCTCATTTTTAACTCTATAAAAATAGGTCTTCTTAATTCTATAATAAATACTTCTGAATTCAATGAAGAAGAAATACAAATACCTGAAATGAAGTTCGAAAGACTTGAAATTGCTTCAAATATTGACAAAAAAAAGAATGAAGTTGTAAAAATGATAGCAAATAATATTAACTACACAGAAGTTTTAGATGAGCAAAGAATCGATAATATAAACATTAAAAACTTATTAAAAAATAATTTGAATGAAAAAGATAGCTTATTCTTACAAGCATTTAACCAATATAAATATTATGATATAAGTAGCTATAGGGCCAAAAAGTTCCCTGGAGACCCCAAAGTCGCCTTCAAAGTAATATTCAAAAATGAATTTGTTCAAGGATTAGGTGGACCATATAGGCAATTCTTTAGTGATATATCAAAAGAACTTAATGACTATTTACCTTTAATTATAGAAACACAGAATAATATAAATAATAAAGGAGAATTTAAAGATTGCTACACTATCAATCCTAGTTATAATGGAATAAATGCTTTAGATCAGTATGAATTTTTAGGGGTATTAATGGGTATATGCATAAGAACTGGAGTTCATTTGACATTAGATTTATGCTCATTGGTTTGGAAACAAATAGTTAATGAGAAAATTAATTTAGATGATATATTCCAATATGATGAAGGAATTTATAATATTATTAAAACAATTTATTATTATGATCAAAATAAAGAAAAAGAAAAAGAGAAAGAAAAGGAAAAAGAAGGTGCTAAAGATAAAGAAAAAAATGAAATTAATACAGATAGTATTAATAATGAGTCAGATAATAATCCTATAAATAAAGAAAAAGAAGAAATTGAAAATGTGTTTAACTACAATACTATATTATCTGATGGAAGTGTTAAATATTTCAATCCAAATACAAAAGAGAAAAAAGAGCTTATTTTAGACAAATCTACGCCATCAGAAAGAATTAAATATATAAGAATGTTAATATATAACAGAATAAATGAAGCCGAAATTCAAATTAACAGTATTAAAAATGGTCTTAGCAAAATAATCCCTCTTTCAGTTTTGCAATTATTTACAGGGAAAGAATTATCTATGCTAGTTTGTGGTAAGAAAGAAGTTGACATAGATTTACTTCACCAAAATACAAAATTAAGTAGTGACTTAAAAGAAGATAGTAAAGAAGTAAGGTGGCTATGGGAAATACTGCATGAAATGAATTCAGAAGAAAAAATTAAATTTATTAAATTTTGCTGGGCTCAAGAAAGACTACCTACTTCAAATGAAGAGTATGTCAAAAACCAAATTGTGTTTACTATTAAATATAATAAGAATGAAAGAAATAAAAATGGATTCCCTAAAGCTGATACTTGCTTCTTTAATTTAGAGTTGCCTAATTACACTGCTAAAGATATCATGAAGAAGAATTTACTTATTGCAATAGGATTAGATAATAATAGTATGAATGCTGATAAGATCACTGGAATTAATAGTGGATACATCTCAACTAATCAAAGGGGAAATAATAGAGATGAAGATGATAGGGATTATGACTATGAAAATTATGATGGAAATTACCCAATGGAAAGCTGCGATGAAGAAGGTTATTTGACTTAAATAAATAAAATAGATAAATAAACAAAAATAAAATTTAAATCAATTCTTTAAAATAAATTAAATTCATCTTTCCTAAAATAAAAAATAATTTAAATTTAATAATTAAATTTAATTTATTTTTTTGTAATATTCATTGGGGATTGGGGATTGGGGATTGGGGATTGGGGATTGGGGATTGGG
>Ga0247610_10004439_pt1 | contig 15011 bp, 12 predicted proteins | sample 174DNAGHGhighgp2_FD_193483 | JGI IMG/M metagenome (GOLD analysis project Ga0247610, IMG submission 193483) | Sheep rumen microbial communities from Palmerston North, Manawatu-Wanganui, New Zealand - 1742 DNA GHGhigh gp2 | ecosystem: Host-associated > Mammals > Digestive system > Stomach > Rumen... | reverse complement strand
TGTCGGCACATAGAGAGCCGAACAGATATCCGGATTCAGATTCGGTTCCATCTCCAGCGCGACATTCCTGTCCAGAATCCGGAGCCCTTCCACTCCGTTCTGTATTCCACGTTCCAGAAGGTTCCGGAGTGTCTCCTCATCTGCTTTGTCAAAACCGATCACCAGCGCACCGCAGCGTCTGTACGGAACTCCCAGTTCGCGGCAGAGCCCGGGATACGCTGCTGCACCGGCCACATTGTATTTTGCCTTGAGTGTCCCTGGAACCGCATCATACCCGGCATGTACAATTCCACTGTTCGCTTTTGTGGCGCCTTCCGCCACATCGCAGGCGCGGTCTATTACCACACATGAAACATCATACCGGCTGATTTCCCGTGCAAGAGCGGTCCCGGTAATTCCGGCACCGATTATCAGGATATCCGTTGTCATATAACGAACCGACCCTTCGCTTTTCTTTACCGCCAATATACCATATTTCAAGCCTCCTGCGCAACGATAATATTGAAATAGGACCTGTTGAATGGTATAATTGACAGGAATTTCACAAGGGGGTGGCCTGCGTGATTACCACCATCTGCATGAATCCATGTTTTGACCGGACAGTTGAGGTGGACACACTTCAGATCAGCCGTGTCAACCGCATCAGGAACGCGCGCGATGACCTTGGCGGGAAAGGCATCAATGTCGCTGTGGTTGCCGGAAGGCTCGGCCTCGATGCCCAATGCATCGGGATCATGGGGACTGACGGTTCATCTGAGCTCTGCGGCCTGATGGACCGTGAAGGGCTTCGGCATCGTTTCCTGACTGTTCCCGGGCGAGTCCGCACAAACATGAAAATCTACAGCCGGGACGGGCAGGGCGTTACTGAGCTCAATGAACCCGGCGCCGCCGTGGATGATTCCATTCTTCGCGAATTCTTTGAACTGACCCGGCAGGAAACAGCCGCCAGCGAAATTGTTGTGATGACCGGCAGCCTGCCGCCCGGCTGCCCGGAAGGAACATACCGTGACCTGATGAACGCCCTGGGCGGGAAGAAGTGCATCCTGGATACCGAAGGTAAAGAGCTGGAACTTGCCGCCAAAGGAGCAAAGCCATATCTGATCAAACCCAATCTGCGGGAGCTGGAAACAACGCTCGGCATCGAGCTCCGCACAATCCGTGCGATCCGGGACGCCGCGCTGCTTTTTATCCGTCTTGGCGTGGAACATGCCGTTGTTTCCATGGGCGAGATGGGGGCCATGTATGTATCTGAAAAGAAAACGCTTTTTGCACCCGCGCTCAGGATTGAAGCCAAATCCACCGTCGGCGCCGGCGACGCAATGATCGGCGGTATGCTGATGGGGTATGAAAAGACCGGCGATATGGCCAAGGCTTTCCGCTACGGAATTGCGGCCGGCGCTGCCAGTGTCATGACAGAAGGCACCCAGCTGATTGTGAGATCAGATTTTGAAAAACTGCTTGCGCAGGTGAAAGTACAGGAAGTGTAAACGCTTGTTTTTTCGCAGAAACAGGGCGGAGTACTCAGACGGGATTATCGACCTGATTCCGCTCCAGGTTGCGCCGCCTGATTCGGGACTGCAGTTCGGGCATGAACGAGTCTGGAAAATAGCTGTCCACAACAGTCGGAAGGAAATCGGCCAGCTCAGTTACCGGGACGGCGAGAGCCGGTGTGTTTATTATTTCGGCCATATCGGCTACCATATTGATCCCCCGTACCGGGGGCATCACTATGCGTGGCGGGCCTGCAGGCTGATCCGGGAAGAAATCCTGATGAGCGGCAAGGCCTCCGTTATCATCACATGCGATCCGGATAATGAAGCAAGCCGAAAAACCTGTGAACGGCTGAACTGCCTCCTGGAAGGGATTTCTTCCGTTCCCCGTGACCTGCAGGAAAAATACGAACTCAGCAGTATGAAATGCCGGTATATCTGGCAGATTACAGCCTGACAGAAGGTACCTATGTTTAAAGAAATTGACGGTGTCAGAATCCACTATGAAGCTTCCGGGGACAGCGGAAGCCGCATCCTCCTCCTGCACGGATGGGGATGCAGCATCCAGCTGATGAAGCCGGTTGCCGACCGGATCACCGGGAATCATCGTTTCATGATCATCGATTTTCCCGGTCACGGGGAAAGCGGCCGTCCGCCTGAACCGTGGGGTGTGCCGGAATACAGTGAATGTGTGATCCGGCTGCTGCGGGAAACCGGTTTTTATCCATGCCATATCATCGCGCACAGCTTTGGCGCGCGTGTCGCCGCATGGATTGCCTCCACTCAGCCGGAAATGGTGGAACGGATCATCCTGACCGGGGCTGCCGGCATTCGTCCGAAGCAGACGGAAGCTGCCCGGAAACGGTCCGCGCAATACCAGAAGCTGAAGCGTATCAATGCCTTTGCCGGCAAAATCCCGTTCCTGCACGGAGTATCCCTCCGCCTGGAAGAGAAGCTCCGCCGGAAGTATGGCAGCCGGGACTATAACAGTCTTGATGCGGAAATGCGGAAAACCTTTGTCCGGATCGTCAGCCAGGATCTCACGGATCTGTATGGATCATTCCGTTCCAGCACTCTTCTGCTGTGGGGTGATCAGGATACAGAGACGCCACTCTGGATGGGCCGGGAGATGGAAAAGATGATCCCGGACAGCGCCCTGATCATTCTGGAGGGCGGTACGCATTTTGCCTATCTGGAGCAGGCAGACAGATTCTGCGCCATCGCTTCCGAATTCCTGAAGGAGGATTGATGTATGTACCTGATTGTGCTGCTTTCTCTTTCAGCCGGATGTGTTCTGGCGGGAAGGCTCCTCTTTCATTATTTCCAGCTGGAAAGCTACCAGCATCCCGGTTATTTCCGGACCATCCGGCGCAATGCCCTGAAGGCATTCCTGCCGGGGCTGGCTGAAACACTCGCATTGTCTCTCTCCCTGCTCCTTTTCGCATATATTATCCCGGACGACAACGACTGGCTACCCCCTGTATGCGCTTCCGTCGTCGTCCTCCTCTGCGGCATACTGCTCTATCGCCTGGCCCGGGACCGCAGAGCCAAAAAACCTTTCCGGTTCACTCCCCGGATGAAACGGCTTTATGCCGTATCTTTTGTTGTTTTTTTCGGAATCCTGGTCGTTATCCGTTCCTGCGCGTCCCTGTTAGTGCCGTTCACCGCTGCAGGGGCGTTAATGCTGTTGTTTGTGTTTCCCCTGTTTCTCCCGGTTTGGGTCGCACTGGCTGGCCTGATTGCCTGGCCGATTGAAAAAGCGATCAGCGAGATGTATTTCCGCGATGCACAGCGGATTCTCCGCGACCGGAAGGACCTGATCCGGATCGGCATCACCGGATCCTGGGGAAAAACCAGCGTCAAGTTCATCCTGGGAACAATCCTCAGCGAGAAATACAACACACTTGTCACGCCTTCCAGCTTCAACACCCCGATGGGAGTCACCCGGGTGATTCGCTCCTCCCTGGAACCCGGTCACCGCGTTTTCATCGCGGAGATGGGAGCGCGTCATGTGGGGGATATTAAGGAAATGTGCCGCCTGGTCCATCCGGAAATCGGTATTCTGACCTCCGTCGGGCCGCAGCACCTGGATACATTCAAAACGCTGGAGCGTGTGACAAAAACCAAGTACGAGCTGATTGACGCCCTGCCGGACAACGGTCGGTGCTTTTTCCCGGATGATGAGGGAATCTGCCTGGAGCTGTACCGGAAGACCGAAAAGCCGAAATTCCTGTCCGGACTGAACAGCCAGACGGACGACGTCTGGGCAGAAGATATCACCGTATCGCCGGAGGGGAGCCGTTTTATCCTCTGCACCCGAGATTTCCAAATCCCGTGCCGCACCGCGCTGCTTGGTGAACTGAACATACGGAATATCCTTCTGTGCGCTTCCGTTGCTCTCAGTCTGGGCCTCACCGGGGAGCAGATTGCCCGCGGGATCAGCCGGCTGACTCCTGTGGAACACCGGCTCCAGCTGATTCCCAGTTCCGGCGGCATCACAATTATTGATGACGCGTTCAACAGTAACATCCAGGGTGCGGAACAGGCTTTCCGGGTCCTGAAGGAATTCCCGCCGCAGCGTATTATCATCACTCCGGGCATGGTCGAGTTAGGAAGGCTCGAGCATGAAATGAACCGTGAGTTCGGGGAGAAGATGGCTGCCGGATGCGATACCGCGATCCTGGTCGGCAAAAAGCGCAGCGCCGCCATTCGCGAAGGCCTGGCCAAAGCCGGTTTCCCGGAAGAAAATATCCGGGTTGCTGAATCGCTGGATGAGGCCTTGCGGATCATGCACGACATTGCCCGTTCCGGGGATACCGTGCTGTTCGAGAATGACCTTCCCGACAATTACAGTGAATAAATGTCCGGGACTACCTGCCGGATGCATCTGCATTCCCGGTATTACGAAACGGAGGAATCAGAGTTGAAAAAACAAATCGGCGTTATATTCGGAAGCCGCAGCTGTGAAAGGGAAGTCGCCATCATCAGCGCCATTCAGCTGATGCGTCATGCCGACACGGAACAGTATGACGTGATTCCGGTTTATATTGATGAGCATGGGAACTGGTATACCGGAGAAAAGCTGAAAGAGATCGATACCTTCCGTCCGTTCAAAGGCGAGACTGCCGGTATTGTCCGCGTATTTCCGGACCTGAGTTCCGGATCCGGGGCACTGCTCCGCCTGGAAAAAGGCAAGGGACTTTTCAGTCCGGAAAGGCTTGAAATAATTGCCAGGATTGACGTGTATATTGTTGTGATGCACGGCCTGAACGGTGAGGACGGCACCCTGCAGGGTCTGCTGGAACTGGCCAATGTTCCGTATACATCCACCGGGGTTCCCGGAAGCGCAATCGGAATGGACAAAATCATCATGAAACAGTTCTTCCGCGGTGCAGGTCTGCCGGTTCTTCCCGGAGTGGCTGTAACGCGGCATGAGTTTGAAAGCAATGCCGGCGATGTTATCACAAAAATCCGGAATGAACTGGGATTCCCTGTTTTTGTAAAACCCGCCAACCTCGGAAGCAGCATCGGTGTCAGCCGTGCAGATGATGATGACGGCCTGCGGGACAGTCTTTCCCTCGCATTTGAATATGACCGGCGGGTCCTGGTTGAAAAAGGCCTGAACCAGCCGATTGAACTGAACTGCAGTGTGCTCGGGTATGACGATGAAGTAACGGCGTCCTCCATTGAGATGCCGCTGAACAGCACCGAATTCCTGACCTTCGGCGAGAAGTATCTTGCATCCGGCGGAAGCAAGGGAATGGCCAGCCTGCACCGTGTCCTTCCGGCTCCGATCGATGAGGACCTGAAAACGGAAATCCAGAACATGAGCAAGGATATCTTCCGGATGATGGACGGAAAAGGCGTGGTCCGGATTGACTACATGTTTGACCGCGACAGCGAAAAACTGTATATCACCGAAATCAATACAATTCCCGGCAGCCTTGCATTCTATCTGTGGGAATACGACGGGATCCGCTACCGCGAGCTGATAGACCGGATGATCCGTTATGCAGAGAAAGCGCATGAAGACCGGAACCACGCCAATTACGCCTATACCAGCGACATCCTGAAAAGTGTCGGTTCCGGTGCCAAAGGCAGCAAAGGAGCCAAAGGAAGCAAGGGCGGAACAAAGCTGTAATCCGGATGAGAAAGGCAGAGAGAGGCGGAAACATGCTGGAGAAAATCAATTCCCCTGCGGATCTGGCCCGTCTGAGTGAAAAAGAAATACAGGAACTGATCGGAGAAATCCGGACCGAACTGATCCGGACCGTTTCCGAGAACGGCGGACATCTGGCATCCAACCTGGGGGTTGTGGAACTGACGCTTGCAATCCACCGTGTGTTTCATCTGCCCGAAGACAAGGTCGTGTTTGACGTTGGTCATCAATCCTACGTCCACAAACTGATCACCGGCCGATACCGCCAGTTCAGGACGCTCCGGGAATACGGCGGAATTTCCGGTTTCCCGAAGCGGGATGAAAGCGAATACGACTGTTTTGAAACCGGTCATGCCAGCACTTCCATATCCGCCGCGCTGGGGCTGGCGCGTGCACGGGATTACCGGAATGAACACCATCATGTAATTGCACTGGTCGGAGACGGAGCCATGACCGGCGGCATGTGCTATGAAGCGCTGAACGATGCCGGTCACAGCCATACACGCCTGATTGTGATCCTGAACGATAATGAGATGAGCATTGCGCCAAACGTCGGTGCCCTCAGCTCTTATCTGACAGATCTCAGAATCAGTGCCGGGTGGCAGAGTGCCAAACAGCGGGTCCGCCGCCTGAACCGCTTTCCGGTTTTCGGAAAACTGATCTACCGGGCAATGCACGGAACCAAAAAGCTGATTAAATCCATGCTCCTCCGCAGCGGGGACCTGGGGTTCTTCGAGGCGCTCGGCTTCCAGTATTTCGGGCCGATCAACGGGCATGACCTGTCCAGCCTGGAAAAAACCCTGAAAAAAGCCGGTGAATGCACCGGTCCCTGTGTGATTCATGTGCTGACCAAAAAAGGATACGGATACGAGCAGGCGGAAGCCCGTCCGGAAGCCTTCCACGGAACGCCGCCCTTCTACATCGAATCCGGAAACCGGATCCGGAAACCGGATTATCCTTCTGCCGGGCATGTTATGGCGGATACCCTGGCCGAAATGCGGTCTTCCGACGATCGGATCGTTGCCATTACCGCAGCAATGAAGCTTGGAACCGGCCTGGATCATTTTGCGGAGAAATATCCGGAATCTGTCATCGACACCGGGATCACCGAAGAGCATGCCGCCACACTGGCCGCCGGCCTTGCCGCCGGCGGAATGCGCCCGTATTACGCCGTTTATTCCACGTTCTTCCAGCGCTGTTATGATCAGATGATCCACGATGTCTGCATGCAGAACCTCCCGGTCGTTTTCCTGCTGGACCGGAGCGGGCTCGGCGGGGAAGACGGCCGGACCCATCACGGCCTGTTCGACCTGGCGGAAGTCCTTCCGGTTCCCGGCATGACCGTTCTGGCTCCCTGTGACGCACTGGAGCTCAGCGAGATGATCCGCTGGACACTGACCCAGGACGGCCCGTGCACCATCCGTTACCAGAAAGATGGAACACCTGTTCCGTACTGTCATCCGGAAGGCCGGCACTTTGTTCCCGGAAAATGGTACACCATTTTTGAAGGACGCGATCTGATGATCCTGGCTGCAGGAAACATGGTCCAGCAGGCTGTATCTGTCCGCTCCCTGCTTGAAAAGGAGGGCGTTTCCGCCTCGGTCATCCAGTGTACCTCCCTTAAGCCGGCGGACGAGGAATTCCTGTCCGGCATATGCCCTGATACGCCTTATTTCACACTGGAGGAGCATATGGAAACCGGCGGATTCGGAGCCTATATTTCCGGACTCTGCCGGAAAAAGGGATATCCGCAGCCGGCTGACTGCATCGGCGTCCCGGACTGCCGGATTGATCACGGGAACCATCAGCTGCTGATGCGGGATGCCGGACTCAGTCCGGATCTGATTGCCGGCAGGATCCTGCACAAAATCGGGAGGTCTAAGCAGTGACGGAAAAAACGCGTGCGGATGTCGCGCTGGTGAACCGCGGTCTTGCGGAAAGCCGGGAGAAAGCGCAGGCTGCCATTATGGCCGGGCAGGTCTTTATCGGTGAACGCCGCGTGATGAAAGCATCCGAAGCGGTCCGGCCGGAAGATCATCTGCTGGTCAAACAGCCGGAAATTACCTATGTCAGCCGGGGTGCGCTGAAGCTTGAAAAAGCAGTCCATGTTTTCAATGCTGACCTGAAGGACCGGGTAATCCTGGACGCCGGCGCCAGCACCGGCGGTTTCACCGATGTATGCCTCCGCTGCGGTGCCCGTCATGTATACGCAGTGGATGTCGGATACGGCCAGCTGGACTGGAAGCTCCGGAATGACCCAAGGGTTACAGTGATGGAGCGTACCAATGCCCGTTTCCTGAATGCGGACATGTTCCCGGAAAAACCGGAAATTGCCGTGATGGATGTCAGTTTTATTTCCATCCGGCTGATCCTGCCGGCTCTGATCAGCATCATTGGCGACCAGGGGATTATTTATTCTCTGATCAAACCGCAGTTTGAAGCCGGCCGGGACAAGGTCGGAAAAAAAGGCGTGGTCCGCGACCCGAAAACCCATGAGGACGTGATCCGGACCATTTCCGAATTTGCCCGGTCCGTCGGATGGACTGTCCGCCGGCTGAATTATTCTCCGATCACCGGTCCTGAAGGAAACATCGAATTCCTGTCCGAAATCCGGAAAACGGATGATCCTGCTGCCGGAATCACAGACGCTGAAATCCGTTCCGTTGTGGCGGAAGCCCATCGTAAACTGACGAATGAACAGGGGGATGGTCATTTTTGATTCGCTGTATCTGTCTTCTGGCAAATCCGGACCGTCCGGACGCCATCCGCCTGGCCGGCATGGCTGAATCCTACCTGAATGCGCACGGAATCGAATGTATTTTCCCGGACTCCGGCAGTGAAACGCTGCCGGGCTGTGCGGAAATCATCCTGACATTCGGCGGCGACGGAACGCTCCTGATCGGGGCCCGGTATGCGATGAAATACCACATTCCCCTGATGGGATTCAATCTCGGAACCACCGGATTCCTGACCGAAGAGGAACCGGAGCGCCTTCAGGAAGCCCTGGATGCAATCCTGTCCGGCCGCTATGAGACAGAAGAGCGGATGCTCCTGGATGTGACCAACGTAAAAACCGGCGAGCATTTCAGTGCACTGAATGACGCTGTAATCACCCGCGGCGGATATGCCCGCCTGATCCGGGTGGAATGTACGGTGAGCGGGGAGGCTTTCGGTACGTTTACATCCGATGGAATGATTGCCGCAACGCCCACCGGTTCCACCGGTTACTCTCTTTCAGCCGGCGGTCCGATTGTGGAACCGTCCATGCGCTGTATCGTGCTGACCCCCGTATGCGCCCACAGCCTGCAGCAATGTCCGTGCGTTGTCTCGGAAGGATCAGAAATCCGTTTCCGCCTGCAGAAAGAGCGGAATCAGACTGCTGAACTTCAGATTGACGGAATGAACCGCGGAACCCTGGAAGCGGGGGATGAGATCATTGTGACCGGTTCCCCCGATACCGTACAGCTTCTCCGGCTGCACCCGTATCATTTCTACAGCCTGCTGCATATGAAGCTGCGGGAGTGGGGTTCCAACCATGAGTAATGACGGAGGTGCAATAATGAAATCCACCCGCCAGAATGATATTATCCGGATCATCTCGGACAGGGAGATCGAGAAGCAGGAGGAGCTCGCAGGCGAACTGCGCGCACTCGGTTACCAGGTTACTCAGGCAACCATATCGCGGGATATCAAGGATCTTCACCTGATCAAAGTCATCGGGGAAAGCGGAAAGTATAAATATGCCCAGCCGGACCGCAGCCGTTCTGCCGTGAATGTGCGGCTGACACGGATCCTGTCTGACTCCCTGGTCAGTGTGGAGCAGGCCGGTTACATGATTGTGGTCAAAACGCTGAGCGGATCCGCTGGTGTCGCTGCGGAGGCGATTGACACCATGCAGTGGTCCGGTATACTCGGAACAATTGCCGGAGACAATACCATATTCATTGTCGCACGGGATGAAAGAGATGCCGATGATATCGCCGCGCGCCTCCGGAAGCTGTCCAGCGATGAATAACATGTGGGAGGAAATCACGGTATGATTCAATCGATATCCATCCGGAATATTGCATTGATCGATCGCCTGACCATCTGTTTCCATTCCGGACTGCAGGTTCTTTCCGGAGAGACCGGTGCCGGAAAGAGCATCGTTGTGGATGCAATGAAGCTGATCCTCGGCGGGCGGGCCGACCGTACGCTGATCCGCACCGGATGTGAAAGAGGCTCCGTTGAAGCCGTTTTTGACATACCCGCCTCCGATACCGCAGCCCGGCTCCTGGAACGGGAATCCATTGAATTTGACGGTTCTTCCATTACGATATACCGGGAAATATCCGCTGCCGGAAAAAACATCTGCCGGATCAACGGTGTAATGATGCCGCTGTCGTTCCTGAAGGAGCTTTCTCCGCTGCTCATGAACCTTCACGGGCAGAGTGAACACCAGTTCCTCGCAGATCCGGAAACCCACCTGAACTATCTGGACCATCTCGGAGACCCTGCCCATATGGCGCTTCTCGGTGACGTCCGTAATGCCTGTATGCGGTTCATGGCAAACCATCGTGAATACGCCCGCCTGGTAAAGATCAGCCGGGACAAGGAACCCCGGATCCGGCAGATTACCCGGGAGCTGGAAGAGATCCGCAGCGCCGCGCTTCAGCCGGGAGAGGAGGAAAACCTTCGGGCCGGTCTCCGTGATATGGAAAAAGCCGGCCGTATCTCCGGATCCCTGAAAAACGCATATCGCCGTCTTGTTCACGGAGAGAACTCGGAAGACGGCGCACTTTCCGCAGTCCGGGAAGCCGGAAATGCGCTGAAACCGATCACAGAAGAGGATGACCTCATCCGCGGGCTTTCCGCCCGTTGTGAAAACCTTTATTATGAGCTGGAAGACATTGCGTTTCAGCTTTCCGGCCTGATCGAAAAAAACGATTTTGATCCCGTACGGCTTGAGCAGGCGGAAAACCGCCTGGACCAGATTCGCCGGATTGTTAAAAAATACGGGGCATCTGCGGAGGAAGTCCTGCAGACAGAAGAAAACCTGTCCGCTGAGCTGGAAGATCTGAACCGACTGGACGACCGCCTGGAACAGATGGGCGCTGAACACCGGAAACTCCTGGCTGAATACCGGGAAGCCGCACGCAGGCTGACCGCTTCCAGGAAAACACTGGCCGGGGTTTTCAGCATGCACATGATGCAGGAACTCCAGCAGCTTGGCATGGCCCGGACTGTTTTCAGTGTGCATTTTGAGGAAAACACCGACGGAAAGCCGAAAATGCCGACAGAAACCGGCGATGACCGTGGAGAATTCCTGATATGTCCCAATCCGGGAGAACCCCTGATGCCGCTGAAGGATATTGCCTCCGGCGGCGAGCTGTCCCGCCTGATGCTGGCCATGAAAACCCTGGAAGCCGGACATACCGGTGTGGACTGCATGATCTTTGATGAAATCGATACGGGCATCAGCGGCAAGATGGCCCAGACAGTTGCCGAAAAGATGATCGCGATTTCCAGGCATCACCAGGTGATCTGTGTCAGCCATCTGCCTCAGCTGGCTGCAGCCGGGGACTATCAGTACCTGGTCAGCAAAGGCGTTGTCAACGACCGGACAGAGACAAACGTCTCCGAGCTGGACAGGGAAGGACGGATCCGGGAAATCGCCCGGATCATCAGTGGCGCCGACGGAATCTCCCCGGATGCCGTCGCTTACGCCGAACAGCTTCTTTCGGCAGCAGATCATAAAAAACAGGGCTTTCCGTAATATGCGGAACGCCTGCACAGTTTACAAAAAGCTTGCCAAGTGACTGTTCAGGCAGTATAATAATCAGTTGTACGGTATTGTGAACGCTGCACTGTTCTGACAAACTGTTACACGCGAATTGAACGAGGAGGAATTTTGTATGTCCAAAAAGTATGTGTACCTCTTCAGCGAAGGGAATGCCACCATGCGTGAGCTTCTGGGCGGAAAAGGCGCCAACCTGGCTGAGATGACCAACATCGGCCTGCCTGTTCCCCAGGGATTCACGATTTCTACCGAGGCCTGTACCCAGTATTATGAAGACGGACGCCAGATCAATGATGAAATCCAGGCGCAGATCATGGAATATATTGCGCGGATGGAAGAAATCAACGGCAAAAAGTTCGGGGACCTGAAAAACCCCCTGCTTGTTTCCGTTCGTTCCGGTGCCCGTGCTTCCATGCCCGGTATGATGGACACCATCCTCAATCTGGGCCTGAATGACGACGTGGTTGCCGCCATGATCGCCGGAAACGACGACCCCAAATTCGCGCGTTTCGTATATGACAGTTACCGCCGTTTCATCCAGATGTACTCCGACGTCGTAATGGAAGTCGGCAAGAAATACTTTGAACAGCTCATCGATGAAATGAAGCAGAAAAAGGGCGTCACCTTCGACGTGGACCTGACTGCCGAGGACCTCAAGGAACTGGCCGCTGCTTTCAAAGCGGAATATAAAGCCAAGATCGGCGATGACTTCCCCAGCGATCCGAAGGATCAGCTGATGGGAGCCATCAAGGCCGTTTTCCGTTCCTGGGACAATCCCCGTGCCAATGTCTACCGCCGCGACAATGACATTCCGTACAGCTGGGGAACCGCTGTCAATGTCATGCCCATGGTATTCGGAAACCTGAACAACAATTCCGGTACCGGCGTTGCCTTCACCCGTGACCCCGCAACCGGCGAAAACAAGCTGATGGGTGAGTTCCTTGTCAACGCCCAGGGCGAAGACGTTGTCGCCGGTGTCCGTACGCCGATGCCGATTTCCCAGATGGCCGAACAGTTCCCCCAGGCCTATGATGAATTCGTCAAGGTTTGCGAAACCCTTGAAAAGCACTACCGTGACATGCAGGATATGGAATTTACCGTGGAAAACGGCAAACTGTATATGCTGCAGTGCCGCAGCGGCAAACGTACTGCCCAGGCCGCGCTGAAAATTGCCTGCGACCTTGTGGACGAAGGAATGCGTTCCGAAGAGGAAGCCGTTGCGATGATCGATCCCCGCAACCTGGATACCCTGCTGCATCCGCAGTTTGACGCCGCCGCCCTGAAAAAGGCGGCTCCGATCGGCCGCGGCCTGGGCGCTTCTCCCGGCGCTGCCTGCGGCAAAATCGTGTTCACCGCTGAAGACGCCGAAGCATGGGCGGCCCGGGGTGAAAAGGTCGTTCTGGTCCGTCTGGAGACCTCTCCCGAGGACATCACCGGCATGAAGAGCGCACAGGGTATTCTGACCGTCCGCGGCGGTATGACCAGCCACGCGGCTGTCGTTGCACGCGGAATGGGAACCTGCTGTGTTTCCGGATGCGGCGACATTGCCATGGATGAAGAAAACAAAAAGTTCACGCTTGCCGGGAAAACCTTCCATGAGGGTGATTTCCTCTCCATCGACGGAACAACCGGCAACATCTATGACGGCCTGATCCCGACTGTGGATGCCAAGATTGCCGGAGAATTCGGCCGGATCATGGCATGGGCGGACAAATACCGCCGGCTCCGCGTGCGGACCAATGCCGATACGCCCGCCGATGCAAAGAAAGCCCGTGAACTCGGTGCGGAAGGCATCGGCCTGTGCCGTACCGAACATATGTTCTTTGAGCCGGAACGCATCGCCGCTTTCCGCGAGATGATCTGCTCCGACACGGTTGAAGAGCGTGAAGCCGCACTGGATAAAATCCTGCCGTATCAGCAGGGCGACTTTGAAAAGCTCTATGAAGCCCTGGAAGGCTGCCCGGTCTGCATCCGGTTCCTGGATCCGCCGCTGCATGAATTCGTCCCCACCACGGAGGAGGAGATTGCACTGCTGGCCAAGACCCAGGGCAAGAGTGTGGAAACCATCAAGAACATCATTGCTTCCCTGCATGAGTTCAATCCCATGATGGGCCACCGCGGCTGCCGCCTGGCTGTCACCTATCCGGAAATCGCGAAGATGCAGACCCGGGCCGTTATCCGCGCTGCCATCAACACCCAGAAAGCGCATCCCGACTGGACAGTCCGTCCCGAGATCATGATTCCGCTGGTCTGCGAGGATAAGGAACTGAAGTTCGTCAAGAAGATCGTTGTGGAAACGGCTGACGCTGAAATCGCCGCCAGCGATGTGAAGATTGAGTATGAAGTCGGCACCATGATCGAAATCCCGCGTGCTGCGCTGACAGCGGATGAAATCGCCAAGGACGCTGATTTCTTCTGCTTCGGCACCAATGACCTCACACAGATGACCTTCGGCTTCAGCCGCGATGACGCAGGCAAGTTCCTCTCCGCGTACTATGACACCAAGATCTTCGAAAGCGATCCGTTCGCCCGCCTGGACCAGAACGGCGTCGGCAAGCTGATGGATCTTGCCATCAAGCTGGGACGCCCGGTCAATCCGAAGCTGCACATCGGCATCTGCGGCGAGCACGGCGGTGATCCGACCTCTGTGGAATTCTGCCATAAGATCGGCCTGGATTATGTGAGCTGCTCTCCCTTCCGTGTGCCGATTGCCCGGCTTGCTGCCGCACAGGCTGCCATTGCCGAAAAGAAGTAATTTCACCCTGTTATGCCGGGAACTGTTCCGCTTGGAGCAGTTCCTTTTTCTTCCGGTTCCCGGGCAACATACAGGATAATTCCGGGCAACATACAGAAAAAATAGTGTTTGCAATTTGTTTTTCTTTATGGTATTATGTTCGGTGTTATGCGGGCGGTCCTCTGTCCGGGCTGAAACGGCGAATCGTTCGGTTTGCTGACCGGGTCATGAACGTCTATGAGGGAAGGAGGAACCTGTCATGAATGAAATCATTCGTTCCATTGAAGCCAAGCAGATCCGCAGTGATATGCCCCAGTTCAACGTTGGCGATACGGTCCGTGTCTGGGTAAAGGTTGTTGAAGGCAACCGCGAACGCCTGCAGGCTTTTGAAGGAACTGTTATTGCAAAGCGGAACGGCGGAGTCCGGGAAACATTTACCGTGCGTCGTGTGTCCTATGGCATCGGCGTGGAGCGTACTTTCCCGATCCATTCCCCCCGTGTTGACCACGTGGATATGATCCGCCGCGGTAAAGTCCGCCGCGCCAAGCTGTACTATCTGCGTGAGCTCCAGGGCAAAGCTGCAAAGATCAAGGAAATCAAGCGCATCTGATTTTCCGCTTCAAACCGGCTTCGGAATTTATTCCGGAGCCGGTTTTTTGTTTCCCATGAGCAGGAAAAAACCACCGGAATGTATAATTTTTTAAAGTAAGAATCAATCATTCAAACTGAATTCATGATCGGAGAGGCACTATGAGAAACAGGGCAGAAGCAACGGCTCAGGCCAAAGAACTGGTATCCCGGATGACACTGGAAGAAAAAGCATCCCAGCTCAGGTATGATGCACCGGCA
>Ga0247610_10004438_pt1 | contig 15016 bp, 6 predicted proteins | sample 174DNAGHGhighgp2_FD_193483 | JGI IMG/M metagenome (GOLD analysis project Ga0247610, IMG submission 193483) | Sheep rumen microbial communities from Palmerston North, Manawatu-Wanganui, New Zealand - 1742 DNA GHGhigh gp2 | ecosystem: Host-associated > Mammals > Digestive system > Stomach > Rumen ... | reverse complement strand
CCCATAACCCTTGGATGAACAAGAAACCAGGAATGACACTAGATGGCATCGGACTCTTCTTCCAGCGCGACCAGACCTGGTTCCCTGAGGCAAAGGGTCTTGTGAAGTATATCACCCGTTGTCAGGAGCTCCTGCAAAAAGGTAAGCCTGTGGTGGATATTGCGGTCTATACGGGCGAAGAACTTCCCGCTCGTGCCTTTACCCCAGACAAAGTGGTGAAGATGCTTCCAGGCTTGTTTGGCGACAAGCGCGTGGCTTCTGAGAAAGCCCGTCTTGCCAATGTCGGACAACCCATGGAGGAATCGCCCGTTGGCGTGCGCCACTCAGCTGGAATCCTGGATATGAAGGACTGGATTAATCCGCTGCATGGCTATCTGTACGATTCGATGAACAAAGACGCCCTGCTCACCAAGACCTTTAATTATAAGGTATTAGTCATTCCAGAGGGCACACAACTTTCAAAAGAAACCAAGACTCGCATTGAGCGACTGCAAAAGCAGGGTGTACTGGTGATTGACAGAGCATATCACGGTTCGCAACTGCAGGGCATTGCTCCTGATGTGGTATTGCCTGAAGGCATTGCCTTTAACCATCGCCATGATGATGGCAAGGACATCTACTTCCTTGCGAACCAGACTAACCAGACGCAGACCTTCAGGCCAACCTTCCGTGAGAGCAAGGCTTGGGGCACGCTTTACTATCCGCTGTCCGATGATTCATACGACTATCAGGGCACCATTACCCTAGCGCCTTATGAGTCTGCATTTGTTACTTTCGGAGATATCAGCGGCAACTCTGGTAAAAAGCAACAGCTGCCTAAAGAGAAAATCGTGGTGTCGTTCGACGCAAACACTTATAACATCACTTTCAAGGAGAGTAACATCGTGCTGAAGAACCAGCAATTGTTTGATTGGAGTAAGCACCAGAACGACAAGGTTCGCTACTTCAGCGGACATGCTCGCTACAAGACAACATGGACTGTGAAGAACAAGAAAGCGCTGAAAAACCGTTCGTGGATAGCATTCCCCAACGTGAAGGACATTGCCCACGTCTGGGTGAATGGCAAGGATTGTGGTTATGCATGGACAGCTCCCTACGAGGTAGAGGTTACTGGAGCCCTAAAGAAGGGTAGCAACAAGATAGAAATCGAGGTGGTGAACACATGGCACAATGCCCTGCGTGGTGCTGATCAAGGCAAGGCTCCATACGATGGAATATGGACAAATGCCAAGTATCGCACGAAGGGCGATGGATTGTTGCCTGCAGGACTCATCGAACAACCCATACTTAAAACAGAGAAGTAAAAATGAGAAAATGGATTTGCGCCATAGTGGTACTATTAGCCATCACAGCTAATGCGAAGGTAACATTGCCCAAGTTCTTTGCTGACAACATGGTATTGCAACAGCAGTCGGAGTGTAACATCTGGGGAAAGGCTGATGCCAATAAAATGGTGAGCATCAGGACCACATGGGATAACAAAACCTACAAGGTGAAGGCTGATGACAAAGGCGACTTCGAGGTAAAGGTGAAAACACCAAAAGCTGGTGGTCCTTACGAAGTGATAATTCTTGAACCATCAGCTGTCATCCTTCGTAACGTAATGATTGGCGAGGTGTGGATATGCTCTGGTCAGTCGAACATGGAGATGCAGATGAAGGGCTTCAAACAGCAACCTGTGGAAGGAACGACAGAGGAGTTGTTGAATTGCAAAGACTCGCAGTTAAGACTGTTTACCGTCAAGCGCCACGTGTCGTTGACGCCAGAATGGGATGTTATTGGTCAATGGAACGAAGCCAATAGTGCCAGCGTTCGCGACTTCTCAGCCACAGCCTACTATTTTGGCAAGGCTCTGCGCCAAGCACTGGGTGTTCCTGTAGGACTTATCTGCACTTCGTGGGGAGGTTCTGCTTGTGAGGCCTGGATGGCTCCTGAGTGGTTGAAGGCATTCCCAAAGGTAAAACAGACTATTTCAGAGGAGGATATGAAGAAGCTTCAGCAACGTTGTCCTACCGCTTTGTATTATGGACAGCTCAAGCCCCTTATTGGCTATACCATGCGTGGTGCTATCTGGTATCAGGGCGAAGACAATATTCCTCGCTATGATTTCTATGCTCCTCTGATGAAAGCGATGGTGGAGGGCTGGCGCAAGGATTGGAAACAGGGCGACTTCCCCTTCTACTATTGTCAGATAGCGCCTTACGACTATTCGCTAATCAATTGGGAGGGTAGTCAGTATCTGCGTGAACAGCAACAAAAGGCCGAGTCGATGATTTCGAATGCCCGTATGGCTGTGCTGATGGATGCTGGTTTGGAGTATGGCATTCACCCCAGAAAGAAACGTCAGGCTGGTGAGCGATTGGCACTGCTGGCACTCAGCAATACCTACGAAGTGAAGGGGTTGCCCGACTTCGCAGTCTATAAAGAGGTGACATTCCAAAACGATACCGCTGTGGTTGCCTTCGACAGAAGCAAGGAATGGGTTTACTTCGAGCATGGCACCACTTCCAAGAACTTCGAGGTGGCTGGAGCTGACAAGGTGTTCCATCCAGCCACCAAGGTGTGGGTGAGTCGTAATCGTGTCTATGTGGTTTGCGACAAAATCAAAAAGCCCGTTGCTGTGCGTTATGCCTTCAAGGATTGGGTGGATGGCGACCTGATGCACGATGGATTGCCTGTATCTTCATTCAGAACGGATAATTGGGATAAGCCAACGAATCAATACAATAGCAAAGAAGACTATAATAATCCGAAATGACAAAGAATATGCAACGCATCCTCACTCTTTTACCTCTTATCCTCCTGACCCTTTTACCTTTAAAGGCTCAAACCTCCGTGGCTGGACTCTTCCCCCTAGAAAACAGCGGACGCTTGGTATGGAACTTCAACGCTGGATGGCGCTTCCATCTGGGCGATGTGGCTGGTGCTGAGGCGAAGGATTTCAACGACAAGTCGTGGGAAGTAATATCAACACCCCATACTGTTCAGCTAATGCCTGCAGAGGCCAGTGGTTGTCGCAACTATCAAGGCATTGCGTGGTATCGCAAGCATTTTGTATTGCCCAAGGAGTGTGCTGGTCGTGATATTACCCTGCACTTCGAAGCCATCATGGGCAAACAAACCATCTACATCAATGGCAAAAAGGTGAAGGAGCACGAGGGTGGTTATCTGCCCATCACGATTTCGCTTTCAGATTGTTCCGTAGGCGATGATATCGTCATTGCCATCTGCGCAGACAACAGCGACGACAAAACCTACCCTCCTGGCAAGAAACAGATGACTCTCGACTTTGCCTATCATGGTGGCATCTATCGTGATGTGTGGCTCATCGCCAAGAACAAGGTTGCCATCACGGATGCTCTTGAGGAAAACAAGGTGGCTGGTGGAGGTCTCTTCATCCATTATGCCAACATCAGCGAGAAGAGTGCTGAGGTTTTCGTCAATACGGAAGTGCGCAACAACGACAGCAAGCCTCATGCTGTGATTGTAGAAAATAGCCTCGTTAATGCTGAGAGTAAGTCTCAGCGAACCAAACTTTCGTTGAAGGCAGGCGAGGTGCGCACCATCACTCAGCGCTTCCTCGTGAAGAATCCCAAGCTCTGGAGTCCAGAGACACCTTATTTATATAGTATAGCCACTCGCATCAAGGAGGGCAAGCAATCGATTGATGGTGGTATCACGAAGATTGGCATCCGTAGTTTCGAATTTGTTCGCACGGATGATGCCCAAGGTCGTAAGCCTGGCTTCTACCTCAATGGCAAGAAGTATCATCAGCTGGTAGGCGCCAATCGTCATCAGGACTTTGCCTATGTGGGCAATGCCCTGCCTAATAGCCAGCAATGGCGCGATGCCAAGCGCTTGCGTGATGCAGGCTTTTCCATTATCCGTACAGCCCACTATCCCCAAGACCCCTCGTTCATGGATGCTTGCGATGAACTGGGATTGTTTATCATCGTAGCTACTCCTGGATGGCAATATTGGAACAAGGATGCTGGATGGGACGAAAAGGTGCACGAGAATACTCGCAACATCATACGTCGCGACAGGAATCACCCCTGCGTCTTGATGTGGGAACCCATCTTGAATGAGACGCGCTATCCTGAGGAATTCGCCCTAAAGGCATTACAGATTACGAAGGATGAATACCCTTATCCCTATCGTCCTGTAGCTGCTGCTGATGTGCATTCCGCTGGAGTTGCAGAAAACTATGACGTGGTGTATGGATGGCCAGGCGATGACTTCAAGGCTGATAAGCCCAAGCAGTGCATCTTCACTCGTGAGTTTGGCGAGTTGGTAGACGACTGGTATGCCCACAACAACTTGAATCGTGCTTCACGTTCGTGGGGCGAGCGTCCTATGCTGATACAAGCCATGAGCCTCTATCGCTCCACTCAAGAGCTCTACAATACCACAGGCCAGTTTATCGGAGGTTGCCAATGGCACCCCTTCGATCATCAGCGAGGCTATCACCCTGACCCCTATTGGGGTGGTATCTACGATGCTTTCCGTCAAAAGAAAACGGCCTTTGATATGTTTGCTTCCGTTCTTTCAGGACCCGTTGCTATCGAATCGAAGCCTACGAAACCCATCGTTGCTTTTGCCCATGAGATGACACAGTTCTCAGAGAAGGATGTTACCATCTTCAGCAATTGCGACAGTGTTCGCTTGACCATGTATGATGGTGAGCATTGCTGGACGCTGCCTGTTGACAAGGGATTGGTTGTTTTCAAAGATGCATGGGACTTCTTCGAAGCTCGCAATTGGAGCTACACCCAGCGCAATTGGCAGAATGTGAAGATGGTGGCTGAGGGCATCATGGGTGGTAAGGTGGTTTGCAAAGAAGAGAAGATGCCTTCACGCAGAAGTACCAAGCTTCGTCTTTATGTCGATGAGATGGGCAAGCAGTTAGTAGCTGATGGCTCTGACTTCGTGGTGGTAGTCTGCGAAGTAACGGATGACCTTGGACACGTTCGTCGTTTGGCGAAGGAGAACATCCGCTTCACCATAGAAGGCGAAGGCGAAATCATTGGCGATGCTAGCATCAATGCTAATCCTCGAGCAGTGGAATGGGGCTCAGCACCTGTTCTTATTCGCAGTACCAAGAAGGCAGGCAAGATAAAAATCAAGGCAGAGGTGCAGTTCCCTGGCACCCACGCTCCCACTCCCGCTGAACTGGAGATAGAGAGCATTGCTTACGATATGCCCATGTGCTTCAATCCCAACGAGACTAGTAAATCTAGAGAATCTAGACAATCTAGAGAATCTAGACAATCCACCCTCTCCGAAGCAGAAAAAGCCAAAATGTTGCAGGAAGTAGAGGCCCAACAAGCTGACTTCGGCATACAGAAATAAGAAAATATTTTGCGATTTCAAAAAATCTTCGTACTTTTGTCGCCATGACAAGGGTACGAAGGTTCTTTTTAACCCTATTGTTAGGGGTGATGTCGATGGTTGTCTGCAGGGCGCAGACAGTCCCTTCCGTCATTTCTGAACACTATACAACAGCCAACGGATTGCCCTCCAACAATGTGCTTTGTGCCCTAAGAAGCCATGATGGTTTTATGTGGTTGGGCACTTGGTATGGTCTTTGTCGTTTTGATGGTGGCAAGTTTGTTACCTATAACCAACCCATACAAGCAGCATCAGACAATCCACCCCGTAAGATTGAAAGTATTGCAGAAGACAGACTGGGTACTTTATGGCTGAAAACGGTTGACTGGAAACTCTATACCTTCAATCCTCGAACGCTCCATTTTCATGCCGTTTATAACGAACTGAAAAAGTATGCCAAGAATCTGCAGGTCATCAAAATACAACGCGACGACGAGGGGCATATCTTGTTGCTGACAAAGGACAAAACATTGTTGATGGCTTGTACGGATAAAAAGGGGAACATCAGCATACAGAAACTTGTAGATGCCAAGGGAAAGATAGACCCACAGACATTCCAACTGCGAGAGGATATTACTCAGGAGACAAAGGACTATTGGGCCTATGAGGGTCGCGACTATCGTATCTTTACCTTGAAAAAAGGAAAGATGACACTGGCAGAAGCAATGGCAAAAGATGATGTCCAGCAACAGATGAAAATGGAACATCTAGTCCATTTGGCTACAGAAGCAGGTATTGACAAGTATCAACAACTCTACCAAGACAATGACAGTCTGGTGTGGGTGACCACCTTCTCTGAAGGTATTTACTGTATCAGTACGCCTCGCCATACTTTCCATCTAATTTCATTGCCTAACAATGACATGACGGGTGTCCGTTGTATCTATCAGATGCGCAACGGAAAGATTTTGGTCAGCTCTCGAAGTCGGAATGTGTACATCTACAATACCAATGGCGAACTGCTGAAAACATTCCCTTATGCACAATATGGTATTGGGGCTGTTTATCATGCCATAGAGGATAATCGTGGACGATTGTGGCTTTCTACTAAAGGCGACGGACTGATTGTTGCCACACCTGACAGTTCACAGCCTATGGGTTACCAGCTGACGCATTACAGGAATCAGAAAGATAATCCTGCCAGCATCAGTGGTAATAATGTATACTACACCTTCTTCGATTCGAAAAACAGGGTTTGGGTTGGTACACTGGATGGTGGACTGAACTTAGTCATAGAGGGCACAGACGGGCAACTGACCTTCTATAACAAGCAGCATGGTTTTAAGCATTACCCCGCCTATGGTCTTTATACAGAGGTTCGCAACATCACGGAAGACCAACAAGGGCGACTGTGGATTGGAACCATCGATGGACTGATGAGCATCAATGGTGATTTCAGTAAGCCACAGGATATCCAGTTCAAAACATACCAAAACACACCAATGGCTACCTTTGCCAACAACGACATCTACACCCTGCATCGTGACCAGACGGGGCAGATTTGGATAGGAGCCTTTGGTGGTGGACTACAACGTCTTGTGCTAGACGATCAAGCTATCCGCTTTGAGCCCCTTGGTCCTCGTGAAGGCTTGCGCAACGATGTCATTTTCTCAATTACTGAAGACTTGCACGGACGACTTTGGTTTGCCACAGAGGCGGGTCTCTCCTGTTATAATCAGCAGACTGGACGCATTCGCAACTTCAATCGCTACGATGGCATTCCTGATGTTCAGATGGAAGAAGTATCTGCCTTGTGCTGTTCCGACGGACATCTCTGGATTGGCACCAATCAGGGTATCCTCACATTCAATCCAGAGCAGTTACAAACCAGTAATGCCAATTATCGTACCTGCATCATTGATGTTATTACAGATAATCTGTCGTATGTCGGACCTATTGCCATTCCCTATAGTGAACAAATAGAGTTGGAACACGACCACAACTCGTTTATCATAGAGTTTGCTGCCTTGAAATTCCAGGATCATTCACAGACCAGCTATCGTTATCAATTGGAAGGCTACGATCGCGACTGGCACTATCCTGGTCCACATCGCATCGCTGCATACAATGAAGTGCCTCCTGGCAATTATACCTTCGTCGTAGAATCCCTTGACGACGCTAACCCTACCCTTCAGTCGTCTGCACGCATCATGGTTCGTATCTTGCCCCCTTGGTGGGCTACGTGGTGGGCATACCTTATTTATATATGTATTGCAGCATTGATTGTATGGCTCGTTATCCGCACCATTTTGCAGATGAACCGCATGCGCAACGAAATTTATATCAGTCAGCGACTGGCTAAGTTGACTTCAAAGCCCGATGAAGGCGACGAGTTCATTGATCGTTTGCACCGCATCATTCGTCAGAACATTCCCAACAGTGATTTCAATATCGACGATATGGCAGCAGAGATGGGCGTTTCACGTTCTGCTTTCTATAAAAAGGTAAAAGGCACTACAGGCTTTGCCCCTGTCGACCTCATCAAAGAGTTCCGCCTCAGTCATGCTGCAGAGCTCCTGCAAACCACCAACCTGAACATCACGGAGATAGCTTATCGCTCAGGTTTCAAAGATCCCAGCTATTTCGGCAAATGCTTCCGCAAACGTTATGGAATGTCGCCTCGCGAATACATCAACCAGCAATAAACAAATTACAACCTACAATGAAAACAATTCAAGCCCTTGCAGTTTTGCTGTTCTGCAGTGTGAATACTTTCTCCCAGACACGTGATAAATATGAATTCATGCGCAATCTACCCGCTTATGCCGACTCGCTGATAGCCGACCTAAACTATCCGTTGGCATGGGGACACAGCGATATCAAAGACTTTGATGAATGGCGCAAGGTGGCTCGACAGAAGGTGTTCGATTGTATGCTCACTCCTCCACCCGCTCCAACACATGGCTATGAAACGAAAGTGCTATACGAGGAACAGCGTGACGGTTATAAGGCTCGTAAGATTGAGATTCGTCTGAGTCGCTACTATACAGTACCTGCCTATGTACTGATTCCTGATGGTAAGGGTCCTTTCCCTGCTGTGAATGCTTTGCACGACCACGGAGCCCATCTTTTTATTGGCAAGGAGAAGATGATTCGTCCATTAGCATGTGAAGACTCAACCGTCATCAAGGATGCCGATGAATGGCTGAAGGGTTATGAAGGTCAGTACTTTGGTGACTATCTAGCAAAAAACGGTTATGTTGTTTTCTCTGCAGATGCTCCTATGTGGGGCGAGCGAGGACAGAAAGAAGGAGCCCGTCGAGACCGTTATGACATGATAGCAGGCAACATGATGATGTATGGCATTAACCTCTCAGCTTGGATGACCTACGACGATATTGCAGGCACGGAGTACCTGGCACAGATGCCCGAGGTGGATGCCCGACGCATAGGTTGTACAGGATGGTCGATGGGTGCCTATCGTGCTTGGATGCTGGCTGCCTTGAGTGATCGTGTCAAGGTGGGTGCATCTATCTGTTGGATGGTGACTACCGACGAACAGATGTCATTCAAATACAGTCGTACGGAAAATGGCGGTTTTGCCAACTGCTTCCCTGGTCTTCGCCGCTGGCTCGACTATCCACATATAGCCAGTATGGCATGTCCAAAGCCCATGCTTTTCATCAATGGCTCACAGGACAAGCTCTTCCCCGTGGCCGGTGTCCAGAAAGCATTCAAAACAATGCACGAAACTTGGAAGTCGCAAGGAGCAGATAACAAGCTTGAGACAGAACTATGGGACATACCTCATAGTTGCAATAAAAAAGCCCAGCAACGGGTGCTGGACTTTTTTAAAAAACATCTTTGATTGTAATTACTCAGCCAATGGGTCGAAGGTGCCCAAAGCACCACCATTGTTATAGTCTTCCCAACCAATAGTCTGCAGCAGACCTTGGTTGTGAGCAGAAACGCCCTGAGTGAAGCCCAAGAAGTAGTACTTTGGCAAGTAGTTGATATACTTCAGTGATTTGTCTGTATTACGGTCGTCGCCTGGACGCTCTGTATAAACCAAGTATTTCTTATAAAATGACTTCAGGTCGATAAGTTGCTGAGTCAGGTCCTTACGCAAGTCAACACCATCAGGACGAGTCCAGTCATTATCATTCAGATACTCTAGCAATGGGTCTTTGTCATAATCCTGACGAGCTGTTGTAATGCTATACTCATCTACATTCTCCCAGTTAACCTGATACATGAAGGCCTCACGACGCTGACCATTGAATGGCTTAAAGCCCAGCCAGGTGCAGGTGTTGCCACCCCAGCCCGAAGGCAACCAGGTAGAAGGAGCACCCTGAGGCAGTTCAGCACCACCGTCAAAGAGCATCCAACGACGCATATCATCGAAGCGCTTGCCCTCGTAAGCGAACTCAATCTGACGCTCATACAGAATAGCACTCATGCAGGTAGCCTCGTCTGAAGATACCGTCAGACCACAGTCTCCTGTATAGCCTGCGCGCTGGCGAATGCGTTTCAGGATAGCATACGACTCGTCAGTATGTCCGGCCAAGCAAGCTACTTCAGCTAGGTTTAGCAATACTTCAGCATAACGCAGCTCCATCAGCGGTGCAGCAGAGCAGAATGGAACGGCATAGCCACCATTCTTGGCACCCTGTCCGTCAGGACGATAGTCATAGACAGCAGCATTCACATCTAAATCGTCAGACTTCTTGCGAACCATTACGCCACCAGCCTTGCTAATGTTGTCAGCACCACGATAACTGTTATTGTCTATATCCAAAATGTCGCCATTGTAGAACCAGTTATAGTTCCACAGTACATAGTTGGCACCCTTGTCATAAGAAGGATTGTGTGGATCCATTGCAGTAGCATCGCCATAACCGCCTGTCTTGTAAGCCCAACGTACGCCAGGGAAGGCGAAGGTACGATAGAAACGTGGGTCACGATCCATAAACGGATACTGATGGTCATAGGTAATTGTAGAGTTAGCCAGTTTGCTATAAGCTGTATAAGTAGCTGGAGCCTTACCGTCAGACATCGGGAAGAGGTCTACCATCATCTGAGATGCCGTATAGCCACCACCGCCTGTATTAGCTGGACGGATGTCACGCTCCCAACGATTGTGCTTCACATTATCGGCATAGCCAGAGAAGTCAACCAAAGTATTATACAAGGTTACGAAAACTGCTTCAGGATTCTTGGTAGAAGTAGCAAACATATTGGCAAACGAAGAAGCGTTCACACCGGGATCACCCTCACCATAAAGGCCATAGCCACAAGCGTTGATTGTAGACAAATCCTTTTGCATGGTTTCATAAGCATTCTTGATGCGATCTGGATCCTTAGCACGATTGAACAGTGGGCTACACCAAAGTGTCAGCACACGGCCTTTCAGTGCCAGTGCAGTACCAGAAGTTACACGACCGTAGTCTTCAGAACTCTCCCAACCACCGTTGATAGTATAAGGTCTAAGCAGTTCTGCCGACTTATCCAAATCCGCAATAATAAACTCAAAGCAAGCCTTAGCACTGGAACGCTGGGTAAAGGCTGAAGGACTGGGCTCAAGCACCTTGTCGACAATGGGCACACCACCATACCATTTCACCAATTTATAATAGGTCCATGCACGGAAGAAGTAAGCCTGACCCAACAACTCGTTTTTCTGTTCCTGAGTCAACGTACCACCCTCAATACCTTCAATAGCATTATTGATGTTACGGATAGCGCCATAAACTGCTTGCTGCACGTTATCCATATTGGCACCACCAAAATAGTCTTCCACCTGATTGGTAGTGGTGGCTGATTGCATCGGAGCATCGGTTCCATCCAAGAACTTGGAGAATCCCGTGTATTCTTCCGTTGACTTGCCAGCCTCATCACCTCTACCTACAGAAGGATACTGCCAGTTCAAATCATTAACATTAGGCAGACACCAACCGTAGAGGTCATTGATACGGCCTTTAGCTCCAACATAGTAATTATATACATCCTGTCCTGTAGCATCATAATTCTGCTTCTCCTCAAGGAACGAATCGCTGCAGGAAGTAAGAGCAGAAGCTCCCAACAACAGGAATCCGAAATATTTTATACTATTTTTCATAATTGTTTTCTTTTAAGATAGAATAATAGATTAGAATCCCAGATTTAAACCAATCGTCCACTTGCGCAGGTTAGGATAGGATCCATAGTTGCCTGCCATCGGATTGAAGAACTTGTCTGGATTATCGTTGTAGAAGTTGATGATGTTCTGACCTGTCACGTTAAGACGTACATTCTGAATGCCAGTACCCTTGAACCAAGCTTTTGGCAAGCTATAAGCCAGCGTCAGACGATTCAAAGTAATGCGAGCAGCACTAATACGCCAGAATGAAGAGGCGGCACTGTTGATACTGAAACCTGGGTTAGGCAGCGAACCATTGCGATTAGCCTTCTGAATCAAGTTGCCCTGTCCATCGTAAATATCATCATAAACGAAGATGTCATCAGGATTCCAGAACGAAGGCATATTAGTATAATCATCTGAATAAGATAAGCCTTTTACTATCTCATAAGAACCCCAGTTTGCACCAAACTGCATGGTCAGTTGGATTCCCTTCCACTCTGCACCAGCATTGATGGTAAAGCCATAGATATTATTGCTACGTTTGCTCAACTGTACTTCATCCTCTGCAGTCACCTCATGGTCTGGACCTTCATATTCTCCAGTTGCCTGGTTATAAGCACCACGGATATCCTTATAAATCAACATACCTGGATGTACATCTTTCTTTTCCATACCAAGGTATTTACCATATGTGCCATTATCCTTCTTCAGATAGGTGTCGAAGTATTCATCAATGTCGTGGTAGGTACGGAACATACCCAAGCACTGATAACCCCAAAGACCTGCATCTGAACGGTCGCCTGGACGAACTGCCTTATAATAGTCAGAAGTAGCCCACTGCTGCTCGTTAACCTTATTATCATGATAGCCTGTATTCAAGTTAACATGATACTTAAAGTCCTTACCAATCTTATCGCGCCAGCCAATGCTAAGCTCCCATCCCCAGTTATCCATGCTACCATAGTTGTATGGAGCACTCTGGTTACCAACGATTGAAGGAATCAGACTCGTGTAGTTCAACAGAATATCGCGGTTGCGCTCATAGTAGTAATCCATGGTTACACTCAGGCGTTGGTTGAGGAAACGGAAGTCAAAACCGACATTAGTCTTGTAAGATTTACTCCAGTGAACATCCTCGTTATAAGTAGCTGAATTCTTATTCATTGTGATACGACCACCAGAAGCATTCTGAGTACCTTCACCAAATACAGAACCCTTATTGGGGTCAAGGTTATAGGTGGCCTGCCACTGCCAAGGAGCAATGTTGTCACGACCTGTAATACCATAAGAAGCGCGAACCTTTAGGAAGTCAATCCACTTGAGCCACTTGGCGTTCTGGAAGAAAGGCTCTTCACTCATCACCCAACCCAAGCTGAAGGTGGGGAAGGTTCCCCAATAGTTCTTGGGTGCAAACTTGGTAGAAGCATCCGAGCGGAGCAGGAACTCAACCAGATACTTGTCACTATAAGCATAGTTAGCACGCCAAATGTAAGAAAGCATACCACTCTCAGAACGACTGAAGTTAACAGAAACCTCTGTCTCATCCTTATTAACGCCAGAATACTGATAGTTAGTAAACTCATAAGGAGCTGTAGCCTTAGAGAAGTTAAATTCACTCTCTGCCTCAGATTTCTCGATAGAGAACAAAGCACTTACATCATGCAAGCCAAACTTACGATTATACTGGAACGTAAGGTTAATCTGGTAGTTGTCCGTGCGAATCATCTGACGACTCAAGAAGTCACCATTGTTCTGGGTACGCTTGTTGAAATTGGACTCAGCCAGATAATCATAGCCAGTATCACCACTGGTTGGAGTGTACATATGCATACCGCTACCATAACGGTGGCTCATTTCATAGAGGTCATATTTCGAACCATATTGGTTGGTCTTGCTTGTACTGATACTCTTGGCATAAGAGAAGCTGATCTTCAAACCCTGCAGAATCTTGCTCCATCCAAAGTCATAAGAGATACGTCCATTAATGGTTGAGTTTGAATCCATATTCTTGGTGAAGTCACCATTATTCTGGAGAAGGTCATAATGATAAGTTCTCAGATTGTTACCATCAGCCTGGTTACTGATACCATAAGGCAACAAGGCGTGGCCATCAACATACTCAGGGAGGTAGTAAGGACGGGTCAGCAGACGCTGATAGTCCTCAGTACCAGAACCACCTACTGATACATAAGGTGAGTTCTTCTTGCCATAGTCACCACTGACATTCAAGCCAGCAGACAACCACTTGCTAATCTTTACATCTAAACCTGCACGATAGTTCCAACGGTCATAGTCCAAATTACCCAAGTTACCATCCTGCTTGAAATAGCCAACAGATGCGAAATAGTTAACGTTATCCGTAGCACCACTGACATTGACGTTGTGCTTCTGGGTATAACCTGTCTTCCAGTACTTGTCCAGCAAGTCATAGTTCAAACCCTGCATAGCAGCCAACTCGTCAGCCTGGAAAAGTTGCGTTGTATTATCCAAAGAAGCATTCTTTGGATTGCGGGCTGTAACGATATTCACCAAACGACCAAAGTCATAGGCGCTCAGCATTGAGGGACGAGAAATCTCGTCAGCTATACCGAAGCTACCATTATAAGAAATACGGGGAGCACCCAGCTTACCTTTCTTGGTAGTTACCAAGATAACACCGTTAGCAGCACGAGCACCATAAACAGCAGCAGCAGCATCCTTCAATACAGAGATGCTCTCAACCTCAGAAGGATCAAGGTTGCTGAATGCCTCAGCACCAGGATTCTGACGAATATTACCCATCTTCACATCGTTCGGATAAATATACCCATCGATAACATAAAGGGGTTCGGGAGAGGTGTTGGTATCTACATTACCTGCCAAAGAAGACAAAGAACGAGCATCACGCACATACAGCTGAGCACGCTCACCAGGGCGAGCATCGCCACCTGCTACTGACAGACCGTTCACCAAACCACTCAGGGTAGAACCAAGGCTACCACCTGCGAGGTCCTGAACGTCATTCATATCTACTGTTCCTACAGAACCAGTCAAGTGGGCCTTCTTCTGAGTACCATAACCTACAACAACAACTTCCTGCAAGTCTGTGTTGTTGGTTTCCAGTTGTACTCTACCACCCGTTGTTGCCATATCCTTATAACCAATGTAGGAAATAACAATTTTACCATTATTTGGAACTTCCAATTTGTAATTACCGTCAAAATCAGTAACGGTAGCGGTCTTGGTACCTTCGACGCGCACAGTAGCTCCAATAACAGGTTCGCCAAGTTCGTCAATAACCGTACCAGTCACCACTTTATTCTGGGCCATCATAGGCAGTGCACACAGCATTGCAACACCCAGCAAAAATGATTTTATAGTCTTATTCATAATTATATGCTCTTTAGTTGATGATTATACTTAAGGAAGCCAACGTGGGTCACCAGTACCAAGCGTAGCCTGCTTAGAGCCACTAATGCTGAAGTCGCCATTGGCAGGATTAGCAAAGTGTGGATCTTCCTCGATGTTCGTACCAGTTGTATCGTAGTCCTGAGGATCCTGGAAGGTTCCGTCCTCCTTCATATA